>ERZ779906.384-NODE-384-length-13220-cov-1.71462_pt1 | contig 13220 bp, 8 predicted proteins | sample MGYA00511586_ERZ779906 | MGnify/ENA primary metagenome ERZ779906 (study PRJEB29588, sample SAMEA2158408) | human gut metagenome | biome: human gut; feature: human-associated habitat; material: faeces | place: Denmark | collected 2008/2010 ...
CCAATACAGTTTGGGGATATGTACCGGACAGAGGTGAACGTATTGTAGCGCCTACCATACCAAGCCAAGTAGTATCACCGGGCGGAAGTCCAACAGGCTGGGGAATATTAAAAGAACTTTATGACAGAGGTTGGAAAAGAACAAACAATACCAACAACTTCCTTTCGTTCTTCGCTACTTTTGCATACTCATTCAAGAATCGCTATGTAGTCAATGCCAATGTACGAAATGATGCTTCCAACGTTTTCGGACAGGATATCAATCACCGAATCGACCCGACTTATTCATTCGGTTTTTCCTGGAGAGCATCGGAAGAAGCTTTCTTCCAAAAGCATCTGAAATGGATCACAACACTCAATTTCAGAGGAACATTTGGTATTCAGGGAAACGCTTTGACACGTGAAAGTCCTGAACTAATCTTAAGTCAGAACGGAGTACAAGCAGGATATAATCGATATTACTCCACTATTAGCCAGATCCCCAATCCGTATCTCTCCTGGGAACGTACCAAAAACTGGAATTTCGGTGTGGACCTGGAACTGTTTCATATGTTTTATATGAATCTGGAATACTACACCCGACGTTCCAATGCGGTAATCACCGTAGATTTACCATTCGAATATGGAATTAACGACATGAAACGTAACGGCGGAATTATTTACAATCGGGGAATTGAATACACGTTATCATTCACACCTGTTCAGAAACGTGATTTCAGCCTGAATATTAACCTGAATGCCTCTAAAAACTGGAACAAAGGCGGAGAAACCACGATTGACAGAACCACGGGGATGTACTTGACCGGAAGCAACACCCAGATATTAAAAGAAGGATATCCGTTAAGCGGATTCTGGTCATATTCCTTTGCCGGTCTTGATGGAAGTAACGGCAAACCGATGTTCAACTATGTTGAAGTCCCGGAAGAAGAAAAAAGTAAAGGCATCGACCCGACCACTTACCTTGTATATTCCGGAGAAAAAGAGCCGTATTTCACCGGAGGTCTCGGTTTGAGTTTCCGCTACAAATCTTTGTCACTAAATACCAGCTTTTCCCTTTTGTTAGGTAGCAAAAAGCGTTTGACGTCACCTTACAATGATTTCCGAGGAGAACATAATATGATGCCCGATCCAACCAAGAATATAAACCGCGATTTATTGAATCGCTGGCAAAAAACAGGAGACGAAGCTTACACAAATATCCCCGGGTTGCCGATATGGCCATTAGGGATCGCTTGGACTTTGCCTAACACGGAGACCGCAGAATCACCCATTTATATGTGGGAAAAATCAGATGCTATGGTAGTCAGCGCTTCATTCCTGCGTTGCCGTAACATTGGATTATCCTGGCAGATGAAAAAAGAATGGTGCGACAAGATACATGCTAAAAACCTGTCTATTAACTTTAATATGGACAATGTATTTGTAATAGCCAGCAAACGTTTTAATGGTTTTGATCCGGAATTAGAAAACAGCATCATGCCACGTTCTTTCTCATTGGGACTTAATATAGGATTTTAAACAATAAACAAAGAGAGATATGAAACTTAAATATTTAATTTATACAATTACACTGACCGGCCTCACCGCTTGCGGAGATTTCTTAGAGCCAAAGTCACAGAGCCAATATATACCTAAAGACGCTAATGCATTGCAAGAGATGCTTATCGGAGAAGCCTATCCCCAACAAAAGGATACCAAATTTCTCAACTATCAGGAAATACTCGCAGATGATGTCGAGCAGAATCAGGTGGAAGGTTACGAATTCCCAGAAAACGACAAAGCAGATATGGAAATATTTGAGATACTGTATAGCTGGCAACCCAATATGTTCGAAATACGAGAAAAATTGGGACAACAAACAGTCAATACTTGGGAGAACCTTTATGAATATATTTTAGGAGCTAATGCCACACTTGACTATATTGACGAAGTATCCGGTACAGAAATTGAAAAGAATTATATTAAGGCACAATCCTATGCCCTACGGGCTTTTTATTATTATATGTTAGTCAATCAGTACGGACTTCCCTATAATTATAACAAAGAATCATTGGGAGTTCCTCTCAAGCTGGACAGTAAAATGAGAGATGATGACAATATATTGATGAGACGGAACACGGTAGAAGAAGTATACCGACAGATTGTTACCGACCTAAACGAAGCAGAACGTTTATTCCTAACTCTCTCCGCCACACAACAATATGAACCGAACTACCTTGTCAGTTTACCTATGGTACAATTATTAAAATCACGTGTAGCTCTATATATGGAAAATTGGGAAGAAGCTAAAACGTATGCGGAGAAAGTTATCAAAGATTGGAACTTCTCACTACGCGATCTGAATACTATTCCTGCACCGGAAGCAGGTATAAAAGAACCTTATTACACATTCAATACATATGATTCGCCGGAAGTCATCTGGAGTTATGGAACTATCAGAGACTTGACAGGTGAATACGAAGGTTATATCGATAAGAAAGATGAAAACAGCGATGAAGAAAAGACCAGAAGAATGTTCAAAGCAGCAGACGGGTTAATCAACAGTTTCTCAGAAGGTGACTTACGCAAAGACCGTTATATTACTAGGGAAATGCAATATAACGAGGCGGTTCCGGAGAACAGCACATTTTATGATACTTATCTCCCCTATGGCAAATATAAGACACTACGTTCTGTCCCCACTTCCGGAAGCAGTGATTATTTTGCACTCTCCTTCCGAATAGCAGAAGCTTATCTAAACTATGCAGAAGCCGCTGCCATGAGCCAAGCCGAAGGAGATGCCATCACCGCTATGAATACATTGCTGGAGAAACGATATGATAGAGGAAACGCACCGTCTTTTTCCGGATTGAGCGGAGATGCTTTGATCACCCAAATACGTGAAGAACGCAGAAAAGAACTTTGCTACGAAGGACAACGCTGGTTCGACTTACGTCGATATGGTATGCCTTCCATACAGCACAAATGGGAAGGCAAAGTTTATACACTAACAAAAAACGATCCTTCATACGTATTACCTATTCCTACAGAAGTGTTGCAAAGAAACTTATTATTGGAACAAAATCCGTTCGGACCGGAACGGACTGGAGTTCCTGTTACAAAATAACTATAAATATAAGAAATAATGATCGTCAATTTTAAACAACAGAGAATCATGAAGCCAATATATAATGTATGGATATTACTATTCTGTCTCACATTCTCGTCCTGTTATAATGAAGATATTATCAACCCGACACCAGATCCACTTGCACTTGCCGGAGGATTTGAGTTTCCGCAGGGAAATAATTCATGGGACAATGATGTTATGAAAATCTACCAAGACTTCGGAGTGAAAATAATATATAAAGATATCACAGAAAAAGATCTCAATAAAAATTGGACTAATGGTGGAGTCGGTAGTTCATCAAGAGTCTTCGAGAATTGTCTCAATGACGAAATGGGAGCATTTTATATTACTTTTATGAAGAACCACATTTTTCCTTACCTCAACCGGGAAGTTACGGATAGAGTATTTCCCATGTACTGGTATATGGTATACAATTATTCTGTATTTACTTCCATTATACCGGGAGTACTGGAATATTATGTTGCACTGCCCGAGCATGATGACGGCCAAACCGACTGCTGGATAACTTGTTTCTGGGGAGATAAAGCCCACAGTACTTACGATGACCCAATCACAGGATGGAAAACTCCTATTGCCGGCAATAAGGATAGTTTTACCATACGCCGCTTCAAAATAATTGATGAAGTTATAAATACAGCTATCGCCAACGGAAATATTATCATACCCGAAGATGAATTTGATGCAGGATTTGACCATTTAACTCCGATTGTCAGAAGTGAAGACATCGAAAGTAAAGCCGATCCTAATTATTATCTTAAAAGAGGCTATCCTGGTAATGTAAATTCATTATCAGGTAAACATTCTAAACCCGATTCCGATAATCCTCCAACAGCCAAAGAAACATTTATCGGCTATCTGCAAATAGCCATGCGTCATACCAAAGAAGAACGGGAAGTAATGTTTCCTTCGGCAACCTATCCATTTCTAAGCACTAAGTTCGATTTTGTGACAAACTATCTAAAAAAATATAATATTGATTTGGAAGCTATCGCCAAAGGACCGGAAGATTGGGATATTAAACCTTATCCGGAACTACCGAAAACTGATGAAGGAGATGGCGATGATGATGATCCTTGGGGAGACTGGGGAGATTGGTAAAGAAACTCTTCCATAACGATTAAGTTAGTCATTTCATTAAAGGATAGATAAAATAAGAATAAAGATATTTAGAATTTACCATATATTATAAACTCCAAATCATGAAATTAATAAGACTCTCATTGATATTATTGCTCTTATGCAGCACCACTCCTCTATGGAGCGACAGCGGACTTCAATTCAAAGGAAAGTTGAGACTACTCAAACCAACCACTTTGCAAGTTAAGGATTTGAATGGGAACCTCATTTTAAGTTGTCCTATTAACCAAAATGGAGTATTCGAAACCGAAAAAAAAGACATTATATCCGATGTATATACACTATATATTGGGAATACGGAGCAAAACATATACCTCGAAAACAGACCTGTAACCATTCATGGTTTTTTCGATGAAAAGAATCCCGAACAAAGTTCACTTTCATTCACCGGCATTGATCCGTTTCTGACTTTACAAAACTATATGCCGACCGAAAGAGATCCGGATAAAGCAACAATCCCGACTTCTGCCAAAGAGAAGCTGACATCTGCCATGGCATCCGCATTAGCTTATCTGGCAGATGTGAATGATTACCCATCCAACAAAATGTTATTGGATATGATACCGGAACAAGATAGGAATTCGTTGTCTGCCAAATGGTTAATCAACAAAGTAGAAGTCCTCTCCCACCAGATTATCGGTGCAGAATGTCCTGGTTTTACGTTCATTGACAACAATGGAAAGAGCATAGGTTTAAAGGACTTCCGTGGAAAAATTGTCGTACTGGATTTCTGTGCTTCCTGGTGTGGCCCTTGCCGCAAAGAGATGCGCAGTATGCTGACAATATACAATGATCTGAAAGCAGATGATTTAGAATTCATCAGTGTTTCGTTGGATGACAGCGAAGCAAAATGGAGAAAAATGCTGGATGAAGAAAAACTGCCGTGGGTGATGCTATGGGATAAAACAGGATTTCCCAAAAACAGCAAGACTCCAAGTGCTATTCAGACTGCTTACGGTTTCTACTCCATCCCTTTCCTTGTTGTCATTGACAAAGAAGGTAAACTCGCTGCACGTAATGTCCGAGGGGAACAAGTACGAGAAGCCATTTTAAAAATAAGACAATAAACAAACTATATAAATTATAACTCTTTCGACAATGAAGAAACTTATATTTCCAATCGTATGCTGTTTTATCAGCATGACAGTATCAGCCCAGTTAGTCAAACAGCAGGCAGAAACACAAAAAAAACAATCCGAACTGGACTGGTTTAACTGTTCTTTCGACCAGGACAGTGTATACGGAGCTGAAGTAAACAAAGCTTATGATTACTTGAATGCCAACAAAAAGAAAGCAAAGAAAAGACCGGTTGTTGCATTGATCGGAACAGGAATGGACGTAGAACACGAAGATCTGAAACAGGCTATCTGGGTGAATCCCAAAGAAAAACTAAACCAGAAAGACGATGACAAGAATGGTTGGATAGACGACATCAATGGTTGGAATTTCATCGGTGGCAAAGACGGTCAGGTCATGGAATCTCTGACACGCGAAGGAGAACGTGAATTTTTCCGTCTGAAAGATAAATATGCAGATTATATCTTTGACGGAAAGAAATATTATAAAATCATTAACGGAAAACGTCAGGAAGTACCCGCACCGGAAAATTTGGAAGAATACAATTACTATCGTTATAAAGTAATGCCTGAATCCAGAATCGGTGGTTCATACGGTGGACTGCAACTCTCTTATGTCATTGAAGAATATATTGAGAAGTTTGATAAGGACATGAAAAAGCGTTTCCCCGGAAAAGAGCTAACTGTCGATGATTTCCAGAGCTGCTATGATCCTAAGGCAGAAAGAGACAGCCTTTCTGAAATTGCTTTTGTTTTTACCGCTTATTCATTCAGCATTTACCAAACGGACAAATGGGATCTCGTATACCAAAGAATGGGGAAAAAAAGTGTGGAAACAGCTAAAACTTCCTATGAAGATGCTTTAAAGAAATACGGAACTGATAACCGGAAAGAAATTGTAGGTGATAATCCTCTGGATATTAACGACACGCATTACGGCAATAATGTACTGTTGACATCTGATGCGGCAACAGGCGTAATGAAGGCCGGCGTTATCGCAGCTAAACGTGACAACGGTATCGGAAGTAACGGTATTGCAGACAATGCAGAAATCATGACTTTACGCATCCACCCGGGAGAAGGAGAACCTTATTTAAAAGATATGGCACTGGCTATCCAGTATGCAGTAAACCATGGAGCGGATGTTATTTTATTGCCGGAACAAAATTCATTATACCCGGAAGAACAGAGACAATGGGTAGCAGATGCACTGAAAGAAGCTGAAAAGAAAGGAGCATTGGTAATAGTTCCGGTCTGGGATCTGTCAGCAGACATGGATAAAGACGAGTTTTTCCCTAACCGGAAGATGAGAAAAGACGGAGAACTTACCAATTTTATGGTGGTTGCTTCTTCAGACAAGAATGGAAATCCGGTATTGAACACCAATTACGGTGCAACTGCTCTCGATATTTATGCTCCGGGAACAGACATTTATTCATCTTATATGGGTGACACTTATCAAAAAGGAACTGGAGAAGGAATGGCTTCGGCTACTGTAGCCGGTGTAGCTGCCTTAGTGAAATCATATTTTCCTAAATTAACCGGCTCGCAAATCCGTGACATACTACTGAAGAGTGTCACTTCACGCAAAGGGGTGGAAGTGGAAAAAGGAATCCGCGTAAACGACAGTCCTTCACAAGACTTGTTCCTTTTCGATGATTTGTGTATTTCCGGAGGTATTGTAAACGCTTATCAGGCAATTTTGGAAGCAGAAAAAGTCAGCAAATAAAATTAGCTTATGAAGTATACGACTCGTATGATAGGAACCGTCGTCGCCTTTTGCATGGCGGTTCCTGTATTCGCCCAACAATATAAGGCAACCATACCTTACCGGATGGTAGGTGAAAAGATGATTATCGAAATGAAAGTGAACGGCACGGCACGTCCTTTCATATTTGATACGGGAGGACGTACGGCACTCACGACTCAAACCTGCAGCCACCGACTCGACTAAAGTAACGGATGTGAATAACGTGGAAAGCTATTACAAGACTACCCGGATAGAGAACCTGACTACCCCCGACCATGTTATTAATTTCAAAAATGCTCCGTCACTGGTCATTGATGAAGTAAAAGGCTGGGAATGTTTTGGAGTAGATGGCATCATCGGCAGTGATTTATTCGCCAACACCATTGTCACTATTGATTCACAAGCCAAAAATATTATAGTTACCTCTGCTGAAAAGCCATCGACAGTGTCTTTACGAAAGATGTTGAATTTCACCAAAGGGGGCGGTATGCCGATCGTCAGCGTACAGATAGCTCCGGTCAGCAATATAAATGTATTATTTGATACTGGTAGTCCCAGCCTGTTATCACTTATCGAAAGTGATTTTGAAAAAATCAAACCGGAAGCCTCTATGGAAGTGGTTTCCGAAGGGTATGGAGAAGGGAGTATCGGAGTATCCGGTCAGGCGGACAAAGCTTCTTCTTACAGGGTTCGTATTCCATTGCTATCAGTCGGAGCCACCAAATTCCGTAACGTAACAACCAGCACCAACAATCACCCTTACACATTATTGGGTGTCAAACTGTTGCAATACGGTAAAGTGACCATCGACTATCCACGCGGAAGATTCTATTTCGAAGCATTTCAACCGGACAATGAAATAAACAATCAAGGTAACAATTTTGACTTAACGGTCAAAGACGGAGATTTGTTTGTATCTACCGTATGGAGCAGTACGAAAGGTAAGATAGCAGTCGGAGACAAGGTAGTTAAAATCAATGGCAAACCTGCTAAGAAATATGACTTCTGCGAAAGTATTCTGAACGGAATACCGGAATTGAAAGAGAAAAAGAAGACGAAACTGACGATTGAGACAGCTTCCGGAGTAAAGGATATTATCTATGAAAAAGAATAATATGAAAAGTATAGGAATACTGACCGGCTTATGGCTGCTATTATTTCTAAACTGCGGACAAAGAATGGCAGCGCAAATCCGGAATAAGGTTTGCGACACCATTCCTTATGAGTTTATACAAGAGAAAATCATTATCCCCGTCACTGTTAACGGTATAAAAGTGAAATATATCGTCGATACGGGAGGAAGAACCGGAACGATGTATGATGCCGCAACGGAAATGAAAGCTACTGCCGCAGGATATATGCGTATCTCCGATGTGAATGCACAAGGCTCCAATTATCAGGAAGCGCACGTACAGAATGTTTCTATCGGGGAAAACTATAAAATCAAGCAGTTGAAGACGATGGTACTGCCTAAGAATCCATTCTTCACCGGACTAGGGGTTGTCGGTATTCTTGGAGGAGACGCTTTCGCACAGTCGGTAGTCACATTCGATTCCCGTTCTAAAATAATGGTTATCAATTATCCGTATCGTCCCGAAGGACTAAAAGTAACGGATGGGATTCCGCTGTTGGATGAGACGGATCATCACTCCATTGTCAATGTCCGCTTAGGGGACAATGACTTCAAGGTTCTGTTCGATACAGGTGCGGGAGGCTTTCTGCTTTATTCTACAGAAGATTATGAAAGGCTGTCTGACATTTCGAAAGTTACTAACCATGGATATGGTATCGTAGCTGCCGGAATAACAGGTCTAGGCAAGCCGGTGGATATAAAGAAGGTGACTGTTCCTCCTATCAACATCATGGGGAAAGAATTCACGAACGTGGGTAGTACGACCACAGTGATGAATGGAAGCATCATCGGGGTGGATTTACTGGAATACGGTAAAGTAATTATCGATTATATGCGCAGACGATTCTACTTTTTCCCGTTTGAAGAAGGAAAAACCGACATGGGCGGTGCTCCCGCTCTCTGGAACGTGAGTATTCTGCCACGCAATGACAGATTCGAAATTACAACGATCTGGGACAGCATGAAAGATAAAGTTGCTTTCGGCGACCAGGTGATTAACATCAACGGTACTTCTTTGGACGATTGTCCCATGAGCCAAATGGCTGTGGAAGATATCATGAACGCCATCCGCGGTGATACCGGTTATATTATTGTCAAGAAAGACAATCAAGAGAAAAAGATTGAAATCAGGAAAGAGAAATAAACTTTAAACAGAAAAAAGATATGAAGCGAATAATAACAAAGATGTATCTCTGTCTACTTGCATTTTGTATTGCCGGAGGAATCAGTGCACAGACACAGAACAGTATGACAGAGGTCATTCCATTCAAAACCATTGATGGAAAGATTATCGTAGAAGCCGCCATTAATGACGAAGTGGCAGACTTCGTCCTCGATCTGTCAGGACATAACGCCCTGCTTCCTGAGGCTCTCAAGAAGTTACGCATCGACACGGGGAAGAACGGTACTTTTAGTGCTTATCAGGATTTTGTATTCAAACAAGTACCTGTTGGAAAAGTATATGAAATGGCAACAGTTGCTATTGGCAACAACACGTTTAACAACGATCTGCCTGCTTTCACTCTGGAAGACGAACCATATCTGCGCAAGCTGGGAGTGATGGGTGTATTAAGCGGTGCTATTTTCCGCACTTCCGTTCTGACTATTGATATGCAGCGGAAAAAACTCACAATTACGCAGCCCTATCGTCCTTCTTACATGAAATTAAACTACCGGGAGAACTTTGAGCTAATTACAGGATTAGGAATCGTATGTCCAATATCCATTCAGGGAAAACCCGTTTCTCTTGTTCTGGATACATGGAGCGAAGGATTAGTGAATCTTACCGAAAAAGATTTCAATACATGGAGCACACAATATACCAAAGGAACCAACCAAAAAGTTTCCAATGGATATAAAGAAGCGACTCAAGAAGAGGAAAGCCTCATCTTACCTGAAACCATGTTTGTAAAAACAAAGATTGAGGATGCCATGGCAGTGAAGAATCCATACCTGAAACGCTCCGTATTAGGCAAAAAGATACTGGACTACGGAATCATATCCATTGACTATATTCATCAGAAAATTTATTTCCAGCCGTTTGACATGGTTCCTATACCGGAAGCGGAAGCTAAAGTAACGGAAACTAAAGTTGAAGACGGTAAACTGAATCCGATTACCCGCCAATTCTTCCTCGAACACATCTTCGACTACAGAAAAGGGAACGATTTCGTTTATAATGGCGAGAAACCGGTTATAATTGATTTCTGGGCAACTTGGTGTGGACCTTGCATGCGCTTACTTCCGGAAATGGAAAAGCTGGCTGAAAAGTATAAAGGTAAAGTTGTATTCTACAAGGTTAATGCGGACAAAGAAAAGGATTTATGCAATCACTTCGGTGTACAGGCATTGCCTACCTTATTCTTCATACCTGCAGGCGGCAAACCGATTATTGAAGTCGGAGCTACTCCGGAGAAGTACGTACAAATCATCGAAGAGCAACTACTGAAATAAAAACTCTCTCTTAATTATATAACTACATTAATCTGAAACTTTAGCTAAAAGCCGGACATCATTCCGGCTTTTTTTATTTCCATATTATTGGAACTTATCATATAAACAAGTACATTTGCCCTGTCAAATCTATTTATAACTTAACACACATTTTGACCATGAAGAAAAGTATTTCTCTTCTTCTTTTGTCCTTGCTAATGATTACCCCCAGTTGCCAGAAGACAAAAGAAGCGGCGAACGAGTACAACATCGTTCCCAAACCCAACCAGATTCTTCCACAGGAAGGACGCTTTGAACTAAACAACAAAGTCTGCCTCGTAGTTCCCTCGGATGCTCCGGAAGTAAAAAGCATTGCCGACAGCCTGGCCGAACAACTAAAACTGACAGCAGGAATCTCCTTGAAAGAAGCTGAAAGTGCAGATGGAAAAACGGCGATCTCTTTTGTTGTACAGGAAGGTATGCCGAAAGAAGGTTATAAATTATCGGTCACTCCCAGTCTCATTACACTCACCGCTTCCCAGCCAAACGGATTCTTTTATGGAGTGCAGACTCTTTATCAGTTACTCCCTCCGGCAATTTACGGAAAGCAGTTGGATAAGAAAGCTGACTGGTCGGTTCCTGCCGTAGAAATTGAAGATTCACCCCGTTTTGTTCATCGCGGACTCATGTTGGATGTTTGCCGCCATTATGTACCGATTGACTACATTTACAAGTTTATCGACTTACTGGCTATGAACAAGATGAATGTCTTCCACTGGCATTTGACAGACGATCAGGGATGGAGAATCGAGATCAAGAAATATCCCAAATTGACGGGAATCGGTTCCAAACGTGAAAAGACATTAGTAGACTATTACTATGTAAACTATCCGCAAGTATTCGACGGAAAAGAACATGGAGGTTATTATACGCAGGAGCAAATCAAAGATGTAGTGGCTTATGCTGCAAGTAAATACATCAATGTTGTTCCCGAAATAGAAATGCCGGGACATGCATTGGCTGCACTTGCCGCCTATCCGGAATTGTCATGCGACTCTACACAGACTTACAAAGTATCTCCTACCTGGGGAGTATTCGAACAGGTATTCTGTCCGAGTGAAACGACTTTCAAATTCTTTGAAGGAGTGATGGATGAAGTTATAGAATTATTCCCCAGCGAATACATTCACATCGGTGGCGATGAATGTCCCAAGACAGCGTGGAAGAACAGTGCTTTCTGCCAGCAGTTAATCCGCCAGTTAGGGTTGAAAGATGATACAACTCCCAGTAAGATAGACGGAATAAAGCACAGCAAAGAAGATAAGTTGCAGAGCTATTTCGTTACCCGTATGGAGAAATACCTGAATAGCAAAGGCAAAAACATCATTGGCTGGGATGAAATTCTCGAAGGTGGTCTGGCTCCCAATGCGACTGTTATGTCATGGCGCGGTGTAGAAGGCGGTATGAACGCAGCCAAAGCAGGGCATAATGCCATCATGACTCCGAGTCCTTATGTATATCTGGACTACTATCAGGAAGAGCCGGAAATTGCTCCGACTACTATTGGCGGATACAATACCTTGAAGAAAACATATAGCTATAACCCTGTTCCGGACGACGCTGACGAGCTTGCCAAGAAGCATATCATCGGAATACAAGGTAATATTTGGAGAGAATATATGCAGACTTCAGAACGTACAGACTACCAAGCTTTCCCACGTGCAATGGCTATCGCCGAAACGGCCTGGACACAAAACGCAAACAAAGACTGGAAGAATTTCTGCGAACGGATGGTGACTGAATTTGAACGTTTGAAAGTTATGAACACCCAACCTTGTCTCAACTTCTATGACGTAAATATAAATACGCACGCAGATGAAAACGGCCCTTTAATGGTATTGCTGGAAAGTTTCTACCCGAATGCGGAAATCCGGTATACAACGGACGGCAGCGAACCGTCCAAAGTGTCCATCTTATATGAAAAGCCTTTCGTTCTTGAAGGTAATATCGACCTGAAAGCCGCTGCTTTCAAAGACGGAAAGATGTTGGGCAAAGTAGCTCACAAGCCACTGTATGGCAATTTATTGACAGGAAAGTCCTATACGGTTAATTATACGATGGGATGGACAGGCGATATATTCGATGAAAACGATGTATTAGGAGCTGACAAAACCACCTTTGGACTGACCAACGGCAAACGAGGCAATAATGCTTCTTATACTCCGTGGTGTAGTTTTGGCATCGTGGAGGGTAAGGACTTGGAATTTATCGTTCATCTGGATAAACCGACACAAGTCAGCAAAGTTATTTTCGGTTCTTTATTCAATCCTGCCATGAGAATTCTTCCTGCAGAAGGAGTTGCTGTAGAAGTATCAGCAGACGGCAAGCAATACACACGGATAGCCGAAAAAGCTTTGAAACACGATTATCCGGAAACAGGAAGAATTGCATTCACCGATTCCATTGAATTTGAACCGGCACAGGCTACATTCCTGAAAGTCAAAATCAAGAATGGCGGCACACTGCGTAATGGTGTCAACTTTGAAAAGAATAACGGGCCGGA
>ERZ779906.398-NODE-398-length-12567-cov-8.00607_pt1 | contig 12567 bp, 5 predicted proteins | sample MGYA00511586_ERZ779906 | MGnify/ENA primary metagenome ERZ779906 (study PRJEB29588, sample SAMEA2158408) | human gut metagenome | biome: human gut; feature: human-associated habitat; material: faeces | place: Denmark | collected 2008/2010 ...
CTTGGGAAGAAGTGACTACTGAACCAGTACAACATTCCAAGAACCGTCTACTGATATCGGTTATAAAAAGAAAAAGCGTCTAGCTAAATCAGGAAAAGACATACTTCAGTGCGTAACGGCCGTCACCCCTTGATGAAACGGTCTTTACCTCAGCGTGTAACGACCTTTACCAAATAGTGTAACGGCCTTTACCCAATAGCGTAACAACCTTTACATTAGCATGTAACGGCTTTTACACTATAGCGCAAGCAATCGGTAAATACAATCCATTGAAAATAAACAAACTACATCATCGGTCAGCAAGTTCTATCACCTCCAAATCTTTAAACGTTCCCCCATCAACCGCAAAGCGTACCATCGTACGCACCTTATGGAAACCTTGAATGCCCGCAGCGCCCGGATTGATGTGGAGTACATCCAACGTCTTGTCATACTTCACCTTCAGTATATGCGAGTGCCCGCTGATGAACAGCTTTGGGGGACGCACCAGAATGCTGCCCTTGATGGAAGGGTCGTAGTTGCCGGGATAACCGCCGATATGCTTCATCAGCACCTCCGCCCCATCCACCGTGAAACGGAGAATCTGCGGATAGAGCTGCCGTATCTCCTGCCCGTCAATATTGCCATACACGGCACGGAAGGGACGGAAAGCCGCCAGCTTCTGTGCCACTTCCAGCGAACCGATGTCACCGGCATGCCATATTTCGTCACAGCCCTCAAAATATTGCAGGTACTTTTCATCCCAGTAGCCATGCGTATCCGATAATAAACCAACTTTTGTCATCTTTCCTTTGTTTATTAAGACAAAGGTAATTATATTTGGGAAGAATACAATGTGGTAATGTGCTAATATGCCACATTAACACCTTAACACCATGGACAACAGATATTTCAAACGTGACATCAGCTGGCTTTCCTTCAACTACCGCGTACTGCTGGAAGCGGAAGACGAGACATTGCCGCTATACGAACGCATCAACTTTATTTCTATATACTCTTCCAATCTGGAAGAATTCTACAAGATACGCGTAGCCGACCATAAGGCCATAGCCACCGGAGCCTCGCAAAGCGATGAAGAGACTATGCAGTCTGCCGCCGAACTGGTAGATGAAATCAACCAAGAAGTCAATCGCCAACTGGAGGAACGTATCCGCATCTACGAACAGAAGATACTGCCCGCCCTGCGGAAACATCACATCATATTCTATCAAAGCCGCAACGTAGAACCGTTTCACCGCGACTTTGTGCGCAGCTTCTTCCGCGAAGAGATATTCCCCTATCTGGCCCCGGTGCCCGTAAGCAAGGACAAGGTGATTTCATTCCTGCGCGACAACCGTCTCTATCTAGCCGTACGGCTTCATCTGAAAGGAGCTCCCGCCAGTTCTCCAAACCGCATCCAGTATTTCGTGATGAAACTGCCGTACAGCAAAGTGCCGCGCTTCATCCAGCTGCCCAAGGTGGGGAAAGACTATTATCTGATGTTCATTGAAGACATCATCAAGGCCAATCTGGATACCATCTTCCCCGGTTATGAAGTGGACAGCAGTTATTGCATCAAGATTTCACGCGATGCGGATATTCTGATAGACGATGCCGCCAATACCTCCGAAATCATCGAGCAGGTGAAGAAGAAGGTAAAGAAACGCAAGATAGGCGCCGTGTGCCGTTTTGTATACGACCGCGCCATGCCCCAGGACTTCCTCGACTTTCTGGTAGATGCCTACCGCATAGACCGCCGGGAGCTGGTGCCGGGAGACAAGCACCTCAACATGGAGGATTTGCGGCATCTGCCTAATCCCAACCAAAGCGTACGTCCCATCAAGAAACCCCAGCCCATGAAGCTGACCTGCCTGGACGAACGCGAATCCATCTTCCGCTATGTGGAGAAGAAGGACCTGCTGCTGCATTATCCCTACCACTCCTTCGACCACTTCATCCATTTTCTATATGAAGCCGTCCACGAACCCACCGTGCGTGAAATCATGGTGACCCAGTATCGCGTGGCAGAGAACTCCACCGTCATCAACACCCTAATAGCCGCCGCACAGAACGGAAAGAAAGTCACCGTCTTTGTGGAACTGAAAGCCCGCTTCGACGAAGAAAACAACCTCGCCACCGCCGAGATGATGAAAGCCGCCGGCATCAACATCATTTTCAGCATACCAGGACTAAAGGTACATGCCAAAGTAGCCCTCGTGCTACGCCGCGACAAGGAAGGGCGCAAACTGACAAGCTACGCCTACATCAGCACCGGCAACTTCAACGAAAAGACCGCCACCCTCTATGCGGACAGCGGACTATTCACCTGCAACCCGGTGATTGTAAACGACCTGCACAACTTGTTCCGTACTCTGCAGGGAAAGGAAAATCCAGTGTTCCACCGCCTGCTTGTGGCCCGCTTCAACCTGATTCCTGAACTGAACCGCCTCATCAATCACGAAATAGAACTGACCCGGCAAGGCAAGCAAGGACGGATTATCCTAAAAATGAATGCCCTGCAAGACCCCGCCATGATAGACCGCCTCTACGAAGCCTCGCAAGCCGGTGTAGAGATAGACCTCATTGTCCGCGGCATCTGCTGCCTCATCCCCGGGCAGGAGTACAGCCACAACATCCGCGTGACACGCATCGTGGATACCTTTCTGGAACATGCCCGTGTGTGGTACTTCGGCAACGGCGGCGCACCCAAGCTCTTCCTCGGCTCGCCTGGATGCGGCGTAACTTGTACCGCCGTATCGAAGCCGTCACCCCCATTCTGGACCCGGACTTGAAGCAAGAGCTCATCGATATGCTATCCATACAACTGTCGGACAAACGGAAAGCCTGCTTTGTGGACGACCGGTTGCGAAACCGCTGGAAGTCGTCGCGACCGCAAAAGGAGAAGGTACGGTCGCAATATAGCTTTTACGAATACTTGAGAGAGAAAATATAAACAACTCTGCCCCAATATACCTCCGGCTCAACTGTCTTTTATAGGACACAGACGTACGGCAGTTCCTCCACTACGTGCTTGCCGAATGGTGAGGGTATCACTATAAGTCACTTCGCGCTCTTCTATAAGTATAGCAGCAGGACATGTCTCATAATCGGCCTCAGGAGCATCACGATAAATAGTAGCCAGATATCTTTTATCTGTATCGAGAAAAGACAGACTGATATTAGCCGTTCGTTCCTCATCTCCCGTGATACTGCCTATATACCAGTATCCCTCTCCTTTATCACAACGGGCAATAGTAACATAACTGCCAATGCATGCTTCCGGCACCACTGTTCTGCTCCAATCTGTAGGACAAGATACTATAAAATTAAAAGGTTCCGGATTAGCCTCGTAATTCTCTATTTCATCCGAAGCCATTTGTAACGGTGAATAGAGCACCACAAACAGCGCCAATTGTTTGGCCAGTGTGGTATGTACACGTGTCTGTGGCATTACATCGTTAACAAACCGAAACGTCACCGGTGTAAAGTCCATCGGGCCTGCCAACCCACGAGTGAAAGGCAATATTACGGTATGAGAGGGAGGATTTCCACCATCTACATCCCAAGCGTCCCATTCTTGTCCACGTACTCCCTCTTGTGTCATCAGATTAGGAAAAGTACGCTGCAAACCTGTAGGAATCACCGGTTCATGATTATCAATACAGATACGGTGACGGGCAGCAGCCTCTATTACCTTGCGATAATGAAGTACACCAAACTGACTGCTATGATATTCTTTCCCATCAAGCAAATCGCCCACATAACCCGTTTTTACTTGATGCACACCATATTTCTCATAGAACTTGAAACCATCTTCCATCTGATTTTCATAATTGGAAACATTACCGCCAGTTTCATGATGTCCTATCAAAGCTACTCCTTTGCTACGCCCATAATCAGTAATACGTTGTATATCAAAATCGGTATAAGGTTTTGTGAAACTAAACTTCCAAGTAGCCCAGTCTTCATTCCACCCTTCCACCAGTACACCTCCCAGGTTATTGGCAGCAGCAAAATCGATGTGACGCATTGTATTCTCTGTTGTGGCCCCATGATGGGGACCGGCATGCCAGGTGTTATGCTTCATGTGATAAGTCCACCAAATTCCAATATAGCGCATAGGTTGTATCCAGGAAGTATCGGTTATACGACAAGGTTCATTAAGATTTAACATGAGACGGGAAAGAAGCAAATCACCGGCAGATTCAGCCACTATCATTGTACGCCAAGGAGATACACGGGTATCGGTAACACGTACTTTCTCACCTGTACTCCAAGGTGTAAGAGCCGCACGTAATGTAACCGTTTTATTATCTTCAACTTGTTCAACCGGCTTCAAGTTCATGGCAGCATAATCTGTAAGATTTGCTTCATGAATAGCCAAATAAAGGCTATCTGTTGTCTCAATCGTCACCGGAGTGCTTACCCATCCCATCTTACTAAGAGTTTTTTTCTCAAATAAGGCCTCGTAAAAACGAACTCCTTTCACTGGAATACTCCAAGCATCATAATCTGCAGGAAAAACGAATTCAGTCACTTCGTCATCAATAAGAAACTCTTGTAGCTGTTGCTGGCGCGGGAACTCATACCGGAATCCCATCCCATCATCAAAAAGACGAAAAATAATATTCAGTTCCCGCTCCAACGATGTTTCTTCCTTGAGGCATACCCTCAATTCATTATAATGATTTACAATTTCAGCCTCTTCCCCCCATACTGGTTGCCACACATCATTATGCGAATCATGCTTAACCTCTTTTAGAACGAAACCAGTCAAAAGATCTGGCGCATCCTTCAAAACCAATCCCAGACGTGAAGGAAGTAAAATATTCTTCCCCGCATGTCTTAAACAATATCGGGGAGCACCTTCTTCATCAAGTGTAAACTCTAAAGAAAGTTTTCCATTTGGAGAGGTCAACTTGATATGTTCCTGCTGGCATGAAATCATCCATAGGCCTAAACATAAAGCAAGTATAATCTGTAGCGTTTTTTTTAGTTTCATAGTCATTACCGAATTTAATTTTATATATCCAATTCTTATTTTATAAGTCTACTGATAAACAGTCCCTTTCCTTCCTCAGCCGGAATAACACAGAAGTTTACGAAACCACAGACAGACTCCGGTTCAAGCAACGTGGCAACCAAATTTCCTAAAGGTTGTGCCAAAGGTACCAACCAACTACCTATTGGAAGTTCTACATTATCTTCATAGACATCCGTTTCTACATTTACCGGATGAATCCCCTCCCATTCCTTCTCTGCACGATACAGACGGGTTACTTTGTAACGCTCAACTTTTGCTTTTTGTACACGGGTAACTTGCTCAATGTGTACACCCAACGCTCGAAGCTTACATACTGCTTCTGTACAGGGAGCATCGAGCAGATAAGCCTTAGGGCGAGTACGCATCAATTGAGGTGTTGCCTGCATGGCATCAAGGGTTGGCAGTTCAGTCTTAAACAGTTCATTGGCCTTATAATCGATAAAAGAGACTACATGACGTACAGTATCCGAAGTGAAAGTAACATATATCGGTTCAGTAGCTTTCAAGGTGCGCTTCCTGGCTTGTTCTATCTTACGTTTAATTGAAGCACGATGTTGCGCAGCAGTAACCAACGTTTGCCGTGCCACCAAGAAACCGCACTCACTACGACGTGCAAAACACTCCGGTCCCAATCCAATACCTCTTATTTCGACAAAAAGCGATACAGCCCCCGTCAATGCTTGAAAAGTAGAACTGGACTGCGGACTTTTGGCACCTTTTACAAGAACAAGGGAACCATCTGCCACACGAGGAGTAAAGTAGAAACCGGAAGCATAACCGGCACTATTTAAAACGACCTCTGCCTCACGACGAAAAAGTTCTTCAGACAGCGTACGTAAAGCTAAAGGCGCATTAAGATGTCCTGTAGGTAAAAAAAGTACATCAGCAGCATTTGCTGTCGGCACTCCACGTAATAAGTTAAACTCACGACGTAAAGGTGTATATTCATGAATATCAAGAGCTACGTCCGGATTCCATTGCTGATAGGACTGCTTCAACAGCAAAGTGACAGCATCCTCTAATTTGCTCTGATCGCGATTCAAATCGTAACCATCGGCCGAACGACGTTGCTGAATGGCATAACCATCAACATTGGCTATAGGAACCAAAGCCACAGCTATATGATTCAGCAATTCACGTCCTTCTTTTTCACAAAGTAAGTAACGGACAAGCATGCATACAGCCTCAGCACCTGCCGGCTCGTTACCATGCAGTGCCGCTTGAATCCATACCCTTACCTTCTTCTTGTCGGGAGTACCCAAATAAAGTACCGGAATGGTACGTCCTTGTTTGGTAACACCAATATTCTCCATATATGCCAAACCCGGAGAACGTACAACCAATTGTTGTAAATAGTCCTTTATCTCATCAACCGATGCCAATCCGCTACCGTAAGGTTTACTTAGAGTAGGTGTCTCACGGTCAAATTTGGGGTCAGGATAGAAACTTGCAGTTACTCCGGCAGGTTGCTTCGACTGATTTCTATTCCATAACACAAGATTAGCTAATACCACTTCTTGTGCTATCCTCTGTAAATAAAGAGCCGTTTCAGACGGTAGACCTGCATAATAATCGCTGCTAAAAGGCTCACCAAAAAAAATTGCATAAAAGACACAAGCCGCCAAATAACTGCCTGCAGGACTAGGATGGCTGCCATCAGAATTATACAACTGCAAACTTGGACACTCTCTACGTACACGTCTCCATGCCTCACCCACAGGAGCACAATAAGCATCAAGGACATCAGCCATTTCCAAATAGTTTTCCGTAAGTTGCTGCTGCATTCCTTCATAAGTATCATTATTACGCCCCCATGTCATATAACAGACACTTTTTCCTTTTGGGGCATAAAGACGGCGTAAACTATCTAACTGCGCCGCAGGATGGAATACATTCTTCTTTACCCATTCCTTTTCACGAGTAGGTGCCTTGCTCTGTTCCTGCATCACCATATAATCCCATCCTCCTTCACGAATCGCCTCTAATGTTTGCGTATTGGCTGCATGCTGTCTCAAGTACCAACCAGGGTTAGCAACCTGGCGCACTGATATTTTTTTTCCACATGAGGATGCTAACGATTGGACTTGCCATGGCAAACGATTAAAAAAAGTATAGCTGTTACCTATAAAAAGTACCCGTAAAGAATCTGTCGTCAATAATGGCACAGCTTGTTTCCCCATAGGGACAGCCTCATGCCCGATGCCGCACTCTTCTATCTTGCGCCAATGGCATTCCCAACCACGGGATGCAGCCAACTGGTGAATATAAAGCCAGAAACTACGCCCACGCTCCATACGGTTTCGTCCTTGTCGTTCAGCTTCAGGAGTCTTGCGTAGAAAAGACTCACGTATCGTATCTCCCAAAGCCAGCTGTAGTATGATAGGTTTTGACAAGTATTTTTTTATCTGTTCAGATGAAATATAGGGGATACCAGCCGTACCATAAGGATATGTCTGGGCCAAATCAGGAAAAGTATACCAACCGGGAGAACTTATAATAGCTTTTTCCACATAAGGACTATCGTGAAAAAGCATGAAACGCTGTACGAATTGCCCACCAGCAGAATGACCATAAATCATATATCCTTTGCGCATGCTTCCCGTAAATTGACGCACATATTCAAATAGTTTATCAACCAACACTGGTGTAATTTTTTCGGGAGCATTAGCTACTGTATGGGCAGCATTCATCACCCCCACCTCCTGATAGTCTGCCAAAGGATAAGATTTCAAATCAAAGTGAGGTATAAAAAGCATAAAACCCTTTCTCTCCGCTTCTTCTTTCCAACCGTCCAAAAGATAACGATAGCCGCGGTCTCCTCCTTCAAAGACAAATACAATAGGCATTTGTTTAATATCCCCCTGGGAAGGTATATAATAATGTACATCTACCGGGCGATCGGCAAAAGGAGGGTATTGACTATAAGTGAAGAAATGTTCACCTCTTGGCCTTTCCAAAGTCTGTTTCGCTATTGCAGATAAACAAATACAGAGGAATCCAATATAAAATATAATCAGCTTCTTCATAATTCGTACCTTCCCTTCTTTACTATTGTACCATCTTGCATTACAAATTTACCACGGGCAATGACATCTGTAAGCTGCAAATCTTCCGCCAAAAAACACAAGTCTGCATCTGCTCCTTGTGCCACAATACCTTTAGCTCGTAATTTCAGATTACGAGCCGGATTGGATGTTATCAATGTAATCGCCTGTTCCAATGGTACCCCCTCCTCATTGACTAATGCAACTACCTCCTTGAAATTTAAATTCAAAGGAGCAGGACGATAAGTTATTTCTCCAGTTTCAGGATTCACTCTGCGTACGCCACCATGGCCATCACTAGAAAAAGTAATGCGATCAAGGGGGACACCAGCTCGCAATGCACGTATCACACAACGATGGGGAGTATCAAACTTTGAGCCACCAGTCGAAAAATCAATCATTCCACCTAATTTACCAAATTCTACAGCCTGCATAAAAAGAGCTTCAGTACGTATCAGATGAGTAGGAGACAGATAAGATATCAGTGTAGGATAGTGACGAGCAATATTGAGTAAGGGCTCAATACCTTCCGGAAGTGCTCCCAAATGAATGTGGAGAATTCCTCCTTTACCAGATGTAAATCCCCCTAAACGTACCTGATGTATAATACGTAATATCTCTTGCTCTGTCGGAAACGGACTACGGTCATCACTCATCGCCAGCTTACAGCCAATAACTTTATCTATGAAGATAAGATCGTCAGCCACACTATTCATCAATGTTTTGGTAGGCAATCCGTAATAACTTGTCAGCATATAAGCCGACAATCCGTCATCGTCAATAGCTTTGGCCTTGGCATAAAGCGTAGTAAGTTCTTTGGCAAATCCATCAGTACCAAGCATACCCAATACAGTAGTAGTACCACATGCCACCAGTTCGCTCATAGTCACCTCGGGGACTAATGAGGCATAACCTTGTTGCCCTCCTCCACCAGTAATATGTACATGCTGATCTATAAATCCCGGAGTAACAATTTTACCTTGCACGTCAATAGTATGGCAAAATGATTCATTCAGTTCAATTGTCTTTGAAATATGCGCAATCTTTTCTCCGCATAGCAAAATGTCTGTTTTACCAAGATAGGCAGGAGCATATAAATTTGCATTCTTTATCAATGTAAACATAGCTGTCGATTAATTTTAGAAAGTGATAAGATGATAAAGTATCAAGAAAACAATTCCTCCTATTAAAGGAAATGTATTACGCCTTGCCAACTCCACTGATGACACACCGGCTACCCCGGCAATGGCAACAATGACTCCGGCAATAGGAGATGCGGCACGTCCCATGCTTGCCGCCAACTGCAAAGGAAGTATCAATGAAAAAATCGGCAAACCAAGCTGAGTGGCTATACCCGGCAATAAAGGACCAAATGAAAAAAAGGCTGCATTGCCACTTCCCATCAGCATGGCAGCTCCAAAAATAATGAGAGTAAAGATTGCGGCAATAGCTAATCCCGAAAGTCCGATATGAGAGGAATAACCCACCAATGAATCAATAAATCCCAAACCAATCAGTCCTTTAGAGAAAACTTCTGAAGCTACAATCAATGTTACAACTGAAGTAAACACATTTCCCATGCCTTTCCAAAAACTTGCAAAAACGTTAAAAGTAGTACGCACACTACGAGTATGAAACAACACAAATACCAATGATAAGAACAGAGAAAAAAGCATAGCAGTAGTGGTACCCAATGTTACAGTAGGCTGAAACAGTCCCACAAAAGGTGAAAAGAAAATGAGAAGAGCCAAAGGTAATACCGGGAGTAGCGCAAAAGCCAATGGAACATCCGGTTTTTCTACTAATGAGGTTGCAGTCACATTTGACACCTGCAATATGCCATCCTGCTGTTTCTTTGCATCTTTTTTATCAAAATAACGGTTATTGAAATAGAAGAGTACCATTACAACCAAGGAAGTAGGAATTACTAAAGGAAGTTGATGAGTGATGAAATATTCCACATTGGATTGTCCTATCAATTCGGCAGCCATAGCAGTATTTGCCGACCCCGGTCCCTGATCAAATAGAGTAGCAGCGGCAATGACTGACAATGCTGTAAGTTGGCTTACTCCCAAACTAATTAAAACAGGATAAACCGAAGCCACAAGCAACAATCCTAATCCGGCAGCTGAAGGAGTAGTAATAAAAAGTAATTGTCCAATAGGAATAACTATAGTAGCCGCCAAATAAGGATAACGTCGAAAAAGACCTAATGGCTTCATGGAAATATAGACCAATGCATTAGTAGCCTTTATGTTATTCATGAAAGCTACATAACCGCCAATTGTCATTATCATAAACCCTGCACGCGCCAAATTAGAAAGAAAAACTTCCTCTATCATCCTTACCAAATCAAACACCACCATTCCCGTAGCTTTACTAGGTACTACCGAATGCACTTGCATGAAAAAAGCAGCTGTAAGCATTAATAAACCGGAAAGCATCAAAAGACCTTGAGGATTGAGCTTACGATAAAGACCTACCGCTGTAATCCCTACCATAAGAAGACTAAAAATGAAAGCCAATTCGGACATGATGTATCAAGATATTAAGTTTTTGTTTTCTTTTGAATATATGAATCTAAATCAGATATAAACACCGATATATACAAAGCCGTTTATATGCGGTATTTATATCTGACTATTATCTATCAATACCCCGGATTATTTTCCAAAGGATTACCAGTATTGGCATCAATGAATGATTGCGGCAGCGGGAAAAGGACAGGAGTTTCATATTCATCCATACCACGTCCTGCAATACCAGCTATCTCATTGAGTTCACGCATGCGACGTTTGAAATAGTTATTGGTATCACGTTCGTCACCACCATTTTCTTGGCAAACACGTACCAATGTATGACGACGTTCTTCCTCCGTAAGCAGTTCACGGCTGCGTTCATCAAGAATGAAATCCATACCACCGATTCTAAGATCATCTTCAGTAATACTTACAGCATTGGAACGATTACGTACTTTATTTATCCATTTAATGGCCTCGCCTACTTGATTACTCTTGTAAAGAGCCTCTGCATAAAGTAAATATGTATCTGCCAAACGTAAATAAACAATGTCCGCATAGTGTCCATCATTAGCTGCATTAGCCAAAATAGGTGGAGTATAATCCCATTTACGAGTAGTAGGCCAATCATATTTTTTAATGGAAGTAGAAGTTAGCATGGCTGCATTAACCGTAGTATCAATAAGTGCAGTACCACCTAAATCAAATACCTTGGTTACATTGCCGGCAGCATCTACATCATTAATACTCCATACGATAGCATTGGCAGATACACGGTCATCTTGTTCTCCCATTCCTTTATAATTGTACAAACGAAGTGCTCCTCTGGAAGGAACTACACGTCCGGCTCCCTTACCACCATTAGCTTGCCAAAAGACTTGTGCAAATGAACCTTCACCACCGTTATTGATATAGTCCGGATTATGCTGGTTTGTCTTTTTACAATCGCCATCATTAGCATAATAGTTCTTATAAGTTGTAGTCATATAGACATTTGCAGTACCATAGGCACTATTCTCCTCTTCTGTGTTAATGAAAGCCAGTAACACCTCCGTATTTCCATCAGCATACATAGGAGTATAAAATACGTCAATAAAAGGACATCCATCATTGGAAGCATTACTACCAAAGCGTTGATTTATAAGGGAATATTCTCCACTTTCCACTAATGGTTTCAGTACTGAAACTGCTTTTTCAGCATTACCTTCTGCCAAATAAAGTTCACCCAAATAGTGACGTGCCACAGCACCAGAGACTTTACTATTATTAGAAGTACGCAAAGGAAGGTTATCGACTGCAAACTGGAAATCTTCTGCCATCACTTCGCGAATACTACTCAAGGGAGCACGGTCCCAATCATCACGATAATTCAATCCTGTAATTTCTTGTGTTGAAAGGGGCACTGCACCAAATGAATAAAGCCCAAGCACGGAAAAAGCGAGCTTCGGCCAACACCTCATTTTTACGATTTTCAGCATCAGCACCACTTCCCCAGTTAATGCCATCATTGTCAGCTCTTGAGATAACCATATTGGCAGTGTTGATGATACGATATCCCCACTGGAAAATATTATTCCAAATAGCAAGATCAGTGTAAGTTATCTCTTTGGGATTGTAGAGGAACTTCATTTCCGCATGACTATTATTGGCCCATGAATTATCTACCCCTCCACCCCAGGCAGAATGCAGACAGAGCGCAATACTTCCTCCCATTGCATCAGCACGGCGATACTCTGCACGCATAAGACCATAAAGAGGCGTTATCATCGATTTAAATCCATTGTAATCTACAAGTAAATTTTCAGGATAAAGTGCATCACGAGGATCTTCCTTAAGAAACTTATCCTCATTACAGCCGCCCATAGTGAGCAATAATACTGTAAACACTAAGACATTGAAATATGTTATTTTTTTCATATGTGCAATCACTAGTGTCCACTAAAAATTTTTTGGTCACTAGTCGGTTAAAAATTAAATAAAT
>ERZ779906.400-NODE-400-length-12530-cov-1.80072_pt1 | contig 12530 bp, 7 predicted proteins | sample MGYA00511586_ERZ779906 | MGnify/ENA primary metagenome ERZ779906 (study PRJEB29588, sample SAMEA2158408) | human gut metagenome | biome: human gut; feature: human-associated habitat; material: faeces | place: Denmark | collected 2008/2010 ...
GCCATAGCTCAACAACCGGTAGACTATGTGAATCCGATTATCGGGACCAATGGGATGGGGCACACTTTTCCCGGTGCTTGCACTCCTTTCGGATGGGTACAGTTGAGTCCGGACACAGACACAATTCCGCATAATATAAATGGAGCTTATCAGAAAAATGCCTACGAGTATTGTGCTGGTTACCAATATAGGGACAAGACCATTGTTGGCTTCAGTCACACTCATCTTAGTGGTACGGGACATTCTGACTTGGGAGACATCTTGTTGATGCCTGCTGTTGGCGATGTGAAGTTAAATCCCGGTCGGGCGGATTATCCGGAAGAGGGATACCGTTCACGTTTTGACCATGCTACAGAAAAAGCTGTTCCCGGATATTATGAAGTGATACTGGACGATTATGGCATTAAGGCCCAACTGACAGCAACACAACGGACGGGTATACATAAATATACCTTCCCGAAAGGAAAAGATGGTCATTTGATTTTGGATCTGGTGCATGGTATTTATAATTATGACGGCAAAGTTCTATGGGCCAATTTGAGAGTCGAAAACGATACTCTGTTGACCGGATATCGTATCACCAATGGATGGGCGCGTACGAATTATACCTATTTTGCTATCTCTTTGTCACAGCCGATTAAAGACTACGGATATAAGGATAAGGAAAAAGTATTGTACAATGGCTTTTGGCGTCGTTTCAAGATGGAAAAGAACTTCCCTGAAATCACAGGTCGAAAAATTGTGGCTTACTTTAATTTCGATACGGCTAACAATTCGGAACTGGTCGTAAAAGTGGCATTGTCGGCAGTCAGTACGGAAGGGGCCATTAGAATCTGCGTGCCGAGGCTTCCGGAAAGAGTTTCGAACAGTTGGCGGAAGCTGCTCGTACAGATTGGAATAGCGAACTGGAGCATTTCGAGATCGAAGGTACGCCCGATCAGAAAGCAATGTTCTATACTTCCCTTTACCACACCATGATTAATCCGTCTGTGTATATGGATGTAGACGGTTCCTATCGTGGGCTGGATCATAACATACACCGGGCGGAAGGATTTACCAACTACACTATATTTTCCCTTTGGGATACCTATCGTGCGGAACATCCTTTCTTGAATCTGGTGAAACCGGGACGCAATGCGGATATGGTGGAATCCATGATTAAACATGAGCAACAAAGCGTGCACGGAATGTTGCCGATATGGAGTCTGATGGGAAATGAAAACTGGTGTATGAGCGGTTATCATGCTGTGTCTGTACTGGCGGATGCAATAACCAAAGGCGTCTTTTCGAATGTGGATGAGGCATTGGCGGCAATGGTCAGTACATCCACCGTTCCGTATTATGAAGGTATAGCTGATTATATGAAGCTGGGATATATTCCGCTTGACAAAAGTGGTACAGCAGCCTCTTCTACTTTGGAGTATGCATACGACGATTGGACTATCTATCAGACAGCTTTGAAGGCAGGTAACAAGGAAATAGCGGAGACTTACCGAAAGCGTGCCCTCAATTATCGTACTATCTATGATACAAGTATTGGTTTTGCACGTCCCCGTTATAGTGACGGTTCTTTCAAGAAAGAGTTTGATGTATTACAAACCTATGGTGAAGGTTTTATCGAAGGCAATTCATGGAATTTCTCTTTTCATGTGCCGCACGATGTATTTGGCATGATCGACTTGATGGGAGGAGAAGGGACGTTCGTGCAGAAACTGGATGAACTGTTCTCCATGCATCTGCCGGAGAAGTACTATGAGCATAATGAGGATATTACGGAAGAATGTTTGGTCGGCGGATATGTGCATGGTAATGAACCGAGCCACCATGTTCCTTATCTATATGCGTGGACTTCCCAGCCGTGGAAATCACAGTACTGGCTGCGTGAGATTCTGAATAAGATGTATAAGAATGATATTAACGGATTGGGTGGAAATGATGATTGCGGACAGATGTCAGCATGGTATCTTTTCTCTGTGATGGGCTTCTATCCGGTTTGTCCTGGTACAGACCAGTATGTATTGGGAGCGCCCTACCTGCCTTATCTGAAGATGACACTTCCTAATGGAAAGACATTGGAGATCAAAGCGCCGGGTGTCAGCGACAAGAAACGTTACGTGCAGTCGCTGAAATTGAACGGTAAGGTATACGACAAGATGTACATTACACATGAAGACATTTTGAAAGGAGGCGTGCTTGAATTCAAGATGGGGGCGTCACCTAATAAACGTCGCGGATTATCACCGGAGGATAAACCTTATTCATTAACTAACGGAATCAACGAATAATCAATAAAGGAGTATGAAAAAGATACATTTAATCTATGCAGCCTGCCTGCTGGTAGGTATGGGGACTTGTGCTGCAAGTGTGCAAAAACAGGTGAAGGATAATTCTGATGTATGGAAAGAGTACAATACAGGTGCTGTATTGTTTGAGGATAAAGCACCGGAAACGCTGGGATCGGACATTTACCACCGGATCATTCCCGATGCTGAATCGTACATCAAGGAACAGGCACGTACTGTATTAGCTACTCTTTACAATTCTCCGGAAGATAGTATTCCCGCAGTGCACAAGATACATTATACTTTGGAAGATATCAACGGTATTTCTGCTAAAGGCGGTGGCAATGGTGATGTGACGATTTTCTACAGTACACGTCATATTGAAAAATCTTTTGCAGCGAATGATACGGCAAAGTTGTTTTTCGAAACGCGCGGGGTATTGTTGCATGAACTGACACATGCTTATCAGCTGGAACCGCAAGGAATCGGTTCTTATGGAACCAATCGTGTGTTCTGGGCATTTATCGAGGGAATGGCAGATGCTGTGCGGGTTGCCAATGGAGGATTTGACGGACCGAATGCCCGTCCGAAAGGCGGGAACTATATGGACGGTTATCGTACAGCCGGTTATTTCTTTGTCTGGTTGCGTGATAACAAAGATCCTGAATTCCTGCGTAAGTTCAATCGCAGTACGTTGGAGGTGGTGCCTTGGTCGTTCGATGGTGCTATCAAACATATTTTAGGGAATGAATATAATATTGACGAATTATGGCATGAGTATCAGGTCGCTGTAGGTGATATACAAGCATAATAATGTAAATATGGTGAGTGTTATGGGTAAAAGAGGATTGTTTTTAGTATGGCTGTGCCTGGTGAGTATTTTGCCAGGCATGGCTCAAACCGAGAAACTGATTGATTATGTGAATCCATTTGTGGGAACAGATGGTTATGGTAATGTGTATCCGGGTGCGCAGATTCCTTTCGGGGGAATTCAGATGAGTCCGGACACGGATAGTAAATACTATGATGCGGCTTCCGGTTATAAATATAATCATTCCACCTTGTTGGGATTCAGCCTGACTCATTTAAGCGGGACTGGTATACCTGATTTGGGAGACTTTCTGTTTATTCCCGGAACAGGAGAGATGAAACTGGATCCAGGGACACGTGAGGAGCCGGAAAAAGGATACCGTTCACGTTATTCTCATGAAAAGGAATGGGCATCACCTAATTATTATGCGGTGGAACTGTCAGATTATGGAGTAAAGGCTGAAATGACGTCAGGGGTACGTAGTGGTATGTTTCGTTTCACCTATCCTCAATCGGATAAAGCTTTTATTATGATCGATATGAACCATACTTTATGGCAATCTTGTGAATGGGCAAATCTGCGCATGGAAAATGATTCTACCATCACCGGATATAAACTGGTGAAAGGTTGGGGACCGGAACGGCATATTTATTTCACGGCTACTTTCTCTAAAAAGTTGACCGGCTTGCGCTTTATGCAGAATAAGAAACCGGTGATTTACAATACCTCCCGGTTTCGTAGCAGCTATGAAGCTTGGGGAAAGAATCTGATGGCTTGCATCTCTTTTGATACGAAAGCCGGAGAGGAAGTGATTGTAAAAACTGCTATTTCATCGGTCAGCACAAACGGGGCAAAAAACAATATGGCGGAACTTGCTGGACTCACTTTCGATGATCTGAAAGCTAAAGGAGAAGCACTATGGGAAAAAGAACTTGGAAAATATACCCTTACTGCCGACCGTAAAACGAAAAGAACATTCTATACGTCGGCTTATCATGCGGCTTTGCATCCGTTCATCTTTCAGGATGCAGACGGGCAGTTTCGCGGATTAGATAAAAATATAGAGAAAGCCGAAGGATTTATCAACTATACGGTATTCTCTCTTTGGGATACCTACCGGGCTTTGCATCCCTGGTTCAATCTGGTGCAGCAGGAAGTGAATGCCGATATTGCCAATTCCATGTTGGCTCATTATGATAAGAGTGTGGAGAAAATGCTTCCTATCTGGTCGTTTTATGGAAATGAGACTTGGTGTATGATTGGTTATCATGCAGTTTCCGTATTGGCTGACATGATTGTGAAGGGAGTGAAAGGATTCGATTACGAACGTGCGTATGAGGCTATGAAGACCACGGCGATGAATCCGAATTATGACTGTTTGCCGGAATATCGTATGATGGGATATGTGCCTTTTGATAAAGAGGCGGAGTCAGTATCTAAAACATTGGAATATGCGTATGATGATTATTGCATGGCACAGGCTGCCAAGGCTTTGGGTAAAGAGGATGATTATCGTTATTTCTTGAATCGTGCACTCTCTTATCAGACTTTGATTGATCCGGAAACGAAATATATGCGTGGCAAGGACAGTCAGGGAAACTGGCGTACACCGTTTACTCCGGTAGCTTATCAGGGCCCCGGATCTGTAAATGGATGGGGGGATATTACGGAAGGCTTTACTGTACAATATACTTGGTATGTACCACAAGATGTACAAGGATATATGAACGAAGCTGGCGAAGATTGGTTCCGCAACCGGTTGGATGAACTGTTCACAGTAGAGTTGCCGGATGATATTCCGGGAGCACATGATATTCAGGGACGTATCGGAGCTTATTGGCATGGAAATGAACCTTGCCATCATGTAGCGTATCTTTATAATTACTTGAAAGAACCTTGGAAATGTCAGAAGTGGGTCCGTGCTATTGTTGACCGTTTCTATGGCGATACTCCGGATGCATTAAGTGGCAATGACGATTGCGGGCAGATGTCGGCTTGGTATATGTTCAATTGCATTGGCTTTTACCCGGTGGCTCCTTCAAGCAATATGTATAACATTGGTTCTCCTTGCGTTGAGGCAATAACAGTTCGGATGAGCAACGGAAAAGTTATTGAAATGGTAGCAGATAATTGGTCGCCGAAGAATGTGTATGTAAAGGAATTGTATGTGAATGGCAAGAAGTATGACAAATCTTATTTGAAATATGAGGATATACGTGATGGCGTGAAACTACGTTTTGTCATGAGCAGTAAACCGAACTATAAGCGTGCGGTATCGGATGAAGCGGTAGCTCCTTCTTTGTCGTTGCCTGGAAAGACAATGAAATATCAGGTAAATTTGATGAAAACGGGTATATCAAACCAGTGAAAATAACTTTTGAAGGAGTATTACCCAGTCCGTTTGATAGTACGAAGTGATGTTTTTATTACATTTGCCATTGTAAAACGATTATTAATTAAATATCTAAATCATGAGAAGATATTTCCTGTTAGTTGTGTGTTTGTGCTTGGCATCACTACTTCGTGCACAGAATAAGTTAGAGTTAATTTCTCCCAATGGAGAGCTGAAAGTGTCCTTGAATCTCTCGGATAAAATCTATTATAGTATAGATTATAACGGAGATGTATTGTTGAAAGACAATTCCCTTCAGTTGACATTGAGGAATCAGGTGTTGGGACAAAATCCCAAACTGCGCCGTCAGAAACGTACGAGTGTCGACGAGCAATTAACTCCTATTGTTCCTTTGAAATATGCGAAAGTCAATAATCGTTATAATCAATTGCTACTGACCTTTAAAGATTATTCAGTAGAATTCCGTGCTTTTGACGATGGAGTTGCTTACCGGTTTATTACCTCACAAAAAGGTGATGTTGAAGTAATGAACGAAGAGTTTGCTATCAACTTCCCGTCGGATTATCTTCTTCACTTGCAACAACCGGGAGGCTTCCATACAGCTTATGAGGAACCTTACACACATGTTCAAAGTAATGCGTGGAAGCCTGAAGAACGGATAGCTGTTTTGCCGGTATTGGTTGACACACAAAAAGACTATAAAATATTAATCAGCGAGTCGGATCTGGCTGATTATCCATGTATGTTTTTCAAAGGAACGGGCACGAACGGAGCAATTTCTGTTTTTCCTAAAGCTCCGCTTGCGTTTGCCGAAAATAGTGATCGAAGCGTGAAGATTACTCAAGAAGCTGATTACATTGCTAAAACAAAAGGTACGAGAAATTATCCTTGGCGTTACTTTGTGATAAGTAAAAATGATAAGCAGTTGATTGAGAATACAATGACTTATAAACTGGCTGAAAAGAATCAACTTCAGGATGTTTCATGGATTAAGCCGGGACAGGTGAGCTGGGAATGGTGGAATGACGCTTCTCCTTACGGACCGGATGTGGATTTTGTTTCCGGTTATAACTTGGATACTTATAAGTATTACATTGATTTTGCTTCTAAATTTGGTATTCCATATATCATTATGGATGAAGGCTGGGCTAAAAGTACGCGTGATCCTTATACGCCTAATCCCAAAGTAGACTTGCACGAGTTGATTCGTTATGGCAAAGAAAAAAATGTAGGGATTGTGCTTTGGTTGACATGGTTGACTGTAGAAAACAATTTTGATCTCTTTAAGACTTTCAATGAATGGGGAGTAAAAGGACTAAAGATTGATTTTATGGACAGAAGCGATCAGTGGATGGTCAACTATTACGAACGGGTAGCCCGGGAAGCAGCCAAACATCATTTGTTTGTCGATTTTCATGGTTCTTTCAAACCTGCTGGGCTGGAATATAAATATCCGAATGTACTGTCTTACGAAGGAGTGCGTGGCATGGAACAAATGGGCGGTTGTTATCCGGATAATAGTTTGTATTTACCATTTATGCGTAATGCTGTCGGTCCGATGGATTATACTCCCGGAGCGATGATTAGTATGCAGCCTAATGTGTATCGGTCGGAACGTCCTAATGCTGCAAGTATCGGAACACGTGCTTATCAGTTGGCACTCTTTGTGGTTTTTGAGAGTGGTCTGCAGATGTTGGCGGATAATCCTACTCTTTATTATCGTAATGAAGATTGTACCCGTTTCATTACACAAGTTCCCGTAACATGGGACGAGACTGTGGCATTGGAAGCTAAAGCGGGTGAATACGTCATTGTAGCAAAACGGAAAGGCGATAAGTGGTTTATAGGAGGAATGACTAACAATGGTGAAAAGGAACGTGAGTTTACCATAAAGTTAGATTTCTTGAATAAAGATCGTTCTTATCAAATGACATCTTTTGAGGATGGTATCAACGCAGGACGTCAGGCGATGGATTATCGTTGCAAGTCATCCCAGGTGAAAGCCGGGGAGCAGCTAACTATAAAGATGGTTAGAAACGGTGGCTTTGCAGCTGTCATTGAATGATGGCACATATTCTAACTTTCCATACATAAAAATGGAAATCATCTTTCAATCTATCACCATCCTTCTGAAACACCTTGTTCATCGAGCTTTCAGGGCGGTGATAGATTGTTCTCCACCTATCACCTAATCATTCATCTATCACCGTCTGAAATGAACATGCCTGCATATAAACATAAACTGGTATGTAAATAGAAGTTTCAACAGGGGATACTTTTGGTTTCACGGCTTGAAACAAAGTGTTTTACCGCTTGAAACTGTTTGTTTCAAGCGTTGAAACCAATCGTTTCACGGTACGAAACACTTTGTTTTGCTATTTGTTCTAAGAAGGCAATGCTTCGGAATCAACGTTTTCTCTTAGAGAACCACTCTTTAAACTCTGCTACTCGGGCTTTACTGACAAGTATTTTTTCTTTGATTCCTGAATAATACAAGTTAATGGACAGGCGGCTGTTGAACCATAAATCAATATCTTTAATAGCTTCTCGCGAAATAAGATATTGGCGGTTAGCCCGAAAGAAAAGAGAAGGATTGAGACACTCCGTAAGTTCATCTAATGTTTGAGAAAAACAGTATTCGGTTTCATCGGTTAAGACTACTTTGACCTGACAGTCCTTAATATAAAACAATTGTATCATATCTACAGAAACGGGCAATAGTTTGTCTCCTTTGCTAGGAATAAGGAAATGACTTTTATAGTTTTCCTGCTTTTGGAGTGAATGTATCAGTTTCAGTAGCTCATTCTCCTGTTGTGGAAAAGGAAACAGGTGTTTGTCAGCAGCATCCTGTAAACCTTGCAGCTTATCGAAAGCGTGTTCTATGTCTTCCTTACCGATGGGTTTTAATAAGTAGTCGATGCTGTTTACTTTGAATGCGCGTAATGCATATTCATCATAGGCAGTTGTAAAGATAATCGGACAAGTAATATTGATATGATTGAATATCTCGAAGGCGGAACCATCTGCCAGGTGAATATCCATGAATACCAGTTCCGGCATCGGATAAGAACTGAACCATTCGATAGTGGAACTGATACTATCCAGTATGGTCACGATTTCTCCATTCGGTTTTATTTCATTAAGCAGTGAAGTCAGGTTTCGTACTGCTGCTTTTTCGTCTTCTATAATGACAATCTTCATGGTGGTTATTGTTCTAGTTGTGATTTTTCAATCAAAGGAATACAAACTGTAAACTCTCTGTCCTCCGTTATTTGTATATCCCGTTTAAACAAGAGCCTGTATCGTTTGGCAAGGTTGGCAAGTCCGATACCGGTTCCGGAAGTTGCAGTCCATTTGGGCTGAATGTCGTTGCTGATAGACAAATTGCCGTTATCGTCCGTCGTGATATGAATAGTCAACGGCTTCCGGTTGCTGATTTCGTTGTGCTTTACTGCATTCTCAATCAACACTTGCACCGCCATTGGAGGGAGGAGATATTCTTCGTAGGCATTGCTTATCTGTATGTCGAATTGTAGATTGTTCTCAAAACGCATCTTTAATAGAAATATATAAGCGGAAACAAATTCCATTTCTTCCCGGAGACTGACACATTGTGACTCATTACTTTGCAAAGTATACCTTAGTACCCGGGAGAGTTCCTGAATGTAATCCTGCGCTTTATCCTGATTTTCGCGTACCAGCGAACGCAGGGTATTCAGCGAGTTGAACAGCATGTGTGGGTTCAGCTGATTCTTCAGTACTTCATACTGATTGCGGAGATTCTCTGCCTGAAGCTGTTCGTTCTCAATAAGTACCAGTTGCTGCTTGAATATAAGATGAATGATACAGCAACTACTGGTGACGAGACATGCCACAATAAAATCCCGCAATGGATGCAAATAATGATGTACCATGGCATCGATGGCCGGAATATCAAACGTTCTGTGAAGGAAAACAAAAAACTGTCCTGACAAGTTACTCAATATCCATGTCACGATAAAGGAAAGCAAAATCTTTGTCCCTGTAATTTTAATGGAAGCCTGATTGAAATGAAACAAACGGGTATTGATGGCAAAAAGTAACAATAGCGACAGAAAGGTAAAAAGTATTTCGTTTGCCACATCTATAAACTTCATCCCTGGGAATAAGGAATGACTTTCGAAACGGTCGAAAAGAGATACTGATTCAGGAAAATGAATCAGTACAGCAACCGCTAAGGAGATGATGACTGTGGAAAGTATATATTTATCTTTTTTTATTGCTTTGGCTATCATACAACAAAGATAGTGGTAAATTATGAGTTACCGGTTATAAAATGTCAATGCTGTTGTCACAGTTGGTCAATTATTGTTTCTGAATGTGTGCCGTGATATACATACCGGGGCGGAATTGTACATTTTCCTCCTTGATGGAAGCATATACCTCGAGCGAACGATTGGTTTCGTCTACTTTTTGTCCGATGGAAATCACGATACCGTGAAAGGTTTGTGTCCCCATTCCGTTTACACGAAACTGTACCGGGCTGCCGACTTGTATGTCTGCAAGATCTTTCTCGTAAGTAGTCAGGCAAAGCATCGGGCTGCTTTTATCGATAAGTTCGCAAAGTGCTTCTCCCGGATTGATATATTTGCCGATATTCATCGCTACATTAGCGGCATAACCACTAATGGGGGCTTTGACTTCCAGTAGCGGTTGTATTCCGTTCTTAAGTAATGCCTCCGTTTGAACGCCTAAAAGAGAAAGTTGTGCAGCAGCGGCGTCCTGGCGACTCTTCATGGAGAGAAAGTCCGCTTTACTTTGCTGGAATTTCTTTTGAGAAGCTGCTTGTTCGGCAGACAGATTTTTTTGCCGTTCGTATTCAGCTAAGAGATATTCGGTTTGTGCGTGACTGTCCAGATAAGTTTGTTGCAGGGTGATGAACTCCGGATTCTCTAACGTGGCGATTACACTGTTTGCAGCCACCCATTGCCCTGGAAGCAGAGAAGCCTTTTTTACAATGCCTCCCATGGTTAAAGCAATGGTTGCCTGACGTTGAGGAGGAAGAACGATTCGTCCGTTGAACGAAACCTGATTAGGCTTTGAGGTAGCTGAAGTGATGGCATCCACTTCGGGTTGTGCGATGGTATCTGCTATCGTTTCGGCAACGGGAATTGCGGCGGATTCGTTATTTGTAGTTTGCTGGTTTCCTTTGCAAGCCGTTAGAACTAGTAAAAGGATGGGATAAACTATTTTTTTCATATCTTATGTTTTATAATAATTATTCAGGGTGATGTATCTCATTCAATGTCTCGATTTTCCACCTACTTGAAAAGTTCATATTCCAGTGCAGCAATATTGTATTGGTAGACTGTTTCAATATAGCCTCTGCGTATCTCTCTGGCGGTGGTAATCGACTGTATATATTCGGCAATGCCTGTTTCGCTCTGCTGCAATTGCAGGTTGGCTGCCTTTGTCAGTTCATCCGCTTCTTTCAAGGCAGAAGAGGTATAATATCGTAAACTCTCATTATATCTGCGAAGGGATGCTTCCAGTTCGAGTGTCTTATTTCTTAACTCCCGGATGTTGGCGTCTGCCTGTATTTGCGCTGAAGTGGCAGTTAGCCGTGCCTGCTTCACTTTGCTCTTTTGTGGCAGGAAGTAGATGGGGAAAGAAACCCCGATCATCCAGGCATTCAGATTCTTAAGTGGGAGAATGTCCTGACGTGTATACCCCACACTGATTTCAGGAAAGAAATGGCTCTGCTCTACATGGAGCATTGCTTTCGCTTCATCTGCCTGGCTTTGAAAGTAAGCAGTATGTGCTCCCGATAGGTTTCCATCCGAAATGCCGGTATAGAATAAGGATAAAGTGGAATCTACCGGAACAATGGGATCGTTGGAGTAGCAACTCCATTGAAAACGTGCCAATGCCATTTTCTCTTCTTCTTTTGCTTGGAACCAGCGGTTATGCAGATCGGCAGCTATGGTGGTCATCATATTTTTTTCGAGCAAGGTAATCTCTCCTTGTTGGTATCGTAATTCTCCGATGCGCTGCAGCTCTTCTGCCATTTTATCCTGATCCCGATACATTGAGCAGAGATTAGTGGCATATTGGTAGTAGGCCCACGCCCTTTTCACTTCTGCTGTGATTTCTTTCTCTACCATCTGCCGATAATAGGTGTTCGTTTTTACCTGACGGTTGACTAACGCATTCTTGTAGAATGGCGTTAGAAGGGAGCCCAGGCTTTGCTCGAAAGCCAGTTCCTTGTCTTTTTTGTTTTCTCCGTTAAGTTGACCCCAGGAATAGCTGAACGAGGTAGGCGTTGCTTCTATCACTTCTCCGCGAGTGGCTTTGGCTTGTTGAATAGCATTATTGGCTATTTTCAGGCGAGGATGATTTTGTTTGGCTATTTCTATCGCCTGTTCGAGACTAACAGTTTGTGTCTGTTGAGCGGAAACGAACGCGGGAAGAAATAAGAACAGGAGAAACAATTCCCCGAAAGGCCGGTGCAGTTTGATTCCCGGACGTCTCCAGGTAGCAAATGAATTTACAATTTTGTAAAACACCGGAATGATGAGTAAAGTCAGTACGGTAGAAATAATCAAGCCACCGATGACCACTGTTGCCAACGGACGTTGTACTTCTGCGCCGGCTGAAGTGGCTATTGCCATCGGGACGAATCCCAAAGATGCAACCAGTCCTGTCAGGAATACAGGACGGAGCAAGTGTGGAGTCCCTCTTTTGATAATCTGGTTTGTAGTCATGGAATAGGTATTTTGTTTACGAAGTTCGTTGAAGTGATTTACCATCAGGATACCATTCAATACTGCTACCCCGAACAAAGCAATGAATCCTACTCCGGCCGATATGCTAAACGGGAGCCCGCGTAGCCAAAGTGCGGCGATACCACCGATGAGCGATAGGGGGACGGTTGAGAATACCATCAGGGTATAGGTGATGTTCTTGAATGCGAAGAACAGAATCAACAGAATAAGCATTAATGCCACTGGGATGACCACCAGTAAGGTATTGATGGCATTTTGCAAGTTTTCGAACTGGCCGCCGTATTCGATATGGTAACCTTCGGGCAGTTTCACTTTTTCGT
>ERZ779906.406-NODE-406-length-12304-cov-2.42061_pt1 | contig 12304 bp, 9 predicted proteins | sample MGYA00511586_ERZ779906 | MGnify/ENA primary metagenome ERZ779906 (study PRJEB29588, sample SAMEA2158408) | human gut metagenome | biome: human gut; feature: human-associated habitat; material: faeces | place: Denmark | collected 2008/2010 ...
AAAACTTCTGTCTGGCACGGCTTGTAGCTTACGCACATTATATCCCCTCACCGTCAGTTTTACAACATTAATTCTTTCCCAACATCACTTACTACAGCTACCTTTTCACTTCAATACAACCTTAATCTCCTTCTCCATCTAATTCTTCCCTGTATTGTAGAACATAAATACTCCGCCCATTGCTATTATCAGGGCTAAGAGTTTGAGCCACGAGAAGTCGGCTTTTTTGCTTCCAAATAAGCCCATAAGTTCTATTATATAGGCTACTATTACCTGTGCTACTACTATTGTGACTTCGGCTTTGGCTACACCTAGGTCGGATACACTTTTTACTACGGTGAAGGTTATGAATGCTCCTATCACACCGCCTAATAATGATATTTTATTCTCTACCTGAAATATTCCACTAATATCAGGTCTTCCGTTAAACAACCACATTATAATGCAGGTTGCAAGTGCTGTAAACTGCACGAAGCCTGCTGCCACCCATATACTGCTCGCTTTTGTAACATTCGTATTAAGTACACCTTGCAGGCTCATTAACGCACCTGAGATTATTGCAACAATAAATCCTGCCATCAGACAACCTCCTTTAACAATCTCTATTGTTAATAAAGTATTTACTGATAGCAGGATTTTATTCACTAATATTGGAGTAAATTACATTTTTATCCACACTAATGTATTATTCCATATTTAATTATTAAGCCTTGATAGTGTCATATAATTGGAGATTTCTTTGTAAAACTCATTATATGCACTGTTAAAATCCACTCCGTCCCATAACTGGTGAAGCATAATCTCATATTTTGTATATATGTTGCCTACTCCTACATATTTGGCTTTTACGATGCTGTTAGCATATATTGTGTGCAGTGTATTGTAATTGCTCTGCTGGGTCTTTGATTTATAGCTTATGTCTGCCCTTGCACTCATATGCCCACTAAGACTTTCCAAATCCTCTGCATAGTCATATGATATTGCCCTTGCTACTGCCTTGGATACCGCAATATTTGATGTGTATGGATTTACTATCGCCATCGTAGTAACTGACATTGCCTTTGACTCTAAATCATCTGCAAGCTTTGGAACTGGAATTATTCCATATTCAACACCTGAAGCATCAATTGTTGAAAGGCTGTCGGCATCAACTATTGTATATATAAGCTTTCCCTCTGCAAACTGTGATACACACGACTGCAATGATGAATTATATCTATCAATCGCGTAAGTGTCCTTTAACTTCACATATTCAGTTAAAGCCTTTTTAAAATGCACCTCATCTATTGCAAATGCTCCTGAATCCTCAGCATTATTGCCGCCTATATTAACGTATCTTCCTGTAAATGTATAATTAAGAAACATTGATGATGCATCAAAGTTAAATATCCTCTGAACATTTTTATTATCTTCTGTAACTTCGTAGTTATCATTATATTCTTTTATCTCATCAAATGTATCAACTGCACCTGCAAGCTTACTGTTATACACCATAACCGGCATATTAAATGTAACCGGATAGCCATATAACTTTTCATTATATGAGCTTGCTATAAGGGCAGCCTGTCCATATACTTTATCATTGTATACATCCTTGTAAGAATCATTTTCAAGCATAAGACCTAAAAGATATGCCTTATTGCAATTCTCTGATGACATAAGATACACATCTGGCACATTATCATTTCTTACAGTTTCATTGTAAATTGTATCAACAAAATCTGATGACTCAACATATACCGGATTGACAGTAACCAGATTGTTAGCCTCTTTAAATTCTTTCGCTACATTTTCAAGATAGCTGTCATAGTCCTTATTATCATACCAGACATTAACTGTTACAGGAGTCTCTATATCAAGTTCCCTTGCTGTCTTATTCTTATCTGTACCTGAACATGCCATCACAGATAAAGTAAGAACACCTGCCATAAGAACTGACACAAGCTTCTTAATTACTTTCATTATTCATCCAACCTTTATTAAAATGATTTCTTTAACTTTGTTATCATTTCATCTACGTCCGCCTTAGTTATAACAAGAGGTGGCACCATTCTGATAACATTAGTTCCGGCTGAGAACAGTATAAGTCCATTGTCTAATGCATTAGCAATAACATCTTTAGGATTGATTGAAAGTTCAAGTCCCTGCATAAGTCCAAGTCCTCTCCTCTCAATTATAAAATCATATTCTGCTACAAGTTCATCAAGCTTTTCTTCAAGATATGCTGATACTTCCTTGACATTATCCAATATATGCTGTTTCTCAAATAATTCAAATACTTTTGTTGCTGCTGCACACGCAAGTGGATTACCGCCATAAGTTGTACCGTGATCTCCTGGGACAAGTGCCTTGGCAACAGTAAGAATATCAGGCTCAACTCCATACTGCTGGAATGCAAACATTGTACCTGTTCTTCCCATTCCACACTGTATTTCATCAAGTATAAGAAGAATACCCTTTTCATCGCAAAGCTGTCTTACACCCTTGATGAATTCGTTAGTTGCAGGATATATTCCTCCCTCACCCTGTACTGTTTCAAATATAATAGCACAAGTTTTATCATTTACCAACTGTTTAACACTTTCAAGGTCATTATAATTAGCAAATTTAATTCCCGGAATCATAGGTCCGAACGCTTCCTGATAATGCTTATTGCCTGTTACAGCTAATGCTCCCATACTTCTGCCATGGAAGGAATGATGCATTGCTATAATCTCTGAATCTGTTCTTCCTGTCTTTAAATAAGCGTATTTCTTTGCAAGCTTTATAGCACCCTCTATTGATTCTGTACCACTGTTAGTAAAGAATACCCTGTCCATTCCAGAAGCCTTTGTAAGTGCTTTAGCAGCATTTACCGCTGGCTCATTATAGAAATAATTAGATGTATGTATAAGCTTGTCAATCTGTGCCTTTAACGCATCATTATATTCCTTGTTATTATAACCTAATGCAAATACCGCAATACCTGCACCAAAATCAAGATATTCTTTTCCGTCTGTATCATATAATCTTACACCATCACCTTTATCAAGTACAATCTGGTATCTGTTATATGTATGTATTAACTTTTCTTCTGCTGTTTTAATAATCTGTTCTGTCTGCATAACTACTCCTGTTATTATATATTAGTATCGAAGAATTTCTCAGCACCTTCTGATAATATAGCTGTACCAACACCCTTGTTAGTAAATATTTCAAGAAGGAGGCAGTGTGGAATACGACCGTCAAGTATATGCACTCTTGAAACACCGTGTTCAATCGCATCAATACAGTTATTAAGCTTAGGTAACATACCACCACCTATTGTACCACCTGCTAATAATTCCCTTGCCTCAGTTGTTGAAAGTTCTGAGATAAGGCTTGATTTATCATTATAATCCTTGTATACACCTTCAATATCTGTTAAGAATGCAAGCTTCTCTGCATTAACTGCCCTTGCAATGGCACAAGCTGCATCATCAGCATTAATATTGTAAGCGTGGAAATTGTCATCATATCCTATAGGGCATATTACTGGAAGAAAATCATCCTTAAGAAGAGAATGTATAAGTGTTGTATCAACTTCCTTGACTTCACCTACATATCCTATATCTTCACCCTTTGAATACTTCTTCTCTACCTTTAACATACCGCCATCTTTACCACTTATACCACACGCCTTTACGCCAAGTTCCTCTATAAGCGATACAAGGCTTTTATTAACCTTGTTAAGAACCATCTCAGCAATTTCCATAGTTGGCTCGTCTGTAACTCTTAAACCATTCTTAAATTCTGGTGTCATTCCAGACTTTTCAACCCATTTGCTGATTTCCTTGCCGCCGCCGTGTACAATAATTGGCTTAAATCCAACAACCTTTAATAATACTACGTCCTGAATAACTTTTCTTTTAAGTTCTTCATCAACCATTGCACTTCCACCATATTTTACAACTATAATCTTTCTGTTGAACTTCTGTATATATGGGAGTGCTTCAACAAGCACCTGTGCCTTCTTTAACTCTTCTTCCATATTAATTGTACTCATTTATTATCCTCATTCCTGACAATATTACAATGCCATTTTATTCTTAACTATTATGATCTGTAATCCGCATTAATCTTTATGTAATCAAATGTAAGGTCACAGCCCCACGCTGTAGCTTCACTGTTACCCTGCTTAATATCTGCTATTGCGGTTACAGGATTTTGTGAAAGAATTTCAGTTGCCTTTTCTTCGCTGTAATCTGTTGCAGTACCATCTTTAACTATCTGAAGCTTTCCTGCGTTGCTTTCAAAGAATATATCAACCTTCTCCGGCTCGAAATCAACGCCTGAATAACCCATAGCACAAAGAATTCTTCCCCAGTTAGCATCGTGTCCAAATATTGCCGCCTTTGTAAGATTAGAAGTCACTATTGATTTGGCAAGAATTCTTGCCTGTTCCTTAGTTGAAGCTCCCTTAACCTGAACTTCAAAAAGACATGTACAGCCTTCACCATCTCCTGCTATTTTCTTAGAAAGCTCTGTAAGTACATAAGATAATGCCTCATAAAATGTATCATAATCACTGCTGCCTTCCTTAATAGTATCATTGCCTGCTTCTCCATTAGCAAGAACAAGCACTGTATCATTAGTTGATGTATCTCCGTCAACAGATATCATATTAAATGAATCTTCAACAATATCACTTGTCATCTTCTGAAGTGCTTTCTTCTCTATAACTGCATCAGTTGTAATAAAACAGAGCATTGTAGCCATATGAGGATGAATCATACCGGCACCCTTGCACATACCGCCTACCGTTACTTCTTTGCCAGCAATATTTACTGTGCAGGCAACCTGCTTGCTTACAGTATCAGTTGTCATAATTGCCTCTGCGGCAAGTGTTCCAGCCTCTTTAGTATAATCAAGAAGTTCCGGAAGTGCCTTAATTCCTGCACACATTCTATCCATAGGAAGCTGCATTCCAATAACACCTGTTGAACCAAGAAGCACTGCATCGGCTGGAATTCCAAGTGCCTCTCCAGCTGTCTTAGCTTCAAGTGCACAGGCTTCATCACCCTCAACACCAGTACAGGCATTAGCAACACCACTGTTGACTACAATTGCCTGTGCATAAGCTTCATTATATACAATATTCTTATCCCATTTAACAGGAGCGGCAAATACTCTGTTAAGAGTAAATGTCCCTGCTGTCACGCAAGGCTTGTCTGAAACAACCATTGCCATATCTTTCTTACCATTCTTATACTTAATTCCTGCCGCCATACCAGCTGCCTTAAATCCTTTGGCTGCTGTAACTCCACCTTCTATAATCTGCATAACTGCCTCCTGTCCAGATTAATAACCGCTTGTTATTAAATTACCTATATAATAATTATCTATCAGGATTATTACTTACCAATAACGTCTTATTAATCTTATATGAATAAAATATTTATAGTGCCGCCTGTATTATATAATTCTATGGAAACATAGGTGCAATCTTAAGTCCTTCATTCTCCTCAAAACCGAATAAAAGATTCATATTCTGTACTGCCTGACCAGCCGCACCCTTAACAAGGTTATCTAATGCACCCATAGCAATAATTCTGTTAGTTCTTGGCTCTATCTTAAATCCTATATCTACAAAGTTACTTCCCTCAACCCATCTTGTCTCTGGGCATACATCCTTAGGAAGAACTCTTACAAAATATTCCTTATCATAATATTTATCATATGCCGCCTTAACATCTTCATAAGTTACATCCTTTGCAAGATTAGCATATGCTGTCACAAGTATTCCTCTGTTCATTGGAACTAAATGTGGTGTAAATATAAGCTTTAAATCATCTCTTCCACAAGCATATCCAAGCTGTTCTTCTATCTCTGGTGTGTGTCTGTGTGTACCAACACCATATGCTTTCATACTCTCATTAACTTCACAGAAAAGATTAGCAACCTTTGCACCCCTGCCTGCACCGCTTGTTCCGCTCTTAGCATCAATGATTATTGTATCTGGATTAATAATTCCTTCTTTTACAAGTGGATATAATGTAAGAATTGATGTTGTAGTGTAACATCCTGGGTTAGCAATAATTCTTGTATTATTATTCACTTTATCCCTGTTAATCTCACATAAACCATAGACTGCTTCATCAATATATTGTGGTGACTTATGTTCAAGCTTATACCATTTCTCATATATATCTACATTCTTTAATCTAAAGTCTGCACTAAGGTCTATTATCTTTACCTTTGATAAAATCTCATCGTTAACAAGTGATGCACATAAGCCCTGTGGTGTTGCCGTAAATATTACATCAACCTCATCTGCAAGCTGTTCCATATTATCATCCATACATCTGGCATCTACAAGTTTAAACATATTTCTGTATACATCTGAATATTTCTGATCTATATAGCTTCGTGAACCAAGCCATACAATCTCTACATCCTTATGTCCAAGAAGAAGTCTTACTAATTCGTTACCTGCATATCCGGTAGCTCCGATAATTCCAACCTTAACCATACGTCCTCCATCTGAATGTTTATTTATTCATTCGTGTACATATATTATTCATCAATAAAAATGACAAGTTCCATTATAACAACTTTTTTTTCTATGTAAAGTGTTTATTCATTATTTTTTATATTTATGCAATATTCTTGCATAAAGTTGCATAATATACATTTTTACCTATTGCATTTTCATAATAAGTAGTTTATTATAATCAGCAGAGTTTTACACTTTGTAATAGCATTATTTACTACATAATATTTATTACATAATTAAACCTATTACTTAATTATATGGAGGTACATTAATAATGAAAGAGAAAGTTGTTCTTGCTTATTCAGGTGGTCTTGATACTACAGCAATCATTCCTTGGTTAAAGGAAACTTTCGACTATGATGTTATCTGTGTATGTGCAGATTGCGGTCAGGAAGAGGAATTAGACGGACTTGAAGAAAGAGCTTTATCTTGTGGAGCTGCCAAGTTATATATCGAAGACATCACAGATGAATTCTGCGATAACTACATCGTTCCATGTGTACAGGCTCACGCAGTTTATGAAAATAAATATTTACTTGGTACATCAATGGCAAGACCTATCATTGCCAAAAGACTTGTTGAAATTGCCCGTAAAGAAGGTGCTGTTGCTATCTGCCATGGTGCTACAGGTAAGGGTAATGACCAGATCAGATTTGAGCTTACAATCAAGGCTTTAGCTCCAGATATCCAGATTATCGCTCCTTGGAGAGATTCAAGATGGACATTACAGTCTCGTGAAGATGAAATCGAATATTGCAGACAGCACGGTATTCACCTTCCATTCAGCCCTGACTCAAGCTACAGCCGTGACCGTAACATCTGGCATATAAGCCACGAAGGTCTTGAGCTTGAAGATCCAGCTAATGAGCCTAACTATAAGCACCTTCTTGTTCTTGGATGCACACCAGAAGAAGCTCCAGATGAAGGCGAATATGTAACAATGACATTTGAAAAGGGTGTTCCTACATCTGTTAACGGCAAGAAGATGAAGGTTTCTGATATCATCAGAGAACTTAACAGACTTGGCGGCAAGCACGGCATTGGTATAATTGATATCGTTGAGAACCGTGTTGTTGGTATGAAGTCACGTGGTGTATATGAAACACCTGGTGGAACTATTCTTTACGAAGCACATCAGCAGCTTGAAGAATTAGTTCTTGACAGGGATACAACAGCAGAGAAGATTAATGTTGCTAACAAGTTCGCTCAGGTTGTATACGAAGGAAAGTGGGAAACACCTCTTCGTGAAGCACTTCAGGCATTTGTCGAAAAGACACAGGAATACGTAACTGGTGAAGTTAAGTTCAAGCTTTACAAGGGCAACATCATCAAAGCTGGTACAACATCTCCATATTCATTATATAACGAATCTATCGCTTCATTCACAACTGGAGACCTTTATGACCACCATGATGCTGATGGTTTCATCAACCTCTTTGGTCTTTCACTTAAGGTAAGAGCTATGAAGAAGCTTGAGAACGAAAAGAAGAATAACAAATAATACTTTAAAAAATATTATATAACAAGTATTATAAAACAAAATCAGGAGCTGCCACATATATATGTAGCAGCTCCATTTTTCATCTTTTATAATGTTTTATGAGTTTTTATAAGCTCTTATAAACTCTAATAAACTCTTATCAAACATTAATCTCAGATATTTCTATATTCTTTTTCTCCTGTTTTTCACAACCATTCCATATATCAAAGTAATAACATAAGAAGCTGCTGCCAGTATACACATAACACCCATAACCCTATAAGCAATCTGAGTATCTATAAACACAGTTCTTCCTAGATATCTGTTACTTACAGCCGCCATACATCTGTTTCCAATTATATTTGCAATAAAAATATATATACCACCTGTTATGACAAATATACATGGGAGTGTGTACCTTACAACCCTGACAGGATTAAATGCAATGATAACAATCAATAATGTGATATATATTAAAAGCATCAATATCTTAAACACAACAGACGTTATTATTCCATATACCTTTATAAGCGGCTGCAGACGATAAGATATATCACCATATATACCACTGGCATAATTATTTATAGCCTCATTTGCAGCATTTTTACTATAGCTAAGAGCTGCCCTGACTATTGTTTCCTGTATATTTCCCATATTGATATTAGATGCTATTTTGTTATATGTCATATCCATAAGCTCATCCAGCTCTGCATCTATATTAATCTCTATATCATCAAAGGATTTTTCTTTAAGCATCCCGTCAACCATAGCCGTTGTATATTTCTGTGCTATTCTGTCTACTATCTTAGAATCCTCTATACTTGTCTGAATTCTGGATAACGCCTCCATATTATCCCCAAGTGAATCAAAAACAGTATCCATAAAACGGTGCGATATAGCAGCTGACAGTCCTGCATCCTTTAACATGCTTGAGACATACATAGGTGCCGTTACACATACAATAAGTATAAGACCTGCTATTACAGATATTAAACCAACACCTATCTGTGTCCATCTATGAGCAGTATCCCTGTATTGTCTGTATCCATATGACATATATATTCCTTCTTTCTGTTTAGATATAACAATTCCGTAATCTTCCTACGCAATCACATTAAAACAATCACATTAACATAATCATATTAACACAATTATATTAATACAACCATAAAAAAATGTAATAGATTTAGTGCTTTCTTACATTTTCCTGAATCTGTTATACCGCTGTCTTGCAAGTTCTTCCTTGTCCATATCAATATATCTGTACATAAAATCACATATCATGCGTTTCATATATAATGTCACTCTTTTTATATTATTTTCATTTATAACCGGATATTCCGGAATGACCTTCTCTATTATGCCAAGCTCATATAAATCTGCTGCCGTCAGCTTCATTATTTCCGCAGCCTCTTTTGCTTTCTTAGAATCCTTCCACAGTATCGATGCAAAGCCTTCTGGTGAAAGTATTGAATATATGGAATTCTCCATCATCCATACCTCATTGGCAACACCTAGTGCAAGTGCACCACCGCTTCCACCTTCGCCAGTTACTATTGACAATACCGGAACTGTAAGACTGCTCATTTCATACAGATTCTTTGCTATAGCTTCTCCCTGGCCTCGCTCTTCTGCACCAAGACCGCAATATGCTCCTGGAGTGTCTATAAAACATATAACCGGTCTGTTAAATTTTTCAGCCTGCTTCATAAGCCTTAGTGCCTTTCTATACCCTTCGGGATTAGGCATTCCAAAGTTTCTTGATATATTCTCTTTAGTAGTCTTACCCTTCATATGTCCTATGACTGTTACAGGAATGCCGCCAAATGTTGCGATTCCACCTATTATTGCTTTATCATCACAAAAGTTTCTGTCACCATGAAGTTCAAAAAAATCTTTAGTTATTTTTTCTATGTAATCTGCGGCATTAGGTCTTTCACTGCTTCTTGCTATTTCAACCTTTTCCCATACATCATACTCATTATACAGATTATTATCAGCCTCAGCCTTTTTTTCTTCTTCTCTATCTATCTTTTTGAAATATATATTATCAAGATACTCAAGATACTTCTTCATAATATCTGAATTGCTCCGGTATGTATCCACATTTTCTTTAACTTCTGTATAAGCTCCACTGTACTTATGTATGTCAAGCAGATGCGCAAGTGTCTTCTTTAGCTCATCCCTTTTAACTATCGCATCCACAAAGCCGTGCTCTAACAGAAATTCAGCTCTCTGAAACCCTTCTGGCAGTTCCTGTCCTATAGTCTGTCTGATAACTCTTGGTCCTGCAAAACCTATAAGGGCACCTGGCTCTGCAAGTATAATATCTCCAAGCATAGCAAAGCTTGCAGTTACACCTCCAGTTGTAGGGTCAGTAAGAACAGTGATATATAAAAGTCCTGCCTCATCATGTTTTTTTAATGCGGCACTTATCTTTGCCATCTGCATAAGAGATACTATTCCCTCCTGCATCCTGGCTCCGCCTGAGCATGTAAATATAATAACCGGCAGCTTCTGCTCTGTAGCCTTCTCAACTGCCCGTGTAAGCTTTTCACCTACAACTTCGCCCATGCTGCCCATAAGAAATCTTGTATCACAGACACCTATAACAGCTTTGCTGCCATCTATCTTTCCAACACCGGTTATTACTGCCTCATCAAGATTTGTTTTTCTTTTAAGATTCTGGATTTTCTCCTCATAACCTGGGTATTCACATGGATTGCTCTCTTCAATGTTAGTATCCCATTCTGAAAATGTATTCTTATCCACTACCATGGATATCCTTGTTCTGGCATCCAGCTTCATATAATATCCACATTCCGGACATACACAATTATTCAGATACATGTCCTCTGTTAAAATTATTTTTGAACAAACCGGACATTTCGTATATAATCCATCTGGAACATTTATATTACTGCTATCCAGATTGTTGATTTTATTTTTATGGATATTCTTTTTAAACAAGCCTTTTATCTGCATATAAATCCTCATTTCCACGCACTCTTACTGTGCATAACGAACAACTATTTTTTACATACCTGTGGATACTCCTCTGGTATGAAATCTGTACTGACATCACCTTTAATAAACTTCTCATTCTGGCATATATCATACATAAAATCTGTATTTGTTGTGACACCTTCAATAATAATCTCGCCAAGGACACTTCTCATCTTCTCAATCACTGTTTTCCTGTCGTTTGCATATGTCATAACCTTCATTATCATGGAATCATAAAAAGGAGGTATCGTATATCCACTATAAACTGCAGTATCTATTCTTACACCATTACCACCTGGTATATGTATATTCTTTATTGTTCCCGGATTAGGTGCAAAGTTCTTTTCAGGGTTTTCAGCATTGATTCTTATTTCCATGGCAGCACCATGTATCCTTACATCCTCCTGCTTAATACCAAGACTTTCGCCGGCTGCTATCTTTATCTGTTCCTTTATAAGATCAACACCTGTCACAAGTTCCGTTATACCATGCTCGACCTGAATACGGGTATTTACCTCCATAAAGTAATAATTGTCGTTTTTGTCAAGAAGAAACTCAACTGTTCCTGCATTTTCATAGTTAACTGCCTTAGCCACTGCCACTGCAGTATCTCCCATTCTCTTTCTTAATTCATCATTCAACGCAGGAGAGGGTGATTCCTCAACTAACTTCTGGTGATTTCTTTGTATTGAACAATCTCTTTCACCAAGATGAATTGTATTTCCATATTTATCAGCTAATATCTGGAACTCTATATGTCTTGGCTTTTCTATATATTTTTCTATATACATTGTGCCATCAGCAAAGCCATTCACAGCTTCTCTCTGTGCGTTATCGAATTCCCTTTTAAAATCTTCTTTTGTATATACAACACGCATCCCCTTGCCACCGCCGCCAAGTGCAGCTTTAACCATAACAGGATAACCTATATTGTCTGCAAGCTCTTTTCCTCTTTCTGCATCCATAACTGGTTCTTTGGTTCCTGGAATAACTGGAATACCTGCTGATATCATTGTATTTCTTGCTTCCTGTTTATTACCTGTTTTCTCTATGATATCTGAATCTGGACCTATAAATGTGATGTTACATTTTTCACATAATGATGCAAACTTACTGTTTTCAGAAAGAAATCCAAAGCCTGGATGTATTGCATCTGCATGTGTAGCTACTGTTGCACTCAATATTCTTTCCATATTAAGGTAACTATCCTTAGCTGCTGCCTTTCCTATACATACACTCTCATCAGCCAGCTGCGTATGAAGTGCTTCCTTATCCGCCTCAGAATATACTGCAACTGTCTGTAT
>ERZ779906.412-NODE-412-length-12081-cov-1.86521_pt1 | contig 12081 bp, 10 predicted proteins | sample MGYA00511586_ERZ779906 | MGnify/ENA primary metagenome ERZ779906 (study PRJEB29588, sample SAMEA2158408) | human gut metagenome | biome: human gut; feature: human-associated habitat; material: faeces | place: Denmark | collected 2008/2010 ...
AAACTAATTGCCAGCGCAATGGTCAAAACATTAACAAAGCAGAAAATACGATTTGAAGATACATTGCGTTTTGCCAACTTTTTTGTAATAACGCTGGTATCATTTTCAAATGGTAAAGTCATATTCATTCACTCCTTTCGCCAGTATCTTAACTCCCAAATGTTGCAGAAATGTCCTAAAAATCTTTTTTTCTAAAATATTTTTAAAAAGGCAGCCTGATAAACAGACCGCCCTATTGTTATTGTTGGGGAAGAAATATAGAGAACGTTGATCCTTTTCCCATCTCTGATTCAACTGTGATGTAGCCACCTTGCATAGTGATAATCTCACGTGCCAGGTATAATCCTATTCCAATCCCATCCACATCATGTACAGCTTCTTCCCGATAAAATCGTTTGAAAATAGTTGCCTGGACACTTTCCGGAATACCTCTTCCCGTATCCGTTACGGCAATTTCCAAATACATCTCCCAGTCCTGTACCGTTACGTGAATATCACCGCCTTCCGGTGTATATTTTACTGCATTATCTAAAAGATTAAACAATGCCTCCGAAGTCCAGCGGCTGTCATGTGAAACTGTTAAATTTTCAGGACAGTCTACAGATAAATGAAGATGTTTTCTTTCCATAGGAGCAAGAACCCCATTGATCGCATCGACAAGTGTATCCGCAATAACTGTTTCTTTCTTTTCCAGGGTAATCACACCCGTCTCTAATCGTGATGTTTTCACCATTCCCTGAATCAAAAAATCCAGTTTATCTAACTGACTGGCAGTAGCATGTAAAAATTCCTCACGTGTCTCTTCAGAAATATTTCTGGCCAGCATCGTGTCATTGAGCATTTTTAGATTTGCTATCGGTGTTTTGGTCTGATGAGAAATATCCGATACCAAAGACTGTAATTCTGCTTTTTCTTCTTCTACTTTATGCCGGGTTTCCTGCATCACATGATATAGTCTTTCCAGACGATGGCTGATGCGTGCTAACAGCGTTTCCGCTTCATAATTTATTTGCGGCCGAACGGTACTATCCATCATTTCATCTAATGTCCGGCATAGCCCATCTGTAAATACCGATAGTTTCTTTTGAAAATAATGCAAAAAGATTACACCCCAGAAAAATAGAAGAATCATCACACTGAAACCACCAAGTATCACCCTTATATCTTTTGTGAAAACATAAAGGAGGAACAACAAAAGAATCGTGGTCAGAGAAGCGCCTTCCACGATCAGCCGCAGAAAAGTTCTGGTTGATAAATTCTGTAATTTCATCATGCTTCACCGCCTATCCATTGATACCCCATTCCGTAAGCAGTTTTAATATATTTTCGCTCATCTGTTTCAATCTTTTTGCGGATGCGGCTGATGATCGTAGTAAGCGTATGCTCATCGATAAAATCCCCATCAATATCCCACAATTTCTCAATCAGTTGCCGCTTCGTTAATATAATGTGCGGATTTTTTACAAATAAAAATAAGGTACGGTATTCTTTTGGTGTAAACTCTATCACCTTGCCTTCCAAAACCGCACTCTGCTCGGAAAAATCAATTTTCAAAACTTCATCCTCAAATACATCATGCTTTGGTGTCCGCAATTCCATATTTGCAAAAACAGCGGCTACCTTTTTGCAGAGAACCATCACTGAAAATGGTTTTGTAATATAATCTGTGCATCCGGCTTCATAGCCTTTCAGCATATCACCTTCTTTATCATTTGCTGTGATAAACATAATATAGGTATGCTGCCCTCTTCCTCTGATCTCATCACATAAATGCAGACCGTTCCCATCCGGCAGATTAATATCCAACAGAGCAATATCAAATTCACTCTTTTTCAATCGTTCTACTGCATCCTGAAAACTGTATGCAGCGGTTACCTCATAACCATCTGCGGTAAGATTATAAGCCAGCGTTTTATTTAATACTTTGTCATCTTCTACAATTAAAATTTTCCTCAATCCAGCTTCTTCCTTTCCCATCTTCTAAACTTATCGCTATTCTAAACCTCAAATGTTACAGAAATGTCCTAAATATCGTTTTTCTGATGTTCGTCATTCCAAAACATAGATTGATTATATCCTATTTTCTTTCAGGAAAAAATGTTTTCCATAAAAAAATGCTTTTGCCGAAATATTCCACACTCTTCAGCAAAAGCATTTTTCTCTTATTCCATTGACCGCATTTGTTCAATCAAGGATTGTTTTTTCTGTCTGCGGATTGTCCAAATAGACAGGATCAGTTCCATTCCGATAATTACCAAAATATAGATTAGCATTTTAGATAATGGAAACGTATATGGAATAATTTCCCCACCATAAGTTTCAATACTGAGTTTATAACAAGCAAAAATAGAAATTGGCAAACCTATTACCAGACTTATAAGGATACTACATAAAACATACCCTAACCCTTCATATACCGTCATTGCTGCAAGCTGCTTTGATGTCAATCCTACGGAACGTAACACACTGTTTTCTTGCCTGCGTGCTAATTGGTTGGATAATGTCATATTAGTAAGATTAATAACTCCGAATATAAAAATCAGCCATGAAAGTACTTCACCAATATTATAAAGAATATTCTGTTTTTCTACCCATGCCACATCATCTGAAAATTTTGACAGATAGAGTTCCGAATTTATTGCAATAATACTTTCCAAGGACTGCTCTACATTCTTCTTACTTGCTTTGTCATATACGATATCCCAGGTATAATCAAAGTTCTCAATATCCGGCAGAAGTTCATGAAACAATGCTTCTTCTGCATACATCATGCCACCATCAAATCCATAACCTGACCGCCCATAGTTCATTACTGTTTTATTTGAATTATAAATACCAGATATTCTTACTGGAATGCTTTTCTCTCCAAAAGACAAATTTATCTCCATTCCAGGTTTCACCGTTTCTCCAAAATCTTTATACTCGTTTTTTATCAATATCTCATGAGCATCCTTTGGCATATCACCTTCAACAAGGGCTTTTTCTATTGTTTCATAATTTTCTGGTGTAATCATATCGCAATGCCCCCGTCCTCTAAAGTTGTTATAAACTGCCTCAAATGTTGCAGATTTTCTGGTTGCGATAATATCACGCACTCCATCAATCGCCAATATCTCCTCTTTCAATTGCTCATCTAAAGGATTACCGTTCTTTAATATGTCTATATGTTCTCCTTCAAAGTTTAAAAATATGCGATAATCTCCATTAGGGAAAAAATATCTCGCATACCTTTCCGGAGATTGCACAAGACAAAGTGAGCTGATAACTAAAAGTAAAATACCACTTAAGCTCAATGAAAATACAATACTAAAAGTTTTTTTCCAATCTCTCTTAAAATTCATCATTCCCATGGACACAGGAGTTAATTTCTTATTCTTTTTGCGTATATGGATTTTACTTTTTTGCTCTACCATAAATCGAACTGCTTCAATCGGTGATATTGAGGCTGCTAATTTTATTGGTTTATGAACAGCTATACATATAGTTATCCAACAAAATACGATTGTCAGAAGGATACATCCTAAATATCCGCTAACTGAAAATCCTTTTGGAAAAATAATAAAAAAAAGGATTACACCTAGTATCATTCCTATAATACTTCCAAGGACTCCAAGCTGATTTCTCTCTTTTTTTACAATCCGTTTAATTTGTTTTTTAGTAGCGCCAATGGTCCGAAGCTGTCCGTAACTTTTTATTTTATCGTTAATTGAAATACGGAAAATACTCTGAATCACAACCCAGGCGCCAAGACCAATAATACCCGCTAAGCCAAGTATGATCATAACCTGACTCCAGTCTGTTTTCATATCTTCAAAAAATTCGCTATGGAATCTAACACTCCTAAGCTGATTTTTTTCTGCAATTTGTGTAAAAAATGCTTTTGAAGTCTCTTCTGGCATAGTTTCTGCATTTTTCAAATGGACATATGCAAAATATCCATCTGTTTTATAACCATCCAGCTGTTGCAGCGCAGCTTTTGATATCATAAACGAATACAAATTTTTGCTATCGTCTGCTGGCGCATCCACAATTCCTGAAATTGTATAATCACCTGGAAAACTACTTATATCCAAAGTTACTGTATCACCAACACCTGCCGAAGGATAATATTTGGACAGCCATATCTTACTGACAAGTATTTCATTTTCTTTTTGGGGAAGATCCCCCTCTGTCAGCTTCATTTGGGAACGCATCATATACATCATGTCATTATTTACATAGGAGAAAGAACCGGTAAAGCCTTTGGAAGATTCTTTTTCTCCAACAATGTAATATTCTCCTACACGTTCAAACTCTGTGACATTTTTTAGCTTTTCAAGGTTTTCTTCTGAAACTCGGACATAAGTTGCCTCATAAGTATCGACTATCCGATCTTTTTTCATTTTTGTAAGAGAACTAGCGGTTAAACTTGATAAGCAAACCAAAAACGCAGCCAATGCAACCGCCACCACAACCATGATATTTCTTCGTTTTTCGCTTTTTAAATTTCTCTTCGCCAGATTCTTGACAATTCCGTTTGTATTATTTTCAAAAGGCCAAGTCATAGCCTGCCACCTCCTTATTCCACGATCCTACCATCCTCAATCCGGACAATCCGGTCTGCAAGTCGGGCAATCTCATTGTTGTGAGTAATCATTACCACCGTCTGGTGAAACTCATAACTGGTCCGTTTGATCAATCCCATAACATCTGCACTAGTTTTCGAGTCGAGGTTTCCTGTAGGTTCATCGGCAAGCACGATCGCAGGTTTTGCAACTAAAGCCCTTGCAATCGCAACTCTCTGCTGCTGTCCTCCTGAGAGGTTATTCGGCATATTCTTCAGTTTATCTTCCAGAGCCAGCATATGAACCACCTCGTCCATAAATCCCTGATCTACCGTAAGGACAATATTCTCATAAACATTCAAAATCGGAACCAGATTATAATTTTGGAAAATGAAACCAATATTTCTTCTCCTGAAAATCGTCAGCTCTTCATCGTTTTTCTTTGCCAGTTCTTCTCCCCGTACAATAACTCTTCCGCTGGTAGGAGTGTCCAGACCTCCCATCATATGAAGCATCGTGGATTTTCCGGAACCTGAAGTACCTACTACCGCTACAAATTCACCTTCTTCCACCGAAAAATTCACACCATCCAGTGCCTTTGTAATATTCGGTTCTGTACCATAATATTTTTTTAAATCGATTGTCTGTAAAATACTCATATTCTATAAGCTCCTTTCTGCCTTTCTTTATGATGACTCTATTATAAAATACAAATGTCACAGAAATGTCCGAGAAAGTGGACAAAATTCAAGGAATTTCAGCCTGAATTGTTACAAATCTCGGACATTTCACTTTTTACTATTTATTTTTTGCAAGAACTCTTCGATATAGGATTCCGGGAGTTACCAGACTGACTGCCAATAACAACAGCAACATTCCTGCCATTTCTTTCAGCGGATAATAGAATACAAAATAAGAAATCTTTGTTTTCATGTACCATCCAATCCCGCCTATCAACAGCGTTCCCGTTGTTACCAGAAGAACACTCAGCAACAGCCAGGTAAAAATTCCTTCCGCAAGGAACATCCGCTGCAACTGCTTTCTGGTCATTCCCACACGATTCATAATGGCACATTCTTTTTTCCGAAGTAACATATCCGTTACCCTTACATTTAAAAAATTCATAATCCCGATAAAAATCAGGCATCCGCTGATTACCAGAAGCAACAGCCTGCTGGTCTGAATATACTCCTGTTCTTTTAATAAAAGGTCTGACCGACTCTCCATCTGGAATAAATTTAATTGCTCCGCATATCCGTTTTCAGACTGAAATTCCATATTTTCTGTTTGGATCATTCCCTTTAACCTATTTTTGCAACCTGATTCCTGTTCCTTTTCTACAGAAAAGCTCATTTCAAATGTCTGTGGGGTCAGATTCTCTGACAGAGTTTCAAAGGTTTCCTCTGTTACAAGAAGAAGATTGGTATTTCTGCCATCCCAGCACAGCTCTAATTCCGGAAATCCTTCTTTTGTAATATCCAGATATCCGCAATTTACCAGTGTCTCTGGAAGCAGGTCGGACATATCCGTTCCTACCGGAACCAGGTCATACACTTCTATTGTATTTCCAAGCTGCTCCAATGCCTGCTCTTCTGCATATTCTGACACTCTGTGATCATGAAGAAGAAATGTTCCGTTTTCGTGTGCAAATGTTTCCCAGTCTGTTGTTATCTCCTGCTCTTTCAAAAATTCCTGCAGTTTTTCTTTTTCAGAAGAAGAAATTTTTTGGATCACAGTCGGAACGGTTTCCCCGTCATTTAATAACTTGATGCTATCCCGACCATGTTTCCCAACAATGGGATAAAATCCCTGTATTTGTGTTTCATCCTGCAAACTGTTTCCGGCAGTCTGCTTTATGTTCTCCAAGAATTCATTCGGGAAAAAGACCATATTTTCTGTATTCTGGGAAGTTTCCATCAGTGTGCTGCAGGCTTCCTGTGTGATACGGATTTGAAAATCAGGTTCTTTCATAAACTGGTTTTGCAGATCTACTCCCTTTACAATCACAGAAGATCCAAGAGCTAATCCGCATCCTATGGTCAGAGAAATCATGGTGATGAAAAAAGCCTTTTTGTTGCGGAACAGATATCTCCTTGCCAGATAAACTTCCGGAACGTTTCCCCAACTACTGAAACTGGCATTCTTTTTCTTCGTTTGTTTCTTCTCTGCAATAGTACCCTCTCCATAGTTCATACATTCCAGAGGACTCAAAACTTTGATTTTTTGCCTTACCAGAAGTATAACAACACCCAAAGTCACTACCACTGGAAGAATGGCTATTAGAAAGAACACAGGCTGGTAGAAAGAAATCCCCTCCAGTTCTTCTGCCTGTCCAAGATACAGTTTTCCAATGACAGAGGGCAGGACTCCAAGTACCACCAGACTGCCTATGACAACGCCTGCAAGACTTCCTATCAAGACAACTTCCATCATCTGCCGGAATATCACTTGTATAATCTGATGCTGCTGTACCCCGACTACTTCCATCAGACCATATTGCTGTAAGTCTTTTTCCAATGATAAATTCAAAATATTATAGATGAATAAAAACATACACAACAGAATCAAAAAAGAAAATAAAGCTGCAAATCCATAACTTCCCAGCATTTCTTCTACTGCCCGATAGGAAGCCGAATCCATGCTGACGATCTGCTGTCCTTCTTCCAACCGGATATCTTCCTGCAACTGTTGTTCCATCTGCATACCACTGACAGAATCATTTTCCGGTTTCAGCAGTATCCTGCTAGGATCCCATCCAGCTCCACTTTCTTTCAGTTTCTTCTCGGATAAAAATGCAATGGAAGAACTTGCCCCCTGATTCTGATATTCTGTAAAATATCCAGAAAGCTGAAACGTCTGCTGTCCGGTTCCTATTGTTTGAAAAAGGTCATTCCAATAAAAATCCAGATTTAATTCCATTCCCACCTTTGGTTCCGAAATTCCCAGATACTTTAAGGTTTTGACCGAAAGCATGATTTCGTTTTCCTGTTTGGGATACGTTCCTACGATTTGTGTATAGGCCGGACAGAGCATTGTTTCAAATGCTGTTTCATCTGCCACAACACAGTCGCAATATTTTATAGTTTGATCGCATAGTTTTCCGGCAAATTTTTCTTTTCCCGTTTCTGCTATGTAGGAAAGCGTATGCAGCTGTCCTGCCATTTCTTCTGTACCATTTTCAAGATACGTTGACACCGTCATTCCATCTGTCCGGATATGTTTCTGGATGTCCACCTGGATCTTCCCATAGGCAAAACTTATCATACAGAAAATCACTCCAACGGTAAGTGCAACTGCCAGAAACAAAAGGCGGTTTTTGTTCCGGTTCTGCTTTCGATAAGAATCCAAAAGCACTTTTTCTGCCGGACGGTGATAATCATAGTCTTTCATCTTCCACCACCCTTCCGTCTTTCATGCGGATGATCCGATCTGCCATGGCAGCGATTTTTTCATCATGGGTAACCACAAGCATGGTCTGCTGATATTGCCTGCTGATCTTTTTTAACAGTTCCATAACAGAGGCGCTGGTTCTGGAATCCAGATTCCCCGTCAACTCATCCCCTAACAGAATGGTAGGATGGGTGTAGACAGCTCTGGCAATGGCAGCTCTCTGTTGCTGTCCTCCCGATAACTCATCCGGCATCTGGAAGAGTTTCTCTTCGATCCCCAAAGTTTTTGCCAAATGGAAAACCTCTTTTTCATTTACTGTCCTCTCCAGTAATTTTGCCGGAAGCACGATATTCTCAAACACATTCATGGCAGGAATCAGATTATATTTTTGAAAAACAACACCAATGTGCCATCTGCGAAAAGAAATCTGTTCTTCTAAAGATAATTGCGTCAAATTTACATCATGCACATAAACACATCCATGGGTTGGCTTTTCCAATCCGCTGATTAAATTTATCAGGGTTGACTTTCCGCTTCCGGAAGCACCAATGACTGCAATAAACTCCCCTTCTTTTATAGAAAAGGATACATCATCAACGGCTCTTATATAATTTTCTCCATTTTGATATTCTTTTGTAAGTGAAACTAATTTTACAGCTGCCATAGTATCCTCCATATATTTCTTTATCTCGGCAAAAAAATAGAAAATGCAGATCCCTTTCCCACCTGTGATTCCACCGTAACGTAGCCGCCCTGCTGTGTCACAATTTCCCTGGTCAGATAAAGACCGATTCCAACACCCGGCTGATTATGAATCTCTTCTTCCCGGTAAAACCTCTTGAAAATAGATGCCTGATTGCTCTCTGAAATTCCTTTTCCGGTATCAGATACTTTTATCTCCACATACATTTCCCATTGCGCTACAGACACATGGACACTTCCCCCTGTCGGGGTATATTTTACCGCATTGTCCAACAGATTAAAAATCGCTTCTTCTGTCCACTTACTGTCATGGGACACACGCACATCCTCCGGACATTCCACAGATACATGGATCTTTTTTTGCTCTGCGGAATATACGATTCCGCTCATAGCCTGCGCTAACGTATCATATATAAAGTGATCTTCTTTTTCTAATTGAATCACCCCGGTTTCCAAACGGGAGGTTTTCACCAATGCCTGTATTAAAAAATCCAGCTTACTGATCTGTCCTCTTACACTTTTCAGAAACTCATTTTGCTCCTGTTCTTCCAGGGATTTTGTCAAAAGTGTATCTACAATCATTTTCATGTTGCTCACCGGAGTCCTGACCTGATGGGAAATATCTGACACCAGGGACTGTAATTCCTGTCTCTCTGCTTCTACCTTCCGGTTGCTTTCCTGCAGAATATTATACAGACGCACCAGGCGGTGATGGATACGGGCAAAAATCGTCTCTCTGTCGGATACATTTTCAGGTTCCTGACTGCGGTTCATCATGTCATCCAGGATCTGGCACAGTTCAGAAGTAAAATTTGACAGTCTCATTCCCAACAGTTGTACCATAAAAAGCATCCATAGTGCAGCGCAGACTGTTAATGCCAGCCCAACCCATAACACTGCGATATTTTTGGTCAGAAAAAAGGAGATCAATATGATTGCTGTCATTGAGAGTACCATGCCGGCAGTCAGCCAAAAAAACATCTTTTTTACAGAGGTTTTCTTTCCTATCATGCTGTTTCACCTCCGGTCCATTTATATCCCATGCCATATACGGTTTTGATATATACCGTTCCATCTGTCTCAATCTTTCCCCGGATGCGGCTTAACGTTGTCGTTAACGTATGCTCGTCCACATAATTTTCTGTACAGTCCCATATTTTTTCCAACAACTGCTTTCTCGTTAATACACGATTGCGGTTCTGACAGAACAGGTTCAGCATCCGAAACTCCAAAGTAGATAAGGTCAATGGCTTCCCACCCAGCATAGCTGTCTGCTCTGCAAAATTTAAAAACAACCTGCCATCATCAAAGACATCCTGCATGGACACATGATGCCCCATCATACGCAGTACATTTTCCACTTTTCTCTGCAGGGAATAAATGGAAAAAGGTTTTGTGATATAATCTACTGCTCCAAGTTCATACCCCCGGATCTCATCACTTTCCCTGTCATTTGCAGTCAAAAAGATTACAATGGTATCGCTATATTTTTCCCGGATTGTTTTTGCAATCGCATATCCATCTCCATCTGGAAGATTGATATCCAATAGTACCAGATCAAACGGTTGGCTCTTCAGCACTTCCATGGCTTCTTTTACCGTTTCCACCGAAACAATCCCATAGGATTCTGACTGTAGGTTGTAAACTAACATTTTATTCAAAAGTTCATCATCTTCTACGATTAAAATCTGTTTCATTCCTTTTCATCCTTTGCAACAATTTTGCTAGCATTTCCATTCTTATTTTACAACAGAAATGTCCTAGAAATGTTACAGATTGAAAAATTTATGATTTTCTTTTTGAAATCTTAAAAATCTTTTGAAACACAAAAAGAAGATGCATGTCACCACACACCTTCTCGTCACTTGCTAAAATCACTTTATACCTCTTGCCTGACTTTAAAACCAATGAATTTTTTCTTCTCTGAATTGGGGCGTATCACTCTTTTGATACGGATCGTAGTTATGAAGATTACAGCCGAATTCCTTCAAGGATTGAATTTGATCCTCTGCTGACCATTCAATCAATGAAATTCCATCAAATTCTTCAATATCCCCATTATCCATCACATTTTTAAAATACCATTCAACAATGGTCTGATTTTCTTTATGAAAAAACTGTTTGATATCCCAAGCGATTACACTCCCCCTCATATTCCATTCCTGAAACCAATGCTTTACGGTTTCACGATTGCTATAACATGGTCCCCAGCTTTCTGTATAACTCACGTTCTCTGCAAAAATATCATCCATTCCCAAATCTTTCTTTTCCAGCCACATAGAAAACCATAACCGGATCATCTGTTCTCTCTTGTCCATAATAGAATCCCTCCTATATCAAATTCGTTACAGAACCTCTAAACTCAATCCTTTTTCCCATCTATCAAATCATAACTCATATCCAGAAAATCTAAGATTTTTGCCTCACTTACACTTCCATCTAACAACATGGTGATCCAATACTTCTTATTCATGTGATACCCTGGCAGAAAACCGTAGGTCTGTGTCAGAAGTCCAACCATATCCGGTTCACACTTCACATTGATGATATCTACGGTTCCTTCCTCCTTCAAACCCAGTTTTGATTTTTCAACTCGCAGAATAGCTGCATACCACTTTCCATTTTTATGCCGGAGTATTGCACTCTTAGGAGAACTCTTCCAAAGATATTCCGGAATTGTTCCATATTGTTTTTTTACATATTCAAAAATTTCTTCCCGTTTCAAATATTCCACTCCCCAATGACTCTATTTTATCAATCTCATGATTGTACTTTTCGTATTTATCACCAGGCAGGACGTGCGCCCTGCCTGCTTCCCTATTATAGCATTGTTCCTCTGCTCCTACAATGCAATCTGTTCTTTGATTTTTTCTCATTTTTTAGTAAGCAACCAGTCCATATCCCAAAATGGACTGAGAATTCACCGTATAGTTGTTCTGCTTTACTGCATCTCCGCTGTTTCCCTCAATCGTATGTACCGTAGTTCCATCGCAGCTTTCCACGATTCCTACATGGTCACTGGCTCCGTCATGATCCCAATCAAAAAAGATGATAGTCCCTGGTGTCGGAACACTTCCTCCACTCTGCCATTTCCCCTTTGCCTGAAACCAAGCTACACCATCCGTACAAACAGAAAACTTCGGTACTGCTTCCTTTTGAATGAGCCCTGCCTGATCCGCACACCAGCTGACAAAGCAGGCACACCATTCTTGTCTCTCTGTAAATCCCCACCATGACCAGAACTTCTCTCCGCCTTCATTTCCAAGCTGGCTTTTCGCAATGGTAACAAGCTGTCCGTTTCCAAATAGGCCGGCAAACCAACCTCCACCGGAATAATACCGCATCACATGAGGCACATACTCTGGATCGCCATAACCAGACCAGCCATGGGCGGCTGCCTGTTCCTTGGAAAACTGCAACGCATTGGCTTTACTGTAACCCCCAC
>ERZ779906.414-NODE-414-length-12060-cov-3.0035_pt1 | contig 12060 bp, 8 predicted proteins | sample MGYA00511586_ERZ779906 | MGnify/ENA primary metagenome ERZ779906 (study PRJEB29588, sample SAMEA2158408) | human gut metagenome | biome: human gut; feature: human-associated habitat; material: faeces | place: Denmark | collected 2008/2010 ...
CCCGGGTTCCCCGATTGACTGAGCCGCAATAACACCGACGGCTTCACCGATATTAACCGGCGTACCGCGAGCCAGGTCACGGCCGTAGCAGGCGGCACAAATGCCGTTCTCGGCTTCACAGGTCAGAACCGAACGGATTTTAACCTGTTCAACACCGGCAGCTTCAACGACTTCAACATCGTTCTCGTCAATCAGTTTGCCTTTGTGAACCAGAACTTCACCGGTTTCAGGATGAATAATGTCTTCCTGAATGGTACGGCCCAGAATACGTTCGCCGATGGAAACAATAACGTTACCGCCGTCAACAACCGGACGGACGATAATGCCGCGCTCGGTGCCGCAGTCGGTTTCGGTAACGACAACGTCTTGAGCAACGTCAACCAAACGACGGGTCAGATAACCGGAGTTAGCGGTTTTCAAGGCCGTATCCGCCAAACCTTTACGGGCACCGTGGGTAGAATTGAAGTATTCCAACACCGTCAGGCCTTCTTTAAAGTTTGAAATAATCGGCTGTTCGATAATTTCGCCGCTCGGTTTGGCCATCAAACCGCGCATACCGGCAACCTGACGCATTTGGGCAGCAGAACCGCGGGCGCCGGAGTGAGCCATCATATAAACCGAGTTGATGTAACCATGGTCGATTTTGGAAATGTTCTTCATCATTTCGTCAGCGACCTTATCCGTGCAGGCAGCCCAGATATCGATAACCTTGTTGTACTTTTCGCCTTTGGTAATCAAACCGTTCTGATACTGCTGTTCAAATTCCTTAACCTGTTTTTCGGTCTCGGCAATCAGTTCTTTCTTGGCATCAGGAACAATCAGGTCGTCCTTACCGAAAGAAATACCGGCCTTGCAGGCATTGGTAAAGCCTAAGGTCATAATCTTGTCAACAAACAAGACGGTTTCCTTCTGGCCGCAGTGACGGTAAACGATGTCAATGATTTCACCGATTTCCTTCTTACGAATCAAACGGTTAACCAAAGAGAACGGTACGTTTTTATGTTTCGGCAAAATCTGCGAAACGATAATACGTCCGGCCGTGGTTTCAACCAAACCGTATTTCAGTTCCCCATTGTCATCGACATATTCCATCCGGCATTTGATTTTGGCGTGCATATCAAGGAATTTGTTGTCCAAAGCCATCTGAACTTCGTCAAAATCGGCATAGACGGAGCCTTCGCCGGCAACACCTTCAGCCTCGTAGGTCAGGTAATAGATACCCAGCACCATATCTTGGGACGGAACCACGATCGGTTTGCCCGAAGCAGGAGACAGAATGTTGTTGGTAGACATCATCAGCACGCGGGCTTCCAACTGAGCCTCAACCGACAACGGAACGTGAACGGCCATTTGGTCACCGTCGAAGTCGGCGTTGAACGCGGTACAAACCAGCGGATGCAGATGGATAGCTTTACCTTCGACCAAAACCGGTTCAAAAGCCTGAATACCCAAACGGTGCAACGTCGGAGCACGGTTCAGCAAAACCGGATGTTCGCGAATGACTTCTTCCAGAATATCCCAAACTTCCGGACGTTCTTTTTCAACCATGCGTTTGGCTGCTTTAATCGTCGTTGCGTGTCCGTACAGTTCCAGTTTGGCATAGACGAAAGGCTTAAACAGTTCCAGAGCCATCTTCTTCGGCAAACCGCACTGGTGCAGTTTCAATTCCGGACCGACGGTAATAACCGAACGGCCTGAATAGTCAACACGTTTACCCAACAGGTTCTGACGGAAACGACCCTGCTTACCTTTCAGCATATCCGACAGGGATTTCAGCGGACGTTTGTTGGTACCGGTAATCGCACGGGCGCGACGACCGTTGTCAAACAAAGCATCGACCGATTCCTGCAGCATGCGTTTTTCGTTGCGGATAATGATATCCGGCGCATGCAGTTCGATTAATCTCTTCAGACGGTTGTTGCGGTTAATGACGCGGCGGTACAAATCGTTCAAATCCGAAGTTGCAAACCGACCGCCGTCCAGCGGAACCAGCGGACGCAGTTCAGGCGGAATAACCGGCAGAACGTCCAGAATCATCCATTCCGGCTTGGTATTCGAATCAATGAATGCCTCAATGATCTTCAAACGTTTAATCAGCTTTTTGCGTTTGGCTTCGGAACTGCTGTCCTTCAGCTCTTCACGAATAGCCTTGCGTTCGGCTTCCAAATCAATCTGAGACAGAATTTCTTTCAAAGCCTCGGCACCGATGCCGGCCCGGAAAGAATCTTCACCGTATTCGTCAATAGCTTCCTGATACTGTTCTTCGCTCAGCAACTCATTGACTGACAACGGAGTCAATCCCGGTTCAATAACAATGTAGCTTTCGAAATACAAAACGCGTTCCAAAGACTTCATCGGAATATCGGTAATCAGCGCAATGCGGGACGGCAGAGACTTTAGGAACCAGATATGCGCAACCGGCGCCGCCAGTTCAATATGTCCCATACGTTCGCGGCGGACTTTGGACAGCGTAACTTCCACGCCGCACTTTTCGCAGACAACGCCGCGATATTTCATGCGTTTGTATTTGCCGCACAAGCATTCGTAGTCTTTAACCGGGCCGAAGATGCGGGCGCAGAACAAACCGTCCCGCTCCGGCTTAAATGTACGATAGTTAATCGTCTCCGGCTTTTTGACCTCGCCGTATGACCAGGAACGAATCTGTTCAGGCGAAGCAATCGAGATTTTAATTTGGTCAAAGGATTCGGCTGAAACCTGCTGGCCAAAAAATTTCATAATATCATTCATATTCGTAAAACTCCTTTACCTTAAACTTCTTCGTTCAACAATTCGACATTGAGGCAGAGAGATTTGATTTCTTTAACCAAAACGTTAAAGGATTCCGGAACGCCGGCTTCAAATCCGTCATCGCCGCGGACGATTGCTTCATAAACTTTGGTACGGCCGTTTACGTCATCCGACTTAACCGTCAGCATTTCCTGCAGGGTATAAGCGGCACCGTAAGCTTGCAGCGCCCAAACTTCCATTTCACCGAAACGTTGTCCGCCGAATTGAGCCTTACCGCCCAGCGGCTGCTGGGTAACCAGGCTGTACGGACCGACCGAACGGGCGTGCATCTTTTCGTCAACGATGTGGTGCAGTTTAATCATATAAATCGTACCGACGGTAACCTTACGGTCAAACTTCTCACCGGTGCGGCCGTCATACAGGTCAATCTGACCTGAAGTCGGTAAACCTGCCAATTCCAGCATGTTGTTGATATCGTCTTCATGAGCGCCGTCAAAGACCGGTGTAGCCATCGGCACGCCGTTTTTGAGGTTGGAAATCATTTCCAGCTTCTCGGCTTCATTCATCGGCTCAATATCATTTTTATACTGCTTTTCACCGTAAATTGCCTTCAGTTTGGCATTGAGTTCGTCAATGGTTTTCTCGCCGCGCTTATACTGTTCGCACATCTCGTTCAGCTGTTTGCCCAGCTCGCTGGCAGCCCAGCCGAGGTGCGTTTCCAGAATTTGTCCGACGTTCATACGGGAAGGCACGCCCAACGGGTTCAACACGATGTCAACCGGGGTGCCGTCTTCCATATACGGCATATCCTGCAACGGCAGAACGCGGGAAATCGTACCTTTGTTACCGTGGCGTCCGGCAATCTTATCGCCGGTTTGAATTTTACGCTTGGTCGCAATGAAGACTTTAACCATCTTCAAAACGCCCGGCAGCAAATCATCGCCGCGCTGTACTTTTTCAACCTTGTTTTCAAAGTGTTTCTGAACCTTTTCGACGCGGGCGTCAAAAGCAGCCAGAAATTCTTCGATACGGGCCATGACTTCTTCGTCTTTAACCACAATCTTACGCCACTGTGAAGACGGAACGGCAGACAGAACCTCTTCGGTAATCGTCGCATTCTTGGCAATGCCCTTCGGCGCGTCAACCACTTTCTGTCCCATCAGCATCGACTGCAGACGAGCTTCGAAAGAACGGCGGATGATTGCGATTTCATCATCACGGTCTTTGGCCAGCTGTGAGATTTCTTCCTGCTCAATGGACAGTGCACGTTCATCCTTTTCGACACCGCGGCGTGAAAAGACATGAACGTCAACCACGATACCTTCAATACCCGGCTGAACACGCAGGGAAGTATCGCGAACGTCACTGGCTTTTTCACCGAAGATGGCGCGCAGCAGTTTCTCTTCCGGCGTAACCGGAGATTCGCCTTTCGGCGTAACCTTACCGACCAGAATGTCACCGGCCTTAACTTCGGCACCGATGTAAACGATACCGGCTTCATCCAGATTGCGCAGGGCTTCTTCACCGACGTTCGGAATATCGCGGGTGATTTCTTCCTGCCCCAGCTTGGTGTCACGAGCCATAACTTCAAATTCTTCAATATGCAGTGAAGTCAGCACGTCATTACGGGAGATGTTTTCTGACAGCAGAATGGCATCTTCGTAGTTCAAACCGTTCCACGGCATAAAGGCAACCAGCAGATTGCGTCCCAGAGCCAGCTCGCCCATATCGGTGCACGGACCGTCGGCCATAATGTCGCCGGCTTTGACATGGTCGCCGACTTTAACCAGCGGAACCTGATTGATACAGGTATTCTGGTTGGAGCGGCGGAACTTCTGCAATTTATAAATTTCAACACCGGCATCGGCCACATTGTCGTTCAAAGAACGAACAACGATACGGTTGGCATCGACGGCATCGACAATACCGTCATATTTGGCAACGACAGTTGCACCGGAATCTTTGGCCACCGTTGCTTCCATACCGGTACCGACCAGCGGAGCTTCCGAACGCAGCAAAGGCACACCTTGGCGCTGCATGTTCGCACCCATCAACGCACGGTTCGCGTCATCGTTTTCCAGGAACGGAATCAACGCAGTAGCGACCGAAACCAATTGTTGCGGAGAAACGTCGATGAAATCGACTTCTTCCGGATGAGCAAATTCAAATTCACCGGCTTTGCGGCAGGCAATCAGGTCATTTTCAAAATGGCCGTCATCTTTAACCTTGGCATTAGCCTCGGCAATTTTGAACTTGCCTTCTTCATTGGCGGACAGATAAACAACTTCGTTGGTAACCACGCCGTTGACAACCTTGCGGTACGGGCATTCGATAAAGCCGTATTTGTTAATGCGGGCATAGGTTGACAACGAGTTAATCAAACCGATGTTCGGACCTTCCGGCGTTTCAATCGGGCAGATACGTCCGTAGTGGGTCGGATGCACGTCGCGGACTTCAAAGCCTGCACGGTCACGGGACAAACCGCCCGGCCCCAAAGCAGACAAACGGCGCTTGTGCGTAATTTCCGACAACGGGTTATTCTGATCCATAAACTGAGACAGCTGAGAAGAACCGAAGAATTCGCGGATAACCGACGCAATCGGCTTGGCATTGACCAAATCCTGCGGTTTAACGTTATTCAGCGATTCGGAGCTCATTCTTTCGCGAATGGCGCGTTCCATACGCAGCAATCCCATACGATACTGATTTTCCATCAATTCGCCGACCGAACGGACACGACGGTTGCCGAGGTGGTCAATATCGTCAACTTCCCCTTTGCCATCACGCAGTTCAACCAAACGCTTAACAATACGCAGAATATCGTCTTTACGCAGCGTGCGGTAAGTATCCGGCGCATCTTCAAAAGAAATGTCCAAAGCAACATTCATCTTCACACGACCGACAGACGACAGGTCATAACGGTCATTGTCAAAGAACAGGGAACGGAACAGCTGATCAGCCGTTTCATAGGTAGGCGGTTCACCCGGACGCATAACGCGATAGATATCCAGCAAAGCTTCTTCGCGGTTATGGTTTTTGTCTGCTTCCAGCGTATTGCGGATATACGGGCCGACATTAACGTTGTCAATGTAAAGAACCTTGATTTCGCCGACTTTTGCCGCCGAAATATTGGTCAGAACTTCTTCATTCAGTTCAGCACCGGCATCTGCAATAATTTCACCGGTTTTCGGATTGATGACTGCAGTCGCCAAAAATTTGCCAAACAGCTGATCCGGGCTGACTTTATAGAATTCCAACCCTTCATCAGCCAGTTTCTGAGCCGAACGCGGCGTCATTTTTTTGCCTTTTTCCCAAACGGTTTCGCCGGTTTTGGTATTAACCAGATCGAAATCAAATTTAACGCCTTTCATACGCTCCGGCAGAAATTTGACTTTCCAGGCCTTTTTGTCGGCAACATAAGTGTCAACATCATAGAAATAGCTCAGAATTTCTTCTTTATCCATTCCTTTGATTTCGGACGGATCGATTTTTTTGCCCTGAGCTTTCAGTTCTTTGATTTTGTCTTCGGTTTCTTTGGAATACAAAGAATACAGAATGGAAGTAACCGGCAGCTTGCGGCGACGGTCGATGCGGGCATAAACCAAATCTTTGGCATCAAATTCAAAATCGAGCCAGGAACCGCGATAAGGAATAATGCGGGCCGCAAACAGATATTTACCAGAAGCAACGGTCTTGCCTTTGTCATGATCAAAGAACACACCCGGAGAACGGTGCATCTGTGAAACGACGACACGCTCGGTACCGTTGAAAATAAACGTACCTTTATCGGTCATCAGCGGAATATCGCCCATATAAACATCCTGCTCTTTGATGTCATGGATTGATTTGGCTCCGGTAGCCTCATCAATATCCCAAACGACCAGACGCAGCGTTGCCTTAACCGGAGCGGCATAAGTCATATCACGCTTAATGCACTCGTCAACATCATATTTCGGCTCTTCGAGTTCGTATTTGACAAACTCCAGTTCGCCGCTGCCTGAAAAATCTTTAATGGGGAAAATAGATTTAAATACTTCTTCCAACCCGAATTCGCACTGCCCTTTTTCTTTATCGGATTCGATAAAATCAGCATAGGAACCGGTTTGAACTTCGATTAAACTCGGCATATCCGACACGGCATCGATTCGGCCGAAGTTTCTTCTTACACGTCTCTTGCTCGTATAAGATTCTTTCATTGTGCTTTCATCCCTAGGTTACAAATCCGCACCAATCCTGCCATGATTGCCATGAACCCCGCGTGCGGAAGATTAAAAAATATCTTTTTTAAACAAACAGAATCTGCCAAACCCTCGGATAAAGACCCTCTTGGCACGATTCGGAAAATAATATTTTAGAAAAATCACTTCTTTCTATACCTTAGAGTCTAAAATTGCAACAGATTTTTCGCAAAATGAGTCAAGTTTTTTATCGCGACAATTAAGACATTTTTCACTTTTACCCATAGCAGCGATTCGTATTCAGCCCCTGCTGCGATTCGGATAGCAGTGCCGCCGTTTTCTGCAAAATTTTCACTGTTGCCCCAATAAAAAACTCCCGGAAAATCCGGGAGTTTTTACAAAAGCTCAAAAGAAGCAAAATTACTTCAATTCAACCTTAGCACCAGCTTCTTCAAGTTTCTTCTTGATTTCTTCAGCTTCAGCTTTCGGAGCTGCTTCTTTAACAGTCTTCGGAGCACCGTCAACCAAATCCTTGGCTTCTTTCAGACCCAGCTGGGTGATAGCGCGGATTTCTTTAATGACGTTGATCTTGTTGGCACCAGCTTCAACCAGAACGATATCAAACTCGTCTTTTTCTTCGGCAGCAGCGGCACCACCGGCAGCAACGGCAACGGCGGCAGCGGCAGAAACGCCCCATTTTTCTTCTAACATTTTTGACAGATCAGCAGCTTCCATAACGGTCAAAGCTGACAATTCATCTACTAATTTGGCTAAATCGGCCATATTTTTTCTCCAATAAATTAATTAAATCAATAAACTAAAAATTTACTCGTTTTCCCTCTTTGGGAAAATTTTTGCTTTTAGGCGGATAATTGCGAAGTTATTTTTGAGCGCCGTGTAGAATAAACTACACAAGAGAAAAAATAACCGGCAAGAACCGCATAAAAACGAAAATTATGCGGCTTCTTTTTCGCTGTAAGCCTTCGTAACTCTCGCCAGCTGAGCTGCAGGAGCCTGCAACAGGCCGATAATTTTGGCGCGCAGTTCGTCCATAGACGGAATGGTTGCCAAACGTTTAATCTCATCCAGAGAAAGAACGCCGGTTCCCATCGCACCGCCGACCAAAATGAGTTTTTCATTGGTTTTAGCAAATTCGACACAAGCTTTGCAGGCTGAAATCGGGTCATTGGCGAACGCAATAGCGGTCGGTCCTTTGAACAGGTCAGCCAAAGATTCAAATTTTGTGCCTTTAAGAGCCAGACGAGTAATCCGATTTTTAGTAACTCTGAAACCTGCACCGGCTTTACGAACGTTGTTGCGCAGTTCCGAAACTTCTTTAACCGTCAAACCTTTATAGTGAGATACGACGATAACTTCGGCACCGTTAAACAACTCGTTTAATTCGCTGAGCAAGTCTGCTTTTTCTTCACGGTTCACTTATTGTCTCCACAATAAAACATCAAACTTCTTGATGTTGTTTTAACACTTACCAGTTTCACGCCACCGGCAGCTTCGGCACCAAGCCCTCGCCGCGAGCTTTGTCAAACTGAGACCTAATCTGTCCAGGAGAAAAGATATAAATTTACACTCACTCCCGTCTATGCAGGATATTTAGGGCTGTCAGCAACAACCACCTGCAGTCTTGGACAGTTTCAGAACGTTGCCGTTCCGAGAGCGGATTGGGAGGCAAGCCTCCCGCCCCAAAAAAGTTTAACATAATCTCTAATAAAGTACGGGTGCTGCGAAGTTGGTTTTCGACGACATGTACAAATAGCTACATTAGGAGAAAACCAACAAGCATGACCCTATTTTATTAGAGATTTGAAATGTCGACTTTAATGCCAACACCCATAGTACTCGACAAAGAAATCTTCTTCATATAAGTACCTTTGGCGCCTTGCGGTTTAGCTTTCTGAATAGCTTCGATGAAAGCTTTGGCGTTTTCATAAATCTGCTCTTCGCTGAAAGAGGCTTTACCGATACCGGCATGAACAATACCGTTCTTTTCGACACGGAACTGAACTTCACCGGCCTTGGCGTTCTTTACTGCATTGGCAACATCGGCGGTAACAGTACCCAGTTTCGGGTTCGGCATCAGGCCTTTCGGACCCAAAACGCGGGCTACGCGGCCGGCCATACCCATCATATCCGGGGTAGCGATGCAGCGGTCGAAATCGACTTTGCCTGCCATAATGGAATCAACCAGATTTTCTGCTCCGACAATATCGGCACCGGCAGCTTTTGCTTCATCAGCTTTTTCACCTTGAGCAAAAACGGCAACGCGTACTTTTTTGCCCGAACCGTTCGGCAGGGCGCAAACGCCGCGAACCATCTGGTCGGCATATTTCGGATCAACACCGAGGTTTATTGCAACATCAATTGTTTCGTCAAATTTGGCGGTAGCGTTTTCTTTAACGATTTTAACAGCTTCTTTCAGAGCATAAGCCTGATCTTTGTTTACTGTCTTATAAGCGTTTACGATTCTTTTTCCGGACATTGTCTTACTCCACTACCTTGATACCCATAGAAACAGCCTGACCTTTAACCATATTCATGGCAGATTCGACTGTCGAGCAGTTCAAATCCGGCATTTTGGTTTCGGCGATTTCTTTAACCTGGGCCATTGTAATCTGACCGGCAAAAGATTTGCCCGGTTCTTTCGAAGCGGATTTAACATTGGCAGCTTTCTTAATCAGATAAGAAACCGGCGGCAGTTTGGTTTCGAAAGTGAAAGACTTGTCTTCATAAGCGGTAATAACAACCGGAACAGGAACACCCGGTTCCATTTTCTGAGTTGCGGCGTTAAACGCTTTGCAGAATTCCATAATATTTAAGCCTTTTTGGCCCAGAGCCGGACCAACCGGCGGAGAAGGGTTAGCCTTTCCGGCGGGGATTTGCAGCTTAATCAATCCTAAAATTTTCTTTTTGGACTTAGCCATTTCAATACCTCTTGTTAGGTTTCGTGGTAATCAAGACCAATGGCTCATCTCCCACGAAATTAAATTAAAACCTTCAAAGCAATGCTTTGATTTGCAAACCGCTGCCCGCAACATTACCGGCCGACGTTACGCCTTCCGGACAATCCGCGATTCGGCACGATTCGCACTCCTGAAAGACAGATTCCTCCTTTTCAAGAGTCGCCTCTGTATATCACATTCTTTTCATTTTGCAAGTATTTTTTCGGCAATTTGAGTCAAAAAGAATCAAATCTCCGGCAAAGGCCCTCCGAAGAGAGCCTTTGTTTTACTTGCCCAGTTCAGACGTACAATGCGGACAGCGCGTTGCCTTAACCGGAATTTCCTCGCAGCAATACGGACAAGCCTTGGTCGTCGGTGCTTTTTTCGCCTCTTCGGCAGCTTCCTGCTTCAGCATTTTGGCCTGCAATTCGTTAATCGCCTTAATTAAAACAAACACGGCAAACGCTACAATCGTAAAGCTGATGACGGCATTCAAAAAATTACCCAAATTCAGAGTAATTGCACCGGCATCGGTCGCCTGAGCCAAAGACACGTACGGCCCGGCAAAATCCGGTCCTTTTTTAAGCACGACAAACAAATTGGTAAAATCCACCTTGCCCAGCAACAGGCCGATCGGCGGCATAATGATATCCTTAACCAGAGAGTCGACGATTTTTCCGAAAGCCGCCCCGATGATAATACCGACGGCCATATCAATAACATTGCCGCGCATGGCAAATTTTTTGAATTCATTAAAAAAATTTCTAAACATCCTGCCTCCTTTTCTGATGATGAAATCAATATAAAGCGTTTCCCCTAAAAAGCAATCACATAAATAAAATCTGGTGGAAAAACAATCGGAAAGATTAAAAGAAAAGCGCCTCTTGCACTTGCGGCAACGGCGCTTTTTAACAACAAAGGCAGTTGAAAATGTCTAAACTTTTTCCACCTGGTTGAATTCAAGTTCTACCGGCGTACTGCGGCCGAAAATGGAAACCGAAACCTTCAGACGGCTCTTCTCGGTATCAACTTCTTCGACCAAACCGATAAAGGAAGCAAACGGACCGTCGTTAACGCGAACCTGCTCGCCGACTTCGTAAGCCACCAGAGTCTGCGGACGCTGAACTCCCTCTTCCATCTGTGTCATAATACGGTTGGCTTCGGCTTCGCTGATCGGCTGCGGCTTGTTGCGGCTGCCCAGAAAACCGGTTACCCGCGGCGTATTTTTAACCACATGCCAGCTTTCATCGGTCATTTCCATTTTAATCAGAATATAACCGGGGAAGAACTTGCGCTCGGTATTGACCTTGGAACCTTTGCGAACTTCAACGACATCTTCGGTCGGAACGATGACATCAAGAATTTTATCTTCCATTTTTTTCAAAACAGCCTGCTCTTTAATCGATTCGGCTACCTTTTTCTCCGAACCGGAGTAAACATGAAGAACATACCAACGTGCAGACATCTGACTAAGCTCCCAGACCAAAGATTAACTTAACGACCCAACCAAAAATTTGATCAACAAAGAAGAAAAAAGTTGCGGCAATCGCGACCAGCACAATCACCATAATCGACGTACGGACAACTTCCTTGCGGGTCGGCCAGGTAACTTTTTTAACTTCTTGCTTTACTTGTCTAAAAAACTGTATCGGACTGATTTTTGCCATGGATCCTATCCATTAAAAAAATTTAAAACATATCTCTGCTTTTCAGGGCAGAGAAAAGGCAGAACACACGCGTGCGGACAGACTGAAACAATCCGCTTAATGCGTCCTAACTCAATGCCGCAAACATATTAAATTATTTTTCATCTGTCAATAACTATATTCTTTGTCCGCCCAAATAATCTCGGCAAACCGGCAACAACTGCCTGTATTTATTTCAAATACCTCCCCGTTTTGCTCGCCGGACAGTTAACCATATCCTCGGGCGTACCCGAAAAAACCACTTCTCCCCCCAGCTTGCCGCCTTCGGGCCCCATGTCGATAACATAATCGGCATTTCTGATAACGTCCAAATCATGCTCAATAACAATAATCGTCGCGCGATTGTCTATCAGTTTCTGGAAAACGTTAATCAAAACCTTAACATCCAGCGGATGCAGACCGATGGTCGGCTCATCAAACACGAAAATGCTGTCTTCCTGCCGGCGTCCCATTTCCGAAGCCAGCTTCAAA
>ERZ779906.417-NODE-417-length-11989-cov-1.85378_pt1 | contig 11989 bp, 5 predicted proteins | sample MGYA00511586_ERZ779906 | MGnify/ENA primary metagenome ERZ779906 (study PRJEB29588, sample SAMEA2158408) | human gut metagenome | biome: human gut; feature: human-associated habitat; material: faeces | place: Denmark | collected 2008/2010 ...
GTGTGAAATTGATAACAAAGAGCATATTATTCTTGCCATCCTTGCTCTTTCTGATAAAGCTGAAGATGCTTCTGTCTGCATCGTTTGCATTTATCCATTCAAAGCCTTCCCAGCTTGAATCCAGCTCATACAGACAGCGGTTTCTCCTATAGAGGTGAAGCAGCTCCTTTACCCAGTTCTGGATCTTTTTATGCTCCGGATTCTCAAGCAGATACCAGTCGAGTTCTCTTTCCTCACTCCACTCCTGCTTCTGTGCAAACTCCTGTCCCATGAAAAGAAGCTTCTTTCCACAGTGTCCCATCATAAATGCATATCCTGCCATGAGGTTCTTGAATTTATCCCCTTCTAAGCCCGGCATTTTGTTGAGCATAGAACACTTCAGATGTACCACCTCATCATGTGACAGTACCAGAATATATTTCTCACTCTCATTATAGCTCATCGCAAATGTCATCTTGTTGTGGTTATTTTTACGGAAATATGGATCCAGCTTCATATAATCAAGGAAGTCATGCATCCATCCCATGTTCCATTTGTAGCTGAAGTTCAGTCCGTCTTCCTCTACCTTGCCTGTTACCTTTGGCCATGCGGTAGACTCTTCGGCTATCATTACAGTTCCGTGATTTCTTCCAAGTATGAGTGTATTGATATGCTTGAAAAACTCTACTGCCTCGAGGTTCTTATTTCCTCCAAACTTGTTTGGCACCCACTGTCCGTCGTTCTTTCCATAGTCAAGATAAAGCATTGACGCAACTGCATCCACACGGAGTCCGTCTACGTGGTAATTTTCTATCCACATAAGTGCACTTCCGATAAGGAAGTTCTTTACTTCATTCTTACCGTAGTCAAATATCTTTGTGCCCCAGTCAGGATGCTCTCCCTTTCTTGGGTCTGCATACTCATATGTGGCTGTTCCGTCGAAATTGGCAAGTCCATGCGCATCCTTTGGGAAATGTGCAGGTACCCAGTCGAGGATTACTCCGATATTATTTTTATGGCACTGATCAACAAAGTATGCAAAATCCTCAGGCTCTCCATACCTCGATGTAGGTGCATAGTAGCCTGTCACCTGATATCCCCATGAGCCATCAAACGGATACTCTGAAATACCCATAAGCTCAATATGTGTATATCCCATAGTTTTTACATAGGATATGAGTGATTTTGCAAGCTCCCTGTATGTATAAAAGCCCTCATCATCCCTGCCCGGATGTCTCATCCATGAGCCCGGATGGCACTCATATATAGCCATAGGTGAAGAATATACATCAGCATCTGACTTTGCTGCTCTCTTATCCATCCACTCTTTGTCAGTCCATGTGAAGTGCTCGATATCTGTGATGATTGACGCTGTTCCCGGACGAAGCTCTGCGTAGTTTGCGTATGGATCCGCCTTGTACAGCTTATCACCCTGTTCAGTGACTATAATAAACTTATACATCTGACCCTTTTGCGCTCCCGGTACAAAAAGCTCATACACTCCCATGGTTTCCGGCTCTACACGCTTCATCTCATGACTGGTCTCATTCCAGTCGTTAAACTCACCAAACACGTATACTTCCCTCGCATGTGGCGCCCAGACGTCAAAGCACACTCCTTTTTTTCCTTTACGCTCAGCTAAGTGAGCACCCATCTTCTTGTAGATATCATAGTGTGTTGCCTGACCAAACAGGTAACAATCCATTGCTGTAAAATTACACATATATATACCCCCCATAAGTATTTATTTTTCCCTGAAATGATCCTCTTTGAGTACAATTCGGTCATCATCTGTATATCGCCTGGCTGTCAGAATACTTATAGCCTTCTTAAGTCCGCTGTGAGCCTCCCTGTCTATGGCCTCGTCAATTATATCCTTGACCTCTGTCAGAGTGGTAGCCTGGTCTATCCTCTCAATATTGCTGATTCTGTTATGCAATGCCAGAATAGCCATCTCATCTATCTTGTACCCAAGCTCTGCAGAGTACGATTTGGCAAACAATACGAGTTCATCATTTGTAAAAATAGGAACCGATATCTTTTCCGTGAACTTGGATGCAAAGCCCTCATCCATTGAGAGAGCCTTCTTTATACCCTTTGATGTATCCTCAAGTATATAGAGTGTTCCTGTAATATCATGCTCCATCAAAAATGATAGCTGGGCAGCTATGCTGCGGTCGATATCACCGGCTCTTTCTATGATGAGACAGCCTCCTGTTATCTTTCTGACTACCTGCTGCACATCCTTTTTATTGAGTGCAGCAGCATCAATCTTTCCCATCTTTCCTGTGAGCTGTTCACCATCTTTTTGTAATACCTTTATAAAGCTTGTAGCAAGCATTGTCTTTCCGCAACCCTGCTCTCCCTGTATAATGAGGTTGCCTGTGGATGCGTTTTCTTTCCTGTTGAAATGATCAAGCACTGCATTATATGCCTTGCAGATCTGATCCTCCATACCCTTTACCGGTATGAAATATGAAAATATAGCTTTCTGTTCGCTTGTAAGCTCTTTTATATGTTTTGTTTCTTTCAATTTCGAGTCATCTTCTTCGCTGTCTAAATCCTCCGGCAATGAAATATCCGGCATTTTTCTTGTCTTAGCCATATCCAGCTTCTTCTCCAGTCCCGGATTCTTTGCTGTCATCTTGGCTATTTCCTGCTCGATAAATGATGTCACATGATCAAAATCTCTCTTCTCAGAAACGTTTTCTTTCTCCTGTGAAGTCTCATCATCTGATGTATCATCATCGACATTTAACATATCATCTGTTATTTCAGGCATCATGGTAGTCGGCTGCATGAGTATCTCGTCTTTCTCAGACTCCTCTGCCATAATTATATCCTCCGGCTCTCCAACCGGTTCCTTGACTTCATCTGTAGCCTCTTCCGGTGCTTCCTGCGGCTCCTGTACTTCATCCACAGTCTCATCTGCATAAAGCTCCTGCATATCCGGTTTCTGCTCTTCTTCAGGCTCCTTCACGGCAGCTTTCTGCTCTATAATATCAACCGGGACCTTCAAATACTCCTCCTCAAGAAGTTCCTTCGGAGTGACACCTGCATCCAGCTTTGGAATGACATCATTTAGTCTCTCCATGATGTCTCCTGCCTCCTGAAGTGCTCTTGCCTTAGCTGACTCAAGTTTCTGCTGCTCAGCCTCTTTAAGTGCAATTTCAGCCGCATGTCTGGTCTTTTCCCATTCTTCAAGCACATCCTGTATAGACATCTGTCCTGTAATCTGATGCTCAAGCTGAGTCTTTTCACTCATGACAATAGACATCTGTCCGTCAGCGTCTTCACCCAAAAGCTCTTTGAAATTCAACTTAAGTGAACCATCTATCTCTTCATCTGTAGCGATATGCTCTGTCTCTTCCGGCTGCTGTACATACTCTTCCTGCTCCTTTTCGAGCTTGAGATAAGGAATATCCTCAACTATTTTTTTGATGGTATCCATCGTATCAGCAACTTCATTCTTGCCCTTGGCCTCCATGATCTGCTGCATACCCTTGGCAATCTCCTGCTGTAAATTTACAGTATTGAACTTCTCCTGATTTACAGTAATCTTCGGAATAGTTACGTCATCATGCACTATCTCTCCGCCCTTTACCATCTCCATGGCACCTATCTCAGTGACCTCAGCCTCATCCTTTATCTTAGCCGGCTTTTCCTTCTCTGCCTTGAATCGTCTGTACTTTTCCTCCTGAGCCTTGGTAAGTGGCTGATAAAGCATCTTAAGCTCCAGCGCACGCTCCACATATGGTCCGTCTCCGAACCACAGAATGAGCTCATCGCAGGCATCTATACACTTATCGGCTTTTCCGGCCTTGTGGTATAGATATGCAAGCTCATATGCCCACTCCTCAGTGTATTCTTCATCCTTGTACTCTTCAAGAATAGTGATAAGCTCATCAAATGAAGCTCCCTGCCCTTTTTTGATGGCATATCTTAATACATACTTCATATCATCATGAGGCGCTATCTCAACAAACTCATCATAATACTCTGTAGCAGCATCATAATCCCCCATCTTGATGGCGACCTCAGCCAGTCTGTATATAATCATCCTGCCGATTGGTGAACGGTCATAGGCCATTAAAAGTATATCCCTTGCATCCTGGTATCTTTCGGCCTTCTCGTAGATTTCACCGATTTTAACGAGTGTATTTACATTTTTAATTTTGTTCCAATTTATGCTATCCGCAATCTCTGCTGCGCTCATATAGCCCTCCTCGGCGCTTAGGGCTTTTATCTGATCCAGCTTGAGATTGTATTCGTATTTATCCACTTATTTCACCTACTCGTATTTAAGCTTATTATTTTTTGTATCTACGCCTGTTGTCTTTGTATAATCCATTGTGTCCTCAGGAAGCTTCTTTTTCCTGAGAGCATAATTAACAACTCTTCTCACAATATAGTATATCACAGCAAAGGTCGGAACACCAAGTAACATTCCAAGAAAACCAAACATTCCTCCGCCGATTAGTATGGCAAACATAACCCAGAAGGTCGAAAGACCGGTAGATGAGCCAAGTATCTTAGGCCCTATTATATTGCCATCCACCTGCTGCAGCACGACAATAAATATCAGAAGATAAAGTGCATGCCACGGACTCTGAATTACTACTATGAGTAACGATGGAATTGCACCGATAAACGGTCCGAATACCGGAATCACATTTGTGACGCCGATAATCACTGCAACGAGCACCGATGATGGAATCCTTAAAATCAGACATCCGAAATATGCAATCACACCTATAATCAGTGAATCTATAATCTTACCGCTTATGAAGCCTCCAAAAATCTCATTTGTCTTTCTGATCGTCTCAATGATGATATTGCCTGTCTTTGGCTTGCAGACAGCATATATTATCTTTTTGCTCTGTCCTGCGAGAGTCTCCTGAATACTCATCACATAGACCATCACGATTATTCCGATAATGAAATTGAGTAAACCTCTGACTACCGAAATCACACCGGTTGTAATCTGTGCAACATACTTCTGTGCCTCAGGAATCAGCTTTTCTGTGGCATAATTCTCAATGTAGTCGGTTGTATTCTGTAAACATGTGCTCGCGAGCTCAGCTATTTTGCTGCCTCCGAAATTGCCGTTCTTTATCATGTTGATGAATGCCGCAACGTCATTTGGCAGTGTCTTAATAAGTCCTGATATACTTGCTATGACAGAAGGCACAATAGCCGCAATGAGGAGCGAAATAATCGCTACCAGAATAATAACCGAGCCTGTGATTGCAAGAGCTCTTGAAACCTTTCGCAGCTTGCTTTCGCTTTTCATCTTTTTGGAAAGAAGCTTTTTAAAGCATCTTTCCAGACACAGCATGACAGGATTCATCAGGTATGCAAGCACAAGTCCCATTATAATGGGCATTGCTGCCGCAAGCAGCTTGCTCCATATGCCTGCAAAGCCCTCAAATCTGTACAGTGCAAAGAAAAACAGTATACTGACTGCAAACGTGACAAATACCATGACACCTATTCTGATCAGATGTGGCCATTCCTCACGCCCTGGGTGCGAATTCTGCTTCGCACCCTTATCTTCATTTATCTCAATGTTTGATTTTTTACCAGCTTTTCTGGTTTCTTCCATCGGATTAAACTCTCCTTATTTACGATTATAGTTGATGAGACATCCCTTTAATATTATCTCTCTTTCATCATCTGTGAGCTCACCCATCTTCAGTGTAAATGGCTTTAATTCACCATCCTTGACAACATATGCCTCAAACTCCGTCTTTGCATCCTCGATTTCCTTCTTGATTCCCGGAAGGAAGATATAGTCGAGGTTGTGGAACGGAAGCTCTCCCTCATCGATGATGAATGGAAGCATTCCCCAGTTGATAAGGTTTGAACGGTATCTCTTTGTGGCATACTCGTTTGCGATATTTGCCCAGCCTCCGAGTACCTTCTGGCAGCTGGCAGCCCGCTCTCTTGCTGAGCCGTCACCCGGCTTAACAGCAAAAATTGTGCTTCCGAAGCCCATATTCTCATGGCTTGCCTCAGGGAATTTTTTCTTTACTACTCCCATGATTTCAGCAACCTCAGGAACAGCCTTTCCTGCGCACTCACCACTCTCTATAGCCTTCTGGGCCTTCTGGATTTCCTTTGCTCTGCCTACATACTCAGGATCCTTTCTTGAAAGTGCGAACTCTGCAAGTCCAAGAGGGTTTGAACGATATGAAGATGTCTCTCCTGAAGGAATGAGCTCATCTGTTGTAGTAACAGGATCATGAATCTCTGAAACCACCTTAAGGAGCATATTCTCCGGAAGCGCACTCATTGCCGGCCAGTCCTTAATGTTTGGTCCGAACTGGATTTCAACTGAAGGATCTGCCACTCCATGGCTGTCAAATACACGGTTCTCATATATAGTCTTGTCAAAGAAATATTTTGGCTTTGTAAAGTTGACATCAATATCCGCTGCTGATGTAAGGAAGCCCTTGTTTGCTGCTGTTGCAGCGATTGAACGTGCATCCATGAGTGCCACTGAGCTGATCTGTCCGTTCTGTACCTTAGAACCCTCTCTGTTAGGGAAGTTTCTTGTTGAATGACGGATAGAGAATGCGTTGTTGGCAGGTGTATCTCCTGCACCAAAGCAAGGTCCGCAGAAAGCAGTCTTTACGATTGCACCTGTCTCAAGAAGCTTTGCTACAGCTCCGTTTTTCACAAGCTCCATGTATATTGGAGTAGATGCCGGGTAAACACTCAGTGTAAACTCGTCTGCTCCGATTGAATGTCCGTTTAATATGTCAGCCGCCTCGCAGAGATTCTCAAATCCACCGCCTGCACAGCCTGCGATGATTCCCTGGTCTACATACAGTTTTCCGTCTCTTACCTTACTCTTTAAATCAAGCTTCACCTTGCCGTCAAAGCTTACCTCAGCTCTCTTCTCACAGTCATCAAGAATATCCATGAGGTTTGCATTGAGCTCATCGATAGTATAGGTATTGCTTGGATGGAATGGCATAGCTATCATTGGGCGGATCTGGCTTAAATCAATCTCAATAAATCTGTCGTAGTAAGCCACCTCACCCGGATTAAGCTCCTTGTGGTCCTCAGCCCTACCGTGAATCTCAAAGAATTCCTTAACCTGGTCATCTGTTCTCCAGATAGAAGAAAGACATGTAGTCTCTGTTGTCATAACATCGACACCTATACGGAAGTCAACGCTCAGATTAGACACACCCGGTCCTACAAACTCCATAACTTTGTTCTTTACAAATCCGTTTCCGAATACCTCTCCGATAATTGCAAGTGCGACATCCTGTGGTCCAACGCCCTTGATTGGCTCTCCTGTCAGGTAAATGCCTACTACCTCAGGCATATCAATATCATATGTCTGTTCAAGAAGCTGCTTAACAAGCTCAGGTCCACCCTCGCCGACTGCCATAGTACCAAGTGCACCATAACGTGTATGTGAATCAGAACCAAGTATCATTTTTCCGCCGCCGGCAAGCATCTCTCGTGCAAACTGATGGATAACTGCCTGATGAGGTGGTACATAGATTCCGCCGTACTTCTTTGCACATGTGAGACCAAACATGTGGTCATCCTCATTGATTGTTCCACCAACTGCACAAAGGCTGTTGTGACAGTTTGTAAGTACATACGGGATAGGGAATTTCTCAAGTCCTGAAGCTCGTGCTGTCTGAATGATACCTACAAATGTAATATCATGCGATGTAAGCTTATCAAACTTAATCTGAAGCTTGTCCATATTGCCGGATGTATTGTGCTCCTTTAAAATACCGTAAGCAATTGTCTCCTGCTTAGCTGTCTGTTTATCGATGTCCATGCCGGTCTTGCTTTTGACAGCTGCCTGAGCCTCTGGTCCATCAATTATTACTTCCTTACCGTTTAAAAGGTAAGCACCATTTTCATATAATTTCACTTATTCTACCTCCGTATGTGTATTTCAAAATTCTTTTATTTACTATTATATAATATTATAGGTAATTGTGGCAATAAATAAATCACCATCTACCTTAATTTCGAATTTTCCTCCCATCAAATGGGTCAGATTCTTTGCAATCGAAAGTCCAAGTCCACTTCCTTCAGTAGTTCTCGACCTCTCTCCCCTCACAAAACGCTCTGTCAGGTCTACATTTCCGTTGCTTACTATGTCAAGCTCGTTCTTAGACACATTCTTTATTGTAAAAACTGCCTTTTTATCTGCCTTTTCAAGCTCTACATATACTCTGGTATTTTCCAGTGCATATTTTGCGGCATTAGTATACAGATTTTCAATAGAGCGGTAAAGCTGACGCCCATCCGCATATATAAATATCTGTTCTGATGGAATTTTTGTAACTATTGTCAGATTTCTCGACTCAAAGCGCTCATTGAATTCACCTCCGGTCTGGTATAAAAGCTCAACCAGATCAAGCTTTTGCATATTGAGCTTCACATTTCCCGAGGTAATCTTTGATGTCTCTACCAAATCCTCTGTAAGCTGCTTTAAGCGCTGTGACTTTTCCTCCAGCACATGTATATAGTATTTGGCATTTTCATTTTCCAGATTTTCCCTCTTAAGCAGGTCAACATAGTTGACTATTGAAGTCAGAGGTGTCTTTATATCATGTGATACGTTTGTTATTAGGTCTGCCTTTAGTTTTTCATTTTTAAGACTCTCATTTACCGAGCTCATAAGACCCTGGCGTATATGGTTGACAGCCTCCGCCACCTTTTTCTGCTGCCCATGAAACTCATTGACATTGAGTGTAGTGTCAAGCGCTCCTTCCGAGATAGCTTCAAGTGCCTCCTGTATGCGCATTATCTCTTTGTTTTTTTGTGTGTGGATATCCTTTTTCTCAATAACTCTTTTCAAAAGCTCATAGCCCTTGTACATCAGGCTGTGTGTGTAAAGTATATTGCCTTTTATCTTCCTTACAATGCTCTGGTATAAAATAATAAAAGCCAGATCAAACAAAAAAGTAAATGTGCCGGCCGTCATAATGAGTGATGCATAGTCAAAATGCTGGTTTTTTACGCCTGAAATCACTTTTCCCATAAATACCATGAGCAGTGTAAATATCACCAGCATCACATCAGAGTATACCTTGTCAATCGGTAAATAGTATATTGTGTAATCATCCTCTGATTTTCTGCCGGCCACGTTTGCCATATATGCAAGGCTCACAAAGCTGCCTACCAGACCCGCAAGCGATATTAGTGTATATATATCAATATTTTCATGCGCATCGTGCCTGAATGCATAGCCTGTGGCAAACACTCCTGTCACCATAAGTATCATGCATAGCTGATGTAAGACTATGACCGCCGCTTTTTTTCCTATCGTATACTGCTTCATTTGTTGTCCTCTATCTTATAGCCTACTCCCCAGACCACCTTCAGATAGCGTGGCTCCTTAGGATTTATCTCTATTTTTTCCCTGATATGTCTGATGTGCACAGCAACTGTATTGTCGGCGCCTATCGCCTCCTCGTTCCATATGCTCTCATATATTTCGTTTATTGAGTAGACCTTTCCCTTATTTTTAAGGAGTAAAAGCAGTATATTGTATTCAATCGGTGTGAGCTTTACCTCCTCACCATCCACAGTCACCTTTTTTAAATCATCATTTACCAAAAGACCTCCGGCTTCATAAACCTTGTCTCCGGCTGCATCATTGCTTGACAGAGTGGTATATCTGCGAAGCTGTGACTTTACCCTTGCCACAAGCTCAAGCGGATTAAAAGGCTTTGTGACATAATCATCAGCTCCCACATTGAGGCCTAAAATCTTGTCAGCATCCTCTGTCTTTGCCGATAGAATGATTATCGGCACCCTGCTTTCCTTTCGTATCTGCAAAGTGGCTCTTATTCCGTCGAGCTTTGGCATCATGACATCTATTATCATGAGGTCTATTTTTTTATTCTTCATAATTTCAACCGCCTGTATGCCGTCGTAAGCCTTCTCCACGTCGTAGCCCTCCTGCATCAGGTAAATCTCAATTGCCTCAACTATTTCCTTGTCGTCATCACAAACTAATATTGTCATATTATCCTCCTTCTATGAATTTTTAACAGAAACCTTCTCCTGCCGTTAGTCAGCTATATTTTATCAGATTATCCACTTTGTTTTTCTTAAAATCTGCTTAATATTACCCACTTTTAAATATAAGCCAAAAAGCAGCCGTTCTGTTTTGAACTGCTGCTTTATATTACATAGGTGTGTTTCATTTCCCTTTATTTCCGGTGATGCTCTGCCACATTCTGTGGATACCGTCTGTGAGCTCCTTCCCTTCCTTTGTGTTGATAACAGGTGGATTGCCGGCTTTTCTGCTTATTGCCTTATAATCCTCATCAACAGACGATTTTGAGCCGGCAGCCTTGGCTTCATCCTTATCATTGCTATGATTTAATCCGGCATCAGGTGTATCGTCTGCAAGCTTCACTTCACCCACTACACCATCTCCCAGGTCCTCGCCCTCAGCAAGTCCCAGTTTTCTGATATAATCCATATTTACCTTGATTTCAGTCTGTCTGTTTGCATAGATAGACTTCTCTTCCTTGTCAATAGTACGCTCCTCTACAGGCTTACCTGCATTTTTCTGACGTTCTATCTCCTTATTTCTATCATCGATAATCTTAAGATACTTCTCCGTATCGGACAAATCCTGAAGCTGTCCCTTGAGCTCATACTGGTTAGTTTTAACTATATTCTCCTGCTCTGCAATCTTATCCTTCATATTCTTGCACAGCTTTTCAAGTGACTCGTTGGTATCATTGATGATATCACGCACTCTTGAAAGCGCCTCATCCGTATAGATAACCGATGCTGCATACACATCCTCAGCCTTTCTGCTTGCATCCCAGACTATCTGATCCCCCTTCTTTCTGAACTCTCTCTCTGCGTGATTGCGACTCTGCTCAGTAAGCTCATACTCATCCTGCATTGCATATATACACTTATTCAGCTCAGCAAGTAAATCTATCATTTGCTGCTTGTTTATGATCACCCTGCTCGGCTCCGGCTTATACGGCTCCGCCTTTGAGAGCATGATATGAATTTCTCTTAGTACCTTTTCTGTTTTATCGTTCGCATTCATTTTCTATTTCCTCGGATTTAAATTAACATTATAACTATTCAGGGTGGTTATGAATACTCACCACTTACCCATATTTTATATGAAAATCCGCTTCTCGTAAATAGCCAAATGAATAATAATAGTTACTATAATTAAATCAATCCCGCTGCCGCATTTCTCAGTTCATCTGCCGCATGCTTTATCTCGGCAGCCTGCTCTTCGCTCACATTTCCGGGCTTTGTCCTTGAAATAAGCTTCTTCACATATGAAAGTGACGATTTCACACTCTTTTTCTGTGCGCTGTCCATAGCCTTTCTTTTTTCCTTGTCAGCCATGACATTTTCCACCTGTCGCACAAGCGTATCAGCCTCACTTCTTGCATCAATATAAGCCTTTCTCTGTCCGTCTGTTGCCTCATACTCCTGTGCCTCGCGGATTGCCTGCTCAATCTCAGAATCAGACAAATTTGAGCTTGCGGTAATCGTAATCTCCTGATGCTTTCCTGTGCCCAGGTCCTTTGCAGAAACCTGCACAATGCCGTTTGCATCTATATCAAACGTCACCTCTATCTGCGGCACACCTGCCGGAGCCAGCTTGGTGCCCTTTAGCCTGAAGTTTCCAATCAGCTTATTGTCCCTTGCAAACTGCCTCTCACCCTGCAGTACCTTTATATCCACAGAGGTCTGGAAGCTTCCTGCAGTTGTAAAAATCTGGCTGTATCTCGTAGGAATAGTCGTATTTCTGTCAATAATTTTGGTTGAGACACCACCGACCGTCTCAATTCCGAGTGAAAGCGGTGTGACATCCATCAGTATAATCTCTGCCGCACTGCTGCCTGCGACAATTGCTCCACCGAGCTTGCCACCCTGTACTGCTGCACCGAGTGCCACGCACTCGTCAGGATTCAGGTTATGTGAAGGCTCTTTTCCTGTAATTCTTCTGACCTCCTCAACAACAGCCGGCACA
>ERZ779906.423-NODE-423-length-11865-cov-2.16613_pt1 | contig 11865 bp, 6 predicted proteins | sample MGYA00511586_ERZ779906 | MGnify/ENA primary metagenome ERZ779906 (study PRJEB29588, sample SAMEA2158408) | human gut metagenome | biome: human gut; feature: human-associated habitat; material: faeces | place: Denmark | collected 2008/2010 ...
AGTCTGTTCCTTCTCCGACGAAAGGAACTGCACCCGTTTCAGCTCCGAAGCCGTCACCAGCCAATTTATAGTAACGGGCAAAGCGGCTATATTCTTCTCCATTGAAAACATTCAGCTTTTTAGGATTATGGCTGATACCTGTAAAGAGGTTGATGTCCAGTTTGGTAGGAGTGTCTTTGCGACCGCTTTTAGTCGTGATAAGGATGACGCCACCTGCCGCGCGTGAACCGTAGATAGCTGCTGAGGCGGCATCTTTCAATACCTCAATAGACGTGATGTCGTTAGGATCGACCATACTGATGTCACCAAATGATCCGTCGATTACATAAAGCGGGTCATTATTAGATAATGAACTGATACCACGTACATTGATCGTCATGCTTCCATTGGGGTCACCGCTGGAACTTGCCACTGATACTCCGGGAATCTTTCCTTGTAAGGCTGTTGCGGCATTGGAAGCCACCTGTCCGTTAAGCTCTTTTGCGCTGACTGAGCCTACAGCACCCGAAAGATGACTTTTCTTTACTGTACCATAACCGATCACTACCACCTGCTCAAGAGCGATATTGTCTTCTTCCATTGTGACATTGATTGGGGCTCCGGATGTAACAGCTCTTTCTATTTGTTTCATACCTATTGTTGAGAATACTAGTGTATTCCCTTTGCCTGCTTTGATGGAGTATTTACCATCTGCATCTGTTATTGTGCCGGTGTCTTTGTCTTTAACTCTTACCGTGACTCCAGGTAAAGGTTCATTTGTCGTAGCTTCTGTTACTACTCCTTTCACTTCAATGTCTTGGGCTGCTAGTGGAATACTAGCCATGCAGAGAAATAAGAATAGTAAGAAATGAATTTTTCTTCTCATAATTTATTGCATTAGATTTATAACTCTAGTTCAATTATCAATCGATCCATGGAAATTTCAACTGATAATCGTCTGATGCAAAAGTAGAGGATAATGGCATGTATGGCAAATATTATTTTAGCCGCTTCTGATACAATTTTGCTTCTTGTTTTCTTGTGTAATTAATTGTTGATTAAGAACTCATACCTTGTAAGTGAAGCCCAAATATTCTGTTTATAAGCTATATAGGCTTTGCTTATTATGTTTGTGCAACCAGTATATTGTATATTTCTGTCTTTTTTATTATATTTAAAAAAGGAATTGTGGTATTATAAGAAAGAAATATGGTATTATTATATTTGAATAAATGATACTATTTTGCTATCGATTGTTTGAATATTACTTCTATTGTTCTGTTTCGTATAAGAAATAAGATAGCTATATTGGTTTATTCTATAACTTATAAGAAATAAAAAAGAGAGGAAATAATTCCCTATTTATACCCTGCAATGCGCACTTTTGATAAGCGTTATTTCACCTGCAATACGCACTTATCTATGTCGGTTTGTGTCCTGCTTTATAAGAAGCCCGTCATTGACGTGGAATTTGTCAATGACGGGCAACTAATACTGCTCAAGTATTGAGCTCACATTACCTTAAAAATAAACCTGTTCTGCCATTACATATTTGTTAGCTTCTATGAGCTTGCAAATGTTTTCTACAGAAGCAGCAGAGCGTAAACCGTCTGCCGGGGTGTGAAGACAATAATCTATCAGCCTGTCTACGGTGGAAGTTGCTACGTGCATGCGGGTATCGGAAGATGCGTAATAGATATACACTGTTCCGTCCTCGTCTGCAATCCACCCATTCGAGAAGAGCACATTGGAGACATCACCTATTCTTTCCTCATCTACCGGAGCTATTAAGTATCCACCCGGCTCAGCGATTATCTTTGTCGGATCTTCCAGAGATGTCATATACAGATAGAGCACATAACGCAGTCCGGCAGCGCAAGCACGTACACCGTGGGCGAGGTGCAACCATCCTTTGGGGGTTTTGATAGGATGGGGACCTTCGCCATTCTTTACCTCTTTTATTGTATGGTAATGACGGTGGGTTATAATGATTTCTTCTTTCACTTCTGCATGGGTAATGTCATCTATAAGCGCCCAGCCAATACCTCCTCCGTTGCCGGCGTCGATAAAGTTATCCTGTGGACGGGTGTACAGTGCATATTTGCCATTAACAAATTCCGGATGTAATACAACATTGCGTTGCTGACTTTGGGAAATCAGGTTTGGCAGCCGTTCCCAGCTTTTTAAGTCTTTAGTACGCACGATGCCTGCTTTGGCTATGGCGGAAGACAGGTCGCCTGGTGCAGCGTTCGGGTCAAGACTCTCGCTACAGAAGATTCCATAAATCCAGCCATCTTCATGGGTCGTCAAACGTATGTCGTAGACGTTTGTTTCACTTGGGTCTGTGTCCGGCAAATGTATCGGGTATTCCCAAAAACGGAAGTTGTCTATGCCATTCGGACTTTCGGCAATGGCGAAGAATGATTTTCGGTCGTTTCCTTCTACACGTACTATTATTAGATACTTTCCATTCCATTTGATAGCTCCCGAATTCATGGTGGCATTTACTCCGATTCGTTCCATTAGGTATGGATTTGTTTCCGGATTCAAATCATAACGCCATTCCAAGGGAGTATGAGCAGCTGTCAGGATAGGATATTTATAGCGCTCGAATATTCCATTTTCGGAAAATATCATCTTATTTTTACGTGAGATAAGTGACTCATGTTCTTTTTTTAGAATATGAAGTCTATTATTGTATCTATTCATATCAATTCAACATATTAAGAGATAAAGATTTGCAGTCCATTTCCCTTGCATCTTCTTGACAAGATAAAAAGAAACTGTTCACAATGCAGATAGACATGAAATGCATACTGTGTTGTACGAACAGTTTCTTTTTATGTTTTATCATTCTAAAAGTATGGGGGTGCTTTTAAACGGATATGTCAAGTTTATAAATTATTGCTTAGTGATAAAGTAAGAACGAACGGTGTAACCGGGTTCCAAGAAGCTAACCCAATACCAGCCATCTTCTACTTTATCTATTTTACAGTCTTCTATTGAATAGGCAACATTTTTATCTATTGCATTTTTAGCAACTTTATAAAGTACAGCATTGGTCTTTGCTCCTTCTTCAAGATTACCGGTAAATTGGACTGCAAATCCGGAAGCATAACTTCCTGTACTCTTTATTGTTAGTAGCGAAATATTAAGTTCTTCAGAATAAATAGCTTCACCAACTTTTGCTGTAGAAAGATACTGATAAGCATAAGAACCAGCTATTAAGTAACGATAACTTGGATTTTCCCAATAAGGTTCATCAATAGTCTTGATATGAATGTCAATGGATTGTCCTTCTTTGTCCTTGATGGTGATTGCTTTATTGAAATAGTTTCTTTTCAATCCTTCAATAATAACTTCTGTTCCATTTTCTGCCATCGTACATTTGAGATAGGATGAGGAGTAGTTGGGGGGAGTGCAAGTATATTCACCATTTCCATCCAAAATTTTAATCGTAACGGGTTCGCTTGTTATTAGATAAGTAATATCTTCACTATTATCTACTACCAGCCTCTTTATTACTTTCACAGCAATCTCGGCTGTTTTGTTGTGACTGTCTTTCACGGTTAGTATTGCAGTACCCGGAACGATAGAAGAAGTGATTTCTATTTTTCCATCTTCACTGATTTTTGCTGTTGCTACTGACTCATTGGAAGATGTTATGCTATATCCTCCATTTCCAGTATATATTTCGAGCGTTTTGTGTTCTTCAAAGAACATAGTCGTGGAACTTGTTTTTACTGCTAACTCCTGTTCTTGAGCTACCACTACTTTCACATTTGCCGAATTCTTAGTCCAGTCGATAACGGTTAACGTTGCAGTACCATATTTCAAACCTGTTACAATCACCTCATTGCCCGAAATAACTGCTGTCGCTACTGCAGCATTTGAACTAGACACTTTGTATCCGCTATTGCCCCCAGTAATATTAAAACTCCCTTCGGTTGTCTCATCTAAATTAATTGTCAATGTCTCTGCATCCACAGTCAGACTTGTGTAACTAGGTAAGTCTTCATTACAACCGGAAAATAATCCGATTGCACAAAGTGCGATTCCTGTTAAGTGTATTATATTTCTTTTCATGATATTCTCTAATTTATAATTCGTTATTCAACTTCATGGTTTTTCATTTTACCAGTCACAGTTACAACACTATATTTGGGAACGGTAATAGAACGTAAACCGCTTTGAGACGGATTGATCTTTTTGTGTTTCCACTTCACATATTCACTGGAAGTATATGTTCTCATATTTTGGAATTCCACTCCTTCAATCTCAATCAATGTAGAGAATGATTCTTTTTGAGATAAATTGATTAGTACAATAGTGTAGGTGTCATCTTTCACATAAGCAGAAACCAACAAGTCTTCGGGGAGTTTATCTGTTTCTGAAGAAATAGCTTCTACGTCTACACGTACGGCATTTTGCTCAATAAATTTGCTGAACTGTCCAAAAGTATAGTAGCGTGGAACTCTGTAATAGTATGTACTAGGTAATGCCTCTTCTAATTGAATTAGGTTTTCGCCCGTAGTGCTGCAAGGACGTGCACCTGACCACCATACAAAGGCACTCATATTGGCATTTGCCATATAAGCATGAAAAGTTTTAGCCCATTTCATTGCATCCGGCCATGTCTCTTGGCGACCTTTATCATCACTAAGTTCTGTTTGCCACATGTGGACATTGCGCTTTTCTGCCTCTTCAAAAGGAATGACATTTTCATCTCTTGTAGAATATCCATGACCGGCTACAATGAAATTTGGATCTACCAGTTCCGGATATTTTTTTAAACTATTATTGATAAAATCGACCGCCCATTTCCACTGGGCATTTTCTGCATAAACAAGTTTCATATCACTGTGGCCTCTTTTCTCCATCGCTGGACGAAGTTTTTCGAGGAAAAATTTAGCCATTTCTTCTTCAGACCATGCACAGGTTGCCCAACCACCTAAACTAGCAAGTTTATCCGGTTCATTCCATCCTGATAATGCATATATGTCAATGCCGAATTTTTGTTCATATGCATCGACGAAATCCAATAGATATTGGGCATATTCATCGTAATATTCCGACTTGAGGCTTCCACCATTAAGTTTGTTATTGCTTTTCCATTTGATAGGAGGACACCAAACTGAAAAGAAGAAATTGACATCTTTATATTTTCTACTTATAAGGTCAACTAACCACATTTGGCCAAGTTGACATTGTTCTCCGCACTCTTCACCATTGTAGTTTCGCCAGTAGTTATTAATCATAGAAGGATCATCGGGTTGCAACATAAAATTGCGATCCATCTTGAATTCAATGTCTCCTGTAGTTGGATTACCGTAAGACGGGAATATTTCGCCCCGGAAAATATTTAAATCCAAACCGTTTTCACTAAACAGGTCTTCTATCACTGCGTCACGCTGCATCGTATTCCAAATACGATGGCACAGCCGAAGCCATCAATTACTTGATGTTTGTTTTCTTCTCTGATTTTCATTCTTACAACAGCGGTAGTTGTAGGTTCTGGTGCAATTCCGTCATCGTCAAAATTTTCTTCAACTGGTTCCGGGATAAAAACATCACTATGGTCTAAACTTCCATCGTCACATGAATATCCTAAGAATAGGAATAATGCTACAAATAATAATGAGTATATCTTCTTCATATATTCTAAGTATAAATTGGTTGTAAAAATATTATCTCCATAGTTCAGTTTGTACCATGGCATCATTGTTGTTCAACTCTCCGGAAGGAATAGGGTAATATTTATGTTTTTCTTGAAAGTATTCTGCTCCCTGTTTTTCATTTTCAGTGAAAATATTTTTAATCTCTTCAGTGGTATACCAGCGTTTTAGGTCGTCAAAACGATGTCCTTCACCAAAGAACTCGAGCAAGCATTGGTGCTCTATTTCTAACATCAAGTCCGATTGGGCAAATGTCTTATCAGCTAATCCTGCTCTTTTGCGAACGAGCTTCAATGCGGTGTTTGCCCCGTTTACATCGTTTGTTTTGGCACAAGCTTCGGCGTACATTAACAGCACTTCTGAGAATCGCATAGCTCGTAAATTGTTTGCTTTCCCTTCCTTATGACCCATAATATCAGCATCAGAAGCATTTACAAAATATGCAGTGTATTTTTTTAGCAAAAACTTACCGTCACCTTGACTGTAAGATGGAGCACCACCACTCATTTTACCGCTATTGCCATCCCAAAGTTGTTCCATAGAACGGCTTCCTCCATACCATTTCTCGTTCTTCACTACATCTCCCATAGCTTCGGGATTGAAAAATAAGCTTGCATACATGCGTTTGTCATACTTCGTATCCGAACCGGCAGGACGTTCTTCTTTCACAAACTGGCCGACGGCAAAGCTGGAAGGCATAAGCTTAGCCCAACCACCGGCGGCAACCGGACCTACAAATGTTGGAAGTGAGTTACCTAGGTTGATACCGCTTTCGTTACCCCATGTCAATTCACCATCACTACTATATTGCAATTCGAAAACAGATTCCTTATTGTTCTCATTCGCTGTAGTAAAATTCTCGGCAAAGTTTTCAATTAAGTCGTAACGTCCTGGATAATAAGGGGCTTTCGTCAATAGTTCCAGTTGGGCTTTTGCTTCTGGATACTTGTGCTGGTATAAATATACTTTTCCAAGCATAGCGATGGCTGCTCCTTTCTCAATACGTCCTTTCTCGTCACCGGAACGAGTGACGGGAATATTGCTATTTATAGCATTTTTTAAATCATCCTCTGCTTGTTTCCAAATTTGTTCTTCTTTAGCCGCGGGTTTATTGCTTTCGTCTTCGTTAGACGGAATTAAACGTAGAGGAACTTCTTTATAATTATGAACTAATAGGAAATATTGGAATCCTCTTAAAAAGAGTGCCTCTCCTTTAATCATGGATCGGTCTTCCTCACTAATTCCTGCCGCTGGATTTTTATCGATGTTTTTTATTACAAGATTGGCACGTTGGATACCAGCATAAAGCGCTCCATACGGATCATATCCGGTAGTAGTTGAGTTTTGAAATGTTGCGATGGTCCACATAGAAGGTTCTTCATTCAGAACCGTAAAAATATCATCACCACGACTATTTAAATTTAACCATCCGTCAAATGCTCCGTAATAACCGTACATTTGATATTTTATGGGGGAATAAGCAGCGGCAAGACCGCTTTCTACATCCGCTTTATTTCTCCAGAAGTTTTCTTCCGTGAAATGATTAGGATCTTTCAGATCCAGAAATTTATTTTCGTTGCATGAAGTCAGTGCTCCGGATAAGAGAGTTGCCATGCATATATATGATAACCAATTCTTTTTCATGTTATTAATTCAATTAGTGGATTTTATCATTGTATCATAAACTAACCTGAATACCAAATGAGATAGTACGCGGGAGTGGATAGCGTCCTTGGTCTACTCCTCTTGAGAATACGTTGTAACCCACTCCGATATCTACGCTGCCACTTTGACCGAGGTCAGGGGAATAGCCGGAATATTTACTTAATGTGAACAGGTTTTCCATTGATGTATAGATTCTTACATTTTCCAGTTTTACCTTCTTTAACAGGCTCTTAGGAAGGGAATAACCGATATCTAGTGTTTTCAGCCGGAAGTAAGAACCATCTTCCAGCCATCTGTCGGTAAAGGCTAAACCATTGTCTATCCCATCTGTTTTAGAGAAACGAGGAATGTCTGTGTTCTGATTGTCCGGTCTCCATGAGTTAGCCAACTTCGTGCTGTAGTTGCCATTGAACTTGCCAGATTCGAGGCAATAACGTTGATAATTATATATTTTGTTACCAGTCATACCATCAAAGAAAAGATTGAAGTCAAATCCTTTCCATTCGCCTCCCATGCGCAGACCGAATGAGAAATCCGGGAACGGATTGCCTACATCATGTTGGTCATTTTCATCAATCATACCATCACCATTCCAGTCTTTGTAACGAACGTCTCCCGGTTGTGCACCCGGTTGTATTTGTCTGCCATCCTTATTCTTGTAATTGTCAATTTCTTCTTGAGTGCGGAAAATTCCATCACTTTCAACTAGATAGAAGTAAGACATAGGATGCCCTTTTTCAAATCTGTTGATACCATTTTTGGCAGCGGCGTGAGCGGAATAACCTGAAATACCCATATCGTCGCCTCCAGCCGTAATCTTCGTTACTTTATTTTTCTCTGTAGTGACGTTTGCACCTATATAATAGTTGAAATTATCGCCGATATTGCTGCGCCAGTTTACAGATAGTTCAAATCCTTTATTGCGTACTTGTCCAGCGTTTAGGATAGGAAGTCCGCTGATACCAGCTGAACCTGAAACAGGAATGGGTAGTAATACGTCATTTGTGTTTTTTACATAAGCATCGGCGGTCAATGTCAATTTACCGTTCAGCATGCTTAAATCAAGTCCCACGTTAAAAGTTTCCGTACTTTCCCAAGTCAGGTTGGTAGGTGAGACTGCGGTAACGTTGGGTAACTGACCGAACCATATATTATTTCCTTGAAGGTAATTCATGCCATCGGATACTATGCTAATAGTGGGATAGTAGTTGTCCATTTGCTGATTGCCTAGTTTACCATAGCTGAAACGGAATTTGAATTGGTCAAATATATTTTCCAGCGGTTTGAAGAATTTTTCACGATTGATATTCCACCCGATGGATGCTGAAGGGAAGCTGCCGGATCGATGTCTTTTTTGGAAGCGTGAAGAACCGTCACGACGGATAGAAGCTGAAAACAGGTAGCGGTCGTCATAAGTATACATCACACGTCCGAAGAGCGACACGAGAGTTAATTCCTTCAATGAACTAGAGGCTGTCATTGTCTTAACGTTACCTGTCATAGTGTAGATGAACTCTGGAATATCCGTGTTGCTACCGTTCAATCCATAGCTCTTGTCTTTTTGTGCAGAATAACCAACCAATGCAGAAATATTATGCTTACCGAATACCTTGTCATAGTTCAACGTATTCTCCAAAACCCACGATTCGTAATCGGATGATCCCTCACTTAGGTCTGGAGCATCGTTTTTACCAGCAGATCCCAAATCGTAAATGCCTGTATATGTGCGGCTCCTGTTATGATCCTTTCTAAGTCCGAGATTCAACTTATACTTTAAACCTTTAATTATTTCAGCTTGTAAATAAGCGTTGAGGAAAATTTGAGTTTTCTCATTGTTTTTGTTCACCGTTGAGTAATATGCATACGGGTTCGGGAGATTGATATCGGCCGAAGTTCCCCATCCTGTAGAGTTTGTCGGATCAAATACCGGTACGACTGAGGGAAAACGCAAGATTTCTCCCATTGTATCTTGATTGATGTTTCCTTCTCCTTTAGATAAGCGAACAATCAGCGACTCACCGATAACCAACCTATTATCCAGAAAAGAATAGTCACTTTTCAAACGAATATTGTAAGATTCGTGGCTAGTGTTACGGAGAATTCCTTCCTTATTTAAATAGCTTGCGGACGCACTATATGAACTTGTCTTGGAACCTCCGCTGATGTTTGCGTTTGCTTTGTATGTCATTGCGGTGCGAAGCATTACCTCTTGCCAATCAGTACCTTCACCTACAAAGGGAACAGCACCGACCTCGTTACCGTAACCATCAGCAGACAGTTTATAATAACGTGCGAAGCGGCTGTATTCTTCACCATTAAATACTTTCAGTTTTTTCGGTGTCTGGCTGAAACCTGTGAAAAAGTTTACCTCAAGCTTTGTAGGCATGTCTTTACGACCGCTTTTAGTAGTTACTAATACAACGCCACCGGCTGGCAGCCGCATCCTTCAACACTTCAATGGAAGCAATATCTGATGGATCTACCATGCTAAGGTCTCCGAAAGAACCGTCAATGACGTAAAGTGGATCATTGCTAGAGAGAGAACTGATACCACGTACGTTAATGGTCATTCCTTCATTCGGGTCACCGCTAGTACTTGTTACGGATACACCTGCAATTTTACCTTGGAGTGCTGTACCTGCATTTGTGGCAACGGCACCATTCAGTTCTTTTGCGCCTACTGAACTTACAGCTCCGGAAAGGTGACTTTTCTTTGCTGTACCATATCCGATGACAACTACTTGTTCGAGAGCCACATTGTCTTCTTCCATACTGACATTAATCGGAGCGTTAGATGATATTGTATGCTCTATACTTTTCATACCTATTGTAGAGAATACCAGTATGTCGCCTTTATTGGCTTTAACGGTATATTTACCGTCCATATTTGTAACTGTACCAGTGTCTTTTCCTTTAACTTTTACTGTGACTCCTGGTAAGGGCTCGTTAGTCGTAGCTTCTGTTACGACTCCTTTAACTTCAATATTCTGGGCTACCAATGGAATACTGGCTAGGCAGAGAAAGAAGAAAAGTAAGAAATGAATTTTTTTACTCATGATTTATTGCATTAGATTTATAAACTCTTAGACGTATAATTCGTTTTGTTAATTGTGAGTGGCAATAGGGAATATTTTCCATCAACATTGCTTACACTGGAAGTCTATTTACTGATGTAACTTAATAGATGTGCTACTCCAATAAGATAAAATAATTTGTTTTTCATTGCATATATAATTTTATATTGTTTGAATCTGGGAGCAAAGGTAGGGTGGTTTAGTACGAGGGACAAATATAATTTTATCAAATACTAATACAATATTAACAAAAAGCATAAATATGAGTAAAAAAGACAATATAATTTCTTTAATGTGATACTTAAATACCATTAATTGACGAATTTATTGGTATGAATATTAAAGCCTGATTTATATAATGCCCTCTGGGATATATAAAAATTTCCGGCAGAAGATAAATGAAATAAAGAATGAATGGCTTTGATTTACTATTTGGTTCCATTGGATCTGCGATAAACTTCATCTTCAAAATTGGGTATATAATCATTTGCTGTTTGCAGGCAGCAAATGGTTGTGCCTTTTTCTCGTTTTAATAATTCCGGAATTTGGCTGATACCATAGTTGAAAGTTGCATATCTTTTCTCTATTAATGTGCTATTTTTAAGATTTTGTTGAAAAGTGATTATGCTAAAATTGATGAACTATAGAAGATATTGCATAAATAGCTGCATGTATATACGAAAATATAAGCTGATATTGTATAAAACTATACGGAATATGCATCTTTTCCTGTTCGTAAAGCACTTGTTACTTTAAAACCAATGAGGTGTTCCTCGGTGTGCATCGGTTTGTTTCTCACCGGAGAAGCTATTGTTTCTCGGTGAGGAAGATGTGAAGGGGGTATTGAGTGCTTGTTTTCCCTCTGGTTTATTATAAATGTTGAGAACAAGACAGTGACAGGAATGTGTAATATTCGAATTTATTCCTTTTAAATGGTAGGTAAAGAAGGAAAAATGTTGCGATTTGATTGGGGAATCATTTAAATAATAATAAAAAAGATTTTTGTACTTGTAAATGCCGGCGCTTTTCTATTCTTTTCAAACGGTGGATGTAATTAATGCCTTTCCAGACTGTTTAGATATTCTTTTTTTAAGAAGAGTCATTTTTTCAGTGAGTAGACTTTTTGTATAATGACTATATTTCAGCAATAATCTTTCAGTATATTGAAAGATTATTGCTGTATTTGTTTCAGTAAATAAGATGAGTATGGAGAAAAGAGTGATTATTTGAAAACAATCTTCATCGGTCTGCCTATCCAGACTTGTGGTTGTTCGAGATTGAAAATAGATGCTATGGTAGAAGCTACATCATATTGCATCATGCTTACGTCATCAAAACGAAGTCCTTTTTTAATATTCTTGCCGGAAATGATGAAAGCTGTTTCCATTTCTTGCATTGTCTTGCCACCGTGTCCTTTGTCAATGCCGCCGTGGTCGGAAGTTAATATAAAAATAGTATCATCAAGGATTCCT
>ERZ779906.425-NODE-425-length-11827-cov-2.408_pt1 | contig 11827 bp, 9 predicted proteins | sample MGYA00511586_ERZ779906 | MGnify/ENA primary metagenome ERZ779906 (study PRJEB29588, sample SAMEA2158408) | human gut metagenome | biome: human gut; feature: human-associated habitat; material: faeces | place: Denmark | collected 2008/2010 ...
CGCCTATTTTTGTCATTTTCTGGCAGATTGGGATATATGACAACTGTAATTATAAGGATAAATAAAGTAATATAGCAGCATAAAAATATAAGAAACAGGAGGAACAAAGTTTATGGTGAAAAACAAAAAATGTCATAGTAAGAAAATGGCAGCATTAGTTACAGCTGTTGTGCTTGCTGTATCGGCAGCAGTTTCATTTGCAGTACCACAAGTAAAAGCTGCCATTGGACCATGTGTTACTGGTGATTGGGCTTATGCTTATATTAATGTAAGAAATGGAGAGGAAAGTAATCTGCTATTCTCATCAGAAGGCACTAATTCTATAGATGGAATGTCTTATGACAGAGAGTCTAATACACTTACATTAAATAATTATAAAAGCTCTACAACAGTAATAGTTACTAATATGATGGGTGATGATTTCAAGATTAACCTTGTTGGTGATAATGAAATCGGAAGTATAGGTTCATATGGTGATGCATGGGGTGGTTCAATCAATATAAGTGGTAATGGTTCTTTGGTAATTAATGCAGACAAATCAGATGATTATGGAATAGCTTTCTTTGCTGAGGGAACTAATTCGGTGCTTTCAGTTGCAGACACCTGTAATGTTACAATATATTCTGGTTCAAAGGCAGTAGTGTATACAAGCGATAATCTCACTAACAAGCCAATTAAGGATAATGGAACATTAAAGGAAAATGTGACATATAATGTTTCACATCCGCTGGAAATATCAAGATTATGTGCCAGGTATTATGAGTACGACCCTTATACAACTAATATAGTATATAAGAACGAGACAGATAATACTTCATTATATTATATTAAAGAGCTGACATATATTGAACCTGCTAAAGTGACTTATACATTATATAAGCTTACTACAAAGAAAGCTATGGGCGATGTATATTATGCTGACAAAGTAGGTGAATATGATAATATCCCTGCTGGATATACCAAGACCACATTAGACAATCCAATTTCATATTATGAGTCAGACAGTGGAAGTGGCGGAACAAGTCAGGTTATAATCAATACAGCAACAAATGAAAAGTATGTATCTGCATATGTTTATGAAAATAAAACATCATATTATAGAATATGTAAGCTTCTTGAAAAGCTTGGTGTAGATGAACGAAGCAATGATGAATTATGGCTTATTGATTATGACAATCCTGTAGCAACATACAATCCTGTAGTGGGAAGTGATAATCTTCCAGACGGATACAAGTATGACGGTACAGAGATAGAAGGTCTTTATAATGTTGAATGTGTAGCAGATAAGCTTACATTTACAGCTAAATCATCTAGTGATAATACGACAGATAATTCAAAAGGAGACACAACCAATAATCCATCTGACAACACAACAGATGAGAAGCCATCGACACCAGAGTCAAGCACCACTAATACAGTAGTAGATGTATCAGACGGCAGCACAACTATTAAGGCTGATGAAATCAGAAAGATTATTGAAGATAACAAGGTGAATGATGTTGTTATCAAATCTAACAATGATGTTACATTTACATTTGCAAAAGGAACAATGTCAGAAGTATCACAGGTTGCAATATATGACTTCTCAACAGCAATTACTTCTGATATAAAAGAAGCAGGAGATATGCCGGCAGATGTAACAGAGGATATATTCGTATCTAAGATTGTATACAATTATTCCGGCGTGCTTCCAGCAACGGCAAGTATTAAGTTAAATGTTGGAAAAGCATATGCAGGCCAGACACTTTATTACAGCCAGCTCTTAGATGATGGAACAATAATTAGTATGATGTCAGCTGTAGTTGATAATGATGGTTATATGACAGTAGAACAGGATCACTGCTCAACATATCTTATTACAAAACAGCAGATTACAAGCAGTTCATCAGATATAAGTTTACCAGACACATCAGCAGAAAATGTAACAGAAGCCGCAGGTAATACAGTTGAAACACCACAGACAGGAGATATGACACATATATACTGGGCAGGATATTTATTAGTATTATCATTAATGGGCATTGGATTTACAATTTTAATGGCTGGTAAGCTAAAGAAAGAACAGTAATAATATTTATTGATAAAAAACTGCCTGAATGAGAGTTGACATATGTATTTTTAAAAAGTAATATTAAAGCAGTGTTTGTTCACACTAATTATATGTGAAATACAGTAAATATGTATAAAATGGAGGCAGAATATGAGAATAGGTATTATTGGATACGGAAATCTTGGAAGAGGCGTTGAGTGTGCTATCAGGCAAAATCCAGATATGGAGCTTGTGGCAGTATTTACAAGACGTGCACCAGAAAGCGTATCTATATTGACAGAGGGTGCTTTAGTATGCTCAGTAGATGAGGTAGAGCAGTGGAAGGATAAGATAGACGTAATGATTCTTTGCGGTGGAAGTGCTACAGATTTACCAGTACAGACACCAAAGTTTGCAGAGATGTTTAACGTAGTTGACAGCTTTGATACACACGCAAGAATTCCAGAACATTTTGAAAATGTTGATTCTGCGGCTAAGAAGAGCGGACACGTTGGAATTATATCAGTAGGCTGGGATCCAGGTATGTTCTCTTTAAACCGTATGTATGCCAATGCTATTTTACCAGAAGGCAAAGATTATACATTCTGGGGTAAGGGCGTAAGTCAGGGTCATTCAGACGCTATCAGAAGAGTTGAGGGCGTCAAGGATGGCAAGCAGTATACAATTCCAGTTGAGGCAGCCTTAGAAGCTGTAAGAAATGGCGAGAATCCAGAGCTTACAACAAGACAGAAGCATACAAGAGAATGTTTTGTAGTATTAGAGGAAGGTGCTGATGCTGCAAAGGTAGAAGAAACAATCAAGAATATGCCTAACTATTTCGCTGATTACGATACAACAGTACATTTTATCAGTGAAGAAGAATTAAAGAAAAACCACAGTGGAATTCCTCACGGAGGATTTGTTATCCGTACAGGAAAGACAGGCTGGAACAAAGAGAACAATCACGTTATAGAATACAGCTTAAAGCTTGATTCTAACCCAGAATTCACATCTTGCGTTATCGTAGCATATGCAAGAGCAGCTTATCGTCTTTATAAGGAAGGTCAGAGCGGTTGTAAGACAGTATTTGATATTGCACCTGCATATCTTAGTGCTAAGGATGGAGCAGAATTACGCAAGAGCCTTCTTTAATTAATATGGTGTTATTAATATTATATTGCAGGAATTGATAATGTAATTATTGTAAGAATTAATTACATAAATATTATGAACTAAAATAAGATTGACCTTTGGAGGTATATTATGGCTTCTAAAGGTCAATTTTATTATTTTAAGTCAACTATATACTTTGCACTAATAATAGTGTAATATAAATATGTATGCGTTATTTATAATAATGTCACAATATACGTTACTAATAAACACAGAAAGGTATTTGAATAGATGATTAAGCTTGAAAGATTTGAAGTTATGAATTTTGAAAATGCTATGAGAGGAGCGAGAAATCCGCTTAATAGCTGGGCTAGAATGGATAGTAAGACAGAAAATGGAGTATTCACATTTGGACCTAATGATTTAGATTTAGCGAAAAGGCTCTGCAAGGCTGGTTCAGACCATAGAAAGTTTATAAGACAGATATTTGTAACAGTAGATATAACAGCACCAATCTACTGGTGGAAGGAATACGATACATATAAGGTTGGAACAGTTGCCAATTCAACAAGTACAATGCATAAAATCCACAGCAAGTCATTTGAAATGGAAGATTTCAGCGTTGACCATTGTACTTCTGAGGCGTTAGATATGATGCAGAAGAATATAGATTTTCTTGAAACAATACGCCAGAAGTTCATAGAAACTAAGGATAAAGACCTTTGGTATAGTATGATTCAGTTGCTTCCAGAAAGCTATAATCAGATGCGTACCTGCACATTTAATTATGAAAATCTTGCAGGAATGTATTATTCAAGAAGAAACCATAAGCTTGCAGAATGGCATACATTCTGTGACTGGGCACTTGAGTTACCATATTTCAAAGAACTTTTGGTTCAGGAATAAAGAGGATAGAGAGGTTTCCTATGAGTAAAGTTGTAGTTATTGGAGGCGGGGCGGCAGGTATGATGGCTTCTATTATAGCCGCCAGAAATGGACACACAGTAACTCTTATAGAAAAGAATGATAAGCTTGGAAAGAAGCTTTTTATAACAGGAAAAGGCCGCTGTAATTTTACTAATGCTGGTGATGAGGACGACATTAAAAATAGTGTTGTAACCAACCCTAAATTTATGTACAGTTCATTTAAAGGCTTTTCTAATTATGATGTAATGGGATTCTTTGATGAACTTGGACTTAAGTTTAAAATAGAACGAGGTAACCGCTGTTTTCCAGAGTCAGACCATTCATCAGATGTAATCGGCACATTGGCAAGAGAATTAAGAAAATGCAAAGTGGATATTATGCTTAGCACAGAGGTTGTTGATGTTACAGCCAGGGAATTATCAGAGAATGTAGTATCAGAAAATGCAGTGTCAGGGAAAATAGTATCTTGCAATGCAGTATCAGAGAATATAGCAAATGATAGTGTAAAACTTGAAAAAAAGTATAAATCCAAGAAAAAAGAACCTAAATCTAAGAAAAAAGAGCCAGAATATATATCGCAGTTTGTAAGTGTTGAAGTTAAGGAGTTATCTACTGGCAGAAAGCAGGTTATAAAAGCTGATTCCTGCATTATAGCAACAGGTGGTAATTCTTATTCAAGCACTGGTTCAACAGGCGATGGCTATAGATTTGCAAAGGCACTTTCACATAATGTTACACCTATTATACCGGCATTAGTTCCTCTCACAGTAAGAGAAGAATGGGCTTCAGAGCTTATGGGACTGAGCCTTAAGAATATAGCAATAAGCATATATGACAGTATGGGTGACAGCCGTAAAGAGCTGTATAGTGACTTTGGTGAAATGCTATTTACGCATTTTGGTGTGAGCGGGCCAGTTATTCTTAGTGCGAGCAGTTATACAACAGCAATATTAAGAAAAAGACCGCTTAAGCTTGTGATAGATTTAAAGCCAGCTTTATCAGAGGAACAGCTTGATGAGAGAGTTCTTAGGGATTTCTCAGAGGAAAAGAATAAAACCTTCCGTAATTCACTTGATAAGCTGCTTCCTAAGAAACTTATCCCTGTTATAGTAAGGCTCAGTGATATCAATAAAGATAAACAGGTTAATGAGATAACAAGGGAAGAAAGATTAAGGCTTGTACATCTGTTAAAGCATTTTGAAATGACAATAACCGGTACAAGAGGCTTTAATGAAGCTATAATTACACAGGGCGGTGTTGATGTTAAAGAAATCAATCCGACAACTATGGAGTCAAAGTTAGTTAAAAATGTGTATTTTGCAGGAGAGGTGCTTGATGTAGATGCGGTTACAGGCGGTTTTAACTTGCAGGTAGCGTGGTCGAGTGCGTATGCTGCAGCAATGCATTTGAATAATTAAATAATGCCAGCGTGTTTTATAACACAGGCAGAAAAGAGGATTATTATGTCTTATTCAGTAGCAATTGATGGACCGGCAGGAGCTGGCAAGAGTACAATAGCAAAGCTTATATCTAAGCAGATGGGTTATATATATGTAGATACCGGTGCTATGTACAGGGCAATGGCGGTATATTTTAACCAGAATAATATTGACCCCGCAGATGAAGCTACGATTAATGCGGCAGTCGATAATGTAAAGATAACAATAGAATATAAAGACGGCGAACAGCAGGTTATCCTTAACGGCGAGAATGTAACCAGTCTTTTAAGAACTGAGGCAACAGGCAATATGGCTTCAAAGACATCTAAGTATAAGGCTGTAAGAAGCAAGCTTGTTGATTTGCAAAGAGAGCTTGCGGCAGCAGAAAATGTTGTTATGGATGGACGTGATATTGGCACAACAGTTCTTCCAGATGCCAATGTAAAGATATATCTTACTGCAAGTTCTGATGCCAGAGCCAGAAGAAGATATGACGAACTTAAGGCAAAGGGTGAAGAATGTGATTTACAGAAGATAAAAGAGGATATTGAACAGAGAGATTATCAGGATATGCACAGGGATATTTCACCATTAAAGCAGGCAGATGATGCAGTTCTTGTAGACAGTTCTGATATGGGAATTGATGAGGTGGTGGAAGCCATCAAGACAGTTATTAATAAAGCAAAGTAGTGATTTGGAGGATATATGAAAGAGGCAGAAGTTATACTTGCAAGGTCTGCTGGTTTCTGCTTTGGAGTTCACCGTGCAGTGGATACAGTGTATGAAAGAACAGGAATGGAAAATGTATACACATACGGACCTATCATACATAACGATGAAGTTGTAAAGGACCTTGAAAGCAAAGGGGTCAAGGCAATATCAGATGTAGCACAGCTTGACGGTATTGATAATGCTACTGTCATAATAAGGTCGCATGGTGTATCTAAAAATGTGTATGAGAGCATAAAGACAAAGAATTATGAAGTTGTAGATGCAACCTGTCCATTTGTTCTTAAAATACACAGAATAGTTGAGCAGGAGAGCAAGGCAGGAAAGCAGATTGTAATAATAGGCAATGAGAAACACCCGGAAGTTGAGGGCATTAAAGGGTGGTCAGTAAGTCCTGTATATATAGTGGATTCTATCGAAAAAGCACAAAATCTTGAGCTTGACAGGGCAAAAGAAGTGGTTGTTGTATCCCAAACGACATTTAATTACAATAAATTTCAAGAATTAGTTGAAATTATCAACAAAAAGAGTTACAATATTACCATTAAAAATACTATTTGTAATGCCACGGAAGAACGTCAGACAGAGGCAAGAGATATTGCACGGAAAGTTAGTGCGATGATTGTCATTGGTGACAAGAGTAGTTCCAATACGAGAAAACTGTATGAGATTTGTAAAGGCGAATGTGAGGATACATTTTACATTCAAACTCTAAGAGATCTTAATCTTAACGATTTAAGATTCATAGACAGCATAGGTATTACAGCTGGGGCATCGACCCCGAACAATATCATTGAGGAGGTTTATACTAATGTCAGAGAATTTTGCAGAGATGTTAGCTAACGAAGAGTGGAAGGAAATTCATACAGGAGAAGTTGTTGATGGCACTGTAATAGCAGTTAAAGAAGACCATATCGTTCTTAACATAGGCTATAAGCACGATGGAATTATCACAAGAAGTGAATATTCATCAACACCAGGTATCGATTTAACAACAGTTGTTTCTGTTGGAGATGAGATGAAGGCAAAGGTGCTTAAGCTTAATGATGGAGAAGGACAGGTTCTTCTTACATATAGAAAGCTTGTTGCAGAGAGTGGAAGCAAGAGACTTGAAGAAGCATTTAATAACAAAGAAGCTATAACAGCTAATGTATCAAGAGTTATTAAGGGTGGTCTTGAAGTTGTTGTTGATGAGACAAGAATCTTCATTCCAGCAAGCCTTGTATCAGATTCTTATGTTAAGGATTTCTCAGAATACAATGGTAAGGAGATTACATTTGTATTAACAGAATATGATCCAAAGAACAGAAAGGTGATTGGTGACTGCAAGCAGCTTATCGTAGCTAAGAAGAAGGCAGCTCAGGAAGAACTTCTTTCTAAGATTAAAGAAGGAGATACAATCGAAGGTACAGTTAAGAATGTAACAGATTTTGGTGCATTCATTGACCTTGGTGGTGTAGACGGACTTCTTCATATTTCAGAGATGTCTTGGGGAAGAACAGAGAACCCTAAGAAGGTATATAAGGTTGGCGATTCAGTTAAGTGCTTCATCAAGGAAATCAATGGTGACAAGATTGCACTTTCAGTTAAATATCCAGACCAGAACCCTTGGAATGATGCTTCAACAAAGTATGCTGTAGGTAATGTTGTTACTGGTAAGGTAGCAAGAATGACTGACTTTGGTGCTTTTGTTCAGCTTGAAGACGGCATTGATGCTTTACTTCACGTATCACAGATTTCTAAGGAACACATTAACAAGCCAGAAGATGTATTAAAGATTGGTCAGGAAATTGAAGCTAAGGTTGTAGACCTTAACGAAGCTGACAAGAAGATCAGCCTTAGTATGAAAGCATTATTAGATGATGCAGAACCACAGGAAGAGGCTACAGAAGAATAATTTAATAATTAATTGTCAGATGTTCTGATGATTGGCTGTAACTTAATATTTGATAATATAAGAGCTGTACACCTTAGTGTGATATATACTTTCTATGCCGGGTAGAATCGGTAGAAAGTATATATACAATGTTGGTGTACAGCTCTTGTTAAATTTCCTTAAGCTTTCTGTCAAAATCTGGGGTGCGAATTATATTAGAAGAATAATTACTTATATTGCATAAGTGTCAGATAGCTTCGTCCTTTGCGGGTTTCGGCTTCATCACCTATAAAGATATACTTTCCATGTCCACGGATTACAAGTACATCATCTTTCTTTAAGTTCTGGCTTTTATTCTCGGTACATATTCCATTGAGGAATATTTTCTTTGACGTAAATAGCTCATTGGAATTACTGCGTGATAATCTGGTGAGGGAAGCAACAACTGCATCAATCCGCTTAGAAGCAGCAATTATTCGTATCTCTTCAAGTTCTGGTTTGATTGCTTCAATCTCATCAGTGCATATTGTACATCTTATGTGTGTGTGTTTAATAGAGTCCAGATTATCACATATATAATCAGCTATGTGCGAAAGGCAGTATACATAAGCATCAGGCACTTTAATTATAATGTCACCGACTAGTTCGCGTTCAATTCCAAGGTTCATAATTGCACCAAGGTAATCACGGTGGTTAAGCTGTTCAGCAAATTTGACGGATAATGGGCTTATTCGGATAGTTGAGATAGGGTAACCAGCATCATAGCCATAGAGTTCCTCAGAGCCGAAACGTATTATTTTGCGTTCACATACAGGATTGCCACCCCATTCATCATATGGTATAAATGATAATTCGTTGCTCATTTTGTTGACATACGACAGTTCATTTATACTTAAAAAATTAGTGTAAGTATATATATTGTGGTTGAAAGCCTGATTGGCAGTATCTATTATTTTTCTTTTTAAAAGCTGTTCTTCGTTCATTGTGTTAATTCCTTTTATTTTATAAATTAGTGCATATGTGCTAATTGTGCTTAGATTGAAATTGATATGGTAAATTAATGTTTATTATAATGTAATTAATTATATATGTCTAATACGATGTTTAATATATTGGCAAATTCAATATTGGCAGAATGAGTTGTAAAATCCAGAATATTGTAAAATTGAATATAATGGTAAGCTTAATTGGATATGGTAATTAGATATTTTATGTAATGTTTTTATATTTTTTATATAATGATAAAATTTTGACACAATTAATATTGTGTGATAAAATCCATATAAAGCTAAGGGATTGCAACAACTGCGGAATATGTTACAGGAAAGAACAGAGGATATCAATATGGTTAAAGATTATGAAGATTTTAAGAAATTTGTGTTAGGACTTACAGGAATTGACCTTAATGCTTATAAAGAAAAGCAGATGAAGAGAAGAATAGATACACTTATAGCAAGGAATAAGCATACAGGTTATGACAGTTATTGCAATGCGATAAAGAATGATGCCCAGATGCTTGATGAATTCGTTAATTATCTTACAATTAATGTGTCAGAATTCTATAGAAATCCAGCGTTATGGAAGAAGCTTGATGAGATTATCCTTCCAGACCTGATTAAGAAGTTTGGACCAAGACTTAAGATATGGAGTGCTGCTTGTTCAACAGGTGATGAGCCATATTCACTTGCAATGGTGCTTGCAAAGAAAGTCCCACTTAAAGATATAAAGATATATGCTACCGATATAGATGACCAGGTTCTTGAAAAGGCCAAAGATGGCGTGTATTCAGCCAACAGCTTAAAGGGACTTCCTGATGAGTATAAGAATAAATATTTTGAAAAAATGGGAGATAAGTACTATAAGATTTCAGATGAGATTAAGAAGTGCGTTGAGTTCAAGAAGTCTAATCTTTTAAAAGACTCATATCCTCAGAGCTGTCATCTTATAGTTTGCCGAAATGTACTTATCTATTTTACAGAAGATGCCAAGTTAGAGATATATAAGAAGTTCAATGATTCATTAGTTAAGGGCGGCTGTTTATTTGTTGGTAATACAGAGCAGATTATCAATTATAAAGACCTTGGTTATGAATCTAGTGAGTTGTTTTTCTACAGAAAAAAGTAATCAGTATATGTACTGCCTGAAGAATTATGTCTTCAGGCAGTTCTTTTTTATCGTATAAAAGGTATATATTAGCATCATTATACTCATATCTGAATATATATTCAGAAGTCTGGAGACTGTCTGTATTGTAACAAGGCAGTTTGATAAACGAAGCGAATTTTTTAGTGTATGCTGTTTCTCTGGTTGTTTTCACTTTACATTCAGCATCAACATAAGCAGCTATACTTTTGTGAATGGCAGTATCTTCGTATGGAAGATAGTAGTAATTCTTATAATCACTATAATATAATCTGAGATTATCAGTTATTAATGGCAGTTTGATTTTCATAGTATTGCCATTGATTCTTATGGCATATCCATTATTATCAAGATGAATAACGGGTATGGGAACTGCACAGGGCAGGGTATAGTTAATTATTAAATCTCCATTTTTATTAGTATCATCGGAATATTCAACAGAATATCCGGTATAGGTTACATTTTCTTCTAATACAGCATTGTAGGCAGTTATAGATGAAAGCTGGATTAGTCCGTATACATCATCATAATTATGAAGCAGAAGCAGTTCTTCGTAAGAAGCTTCGCCAGTCTTAACATAGTCGTTGTATACCTTGATAAGCTCGCCGCCAGAGAATTCATCATCACGGCTTATGTTAAGGAATTGCTCAACAGACTTCTGGTTACAGCTTTCAAGCTTTAGTAATGTCTTTAATGGACGTACACATTTGTATAAATCATAGCTTAAGAGCTTATCAAGTGTGTACGGAATGTTAAGGTGTGCGGCTCTGTCTTTAATAAATGGAATGTCAAAATTATCTCCATTAAAATGCACCAGTGTATCAAATGAAGCGGCAGCATTAAGAAAGCTTGCTATTACCTGCACTTCGTCAGCCTTGGACTGGGCAAGCCACTGTATTATGGTAAGTATGGAATTCTTTATATAAGCAGTGCCGATTAAATAACAGAAGCTTGTCTTGTGCGAAAAGCCGGTTGTTTCAATATCAAAAAATATTGTATGCTCGCTGCAGAGAGAATTATTGATAAAATTATCAGCAGTATTATTAGTATTGCTGTCGTTGTTGTGTATATCGTTTAGATTAAATGTTTTAGTTATAGTCTTCATTAATTATAAATCCTTTGATTACAAAAAGTATACGTTAAAAAAATGTCAGTTTTTGTTTATTATATACGAATATATACACAAAAAAAAGTAGATTTTTAATGATAAATGATATATTATATTAATATATTAATTATCGTTCATAATTATTATAAATCAGATACACAATCATTAAGCTTGGGTTTTATGGTTGTCTATCTGTTTTTGCATTGCTTTGGATGATAACATATATTATTTTATAAGGAGAAATATGTCATGGGAAAGTGTACATTTAAAGGTGGAATACATCCATATGACGGCAAGGAATTATCAAAGGATAAGCCTATAAAAGAGTTGTTCCCTGCTGTAGGAGAGATGGTTTTCCCACTTTCACAGCACATCGGTGCGCCGGCAGTTCCAGTAGTTGCCAAAGGTGATTACGTCCTTGCTGGACAGTTGATTGCTGAGGCTGGTGGATTCGTATCCGCTAA
>ERZ779906.451-NODE-451-length-11330-cov-1.77268_pt1 | contig 11330 bp, 6 predicted proteins | sample MGYA00511586_ERZ779906 | MGnify/ENA primary metagenome ERZ779906 (study PRJEB29588, sample SAMEA2158408) | human gut metagenome | biome: human gut; feature: human-associated habitat; material: faeces | place: Denmark | collected 2008/2010 ...
AAATAAATCACGGGAGCCGCTGCATTAGGATCCAGTCCATCATTATCGTCGCCACAGGCAGCAAAGCCTAAGCAAAGTCCTAATATTAATAAGGTATATATTTTACGAATCATAATTAGTTCTCTTTTTAATTAACTGTGGTTATTTGGAATATTTGCAATAGTTCTCAAATATATGAATCACGCCGTTTGTCGGCAGAATATTGCTAGTCTTAGCTTGCCGTTGCGGAGATTTTCCGTTGCTTCCGGTCTGATCTTACCTACTGCAGCCTGCCATGGGTTTTTCCAAACAGACATTGTCATCAATCCAGTCTCACCTTTCAGCATAGTCAAAACGAACATCGGTTCAACCTGCAATTGCCCATAAGAACTATATTCTCCATCTACAATATGATAAAGCAACATATTCTTCACCTTTTCTTTATCACAATCTGTAATAGAAGCTACACCAGCAAATTCATTCTCCCGATAAAGCTGCATACCGGCATTATTCAAAGCCAGAAAAGTATATTTATTATCAGTCTGTGTATAATAGTCCTTTAAGCCTGTATATTCAATAGCTGCTATCAACTCCGAGAACATATCTTTGTGATCCTGAAAATATTCCCACGCTGTCACTTTTACATACGGATCATCCACCGAAGGCTCATAATCATAGTTCTTTTGCAAGTCCAGATCACAACCGGTCAATGCCAAAATTGTCCAACAAAAGAAAAGAGTCTTATATAATATTGTCTTTTTCATTGCTTCTACCTTTTTAGTTGTTAGTATTACCATAATACGTATTCTGTACAATCTTCGGATTTTCCAAGATATGTGAATAGTGGATCGGGAAAAGTTCATTGCCGTCCTGCTCCATTCCGTTGATAGGTTTCATCACTTCCTTCCACTTTCCGGTACGCAGCAAATCAAACCAACGGCATCCTTCGCCAGCTAACTCCACCTGACGTTCACGCAAGATATAATTGACTACCTCTTCTTCTGAAGCAAAATCATTTTCAGTCAGCGTATTCAATCCGGCACGGTCACGTACAGTTTTTACTAAATCCAAAGCTTCCCCCCATTTTCCCTGATGAGCACGAGCTTCAGCTTGCAACAACATCATATCTGTGTAACGATAGATGGGATAGGCTACTTCGCATGTCTTATTCAAAGAGTTACTGATGTCACCTGCCATATATTTACGCAATTCATTTCCATTTTGATAGTATTTCACCGTAAAGTCTTTACGCTGGTCACCTTGCATATCCTTTTCATCAAAGATACTCATAAACTTATCAGACATGACTGCCGCACGATTCCCTGAACCGGAAAACCATTGATACATATAACTGTAACCATTCGTGCCGACTTCATCCATGTTGAAATGAACAAGGAAAATAAACTCTCTGGAGTTATATTCATCATTTTCCGGTGTATCATCAGAAGGTTTATTAGTCAGTTCTTCCGTAAACATGGTATGCCAAGTAGCAATGTTAGGTTCGAAGTCTACAAAACGGCCGCCCTTTTTGGAAGCGATAGTCGCCATCTTATCGATGGTCTGGTCAGCCAGATTATATTCTTTACTCCACATATAAGCATCAGCCATGATAGCCCAAACACCACAGATAGAGATACGTTTGCGCTCATAATTCTTGTTACGGTTAATCAGGCTTTCCGCTTTCTTCAGGTCCGGAAGAATGACATTATCAAGAATGTAGTTTTTATCCGTACGCTCTTTGTAGATGGCTTCCGAATACTTTTCAGTAGGTTCTGTAAACAAAGGTACGTCTCCCCAAACACGGATAGCATAGAAGTAGGCCAAAGCACGCAATGCATAAGCTTGTCCAAGATAGTCATTTCGGTCTGCCACGTCAGGCATACTGATATTAGGAACATATTTAATAGCCAGATTTGCCTGGTTAATCATCTGATACAGAGTCGTCCACTTTGCACATTTCTCATCCGTAGACATTAGGTTGTTGATAACACGTGCCTGATCGGCCATTACCGGTGCTCCGGGAGCTACATTATCCGAACGGAACTCACCCCAATAGAAATAGTTCTCCCGTAAAGTGGAACGTAACAATCCATAGATTTCATTTATACCTGCCTTAGCGTCACGGGCAGTCTGCCACATGTCACCTGCCGGAATTTCACTTACCGGTTCCTCATTCAGAAAGTCTGAACAGCTATTCAATGATAGAGCCAGGCATACAGCTCCAACAAAATATTTTATATTCTTCATACGATATCTTCAATTAAAAGTTTGCAGAAAAACCAATACCATATTCTCTCTTTCTCGGATAACGGTAAGAGTCTTTACCTACCTGCAGAGGATTGTTGGTAGAGAATTCAGGATCGAATCCCGAATAGTTGGTCCATGTCAAGGCGTTGTTTACAAAAGCGTAGATATTTATATTCTTCAACATCAGCTTCTTTATCCAGTTTTCAGGAAGATCGCATGCTACACGTATGTTCTGCAAACGAATAAATGAAGCATCTTCCAGATAGAACGAGTTACCCATACGGGCATTGTTGTAATCATCATTATACGGACGCGGATAGATTGCCTGGTCACCCGGATGCAACCACATATTATGGATGACTTCCGGTGAAGGAGTAGTTCCGGTGTATTTGAACATATTACGATTATGTTCGGCTGCATTATAAATCTGTCCTCCCAATGAATAATAGAATCCTAAGTATAAACTCAAATTCTTCCAAGTCACCGTTGTATTCAAACCACCGGTTACATCAGGCATGGCATTACCGATCACCATACGGTCATTATCATCAATCACACCGTCACGGGTTCCTTCCGGTTCCTCCCAGTTGTAATCTCCCCCACGGAACGGTTTGCCGTTCGGCAACGTTTTCTGACGGATATTACCTGCATATTCCTTTCCATCCAACAAATATTTGTACTGGAATACACCATTCTCAAACACCGGAGTCAGCTGTTCCCATTTATCAGTGAAAGCATTCGATTCGTCGTATGCAAAGACACCGGCGCTTTTAAATCCGTAGAAGTCACCCACACGGCCACCTTCCTGCATCCACCAGATATCACCTTCCATATATGCCTTACCTTCAGACAGCTTCTCAATACGGTTGATGTTTCTGGAGATATTGAAAGAAGCATTCCACTTCCAGTCCTTCGTGCGGATAATATCACCGGTAACAGCTATTTCAAAGCCTCGGTTACTCATTTCACCGACATTGGTTTTCATATATGCAAAACCGGATTCTTTAGGCAATTGGTAGTTTGCCAGCAAACCGTCTGTATACTTATCGTAATAATCGGCAGTGATTGTCAAACGGCTATTCCAGAAATTCAAGTCCAGACCAAGGTTGAATTGTTTAGTTTCCTCCCATTTCAGATTGTCTTTACCGATACGAGTCGGAATAACGCCACCCACTCCGTCATAAATAGAATTCGGAGAATAAGAGTAGATATAGTCGTAGTTGCCGATTGCTTCGTTACCCGTGATACCGAAACTTGCACGGATCTTACCATCTTCGAGAAACTTTTTCGAGAATTTCATGAATTTCTCATCCGAGAAGCGCCATCCCACAGATACGGAAGGGAAATTACCCCATTTGTTCTCTTTGGCAAAACGAGAAGAACCGTCACGACGCATAATGGCATTGAGCAAATATCTTCCTTTATAATCATAAGTCACACGGGCAAAAATGGAAGCCATAGAGTGATTGCTTAATGTGGAGCCTGTAGATGACAAATCCAGGTTTGCGGCAAAAGCATTCATTGTATAGATAAAATCTGTAGACGAGTTTATCCCCACAAATGTTTCGTTTTCATAACGCCACTGCTGTGCACTAACACCTACCATGGCCGTAAAATTATGATCTTTTATTTTGCGTGCATAAGTAAGGATGTCTTCATTCATCCAGTTCCAGTTCAGGTAATTATAAGAATAACCTTTATTCTGTTTCTGCCATTCGTCGGTGATAAGACTCGGTTCGAGTTTTTTGCGTTTATCCAGATAGAAGTTGGCATTAATATTGGCTCTGAACTTCAAATACTTGTTGAATTTGATTTCAAAGAACTGGAAGAAGTTAGCCTTATAAGAATCAGTAAAGTCGGTGGTATAATTGACCTGTGCAATAGGGTTCTTCTGACCGTTAAACACTCCGACCAAAGAGCCATCCGGATAATAAGTATTGAAATAAGGACGACGAGTCAACACTGCGCTCAATAAAGTACCTTCATTCAGACCTTTCTTTTTAGAATAAGTCAAAGAAATACGGCTACCCATATTCATCCAGTCTGTCGGTGAATAATCGGAGTTGATACGAGTATTTAATCTCTGGAAACCTGTATTGGAAATAATACCTTTCTCATTATAATAACCGGTATTGATGAAATATTTCAGTTTCTTTGTACCACCACCTACACTGATATCCACCTGATCTTTTTGTGCAGTGCTTGTAATCATGTCCAGATAATCGTTATCCACATTAAAGAAAGAGTTCAACGGATCATTCAGTATATCACTACTTTCATCCGGATTACCTCCGCCGTATGTTTCAAAATACTCTTTACGATACTGGTCGTACAACAAACGTTCTTTACGGTTTGCTTGTGGAACCTTGTGAGACAATGTACCCCACGAGTGATTATACTTGATATCAATACGGGCTTTACCTTCCTGCCCACTTTTAGTAGTGATAATAATCACACCGTTCGCCGACCGTAGATAGCTGCAGAAGCGGCATCCTTCAAAATTTCCATAGAAGTAATATCATTGGTATTGATACCATCGATACTTTCCAAAGGAACACCGTCTACAATATAAAGAGGAGTCACACCTTCGGCAGAAAAAGTGGAAGTACCACGAATTTTGATAGAAGAAGATTCACCGGGCTGTCCGGAACCGGACACCACCTGTACACCGGCAGTAGTACCTTGCAGTGCTTCAAAAACATTAGTAGCCATTTTTTGCTCAATGGCCTCGCTTGAGATGGAAGTAATAGCTCCTGTTACATCACGCTTTTTCATCGTACCGTAACCCACTACCACTACTTCGTCCAATAGCTTAGAGTTCTCTTCAAGCGTAATATTCATTGTTTTATCTTTCACTACCACATCTTTAGGGGTATATCCCATGAATGATACAGTCAAAGTAACTCCCTTCTTCGAAACATTCAATGAGAAATTACCATCTAAATCTGTAATTGTTCCATTAGATGTTCCCTTTTCCATCACATTGGCGCCAGGCAAAGGAAATCCTGTTTTATCCACAATAACTCCCTTCACTGCAAACCCGCCTTGAGCATAAGCCGGATTGACAAGGAAAAAGAGACTCAAGGAAATCAAAAGGAACGACTGAAGCAACCGCACTTTTGTCCTACTCTGCAAATTTTTCATAACTAGAATAAAATTAAATTGGTTAATTATCAAGGTTTTACTCACTACTTAATTAATTGGGAAAAATATATTGATTCTCTCCAATAAGATGCTATCTTTTATTTACTATATGGATATTTGTCTTTCATAATACTACACAATAATTATTATATTAGAATAAAGATTACACAGCACCCGGTCTACCAAATGAAAGTGTGTGCGGACACACCTAACCAAAGAAAACTCAAGTACAAGCTGGCATTATCCAACGCCACAAAAGTATCGCATTTGAATATATTGCACCCTATCGAATTGTTCGTTTTATCTAGTCTAAAAATTCAGATGACTTATTTTAATCACTTCACAGAGGGTTCGGAGGAGGTATTATGAGCTTTTCGGTATTGCGTAGGAGCAATATCAAAAAGTTCTTTAAAACATTTATTGAAGTATTGAGGATTTCCAAATCCTAACCGGTAAGCAATATCCGATATATTCATTTCCGGAGAATTCTGCAGAAAATATGCCGCTTTTTTCAGACGCAGATTCATGATAAAATTATTTGGCGTACTTCCCGTGATACCTTTTATCTTCTGGAATAAGACAGTACGTCCCACCCCCATCTCACGTGAGAAGACATCTACACTGAATTCGGGATTTTCCATATTATCTTCCACTACCTGCGTCGCTTGTTCGATAAACCTCTGATCGAGTTCATTCGTTGCAATCTTCTCCGCTTTGCTATCCAGCTGATGGGCATATTTATTCTGTAAAAGTCTGCGGGTATTAATCAGATTATTGCATTGCATCACCAGCCGCCGCATATTAAACGGCTTCACCACATCAATATCCGCTCCAATTCTCAATCCTTCCAACTCACGTTCGGGCGCACTAAGGGCAGTCAGAAGAACGACAGGGATATGACAAGTTTCAATATTGTTCTTAATTTTGGCACACAATTCCGTTCCGGGCATTCCGGGCATCATAATATCCGAAATAACCAGATCAGGTTGCATCATCTTTACTTTCTCATACCCTTCCTCACCATCACTTGCAGTTTCAGCCGTGTACAATGGAGAAAAGATATCTACAAGGATATTTCTGATTTCTTCATTATCATCAATAACCAACAGCTTGCAGTCAGTAGTCCCACTCTCACTTTGAGCCGTTTGTACCTCCTTAACCAATAGTTCTTTATCTTCCGAATAATAAATATATTCCTTATCCTGCTCCGGTTCAATCCGGGAAACAGAAGAATCAAAGTGAGCATCTCCTTTCTTCAGAGTGACCTTAAAGCATGAACCTTTCCCCAACTGGCTTTCTACAGTTATATCTCCCTGATGAGCTTTCACAATCCCCTGACTTAAAGCCAGCCCGATACCCGTTCCTCCATACTGTCCGATATTCTCGGCCTGATAGAACCGCTCGAATATCTTCACGTAATCTTCCTCGGATATTCCTGCCCCATTGTCTGAAACGGAAAACATACATTCATCCGCTCCATCAGCCAATTCCATACTGATACTTCCACCGTCTGAAGTATATTTAAAAGCATTCGACAGCAGGTTATTAACCACTTTCTGCAATTGCATACGATCTCCCCACACGAGGCATTGCTCACAGTCAGCATGCAAAACAAACGAAATATTCCTGTTAGCTGCCAATTCTTTGAACAATACATAATGCTCTTTGAGTAAAGAATATAAATCAAATTGAGAAACTTTCAGTTTCAAAAGTCCCTGCTCCTGTTTCCGGAAATCAAGCAACTCCGTTATCAATGATTTCAGGTTACCGGCATTTTTATGTATATTCAGTAATTTCGAATAAGCATACGTAGACAACTTACCGGAATTCAACAACAGATCAACCTGCCCCAGGATAAGGGTAATAGGGGTTCTGATTTCATGTGAGATATTAGTGAAGAAACGCAGTTTGGATTGGTTCATTTCTTCAATATATTGTTTCTCACGAAGTTCAAAATCCAATGATGTTTTCAAGAACAGTCGAATTCTATATTCTCTCACCACAAAGAATAGAATCGTCAGAATCACACATACATAAATTGTATAGGCCCACCAGGTGGCATAAAAAGGTGGTGTGATCGTTATATGAAGAGATCTGATTACTTCCGGAAAGTTCTTCAATCTGATCTCAAAAACATAATCGCCCGGAGATATATTTGTATAGGTAATGTCATTCCCCAAACGATTCTCACTCCATTCGTCATTAGAACCTATCAACCGGTATTCTACCTCACCACCGCCAATGTGCAGAAAGTTGTCTGTCGAGAAACCGATAGAAAACACATTCTGCAAATAATTCAATTTAATCCGGTCGGTATAGGCAAAGGACTTATTTAGGATGCCGGTTTGATCGCCTGTGATAATCTCTTTATTATTGACATACAAATGAGCCAACTCCAAATCATATATTTTCGGAGGATAGGACAAACTACTTTCACGAATGGCAACCAGTCCGGTAGCTCCTCCCATATAAATATCATGATTGCGGGATACATGCATGGATTTCCTATTAACAAGAGTCAGCGGAAATCCTGTTTTAGAATTGAAGTTTATCACTTTCCCGTCTTTCTGTTCTAACACAGACAATCCATGTCCGGTACCAATCAATAAATTCCCGGAAGGAGTTTCGCCCAACACTCTGATATTTTCTCCCGACAATACGCTTTCAGGAGTATGCAAACGAAACAAACGCTCTTTCTTATCCAACAAGAAAAGCCCGTTGCCATGTGTTCCGACCCAAATGTTTCCCTTTCGATCTTCATAGATAACATTGACCAACTCTTTTTGAGATCTGACCCGTTTCTTCAGACTTATCCTATAGGTTTCAAACCGCTTTTCATCAATCACATAGGCTACACAACCGTCGTCGGCAGCAAACCATAATCTGTTTTTCGAATCAAGCAATAGGGTGTTATAATTATGTGTAAACAGTTCCTTCTGATGAAACAACACCTCGGATTTCAAGGTCTGTTTATCCAAACTCACAATAGCGGATGTTGTCCCGACATACAATTTACGAGGAGTATCCGCCAAGGCAAACAGGGCTTCTCCGACACTTTCTTCTCCAAGCGGTTCGAGATTATAGATATCATTCCGATAGTTATTAAGATGAAAACAATTCACCTTATTGGTAAAGTCGGCTGCAATCCATAAGCAATTATTAGCCTCATCAAAAACAACATCTTTCAGGTAGTCCGTACTGAAATGATATCCCGTATGCGCATTAAAATGCTTGAACTTTCCCTGTTCCGGTTGATATAAATCTAATCCCCCTCCTTCCGTACAAATCCAGATATTTCCGACTTTATCTTCTGCCATAGCACCGACCACCGGAAAAGACAATCCGGTGTCCGAAGCATGATAATGCACAAAATGCTGATATTCCGGAGAGAAGAAGTTTACCCCTCCCCAATAAGTCCCCACCCAAACAGTTCCTTGTTTGTCGGTATAAAGAGACGTCACCGAACGATTGGACATAGCACCCACCCGGTTAGGATCAGCCTGATAATGGAATATTTTCCCGGTAGCCACTTCAATCTTACTCAATCCACTTCTGTAGCCTACCCATATATTCCCTTCCAAATCCTGACATAACGCTCTCGCCATATCGTCCCGAACCGTGTAAACACTCTTATCATTATATTCATAGTGATGTATGATCGTACCTTGAGGTGAAAAACAGAAAACGCCCTGATCCTGCGAACCAATCCAGATATTCTGGTCGTTACTTTTTATCAGTTTCATCACTTTAATTCCGGGCAAGTGAAGTGACATCGATCCGCAAGTATCTACACGCATCACCCCACCCTCTTTCAAAGCAATCCAGAGACTTCCTTCGGAACCTTCCACCATCGTCGGGCCACTATCCGGCAGCTGCAAATCGGCATACATCGGTTTCAAGAGGCGGGTATTCTTATCGTATAAGAACAGTTTCCCTCCTTCTGCAATCCACACTCCCGTCTTTCCTTTGGCAAGAGTGGAGGGAGAAGTCACCGGAAGAATATAATATTTTTCTGTTTCAAGGTCGAACTGGAAAAGTCCGGTAGAGGTCAACAGGAAAAGACTTCCCTGACCGTCTTCCACCATTTGAGTCACATATAAATTACCATAACTGATAGAGTCGTTATGAAAGTGGTTGAAGACTTTGATGTGATTGCCATCGAAACAATTCAGCCCGTCCAAAGTGGCAATCCATATACGCGATTTCTCATCCTGGCAAATATCGCTCACCGTTATTTGCGACAATCCATCTTCCACACCCAATGTTCTGAACTTGTATTCCTGTGACCGGAGTGGAAATACAAATCCAAAAAGAGATAGCAGAATAAAAAAATGGATCTTAGATAGTCTTTGTTCGCGCATATCAAGAATGATGGTTTATAGCACACATTAATCTCGTCACAAAAGTAACAGTTTTTATGATATTCCCAAAATCAGAGCAAAATAACTGATAGATATAGACTTCACCCTATTTTATTCTTCCCGTCCGAACGAACGATATTCCAACGGGGTAAGCCCTGTACGTTTCTTGAAAAAAGAGAAAAAATATTCGGTAGACTGGAAACCCAGAAAAAAAGAAATCTCTTTCACTGATTGGGAAGTTCCTACTAACATTTGTTTGGCTTTACGGAGTTTCAATTCCTGGAAATATTTGGCGGGAGCATAACCAGTATACTCCTTGAAAACACGTCGAAACCATGAATAACTGATGTTAAGCCGCATTGCTAACTCTTCCGGATCTACATTACCGGAAACATTTTCATTCATGATGATTTTCGCCTGTTCTATCTTCTGATCCACATCACTCATCTCGAAAACTTTATTCTTGGAGACAGAAAGTATCATACCTATCATGTGGAGCACAATCCCGGAAAGATATTGTTGCGCGGAAATCTTATCCGCTTCAGCTACAGCAAGAGCACGGGAGAACAAGGAAACCAACTCTTCATTAATACCGATTTCCAATATTTGCTGCTCCTGCGACAAAAAAGCATCATTAACGATGGCATCTATCATTGGCCCCTCAAAGCCGATGTAATATTCCGTCCAACCAGTCTGCCGTAACGGGCGGTAAGTATGCCATTGCCCGGGAAACAATACCATCAGCCGGCCTTTACAAACCTGCTTTTCAGAAGTGGAATCGGATGAAAACAAACCACGCCCTTTTGTGATATAGACCAACTGATATTCGCGAAGTACCCTTCCTTTTTCCGCATTAAAAAAGTAACCGGAGGGATGCTCTTTCAATGGATAAGGTGAATCAGGAGGGATAGACTGATAGCCGACGGTATTCACCCACAGCCCGAATTTACGGTCCATGTCATTTACAATCAGATATTTAAATTCCAATCCCAAACTATTATCCTCGATCATATCAGAGTGTTTTCATGTAATTGAGTTGGACAAAAATAGGAATTATTTTCAGAAAACACACGCAAGGGTATAAAAAAACATCCGGAGTGTACTTTCAAGTATCCCCGGATGTTTATATAAAAACAAACTTTACTATGACGAGATTTAGAATGCTTTATGATACAAGGCTTCAATATCCGCTACCGAAGTAGGACGAGGATTACCACCTGTACAAACATCATTGAAAGCAGCTACAGCCAATGCAGGAATGTCTTCTTCTTTCACATTGATTTCATGCAATTTCTGTGGGATATTAATGCTGATAGAAAGTGCTTTCACAGCTTCAATAGCAGCTTTAACGCCCTCCGCTTCACTCATTCCGGTAGTGTCCACTCCCATTGCTTTCGCAATATGGATATATTTCGGAGCTGCCGGAGATTCAGCATTGTATTCCATCACATACGGCAACAGCAAGGCATTAGCTACCCCGTGAGGAGTATCATAGAATGCACCCAACGGATGAGCCATTGAATGAACTATTCCCAAACCGACATTCGAGAATCCCATACCGGCAATATATTGTGCCTGCGACATTGCTTCGCGGGCTGC
>ERZ779906.455-NODE-455-length-11215-cov-6.9207_pt1 | contig 11215 bp, 10 predicted proteins | sample MGYA00511586_ERZ779906 | MGnify/ENA primary metagenome ERZ779906 (study PRJEB29588, sample SAMEA2158408) | human gut metagenome | biome: human gut; feature: human-associated habitat; material: faeces | place: Denmark | collected 2008/2010 ...
TTACTGCTCTTTGTAGCCCCGAGGGGAATCGAACCCCTATCTAAAGTTTAGGAAAGTCTTGTTCTAACTCTAATAATCAGTGGATTACAACGGATATTGTGATTTTTGTAGAATATTTGTAGAAATAGTATGATAATTAGGCTTTCTACAAAGAAAATGGAAAACCCCACTTCTACAAAAAGAAGCGAGGTTTTCACTAATGCAACACCGATATAAATTCGGCACTGCAAAGATACAAAAAACGTGCGTACTTCTCAGTATGCACGTTCTGAAATGAAAAAAGTATTCTACAAAAGCTATTTTTTTAGCTCTATATATTCAGTATATGTAATTTTGTTGTGTGGATTTGAATTTACAACATCCATCTTTATAGCCTTCACCCCAAATCGGAAGAAAAGAAACTTTTTCGGTATCTTGTGTATGATATGGTGTAATGTATCGGCACTTTCTATCTTAGCGGATAATATCCCTTTATCAATAGTTCCCCTTAAATCTATCCAAGAATCACGCCATCGAAAATTTGAAAGAGTATCAAACTGGTTGCGATACACTATGCTATCACGTACTTTTGTTTTTATTTCTATTTCCGTTTTAGTGACTGTTGTTGTAGCTGCCTGAATGCGTTTGAGCTTTATATTCAAATCATCTGCTGTTTTGGCAAGATCCTTGTTTTTCTTTTCCAACTCATTTTTCGTCAATTCCAGCCTTAAAACAGAAGTAGCGTTTTTCCCTGCTTCCGTTTTGTAGTGTTCCACATCTGAAAGTAATGCTGCTTGATTACTATCCAAGCGATCACGTTCTTTCCTTACGCTATCCAATCGTTTAAACAGAAAGATATTTGTTCCTACGAGTAAAACAAGCGCAATAAATAAAAATTTACGCATACTCTTCTATATATTTAAGGATTGAATCAACGTGCAACTGGATAATTTGAGCCTTTCCTTCAGGAGATAGTAGAAACTTGCAATCTGTTTCATTATCCATAAAGAAGTTTTCCGTTAAAACAGCCGGGCATGAAGTCTTTTTGAGAATGTAGAAATTATTTTCCCAATCTCCATCCCCATCCGACCAATCACCTCTAATTTTCCAAGTTCCTCCAAACATTCTATTAGCCATATCCCAGAAAACTTGCGCCAAATCATCAGCTTTTGTTTTTCCAGGACTGGTATGTATTTCCCATCCTGTACCCTTGCCAGTTCCAGAAGCGTTACAATGAATAGAAACAAGAAGCGTTTTTGTCTTACCGTATCGGGCTGCTATCTCGTTTGCTCTTCTGGCTCTTTCTGCTAAAGGTACGTCTATATTTTCCTTTACCAACAATTCAGCATCTATACCTTTTGCTCGTAATTGGTTATATACGCCTTTGGCAATTTCTCTGGCATATTCCCACTCAAATAACTGTGATCCGTCCGACCACTTCGGAGATCTTTTACCTGGTGTATTTTCTCCGTGTCCGTTGTCTAATAATACTTTCATACGTTTTTATTTTCATTTTTTTCGCTTAAACATTTAGTTACTCCAGCCGAAGCAAACAAAGCAGTGATAGCACCGACAAAAGCCGATAATCCCATAAGATCGGTTTTGATAGACTTGTTTACGATTACTTCATAAACCAAAATAAAACCGACAATAAGCAGAAGGAAGCACCCCATTAAGGTAACGGCAACAAGAAAAAAACTCTTGCTACTGTGCCCTGATCCATTTTTGATAAGTTCTTTCAGATATTCTGTTACTCTCATAACTTGCGCTCTTTTACTTCTGGAAGGATATACTGAATGTGCATGGCTGCAAAATGAAGTTTTTTCCTGATTGCTTCCTCATCAAAATCATCAGGGATGGATTCTGTAAAATCACAGACCAAAGAACCAACCCAATCATGGGTAGTATCATGTAATTTTTGAACGATTAAAGACTGTGTTCCATTGGAGCTAAACATAGCCTTTGCACGTGTTCCATCCAAACTATCAATATCACGTATCAGCATAAGTTCATTTCGAGCCATTGAAGCCGTAAACTTTGGAAGTTCAGACATCTTAATATCTTGCCAAAAGTCACTAATACGGGCAACCCCTTTAGCGGTAACTTCATACAAGATTGTGAGATAATGATTATCTCCTAAAGGATATGGTTGTATAATATACACACGATCACATGAAAGATCATTCAACACTTTATGAATTTCACCATACACACGAGCAGAGTTTTCACTTCTGCGAGTGCTTTTTCTTTCTAATTGTCTTTCAAGTTCTTTAGCCTTAATATCAGCAAGCCGATTATGCTTTAACTGATTATACGCAAACCAGCCCGTACCCAAAGCTGTTATACACGCAAATAATGCTGCCCAATCCATATTTTATTAAGTTATTGATTAATAACTGCAAATATAATCATTATGGCGTATATATACACCAAAAGTAAAAAAATAAATGCTTCATTATTAATAATGGATATACTCTATTGAAACCCCACTCATGCTTAGAGCACTCCATCCGCATTTCTCAGCCGTTATAACATAGTAACTTATATCTTCCCATCTTATTCCATTATAAATGAAAACAGAATCATACCTTGAAATGTACACCCAATTTTTTTCAGGATTTTCTGGAGCTTGATCCAGTTTCCCTTTCCATATTATCGGGTTGTTTTCGTATGTTGGGATTTCATTCCATTGACCGAACCAATAGACATAATTTCTGTTTTTTTCAGTATTATAATACATATAACCATTTGATGGGTTTGGGATAACCTTATTTGACTGACCTTTCCAACTTAAAAGTGACGGGCTGTATGCCCCTTTTTCAATAATACCTATTAGTTCAATGACACCATTTATCCATGTTATCTTATTAGGGTCTGTCCATGACAATAAGTTTGATTCAGAAGAATTTGAGGATGTTCCCCTTAATTGCCCCCCATCATCAATACAAACTGAACTGTACCTAATACTTCCTACTGTTCGGGTATATGGTGGATAACAGCCATTATGTAATATTACCCTTGAACCTATGTATTGGATTTCATTTGGCAATATTATAGTAGCCCCGTTACTTTCTCCCTCCATATCGACCTTTAGATTTAATTCTTTATTGATTTTATAGCCGTATTGTCCTTGACTGCTGTCTTTTGTATATATAGCGTCACTTTCCTCTACTAAATGGAAATTCGTTTTCAAATACCCAGAAAATGTTCCCGAAGTTCCTTCCATTGAGCCATCATCCAATATCTTAAACTTTCCATCCTTTGAAAAAACTTTCTTTACAATTAAATTGTTTGTGTCAATAAGGTCATTTTTCAGATAACCTCCTTCAATAATTGTCTGTTTTAGTACAGCATTGTCCTTTAAGTCCTTAAAACTGCCACCAATAAACTCATCAAACTTTTGTGAATATTCATCCGAATACCCTTTCAGTTTGTCTTGAATAGCCTTGTTTGCAACTTCTACAGCAGTGTTAAAGTCGGCATACGCACTGTTGAAAGTGGCATATTTGTTATCAACATTGTTTTTTTCGGTTACAGTGGTTCTACCATCGGCGATAGCGGAATTGATTGCGCTGATAAGGTTTTCAATACTGCCCATAAGCGTAACCTTGGCATTCAGAAGCCCGGTTTTTGCCGTTCCCGTAAGATAGGCGTTTGTGTACAGTTTGTTATACGCAGCTTCCACGGCGGCTTTCGTGTTGTTCACTGTGTTGATGTACTTCTCAATCGCTTTCGCTTCCGCTTCCGTAATAATGCCGTCAGCGAACGCACCGTCCACATAGTCGTTTAAATCTCCAACGGCGGTATTGGCGTTCTTTGCGCTCTCAACGGCGGCGTTGGCGGTGTTCTGAGCCTGAGTTATCAAACCGTTCACGGCTTCCCATTCATCAAGTTCATATAAGCCCGATGAACCTGATTTGAACTTTATTTGCCCGGATATGATACCTTTCAATAAATCAAAATAAGTGTTCCCGTCTGTGGAAACAATCCTGTCTGTCGTGATACGTCCCGGAAGGATTTCTGTAAAACCGTACAGAGTGACAAAACTCCGTTCTTCATTATATTCAGAGTTCAGGACACCGACAAGAAGATGATAGAAGCCTGAAACACCCTCTAATTTGATTGCATTTTCAGACAGGGTGAAAACACCTGTTTGTGCCGTCTTTGAGACTTTTGCATACAAATAATACTTCTTCTTACCGTCATCAAGCACTGCGCTTGTGTAGGCTGTCATATCCCAAAATTTATATTCCGAAACCTTGTGCGATGCACTGACCGTATTGATACCGAGGGTCATGTGTTGTATGATACCCGCTGCCGCTGTCAGTTGTTTCGTCTCATTGTCATAGACAATTCTGTGCGTAACCGGGACGGGGTTTGTCTTTGAGTTCACAAAACGGAATTGAAGACTTTCATCGCCTACAAGCATTGACATCGTTTGAACGGCAATCGGGTTGATTGAGTTCGTGAAATTGTCGAGCAATGCTTCTTCCAACATGCTGATTGTTTCCTTTGCGTCCCTAAACCGTCTTTTAGTGAATTGAATAGCGTCACGATGTAGGTCATCAACGATGACTTCCTCACTTTTCAGGTCATTCAATGTTGATGAAACACTGCCGCTTACCGTTGTGTTTGAAAGTTCAATCACGGGGCTATGTGGTTTGTTGATATAATCTTTTATACCCGTTATACGCACGAGAACGCCATCTTTCTGAAACTGTTCGTCAGAGAAACGGATATATCCTCCGAGTTTGATGCGCCCCCCGATGTTTACCCAATCTTTTTTCGACCATATCCCGTCAAGTTCCCCCGTGAATGTGAATTTCAGGTCTTCATTATCAAACAAGCATTTTACAGCCGCCCGGAACATATCCCATGATGCGCCTGTTTTCGTGGCATTATCACAAATGTAAGCAGTGGGAAGCATACATTTGAATACGGCATACTTATCGCCCGATTTAGGGGCGAATGTGGTATTTGGCATAGTTTGCCCGTCTATGTCTGCGGGAACAATCTCAAAGCGGCGTGCCGCCTTTCCTTTAACGGCATTATGGTAATATTTAACCTCAAACTCCCGTCCGGCAAGCATACCCGTCTGAAAAACAATGGTCATAGTTTCCCCCTCTATCAAGCATTCTTCATAATTCAGTGAAGATGGGATTGACGTGTCAACAATGTCATAAAAGTTGTTTTTCTCATCAACAACTACAACCGTGTTGACCGTACCGACACGTTTCGGGTAAATCTCAGAACAGTCAAGACTATCTTCGGCGAGTGATGACAGTTGTTTGTCATCACGGCGTATTGAAAGCCCTGCTTCATCAACGACATAACGGCGGGCGTTCTTGGCTATGAAGCCGTCTTCATCTTCAAAATGTTCGCCGTCATAAGCGAGTGTTTGGTTCTTGGGAAGAAGAAGCTCGGAAGAACCGTATTTTGACGGGTCTATATTGTCCGTACCGCCTTGAACAAACAAAATTTCCGTTGGCGGGTTGTCTCCCGTATTTGAACGTCCGACACCCGGCTTGAACCCGTTGCCACATCCATAAGACAGCGGGAGGGGGTTACTTTTGTTGTATTCAATCTTACGTAATGACACACGTTTTCCCGTAAACTCGTATTCTGTCTTGAACGTTGAAGCCATGCGGGTTAGAGCGTCAATACAAAAATCATGGTCATAGGCAATCAGGGTTTCAACACCGTCAATACATTCGCCAACCGTCCATCCTTTGTCACGGCGGTTCATATTGTCAACAAACATTTGAAGATGTTCATGCGGCTTTGCAGTCAACGAAAATTTCAAACGTCCGTCAACCGGGTTTCTGAATTTCCAAACTTTTGCGTTTGCTTCGGGCGGGTCAAAAAGCACCGTGTATTCAAACAGTCTTTTATGTTTCATCTTGAAATTCTCCGGGCGTTTGAGCGTGAACGTTTCGCCTTGAAACTCACAGTAAGAGCCTACTGGGATTTCAACGTGTTCAGGGAGTGAATAGTACAACGTTAAACTATGGTCTCCCATGACAGCCCTATTGCGATAACTGTTATCATCAACCTCGATTTCAAGAACCTTGTTTCCGGCATTATTGTAAATTATCATACTACTAAACTTTGAGTTATTTTTTTCCGAATTTCCCCGTGGTTAAACTTTCTTTTTAAAATGGTATGATTATATTGTAATCACTTTTTAAGCGTTCTACGGGGCTAAAAAAGGCTTTTTCAAGAATAACCATTCTTCCCGTCACATTTTATGTTTGAATAACGTGACGGGAAGCGGTTTTTACAAGTTACAAAATACCGTATTCAAGGCAGTCGGCATCCACTTGCGCTTTCAGGGTAGCACGTTCGGATAGATAGGCTTTGTATGCCTCAATCTTTGCCTTGGCTTCCTCGCTTGACTTCGCCCCTCCAATCATACCGAGGTTCGCTGCGTTGAACTCATTCACAAGTTTTTGTTCCCGGTTGTTGTCCCACTTCTCCGTGATAACTGTTTCAGTTATCTTGTTTGAAGAAAGCGGAGCCCACACGGTAACTTCTTCACATTTCCATTGTTCCTGAACCGGGGCTTCATCGTCAGAAGCGAGTTCGCTTGGTTCAACGGTGGCGGTTTTTTCAACTTTCTGAATGTTGAAGCGGTAAACGTAACTTCCGTTTCCGACAGCCTCCAATTTGGTCGGCTGATTGTCATAAAATGCTATCATAATAACACGGTTTAATGATTGTTTTTAATAAATGTTTGCTATCACTATGTTTCGCCCAACCGAGCCACGGGGCGACAGCCTGCTTATAAGCCTTTGCGTCAAGCGGAGGTTTGCGGCGGTTCAGCCGTGAGACGGTATGGCAGAAATTCTTCTTAATGCTCTTGCGGATAAGTTTCTGTTTCCGAAAGAACAAATAACCGACATAATCAAGCGCACGCCCATGTTTGTCATAACGGTTCTTTGCGATAGGGAATATCTGATAATTGCCTTTAATGCTTAGTTCAAGTTCTTCCTCGATATATTCTTTTATGAACTTGAAAACCTGATGAAGAACGTCCTTGCTTTCAGCCAAGAACGGTATATCGTCAGCGTATTCAATCGCTTTGATATATGGCTTTTCTTTCAGGTTCAAAGCCTTTCTGACAAGTTCCGGCAAACACTCGTTTACCCAATGCATGAAATAGCATAAATACAGGTTTGCGAGATATTGTGAGAGATAGTTCCCGATTGGAAGACCTTGTGCGCTGTCTATGATTTCGTCAAGAAGCCACAACAGGTCAGCGTCCTTGATTTTACGGCGTATCAGTCTTTTCATCACATTGTGACTGATTGAGGGATAATACTTCTTGATGTCAATTTTCAGGCAATATAAGGGCTTTCCCTCAAACTCCTTTATTATCTTGTCAACTTGATGGGCGCACCCCTCTATACCACGTTTCTTGACACAAGAATAAGTATTGTGCGTGAATGTTTTGACCCATATCGGTTCAAGAACATTCATAATTGCGTGATGTACTATTCTGTCGGGATAGTACGGAAGACGGAAAATAAGCCTTTCCTTTGGTTCAAAAATCGTGAAGACATCATAAGGAGAGGTTTTGAACGTCTTTGTCAGCAAAGCTTCATGTAAAGCAAGAATATTCGCTTCACGGTTCTTGTCGTGAACCCTGACCCCGTATGTGTGCGTTTTACCCTTGCGAGCCTTTCTGTCAGCTTCCCGCAAGTTCTCAACGGAGATTATGGTCTTATATAAGTTTCCTATTCTTTTCATGCTTCTGCTTTGCTTTTCTTAGTCAGAGTTTTCGGTAGCCCATACAACAGGCGTTCCTACCAACACTTTTAGGAGGTTTGCTTGAATTTTTTTGCCAAGTGGCAAGGTTGTCATTCTTTTATTTTGTTTCATATTGTCAAAACCAATTTTAAAGCATAGGTGAGAACCGATGTTCGCATTCGTATTCGAGGGGGTGTTATTCGAATTCGCATAAGCGAGACCTGCATTCGCACTGTTATTCGCGTTACCGCTGAACAGGACACCACAAGAATGACCCACCTTTTTATTTTGTTATTTCATTGTTTTCTTATTCAAAATAATATCTGTTACCGTTACCCCTCAAAGTAACTTTTCGGGGAAACTTATTCATTTCTTTGATTTTCTTCAAAACATAAAGAATGTCGGATGAACCAGTGAAAAATTTCTTGGCATCTGATTCCAAACTGTCTTTTGATGGCTTGATTTTTACAAGCGTCTGACCTTTTACTCCTTTAGCCTTGCTGAATCTTGTCGGAACTTCTTCAATGAAATCAACCACCCAAAACGTGGTGTTTACGAGTTTTGATTGTGTCGTTTCATCACAATTGAAACTCCTGCTGTTTTCATCTCTCGGGATATTCAGGAAAGCGAGGCTTCCGTCATATTCTTTTGGTATGTTGTTCATTTCTTCAATCATCGTTTTATACTGTTTTTATTTGAACCCTGCCCCACAAAGAGGCAGGGAAAAGGTTATCACTCAAAGCGTGTTACGCTGACGTGGGTATAAAGCAAAGGCGAGAACCGAAGGACGCATACGTAGACGAGGGGGCGTTAGACGAATGCGCAAAAGCGAGACCCGCAGTCGCACCGAAATTCGCGCTACCGCCGAACAGGACACCACGTAACACTTCGCCTGAACTTGGAATGTTGGTATAGTGGTAATCACAGAAATAAGTCGTAGAACCGCCTCCGACAACATCAGGGATGATTTCGCCTCCCTCTCCGAAAATGACTGACTTCACATAAGCCTCCGTGCGGGCTTCATTGCCGACATGGGAATAACCCGTATAATTGCTGTCATTGAACTTCTCGGGGTCATCTGTGACGAAAACCTTACTCAGCCCTCCTGCGGCGGCTGACTGTATTTGAATGTTGATACCGTCCGTCCACTGCCAAATATGCCCAAACGGGTTTTCAATACCACGATAACGGCACACTTTGACTTTCTTTGAAGAAGCGTCATATTCAGCGGGCATGGTGTATTCTTTTTCGCCTGTTCTGTTACCGAGTCCATCTGTATAGCCACAAGGGATAAAAGGATAATAACCGTTGAACGTGTTCCATTTGCCGCTGTCAAGTGTTGTAACCCCGTCTCCGAGACCGCCTTGTGCGTAGCCGTTGCTGTCTTTTGCGGCGTTGTACGCCTTTTGTGAATTGAGCGTAGCGTATTCAACGGCAAACAGCCAATAAATGTCTTTCTGAATGTCGTATGTCATACAGTTCCATTCTTTTGTTGACGGCTTTCTTTTCCGGGCGTAGGCACGGAAGTTGGTACGTGAAATAGACGTTGCGGGTCTTCCAAGTACGGAACGGTATGTGTTGTCCCAATCTGACTGATTGCCACCGCCCCTGTAATCCGCACCGTCATTCACAACTGAACATAGTTTGGTTGTTGAACGCTGTACGGAAGCCTCATAAGCCGAAACGTATTTCTTCTTCACTTGATGATAGCCGGGCAGAGGGTATTCAGAGAACTTCACACGGCGTTTGTTACCCTCTGTTTCAAACTTGCGATAATACATCGGCAGTTCAACCATGACTTGCCCACGTGAGCCGTCACGGGTCTGACCCGTCCAATCCGATGGGTTGAGATATTCAACCACGTTCCCGTTGTCATCAAGAAGACAGCCTTTCATGCGGTTGTGTACGGGCAGGGATTTATGAAGTGACATATTACCGATACGGGTAACGTCAGGGGATGATACCGTGACATCATATTCAATGCCGTACATACAGTTTTCTTCCATGTAGGGCAACATGGCTGCGAGAGCCGCTTTCTTGCTTTCCCCGTCTTCCAATACTTCACATAACAGTTTGAACGGGTTGTTGCCTGAAACGTCAGGCAGGTCACTCAATCGTTTTCCGTTTGTGAACGCTTCAATGATTTCCCTTACTTTGTTTTCTTCATCTGTTGATAGTGCCATAATTTAAAAGTTTTATTTGTTGAAAAATTATTTTAATTGAACCTGAATTTGCCATTTGCGGTTAGGCGCAAAGTTGATTTCGTGCAAAGCCTGACAGACTGCGGAACGACTTCAATATCAATGGTTCGATAAATGCTTGTGTTTTCTGTCGGAATGACGTGTATTTTGCTTATGCCGACACTGTTCACGGTCAGAAAACCGTCAGGGGCAACGGAAACCGCTTTGTCATCGCCCAAGAAAAGGACATTGTTACCCGTTCCCGCCGGGGATAGGGTAGCTATTACTCTCAGAATGTCTTTGTTCCCTTTTGTTATTTTTTTAGGAAACTCTAATGTCATTCCCGTTGGCTGTTTACGGTCTTTAGCCGTGATTGTCTGTTCCAATTCTTCCAAACGGGCGAGGGCGGCGTTCATTTCAGCCACACTTTCCGTTGCTTCTGCCGCCGCTTCTCCTGCGGCTGACGCTTGTTGTTGAGCGTTTGTGGCAGCGGTATTGGCTTGCGTTATTGCGGCATTCACACGCCCAGCCGCCGTATCTGCCGCCACAGCTTTTTCGTTTGCCAATGCAGCCGCATCGTTGGCTTTTTTTGCGGCTTCTGTGGCTTTTGTGCCCCGTGCGAGGCATTTCCACCAAGCGGTTTCAGTGACGGCGTGTCCCTTGTTATTGTCTTGTAACGACAAATAGGAACTGTCTTCCGTGTCAACAAAGTCAAACCGCTTGTAAGTCTTTCCGGCGTTATAAGAACCTGCGTCCGTAAACGCCACTTTTCCTAAAGGTATCTTTGTCATATTCGTGTAACTTTAAGTTATCCAACATTCAAATAAAGTTCTCCCGTCTGTTCATCAAACTTGATAAGTTTGTCGCTTACTTCATCTTCAAATTCCATGTATAGAATCATGTCATCATCGTCTATGCTGAATGTCGGGTACAGCACGCCGCCTTTTGCGAGCACACCTGTATCGACATACTTTTTCTGAGCTTCATCCCATTTCCACCAATTTCCATTGTCTCCCATTTTGGGCGGGTTGTCAGCCTGCTCCTTTGCCCGGTCAGCTTGCGTGTCAGCGTTTCCCGCCGCCGTGTTTGCTTTCGTAGCCGCACTGTTGGCAGAGGAAGCGGCACTGTTGGCTGAGTTGGTGGCGGTCACGGCGGCTTCCTTTATCTCTTCTAAATCTTCACGGGCATTGTCCGCATTGGAAGCGGCGGTATTTGCCTTTGTTGCCGCATTGTTTGCGTTGGTTGTGGCGGTATTTGCTGCTGCGGTTGCCTTGTCAGCGTTTCCCGCCGCCGTGTTTGCTTTCGTA
>ERZ779906.459-NODE-459-length-11134-cov-1.63029_pt1 | contig 11134 bp, 7 predicted proteins | sample MGYA00511586_ERZ779906 | MGnify/ENA primary metagenome ERZ779906 (study PRJEB29588, sample SAMEA2158408) | human gut metagenome | biome: human gut; feature: human-associated habitat; material: faeces | place: Denmark | collected 2008/2010 ...
TTCGCCCTTATGCCCGCCCGAAACAGCAGAAAAGCCATAACCTATAACACAACCTAACAAACATGCAGCTGCCAGCCACCAGGGAGAAATCCCCGATCGCCTGCCACTTTTGGACTTATTCTTAATGGCCTGTTCTAAAGTAGAATAAGAAACAGGGGGGCAGAGCAACTTTTCCCGTTCATATTGTTCTTTGACAGAACGAATCATCTGCTGTATTTCCTGCGACTTTTCCAGTCTTTCTAAATCATCACTTTTCATATTCATCTATTCTTGGGGGTTATAATTAGATAAAGAATGCTGCAAAACTTTCAACGTATAATACAAGCGGGATTTTACCGTACCTTCCGGACAACACAAAATTTGTGCTATTTCCTGCACCGGAAGCTCTTCCTCATAGCGAAGTGTATATACCGCCCTCTGTTCATCAGTCAACCCGGCAAGAACTTTTTTCAACTGCCGGTCGAACACCTGACGGTCATACGCTACTTCGAACTTTGACGATGAGCTATTTTCCTCTTCTTTTATATACGACTGCTGCAAACGATACTCCGCTACTATATCGCGATGGCGGTATTCATTCTTACAAAGATTGTACGCCATCGCAAAAGCCCATGTAGAAAACGGCCTTCCATGCTGATAACAGCTTCTTGCTTCGTAAATCCGAAGAAACAATTCCTGCAGAAAATCATCCGACAGCATTTCATCTGCCGACAGCATCCGCATAAAGAAACCTTTGAAACGGGGAGCATAGCGGCGGTAGAGTTCTTCGAATGCTTTCTCACTATTCCTGAATACAAAGCGTTCCATTAGCTGTTCATCTGTCTCATCGCATCTGAAAGAATCGAACAATGTCATGGTTTTACCATTTCTATTAATTGTTGATATTCTTTCTGATATTCCTCTTTAAACGAATGAATCGATATGGATGTCTCTCCTTCCTGATGCTTTGCTTTTATATAATCAAAAAGCATCTTGTACAATTTCAAATATGCAGCCATTTCCGCTTTCACCCAAGGTTTATTCTCATAATAAGTATACTCCATGCGGTCTACAATGTTCGTCAGCAGTTTCTTAAGCTTCAGATACTGATTTGTGTCTCCACTAGTACAATAGAATTGCAGAAGAGGAAGAAAGGAAAGAACATACATATCCTCACCACGGGAAATATCCGTAACGACAGGAGATTGCAAATAATCAAGCAGATAAATTTGCTCATAATTTCTTCTCAAAACAGCCATATTATCATACGGTTGTAAGGAATATCTGAATACCAGCCCTTCGGAATAAAGAAAATCTTTCATTTCCTCCACATTATGCCTGATTCCTGAAGATTGAATATATACAGGACGTTTCTCCTTCTCCGTGAAATACCATGCACCGGGACATTTCACTTCATCCCGACTGGGAAAATCTTGTACGTCTATTCCTTTCGTTTTCCAAAATTCACTCTCCGTCTCCGGATACATCAACTCACTTAAATCTACTATTTCCACCTCTTTAAACAGTCCCACACCATATTGGAGCAATACACAATAAGTCCATTCGGGCCCCGTTTCCACAAGGATAGCATTCTTTTCCAGTCCGGCAAATACATTATAGTAATAGTTGAGAATGCTTCGTGAATATAGCCCGCTGTCAAACCATTCGCGAGCAATCTCTCTCGCTTTATCCATCTGTCCATGCTTCCGGTAATACGAAATGTCATCCCTATAATCCAATTCGCAAGTTCGTTGCAAAGAAACAATCTTCCGTTCAACGGCTTTCCGCTTTTTTTTATTAGGAATCATGATTTTATTATCCAATGCTTTATAATATACCCTTGTACCGGGAATATACTTTTTCATTTTCTTCATCAAGCGAGGCTGTTCCTTCTTCCATAGCAACGTATCTCCATTCCAAATGCCTTGGCAAGCAAGATAGTAATTTTCCCAGGACTTTTCGCTTCTCATATCTTTGTCGAGTGCTGGCTTCCATACATCTCTTTGTGCTTGAAACCACTCCTTTCCACAAGGACTAAAACTTATAAAATCTACTAAACCGGGCTCTAAACGAAGTTCCAAACGTTCTGTTTTCAAAGTACCTGCGGGCTGCGCCTGCGCAACTTGCCCCCAACCTATAAAAAGGAATAATATATAGATATACTGTTTCATCATTTTCTGTTTCATCTCGTTTTTCAAATAGAAGAATTATATATTAATACTCTTCAGATATCGCTCACGTATTTCTGCATCACAATAATCCGCCCTCTTTATGATAGATTCTAGCAAAGAATGGAGTTCATCGTAATGGGTCACATCCCCTGATTCTTTATAAAATTGCAAAAGAGCCTTAAAACCGGGCACATAATACAGTTCCGGCATTCTGATCATTTTGGGGTCCAAGTAAGGATTTTCCGTTTGCTCTTCAGGATAAAAAGATTCATGTAGATAATCCAACAGATAAATATGTTCAAAATTCCGTCGCGTGACGGCCAGATTGTTGTAAGGGATTTCCGAATATTTCAATAATAATCCCTCGGAATACAGATTCTTTGATGAAAAGCCACAACCGTGTACCAGCATGTCAGACATGTAGACAGGAAAATACACCGGCCTCTTCACATGACGAATCACGTGTCGCAATATTCTTCCCCAATTGGGTATCGTATCCCTTTTATACTCCGGCACTCCCAACTCTCCGAATATCTCCTTTTGATAAACCGAGTCTGCCAGCATCAAAGTCATATTCAATATTTTTTTATCCGGAAACAGACCTTTCGCATACTGAAGAACCTGACAACTTGTGTTATCCAGATAAGATCCATTCCAGATAATGACAGCATCCTTATCCGTACCAATCATTGCATTATACGAGAAATTCAGGCACTGTTGAGGGAATGTACCGGACTGATACCAACGTTTGCAAAGCTCTGCCATTCGTTTTTCATCATGCGGAAACTGACTTATTAATAGGTAATAAGGATAATGCAAAGCTGCATCGGGCCATTTATCCATGATTTTTTTGTCCATCTCTAACCGTTGGGACTCGCCTCGCGTGAAAAAACGATTCTGTAGGACAGCTTGAGTCACCGTATTTGGTATACATCGTTTCATCATACTAAACATCTCGTTTTTTTCCTGTTCAATGGCAAGCAAGTCTGTTATATTGCACCAAGCGGAGGAAAGTAAACAATACATCCAAAAAGAATTTCCGTATCCAGTCCATGCCACTTCATCTTGGGGATTATGTGCCAACTTCTGTTTCCACCGGTCCGCCTGCGCGCGGTATGATTGATATATTTCTTTTATATCACCACTACTCAATTCTTTTGTTTGTTGAAATCCGCCCTGTTTCTGCCCCTGTGCAGCAACTTGCATACAGCACCACCAAAGACAGACCACCCCTACATAATACTTCATTATATTCATATTTTGTTCTTTTTAGTTTGAAATCGCATGAGGAACCGTTCCGATAATGCATACACGCGAGAATAACAAACGTTCAAACAAAACTGAAATTTAATTTCCAACATCATTTTTCCTACTCACAAATAATATGACAGTACAATTTTGAGAGGTGAAACCGATATAATGTGTAAGCCCTTCATCCGTCCTCTCTTATTAAGAGAGGAAAGGTGAAGGGCAAGATTAATCGTTATGAAAAGGTTACTACAATTACGGAATATCCCTCCATATTGTCGCTTTCTTATAATACTCCAAGGCTTTAGATATTAAAACGATAGAATCACGTTGGGCGTCTTTTTCCGATTCAGACAATGTGTCCAGCTGTTTATATAAATCAGAAATATAATCTTTCTTTATTTCCATAACAGCCCTTCTTATTGTTTCAGGACTATTTCCCTTCATTACTTTTTCCTTCTCCAATTGCGACTTAGCTATTTGAAGAATCTGTTCATTCTGAGTTAATATACGATCAATATCTAATCGTGCTATGTAGTCTAAAACACGGCAACATCGTCCGTCAAAAACCTGGTAAGTTTTAAGCCATGCATGTACCATTGGTTTCAACTCTGCTTTTTTCAAGCTATCTGTTGTTTCCCTATACATATCCCTCAATTGACACCATTCCGTCTTCGCCAACGAACGATCGTCTGCAGCTTCCTCATATAACGCTCTCCATTGCTTTAATTCGTTGTTTGACACTTGAGTGGATTTTTTCCCAAAAGACGAACGATTGGTACTATATTGCCGCTGCATTGCCTTCAATTTTCTATCCCACTTTTCGACTTTCACTTTCTGTTCTTTCAAAGAAGGTTGAGCATTCATTGCTATACAACCGAATGTACAAGCAAGCATCCATAAAACAACAGTCTTTCTATAAAAGTAGATCATAACTTTTAACTATTCTGAAACATTTAATTATGCCAACTTTAGCTTATATCATACAAGAGCAGAGTATGTCTCAAACTTTCAACATGTACTCTGCTCTTTTTTATATTCTTTACTCAATAAGGTAGGGACTGCTTATTTATCATAGTCGCGCCATTCCAAGTCTTTAGTATAATCACCTAAGAACATGCCGCGCCATACAACTTTTTTACTTTCCGCTTCATACGAACTAGCCACACCATCTAATTTAGAAGTCTTAAAACCTTGGTCTCTCGTAGTTTCTGTCGGATAAGAAATACCTAACCATTCTAAAACTACCGGTACAGGCAATACACTCTCCATCATTCTTCCATCCTTGAGCAACGTTTGATACAGCGTATTGGGTATAGGCATATATCTCAAAACATCCCCTTCCTCTTTCTTAATATTAGTATAATAGCTTTTACCATCAGTACCAATCATTTTCTTCCGCAAACGAATACCTTCTGTCGGTATATCCTTATACTCATATTCCACCACTTCTTTCCCATCCGCACCTATTGCCCGACTTTTAACAAACCGTTTCTTCACAGTCTTTATCTGATTGACAACAATCGAATCGGCCTTTATATATTGTCCGTTATCGCCTTTATAAAATTGCCAATAACCAATAAGATGTTGATAATTAGGATCTGCAGGCGTCAACTTCAGTTTATTGCTATAATTCACAACCTCTTCCGGTGCAAACTCTTTATTCCAAATACGAATTTCCAGGATATAGCGACATGAATTTCTCATCCCACCATTAATCTCCAAGTTGGCATTATCTATAAAATACGAGCTATACTGATCTAGATCTTTCTCCACGATAGTAGCAGATGCCGTTTTCTTTATCCCATCATAATAATTATACAAAGCCAGTTTCCCACTTCTCTTGGAAGTATATTTAGTATACGGAGGAGTTATATTTCCCCATTGGTCACCACCAATATAGTTTCCATCTTTATCATATTCATTTCCTATTTCCTCATTTTCATCAATATATGCCTCTGAATCATAAAGCTTCATAGTGGAAGTCAGTGTGTGAACCATAGGATTCAAGAAATTAGCAGCTCCGTTTTGTGACATTGTTCCATCACTTTGTCCGAAAAAAGAAGCAGCTCCGGAGGTGTAAGTATGATCTAATTTTACGTACCAATTTTTTTTCGTAAGAATAGATACTCCATTTTGAGTCCCAGGTACATAACTATGACTGGTAGAAGGCCTTGCCGCCATAATGAATTCAACAGTCATTCCGCCGTCCAGCGAATCGGGTGAATAAATCTGGCGCATAATCTCAATATCCTTCAGGTCCGGGGTACGAGTAATGGAATCAATGACTGTTCCATAAAATGACTGGTCAAAACACAAGACATCGTCTATTACTCCCGGGGTCATTTCTTTCGGTTGAGAAAAATGATCATAATAGAAGATACCAAACATGTTTCGCTCTTCCAAAGACATTCCCCCATAAGCACCGTCAGCTGTTCCACCATGATTGGAAGTAATGATCACCAACCAGTCTTCGTAATAATAATCCGGTCGTGCCTTGACAGCATCCAGCAACTGACCTATATAATCATCCATTTTTGACACAGCTTCTGCATAAGCTGTATTTCCCGTATTCCATCCGCCTCCGCTCACTGCAGCATCCAATACACTGCGAAAAGAGAGATAAATCACCCGATTGTTCTCCTCATCAATATTCTGTAGAGCCTTGTTCAATGTTTCCTCATCCGAACCGGAAGTCAGCGTGACGCTTGCTTCATCCAACAACTCATCATTCATTGTTTTCCATGGTGTAATAGCCAGTGTTTTCATCGACTTGTTATAGTCGGTAATATACTGAAAAAAACCTGGATAAGCTTTCAATGATTCATCAAAATCCGGATCAAATACTTGTTCCGACAGGTAAGTATTATCCGACATCCCATGTCTCAACGGTATATTTCCGGTCAGCATTGATGCAGATGCAATTGCATTTTCTGCAGTAGAGGTATAGTTTTTTCCTTCGACATGTTCAGCCTCCATTCCATTCCAGGAATAACGACTGTGCGGAAGCATCCCCTTTACTGTTCCGTTTTCGGGAAAGGCATTTTTTACCAAATCCCCCCCTCCTGCACCATCGAGGTTAATCCAAAGTACATACCTTTCAATAGAAGCACGGCTTGCTGTTTTACCTTCTTCCTCCACTTCTATAGGCGTATCGTATTTTGTACATGCCGCCAGCATACTTCCCAATACCATGGCTACCAAGAAGCCATATTTCCATATCTGTTGTGTTTTCATATTCATCAATTTTCCTTAAAATAAAACGTTCCAAATTCTGCAATTTTCTGTATGCGATTCAGGTACTTGTTTGCCCACTCCGGACGGTTCGGTTTTTCTTCTGTCGGAAAATTGTCCGGACGATCTTTCGCGACGTGACTATCCGTATCCATTACAAGACGTACACCTGTCACACCTATCTGTCTTTCATCAAACTCAATGTAGAATGTATTACACCGATCAGGCCAAAACTGCTGACCATTCTCTTTTCCGCCCTTCGGGTCGTTTTTCTAATCATACACGCGTTTCCACTGAATCTCTTTAATATTTGTATACAACGTATCTATTTCATCATAATCCAATTGATCATTCGTTACCTCCACTATTATATGTTGAGGATGAAAATCATAGGTCTGATAATCTTTCACATCGCCATTGTAAATAGATGCCTCCGGCTGATAACCAAATGCCATATAAACTCCATCCATATTTATTCCCGCATTTCCAGGCTGGATCACAAGGGAGTAAGGATACTCTGGTGTCTTTGCTTCATAGTATAGCCTATCTACCTTAAAAGCATACTTCTGCTCTCCGTCAAACCATTTCACATCTGTATAAGGATCGTGATAAGAAGACCAGATGGTTCCCCGATCACTGTCGAAAAGATTATAGGGCGAACGGAATACTTCATTGTACTTGTCGGGATTATCGTCCAAATTAGTCAAATGCTTGTTACCTGTAAAATTATAGCTATAGTTCTTTGTTTTCAAGTTATCTCCTTCACCTGAATAAGCTACCACAGCCCAATCCGAACGTGAATGAAGGTATGGATATTTTCCTGACAATGTTTGAAATGCCTTTCCATCATATATCGCAGTTTCATTCTTTTTAAACGGATTATAATCCCAAATGCATTTTTCCATATGATTATACTTGACAGCCTCTTCACGCTGTACATCTCCCACCATAATTCCCCAACGATCGAATAGTTGAGAGAAGTCACGTTTAAAATAAGTACTTAGACAAGATAACATGGCATCCTGTATATTCAGTCTTCGGGAACTCGGAAGCACATCACTTTGTTTACTAAGGAAACGATTAAGATAACCGAAATACTTCCATCCGTCCTTACCCGTATCAATCTGTTTGTAACTTAATATCGAAGAAAAGACAGAGAACACAGCAGGCCAAGTCACTCCGTCGCCTCCATAATCCTCTTTCACCGCGCGTTTGGCTTCATCATTAAATATCTTACTACTATCGGCTCTTGCAAAAGCCGACAAATGGTCAAAGGCCGACGACATTAACTGATAAGAAGTGCTGGCCATAACATTAGTTCCCTGCTTTTTACCAGAAAGGACTTGGGAAGTATTCGCCTCTCCCCACCATCCATTCTTATATAGAAAGTAATAGTTAGGCATCAGTAAATACATATCCTTAAAGTTAGTCAGAGTAGCTGTAGGGAAGTAAGTCGGCGTATACATATCTGTCTGCACCCATCCCATGACATGACAAATATTCAAAGCATTTTGCTTAATCTGGTCGGGATCAGTAATAGCGTCAATCAATTCTTCTGAAGAAAGCAGTTCCACATTGGTTGTGCTGTAATATGAAAAACGTTCAGTTATCAAGTGGATATCCATTACTTCTCTAAATGGAAATTCTAATTTCGGAAAATCCGGATAGTTTTCCATATCTTCTCCGTCAAGCCCATAAAACTCATTGTAACAAAGCATCCAGTCGTTCCACAATCGAAGTGCTTCATCCATTCGAGTTACAAAAGACTTACCCTGCTGTAATTTCCGTTTCATATACTTCACAGGAACAGAAAAAGCCATTTGTTCTCCCCGTAACTCTATCCATGGCACCGTTGTTTCGTTAATTCTTTGTATCCACTCATCCGCATCAGTTTCCCCCTGTATATAGTCGGGAGCTACATAAGCACCTTTTACCTTCAGAGCAATCGTTGGAGCATCGGGATTGTTAGCTCCTGTGCGCTTGATCCAAATATATCCACCATAAGGATTACGAATCTCGTTTGTTCCCTGAAACAATGGCATGGAAGACGTAATTTTTGCGTCACGTTCCAAATAGGCAACTCCCACCAGAGAAGAAAGATCGCGTGTATGAACCCCTATCTGTACAATGAGCCCTTTCACATCATCATCCAATGTTAATGTTATTTTTTCACCTGCTCCTGCATACAATCCGGTACTATAAATTGCTGGTGCCACTGCTTTCAGGTTTACCTTATCCGACGCAACCGAATTGCGGGACAAATCTATATTCACAATAGCTTCATCAAGTCGTCTTTCTGTCAGTGTATCCACTAAACCGGGAAAAGCACGTGCGCGATCATAATGGCTGACATCAATGCCTCCACCCTCATAATAATCACCTCCCGTTTCAGACACATAATCATCTGTATTGGAGACAATTCCCTCAAAATCTTTATCTTCACATGCTATCGCTCCCCACGCAAGTCCTATGGTCAGAAGCATATAAACTATCTTATCTTTCATTTTTCGTAAAATTTAAGCATTTAATTGTTTTCGCCTGAAAGTTGAGTATACGTAAACTTCCAAGCTTTTCCTTCCATATTCCAATCCCAATTTACAGTCTTTCCCAACCAAGAATATATTTGGCGAGAAACATCTACCGTATTAAACGTTTTACTATAATATGTTATATCCGATTCGGGAATAGGATGCATAGCAGAAGAAAATTCACTTCCTGATACCCAAGCGTTTGTCACCCCACGATCTATAACAAAATCATCCGAAGTATCATTTTCTTTGTTACCTTTAGCATAGTTTTTCATAATTGGCTCCAATTGATCCTCTTCCAAATCACAAGGCCAATATCCTACTAAATTATCCCAAAGTGGATATGCGTCTGCCAATTTATGAAGCTGGTTCTTCCCTGCATACAATGCCACTTCTTCCGCTGTCAAGGCCTTATTGTAAATTTGGAGATTCGACACATACATATAATTTTTTGCTTGCATTCCTTTTGTGTTCCTTTGGGTGTTTTGAGAATTCCTATTTTCAGTACCTCCTATACGTAATGGTGCTTGCTTGGACGTAGCCAAGCTAGGAGTTGCAGCATACCATTTTACCATATTAGCATTTGTCTGGCTACTAGAGTTATTAAGCTTTCCATCTAAATATATGGTCAACAACGTGTTTGCCTTTTTCGCGGGATTGGGTTCCAACGTCAGTGTAACCACATGCCATTCCCTCCAATCCAGATCAAGTACATTTTCATCTTTAGTTTGGAAAATGGCTCTTTTATCTCCAAAACCAAAACAAATACGTCTATTACCATTATCTTGGTTGAAATGAAAAAACCACCCATTGGCCTCCTTATCATCTTCATTCATATCGGTACTCTTAGAAAGAATAATATATCTTTGAGATCCCTGAGTGCTGGCTCTCAAAAAAAATTGAAGCGTAATTGGGGTAATCTCTTTCGTTGTCTCATCAAATACAAATTCTCCCATTTCCAGATTTCCTAACCTAGCTGATTCTGCATATGTTGTAGGATTCGGATATCGATTATCATACGAATAAACGGGAGTATAAAAAGTATAAGAAAGTGCCGAATTGCCAGGCGTAACCTGTACTGTAGATTCCAGGTTGGGATTATACATTAAAGTAAATGTATTCCTTGTCCGATCTTCATAATGGGTAGCAGGCTCCTCCATATTTGTTTTACTCCCTCCATAATTGGAAGTAACGATAATCAGCCATTTTTCCCGGATATAATCAGGGCGTTCTTTCAATGATTTCCAAAATTCACCAATATAACCATCCAGCTTACCAATAGCATTTGATACAGCATCTGTCGGATCACCGTTATCTTTATAAAAAACGCCATCTGCCGCGTCAACTACTCCTTCAAATTGTGCAACAACTAAATCGGAAGTTTGAGGCAATCGTAGTTCTTCCAGAACTCGATTTCTTACGGCTTCATCTCCCCCTGTCAATTCGGGAACATTCATAGCATCCGAGGTAAAAGCTGCGCGAAATTGATCACTTGCTGCATACATACTAACAGAGGCGCCAGTATCCGCCAACCTCGACACAAAGTTATCCATCCTTCCAGCTTGCTCCAATTGTGTTTCTGTCTTTATGCCATGTATAGTATTGCCTGTCATCAAGTTAGCCCATCCGCGTGCGCAAGTCATCTGCTCGGTATTTCTCAATTCATTGGTTCCGTCTGCCAACCCATAATCCGTATACATCGCATGAGAAATCATTGATTTCAGATTTGGAGTTTTATCCGCATTTCTAGCTGACTGTACCGACCGACCGGCAGCACCATCCATCAATATGAGTAATACGTGCCCCGAATCATAATTAGAACCGGATGCCGGATAATCATACCGAAGGGAGTCTTCCATAGTGTCATTACAGCTTACAGTAGTCATTAACAATACTCCTACGATACACACGTATACTACTTTCTTTATCATCTTATAGTTCATTGTTTTCATATCGTTCCTCTTCGTTTTAAGG
>ERZ779906.478-NODE-478-length-10717-cov-2.26421_pt1 | contig 10717 bp, 12 predicted proteins | sample MGYA00511586_ERZ779906 | MGnify/ENA primary metagenome ERZ779906 (study PRJEB29588, sample SAMEA2158408) | human gut metagenome | biome: human gut; feature: human-associated habitat; material: faeces | place: Denmark | collected 2008/2010 ...
TTCTGCCGAGCCATATTGCCGCAGCAGTTTGTAGAAAGTGACGGGGCCGATGTTTGCAGAATTAATCAGCTGAATGTAATCAAGTATTTTGTTTTCGGCCGCCATCGACAGTTATTTCTTCTTGAAGCTGATTTTGCTTTCTTCGCCTTTGGCCAGACGGACTATGTTGGCGCGGTGGCGCAGCAAAACGAGCAGGGCGATGCCCGTATAAAAGATGGTATAAGTCGGCTCTACCAAAAAGAAAGCATAAACAGGCGTGGCGATTGCCGCGGTGATGGCCGAAAGGGAAGAATAGCGGGTGATGACGGCACAAACCAGCCAGGTGGCCAGAGCCAGCAGGGCAATCTGGGGATTGGTTGCGAGAATAAAGCCGAAAGTGGAGGCAACGCCTTTGCCGCCCTTGAATTTCAGCCAGACGGGAAAGTTATGTCCGACAACGCCGGCGGAACCCGCAATCAGTCCGGCAATAACATTAACCTGGGTCATGTTGCCGAGAAAGACGTAATCAGCCGCCGGAGCAAGGCTGGCGGCAACAAAGGCAGCGATACCCGCTTTGGAGGCATCAAGCAGAACGGTGAGCAAGGCCAAGTCTTTGCGTCCGGTGCGCAGAACATTGGTGGCGCCGATGTTGCCGGAGCCGATTTTGCGGATGTCGCCGAGGCCGGCCAGACGGGTCAGCACCAGTCCGAAAGGAATTGAACCCAGAAGATAACCGCCGAGCGCGCAGAGTGCAAATATTGAAGTAATTGTCATTGTTAATGGCCTATTCTGTTGTTAAAACTGCACTTAATTGTTAAACGCATCGTAACGAATTTTCAACCTTATTTTTGTAACATGTGCATGGAGTGATTGATAATTTCTGCATAAAAGCTGAAATTTGTTGATGACAAGAGAATAAAAACAGTTAATATGAGGAAAACTGTTCATAAACTGGAAAAGGTAATGAAACCAATCTATAAACGAATTTTGCTGAAGCTGTCGGGCGAAGGGCTGATGGGAGACAAAAACTTCGGAATGTCTGCCGAGGTTATCCAGCGTCTGGCCGGGCAGATTAAAGAAGTGCATGAAAACGGCGTGCAGATTTGTCTGGTTATCGGCGGCGGCAATATTTTCCGCGGTGCAAAAGAAGCCGTCAACGGCATGAACCGCACGGTGGCCGATCAAATCGGCATGCTGGCGACGGTGATGAATGCGCTGTCAATGCAGAACGCGCTGGAAAAAATCGGAGTGAGCGTCAGGGTTATGTCGGGTATTCATATTCCCGATGTCTGCGAAAATTATGTTTATCGGCGGGCTCTGCGGCATTTGGAAAAGAATCGGGTAATTATTTTTGCCGGCGGAACGGGAAATCCTTACTTTACGACCGATACGGGAGCTGCTTTGCGCGCGTCCGAAATGCAGTGCGATGCTTTGTTCAAGGCAACGCAGGTGGACGGCGTTTATGACAGCGATCCGCGGCAAAATTCCGGTGCGCAGCGCTATACGGCCGTTACTTATGACGAGGTTATCAACCGGCAGCTGAAAGTGATGGACACGGCTGCGGTTGCCTTGGCGCGAGAAAACAATATTCCGATTATCGTGTTTGCCCAAAAAGGCGATCAAGCGCTGGCCGATGCCGTTTCGGGACAGGGAAATTTTACAATCATTAAGCAAGAGGTATGAGAGATATGGCTGATTTCAGTGAGATTAAAAGCGACAGCAAAAGCAGAATGGATAAAACCATTGAAACATTAAGAGGAGATTTCGGAAGCCTGCGGCCGGGCTCATGTCAGCCTGCTGGACGGCATTATGGTTGAGGCTTACGGTTCAATGACGCCGTTGTCTCAGGTGGGAACGGTCAGCGTGCCCGATCCGCGGACGCTGTCTATCAGCATTTGGGACCGCAGTCTGGCCAAGGCGGTTGACAAAGCGCTGCGCGAATCCGATTTGGGGCTGAATCCGGCATCCGACGGCCAGCTTATCCGTATTCCCATTCCGCCGTTGAGCGAAGAACGCCGCAAGGAACTGGTTAAAATCGCCGGCAAATACGCCGAGCAGAATAAAGTGGCTATCCGCAACATTCGCCGCGATGCGCTGGATGATGTCAAAAAACTGAAAAAAGACAATCAGATTTCCGAGGACGAAGAAAAACGCTTTGAAAACGAAATTCAGAAGCTGACGGACGAATCAATCAAAAAGATAGAAGAAATGCTGTCTGCCAAGGAAAAGGACATTTTGCAGGTTTAAACCGGGTGACCGGCGTTTTGCCGGATCCGGAGTTTGAATAATGACATATTATCTTAATTCAAGGTTTTAAGTTTTGACTAAGGAAGACAACAGTTTAACGCATATTGCGATAATTATGGACGGGAACGGCCGCTGGGCGACCAAACGGGGGCTGCCGCGTTCGATGGGACATAAAAAAGGTGCCGAGACGGTGAAAGAAATTACCCGTGCCGCCGGAGAACTGGGGGTCAAATATCTGACGCTTTATGCCTTTTCGACTGAAAACTGGCAGCGCAGTCCCGATGAGGTGGAAACACTGATGGGGCTGTTGCGCCAATATTTGAAAAGCGATTTGCAGGAACTGCAGAAGAACAATGTCCGCATCCGTTTTATCGGCGAGCGTGACATGCTGGCTCCGGATATTACGGCGGCAATGGCCAAGCTGGAGGCTGATACGGCGGGCAATGACGGTTTGACGCTTTGCGTGGCTTTAAGCTACGGGTCGCGGCAGGAAATTGTCAGCGCAGTCAAAAAAGCGGCGGCATTGGTTAAAAAAGGCGATTTGCAGGCGGAGGATATTGACGCCAAAATGTTTTCCGAAATGCTCTATACCCAGGCGATGCCGGATCCTGATCTGGTTATTCGCACCAGCGGCGAACAGCGCGTCAGCAACTATCTGTTATGGCAGATTGCTTACAGCGAGTTGTTCTTTACCAAAACGTTATGGCCTGATTTCAATAAAGATGAGCTGACAGCCATTATTAATGACTTTAAAACCCGGGAGAGAAGATATGGAAAAAACTAAAGCGGCGGCAATCGTGAAGAGAATCGTTACGTCTCTGATTTTGGCTCCGGTTGTTTTGTGGGCCGTTTATTGCGGTTCGCCGGTGATTAATCTTCTGGCTCTGACGGGCGGGGCTTTGCTGGCCTGGGAGTGGGCGGCAATGGTTCCCAACGGCAAGGCTTCGGTTTACGGCATTATTTATACGGTTTCCGTTGCAACGGCTGTTTTGACAAGCAGTGCACCGGTTATTGCGACGGTTATTCTGGCAGCAACACTGCTGGTTTGGCTTAAGGCCGGGGAGGAGAAACACCGCCGCCTGCTGACGTTGGGGGTTCCTTATATTTCGCTGGGCATCGGTTCTCTGGTCTGGCTGTTTAATCTGGTGGGGGCTTATACGACGATCTGGTTCGTTTTGGTTATCTGGAGCGTGGATATCGGCGGTTATCTGGTCGGTTCCAATGTTAAAGGTCCGAAACTGGCGCCGAAAATCAGCCCGAACAAAACCTGGTCGGGGCTGCTGCCGTCAGCGTCGGCTATTCGCACTGGCTGGGCAGTCAGCAGGCTTATTTGGCTTTTGCCCTGTTCGGTATGATTATTGCCGTGGTTGAGCAGATGGGCGATTTAATCGAATCGTCAATAAAACGGCATTTGGGATTGAAAGATTCCAGTAATTTGATTCCGGGACACGGCGGAATTTTTGATCGGATTGACGGCATGATTTTTGCTGCGCCGTTGGTCGCCTTAGTGTTAAGATATGGTTTCTTATTATTTTAAGGTATGGAAAAATGGATTGGTTAGTTAATACGGTATATTATGTCGTTCCCTTTATCGTTTTACTGGGAATTTTGGTTTTTGTTCATGAATTCGGCCATTTTATCGTGGCGCGGCTGACGGGTGTTCAGGTTGAGGCTTTTTCTATCGGTTTCGGCAAGACACTGTGGAGCAGGAAAGATGCCAAGGGAACCACCTGGAAAATTTCGGCCGTTCCTCTGGGGGGGTACTGTCAGTTTCTGGGTGATGCCGACGCTTCTTCCTCAACGGCCGACGAAAAGGCGGAAGAACTGAGCGAGGAACAGAAAAAGGTTGCCTTTCCTTATCAGAATCCGTTTAAAAAACTGGCAATCGTGCTGGCCGGTCCGGGAGCAAATTATCTGTTTGCGATTGTTGTTTTTGCGGCAATCTTTTATTTTGTCGGCAAAATTGCTTTTCCGCCGGTGGTTGGCGAGGTTTTTAAAGACAGTGCTGCCGACGCGGCGGGGATTATTCCCAATGACCGCATTTTGACGATTAACGGCCATAAGATTACTTATTTTGAAGACATCCGCAAAGAAGTCGATTTAATTACCGACGGCCGCGCTACGGTTGAGCTGTTGCGCGACGGGAAAAAGATGACGCTGACTTTTCCGTTGAAAGAAATTGAAGTTCAGGAATATGACGGACAAACCTCCAAGCGTCCGATGCTGGGGGTTAAATCGGTTAACGCGATTGAAGTCGAACAGGAAAAACTGTCTTTGTGGGGGGCCGTCAAGGAAGCCTGTCAGGAGACCTGGGACGTGACCGAAGCCACGCTGCGCGGGGTTGGGCAGATGATTACCGGAAAACGCAGCGGCGAGGAATTGGGCGGCATTGTCCGAATCGCCGAAATGTCGGGTGATATTTCCAAGAAAAGCGGCTTGCTGGATTTTATTGTATTTATGTGCCTGCTGTCGATAAATCTGGGACTGATTAACCTGTTTCCGATACCGGTTCTGGACGGCGGACATGTGGTTATTTACCTGATAGAAATAGTTACGGGAAAAGAAATCAACAACAAGTTGAAAGACTCTTTATTTAAAGTCGGTTTTAGTTTAATAATTGCCTTAATGGTATTTGCAACCTGGAACGATATGGTTCGTTTATTTCATAGATGGTTCGCCTGATTGAGCCGTATTTTAGGATTTTGACTTATGAAAAAGATTAGTTTAGCTACTTTAATGTTCAGTCTGGCATTGTCTTGCCGGGTTGAAGCCGCAGAAATTTATGTCAGCCAGATTGAGGTTGACGGTTTGCAGCGCGTCGAAAGAGAAACGGTTCTCTCTTATCTGAATGTCGAGCAGGGCAGTTCCGTCTCGCAGGAATATCTGAACAGTTCAATGAAACGCCTGTTTGAGACCGGTTTGTTTGCCGATGTAAACATTGATGCCCGCGGCAACGGGGTGCTGGCAGTTAAAGTCGTGGAGAATCCGGTTATCAATAAGCGGGTTTTCGACGGCAACGACAAAGTTGACGATACGCTGCTGGAAAGCGAAGTTCAGTTAAAATCAGGCTCCATTTATAATATTGCCAAAGTTCAGGACGATGTTCAGCGAATTTTGGAAGTGTATAAACGTTCCGGCCGTTATGCCACGGTCGTAGAACCCAAAATTATCAAACGCGATCAAAACCGCGTTGATTTGGTTTATGAAATCAGCGAAGGGCCGACGGCAGCCATCAGCAAGGTGAACTTTATCGGCAATCACCATTATTCCGACGATGACCTGCAGTCTGAAATCATGAGCAAGGAAAGCCGCTGGTACCGTCTGTTTTCTTCTTCGGAAAATTATGATCCCGAAAAGACCAATTATGATAAGGAATTGCTGCGCCGCTTTTATCTGAAGCGCGGTTATGCCGATTTTCGCGTCCTTTCGGCGGTGGCGGAACTGAGCCCTGACAAGAAATCTTTTGTTGTTACTTATGTGTTGGACGAAGGTCCCCGTTATAAACTGGAAGACGTCCGCATTCAGTCGATGATTAAAGATGTGGATGTTGCGGCTTTGAGCGGTCAGGTTCAGCAGGAAAAAGGCGACTGGTATAATGCCGATTTGGCGGAGCGTTCGGTTTATGCTCTGACGGAAGAACTCGGCAAAAAAGGCTTTGCCTTTGTGGATGTTACGCCGGAATTGGAGAAAACTTCAGGCAATAAAATGGTGCTGACGTTCAATATTGCCGAAGGCCAGCGCGTGTTTGTCGACCGGATTAACATTACCGGAAACACCCGTACCGAAGACGAAGTTATCCGCCGTGAGTTCCGCATTGACGAAGGCGATGCCTTTAACGCGGCCAAAATCAGAGCTTCCCGCCGAAATGTGGAAAATCTGAACTACTTCAGCAAGGTTGATATTCAGACCGAGCCGAATCCGAATGATGACAGCAAGGCCGACATCAATGTCAATGTTGAAGAAAAATCGACGGGTGCCTTCAATGTCGGCGTCGGCTATTCAACGGTGAACGGAGCTTTGTTCCGGGCCGGTATTGCCGAAAACAACTTCCAGGGCAAGGGGCAGAAACTGAGTGCAGACGTAGCTGTTTCGCAGCGTACGTCCGAGTATGACCTGAGCTTTACCGAGCCGTATTTTATGGGACGGCGTCTGAGTGCCGGTATTGATTTGTTCCGTACGGAAGAAGATTATCAGGACGAAGGTTCTTATGACAGCGAATCTACCGGCGGCCGTTTGCGCTTAGGCTGGAACTATACCGATGATTTTGCCCAGTATCTGCGTTATACGCTGAAAGAAGACAAAATCAGCAACGTTGACCGCAACGCTTCCATCTACATTAAAGAAGAAGAGGGGCGTTATTCAAACTCTTCAATCGGCCAGACGATGGTTTATGACAAGCGTGACAGCGCGATTAACCCGAAAGAAGGTTATTATCTGTCATTCGGCAACGACGTTGCCGGTTTGGGCGGAGACGAGAAGTATCTGAAGTTTGACGGTAAGGCTTATAAGTATTTTACTTTGGCTGACTATTATACCTTTAAGCTGTTCATCAACGGCGGTTATATTACCGGTTACGGTGATGAAAACGTCCGCTTGTCCAACCGTTATTATCTGGGCGGTTCAACTCTGCGCGGTTTTGAATTTGCCGGTATCGGTGCGCGTGATAAGTTTACCAAAGACGCGCTGGGCGGCAACTGGATGATTTATTCCGGTGCCGAGATGTCTTTCCCGATCGGTTTGGACGAGGTCGGTGTTCGCGGACGTACCTTTGTCGATATGGGTATTCTTGGTAAGCCGGACGACATTAATGAAGACTATGTCGAATATTCGGATACGCCGCGTGTTGCAGCCGGTTTCGGGTTCCCGGCAGTCGCCGATGGGGCAAATCGATGTTGATTTGGCGTTCCCGATTGTTAAAGAAGATTATGACGAGACGGAAGTCTTCCGTTTGAACTTTGGTTCGAGACTGTAATCTCAACAGGAGAGGATTAATGGTTGATACACAGTTTTATATTAACAAAGGGCCGTTTTCTCTGCGGCAGATTGCAGAAATCTGCGAGGCCGATCTGGCGGATTCCGGCAAAGCCGATGTCGTAATCAAAGACATTGCGACCATGGCCAAAGCCGGAGCGGAGGAAATCTGTTTCTTTTATGATAAGAAAGCCAAAGGAAAAGCCGCAGAAATCAAAGCTTCCGCTTGTGTGACAACCGCTGAGCTGGCTCCGTTTCTGCCTTCGGGCGTGACGGCGCTGATTGCGGCCAATCCGAAGATAGCCTTTATTAAGCTGAATGAGGCCTTTTATGCCGAAAAACAGCCTAAACGTGACATTGCGTCAACGGCAAGGATTCATCCCTCGGCGATTATCGGTGAAAATGCCAGTATCGGCGATAATGTTGTGATTGGCGAAAAAGTCAAAATCGGTGTCAATTGTGTGATTGAAGCGGGCGCCGTTATCGGCAGCGGCTGTCAAATCGGTGATAATTGCCGCATCGGGGTTAATGCCTCGGTCTGCTATACGATTATGGGCAATAACTGTTATATTTTTACCGGAGCGCGAATCGGCCAGGACGGTTTCGGTTTTCAGGTGATTAACGGTCAGCATAAGCGCATTCCGCAGCTGGGCCGGGTTATTATCGGGAACGATGTTGAAATCGGAGCCAACAGCTGCGTTGACCGCGGGGCTTTGGACGATACGGTTATCGGCGACGGTTGCCGGGTGGACAATCTGGTTCAGATTGCCCATAATGACAAGCTGGGGCGCGGTTGTGTGATTGTGGCACAGACCGGCATTGCCGGAAGCTGCACCTTCGGCGATTATGTGGTTTGCGGCGGGCAGACCGGCTTTGCCGACCATTTGAATATCGGCAGCGGTGCGCAGATCGGGGCACAGTCCGGTTTGTTGCGCGATGTTGAACCGGGTGCCGTTATGATGGGATATCCGGCTATCCCGCTGAAGGATTTTATGAGACAGGTTTCATATTTGCAGAAACTGTCGAAAAAGTAGTTTAATTAACTGAAAAGGAACAGAAATGTCAGAGACTAAAATTTATCATATTGAAGAAATTATGCAGATGCTGCCGCACCGTTATCCGTTTTTGCTGGTTGACCGTCTGGAAGTTGAAATTCCGGGCGAAAAGGGCGTCGGCATCAAAAACGTTACCATGAACGAAGAGTTTTTCCAGGGGCATTTCCCGGGAAATCCGGTTATGCCGGGCGTTCTGCAGATTGAAGCGATGGCGCAGACTGCCGGGGCAATTGTGGTTGCAGGCAAAGGTGACTTTGCCGATAAAAAACGCAGCGTGCTGTTTATGTCAATTGACGGAGTAAAATTCCGCAAGCCGGTTAAACCGGGAGATCAGTTGCGTATGCACGTTGAAAAAATCAAAGAACGCCGCAACATCTTTGTGTTCAAAGGCCAGTCGATGGTTGACGGACAGGTGGTGTCGGAGGCTGAGTTTACAGCTATGATCGTTGAATAAAATTTGTCTGGCCGGTAAGGCAGCCGGAGCGATTTTATTTGTTAAGCCGGATTATGTCCGGCTTTTTTGTTGTTGCCGCAGCTGAGCAAGATTGTGCGGGCGGTATGAGCTTTGCTGCTTTATGATGAAACGGTATTCGTTAAAGCAATTTTTAAAGGCGGGTATTTCATATTTGTCAAGCAAGGATAAGATTTTGTTATTGTCAGCGGTTTGGAGCATTTCCTGCCCGATGCCGTAGAGCAGGCGATAAAACGGATTGGCAACCCGGTTCTGCCGGGCGGTGATTTGAGCGTCAAGATAGTCATAATGCCACTGGTCAAACTGTCGGGGTGATAAGTTCGTTGCCGGCGGCGTGCTGAGCAGCGGATAAGTTGTCAGAGTTTGATAGTTGTCATGATTATAACCTTGTTCTTTGACCGCTTCGGCACAGGTTTCGGCAAACGACAGAAAATCGATGCTTCCGTCATTAAGGTAATATTTTTTCAAGTTGCGGCAGCGGCAGTCCAGCCGAATTCGGTTCAGTACGGTTCGGGTTGCCGCATAACCGCAGTAAAGCGGACTGTGTTTGTTTTCGACAACGTTGCGGAATTTGACAGCCATATTGTAGAGAGCCCACCGGTAGATTGCAGGATTGTCCGGTTCTTTAAGAGCCAGACAGCCGTAAGCAAAACAATCGGCAAAGCTTTCCTGCAGCATGTGCCATTCCTGAAAATAGCTGTCGGCCAGTTCTTTTTGTTCGGTATTGTTGCGGCTGTTTTTGCCGTGGCGGCGGTAGTTTCGGTAGGCTTCGGTTTGTTCCAGCAGGCTGTATTTGAAATCGAGGGCGTGGCCGTATTCGTGATATGGCGTACTCATACTGTCAGCCGGATTAAAGCCGGAAACACAATAGATGATGATTGTTTGTTTGAAGTCGGGAGATATAAAACAATAGCCGCTTTTCCCTTTTCGGAAGGAGCGGAATTTTTGTGCCGGGTCGGTCAGCTGCATGCTTTTCAGCAGGCCGTCGGCTTCGGAGCCGAATTTGGTTCGACACAACTGTAAGAAACGCTGTTGGTCAAATTTTCTGCGTCCCCGAGCGTCTGTCAGCATAAAGTCGTTAAAACAAACGGCAAAGGAGCGGCTGTTTCCATGGTTGCATAAGTTGTTCAGTTTGGCCATGTCTGCGGCAATATATTCTTTAAGCGCGCAAAAATAATGCGGATTCCAGTTTGTCAGAACCCTGCCGCAAAACAGATGTTGTTTGATATCCTGGTGCAGATGTTTGAGTGTATAACTTATCATGTCCGGCTTTCAGTATTTGCTGTAAAATATCATTTTTGTTGAATTTTGTCAATAATTGGCTTGCCAGTGAGCGGAATTTATGGTAAGAGGAAAGCAATGTGAAATTATTAATTAAAAACCTTTATCGAAATGGAAAGAAAGGAAATTATTGTTAAAACTTACGAACAGCTGGTTCGGGCGGTTGAGATTTTGGAAGCAGACATTATTATCGTCAGCGGCATGATTGCCTGTGCAGGTCGTCCGATTTATCTCCGCAGCGGGCAGATTGTCAGAGGGGCGGATAAATTCAGCGGACTGAAATTTAATTTTGAGGATCAGGCGCGCAGTGTGATTTTTTTGGAAGAATTCAGTAAGGTTCAAAATCTGAAAATCGATGTTGCGGCAAACAGCTATCCTTCCGCAGACCGAATGCAGGCCGTATTTGAGATAAACGGTCGTTGTGCCGTTTTGGAAAATATTTTTGCCGAAATCAAAGTTTATGAGTCCCGGGCTCAGCGTTACAGACAATATGCCGGCATTTATCCCCGGCATGAGCTGCAGCTTGCGGGGACGGTTTATTTCCGTTGCCGCGGTTGTTACGTTGTTCCGGTGGCCTATTGTCCGCTGGCAACGTCACGATTGGTTTCCTGCGGGGTCAAGCTGATTTGCGAAGGCGGAAAAATTCCCGAGTTTGATCGTTTTGAACTGCGGGGAAAAAATTTTGTGATAGATATCAGAACGGCTGTCGAAT
>ERZ779906.510-NODE-510-length-9973-cov-9.11414_pt1 | contig 9973 bp, 9 predicted proteins | sample MGYA00511586_ERZ779906 | MGnify/ENA primary metagenome ERZ779906 (study PRJEB29588, sample SAMEA2158408) | human gut metagenome | biome: human gut; feature: human-associated habitat; material: faeces | place: Denmark | collected 2008/2010 ...
AGATTAGATTTCTCAGGGTCGTTGTAGACTACGACGTTGATAGGATGCAGGTGTACAGGCAGCGATGTCATAGCCGAGCATTACTAATTGCCCGTCCACTTTTTGCCTTCCGTGTATGGAGGTATATACGTTCAGCAATATATGGACACTTTACTTTTTTCTCATCATGTCTGCCTTATTCAGGTGACTACAGCACCGGGGTTCCACCTCTTCCCATTCCGAACAGAGAAGTTAAGCCCGGTCACGCCGATGGTACTGCGTAACAGTGGGAGAGTAGGTAGTCGCCGTTTTCAGAAGAAGCCTCCGTGTCTGATAAGGATACGGAGGCTTTGTTCGTTTTATATCTTTACATATACTTAGATGCCGGCATGGATTGTTCTTGTGTTTTAGGCCATGAGTTTTCTGCTGATTTGTAGTGATATCAGGGTGAAATGAACATAAAAAAATGAATATTTTACTCTAAATACTACATAATGAGGATAATTATTCGTATCTTTGTTGCCCGAATAAACAAAAGAAGCTTTGGGAAAGTTTGATAAATACAAAATAGACCTGAAAGGTATGCAAGCAGATTCATGCAAATATGAGTTTGTGCTAGACAACCTTTTCTTTGCCAATATTGATGGACCGGAAGTGCAGAAGGGTAAAGTCAATGTGGTGTTAGTTGTAAAGAAAACATCTCGTGCTTTCGAATTGAACTTCCAGACAGACGGAATGGTGTGGGTGCCATGTGACCGTTGTTTGGACGATATGGAACAGCTTGTCAGCTCGACAGATAAGCTGCTGGTTAAGTTCGGTCATGAATATGCCGAAGAAGGTGACAATCTCATTGTAATTCCCGAAGAGGAAGGTGAGATTAATGTAGCATGGTTTATGTACGAGTTTGTAGCTTTGGCCATCCCCATGAAGCATGTGCATGCTCCGGGTAAGTGTAACAAGGCAATGACCAGCAAATTGAGTAAGCATATGCGCACTACTCCGGATGATGATATGGCTGAGGACACATTTGCTCCGGAAGAAGAGGTGGAGCTGATGAATGAAGAAGAAACGCAGGTAGACCCGCGTTGGGACGAATTAAAGAAAATATTAGATAACAATTAAAGATTAAAGAAAATGGCACATCCTAAGAGAAGACAGTCAAAAACAAGAACTGCGAAGAGAAGAACTCATGATAAAGCAGTAGCTCCTACACTGGCTATTTGCCCGAATTGTGGTGAGTGGCATGTATATCACACTGTATGTGGTGCATGTGGTTACTATAGAGGTAAGCTTGCAGTTGAAAAGGAAGCTGCCGTATAATTACGGTCAGTTTGACTAAAACTTATACTTGAATATCGGGCGTCTAAAAAGATTTGTAATTTAATAAGCAAACCTTTTTAGACTACCGTTGTTTCAGTAGTTCTATAAGTAAACAAGATTTTAATGGAAAAAATAAATGCAGTAATTACAGGAGTCGGCGGTTATGTACCTGATTACGTCTTGACAAACGACGAAATCTCAAGAATGGTGGATACCAATGACGAATGGATTATGACTCGTATCGGAGTAAAGGAAAGACGTATCCTGAATGAAGAAGGGTTAGGTAGTTCCTATATGGCGCGTAAAGCTGCCAAACAGCTGATGCAACGTACTGGCGCGGATCCGGATGATATAGATCTGGTGATTGTAGCTACTTCCACTCCGGATTATCATTTCCCTTCTACAGCTTCTATTTTATGTGATAAGCTAAGGCTGAAAAATGCATATGCTTTTGACTTGCAGGCAGCCTGCAGCGGATTTCTCTATCTGATGGAGACGGCGGCCAATTTCATCCGTTCTGGAAGATATAAGAAGGTTATCATTGTGGGAGCCGACAAGATGTCGTCAATGGTTGATTATACAGACCGTGCTACTTGTCCTATCTTTGGAGACGGCGCTGCAGCTTTCATGCTCGAGCCGACAACAGAAGATGTAGGTATTATGGATGCTATTCTGAGAACCGACGGCAAAGGTTTGCCTTTCCTGCATATGAAAGCGGGTGGGTCGGTTTGTCCTCCCTCTTATTTTACTGTAGACAACCACATGCATTACATTTATCAGGAAGGACGTACTGTGTTTAAGTATGCCGTATCCAATATGTCGGATGTTAGCGCGGCCATTGCCGAGAAAAACGGTCTGACAAAGGATAGCATTGACTGGGTGATTCCGCACCAGGCCAATCTTCGTATCATCGATGCTGTGGCACATCGTCTGGAAGTTCCTCGTGAGAAAGTACTGATTAATATCGAACGTTACGGCAATACCAGTGCTGCTACGTTGCCTCTTTGTATCTGGGACTTTGAAGATAAGCTGAAGAAAGGCGACAATCTTATTTTCACTGCATTCGGCGCAGGATTTACCTGGGGAGCCGTGTATGTGAAGTGGGGATACGACGGAAAGAAGCAGTAACATACTATTGCTAAATATAATATGATAAAACGCATCCTATTTCGATTCGATGCGTTTTTTTGTCTCAATTCAAATACTGAAGTCATGCACAAAGCAGGTTTTGTAAATATCGTGGGAAATCCGAATGTGGGCAAATCCACATTGATGAACGTTTTGGTAGGTGAGCGTATTTCTATCGCCACTTTCAAGGCGCAGACCACCCGTCATCGGATTATGGGCATCTATAATACGGATGACATGCAAATTGTGTTTTCGGACACTCCGGGTGTATTGAAGCCAAACTATAAGTTACAGGAGTCCATGCTTAATTTCTCCACTTCGGCATTGGCGGATGCAGATGTGTTGCTGTATGTGACAGATGTGGTTGAGACTCCCGACAAGCATAATGATTTTGTGGAGAAAGTAGGACACTTGGACGTTCCGGTATTGCTGCTTATCAATAAGATTGATTTAAGCAACCAGGAAAAGCTGGTGGAACTGGTGGAAGCATGGAAGGAATTGCTGCCGAAGGCGGAAATTATTCCTATCTCTGCTACTTCGAAATTTAATGTGGATTATGTCATGAAGCGGGTGAAGGAGCTGTTGCCCGACTCACCTCCTTATTTCGACAAGGACCAGTGGACGGACAAGCCGGCGCGTTTCTTCGTGACCGAAATAATCCGTGAGAAAATTCTGTTGTACTACGATAAGGAAATCCCTTATTCGGTGGAGGTGATGGTAGAACAGTTTAAGGAGGAGGCAAAGAAGATTCATATCAGTGCCGTAATCTATGTGGAGCGTGATTCGCAAAAAGGTATTATCATAGGCAAGCAGGGGAAGGCTTTGAAGAAAGTGGCTACTGAAGCGCGCCGTGATTTGGAGAGGTTTTTCGGGAAAACGATATTCCTGGAGACGTTTGTGAAAGTTGATAAGGATTGGCGGAGTTCGGACAAGGAACTGCGTAATTTTGGTTATCAGCTGGATTAAGAGTTATTCATACGACTGTGACAGTCGCAAAAAACAAAGAGTGTGAACTATGGGAAATTTAGTTGCAATCGTAGGACGTCCCAATGTGGGAAAGTCTACATTATTTAACCGTCTGACCAAGACACGTCAGGCAATTGTGAATGAGGAAGCGGGAACCACCCGTGACCGCCAATATGGAAAGACCGAATGGTTGGGACGTGAGTTCTCCGTGGTAGATACCGGCGGTTGGGTAGTGAACTCTGATGATATTTTCGAAGAAGAGATTCGTAAGCAGGTATTGATGGCGGTGGACGAAGCCGACGTGATACTGTTCGTGGTGGATGTGATGAACGGGGTTACGGACCTCGACGAGCAGGTAGCTGCCATCTTGCGTCGTGCCAAGAAGCCTGTGTTGCTGGTTGCCAATAAGACTGATAATCATGAACTGCAATACAATGCTCCTGAGTTTTACAGTTTGGGTTTGGGTGACCCTTATTGTATTTCTGCTGTAACGGGTAGCGGTACGGGCGATATGATGGACCTTATCGTCAGCAAGTTCAAGAAGGAATCTGATGAAATTCTGGACGAGGATATTCCCCGCTTTGCAGTAGTGGGACGCCCTAATGCCGGAAAGTCTTCCATAGTCAATGCCTTTATTGGAGAAGACCGCAACATCGTGACGGAGATTGCCGGTACCACGCGCGATTCTATCTATACCCGCTACAATAAATTCGGTTTTGATTTCTACCTGGTAGATACGGCGGGTATCCGTAAGAAGACCAAGGTGAATGAGGATTTGGAGTACTACTCTGTAATCCGTTCCATTCGTTCCATTGAGAATGCAGATGTATGTATTTTGATGGTAGACGCTACGCGTGGCATCGAAAGCCAGGATTTGAATATCTTCTCCTTGATACAGAAGAATGCCAAGGGGCTGGTGGTTGTGGTGAACAAGTGGGACTTGGTGAAGGACAAGACTGTGAAGGTGATGAAGACTTTCGAAGATGCTATCCGCAACCGTTTCGCTCCGTTTGTGGATTTTCCTATCATCTTTGCTTCGGCACTGACCAAACAGCGTATTCTGAAGGTATTGGAAGAGGCGCGTGATGTGTACGAAAATCGTATGACGCGTATTCCGACAGCTCGTTTGAACGAGGAAATGCTGCCGCTTATCGAGGCGTATCCACCCCCTTCAATTAAGGGTAAGTATATCAAGATAAAGTATATTACGCAGTTGCCCAATACCCAGGTGCCGTCATTTGTTTATTTTGCAAATCTTCCACAATATGTGAAAGAGCCTTACAGACGATTCCTGGAAAATAAGATGCGTGAGAAATGGAAGTTGACCGGAACTCCGATAAATATCTATATCCGGCAGAAGTAAAATATATCGTGATGATATAGTCGATTCTATTAACTGGTTTTATGAAGAGAAAGCGTCCGGAACATAGCTTCCGGACGCTTTCTTATGTAATAGGTTAGAAAATGAGGTGTGGTTTTATCCTTCAAGGTTCTGTATCTCCACTTCTTTGACTTTCCGGAATAGGTCAGATGCAAATATGAAACTGTTCAACCGCTCGTTGGTGGAAGTGAAGATATCGTCTTTATTGCCTTCCCATTCTTTGTGTCCTTCGTAAATATAGATGATTTTTTCTCCGATACCCATTACAGAGTTCATGTCATGAGTGTTGATGAGAGTAGTCATATTGTATTCTCGGGTTATATCTTGTATCAGTTCGTCGATGACAAGCGAGGTCTTGGGGTCAAGTCCTGAATTCGGCTCGTCACAAAACAAGTATTGCGGGTTTAGGGCAATGGCACGGGCAATGGCTACGCGTTTCTGCATACCGCCGCTGATTTCTCCGGGAAATTTGTCTTTGGCTTCAATCAGGTTTACACGCTCCAAGCAGAACATGGCACGACGAGTCCGATCGCGCAGGGTATCGTTGCTGAACATGTTCAGTGGAAACATCACATTGTCCAGTACCGTCATGGAATCGAACAGCGCGGCACTTTGGAAAATCATTCCCATTTCCCGGCGGAGCGCTTTCTTTTCCTTCTTTCCCATGGCGAGGAAGTTGCGGTGGTCATACAACAGTTCTCCTTTGTCCGGTGTCAGCAGACCCACGATACATTTCATGAGTACGGTTTTTCCCGAACCGCTCTGCCCTATAATCAGGTTGGTCTTTCCATTCTCGAAAGTGGCATTGATATCTTTCAGTACCTCTTTTTCTTCAAATGATTTGCAAAGTCCTTTCAGTTCAATCATCCCATTAAAAGTTGAGTTAATATTAGGTCGGCGAATAAGATAAGTACGCTGCTGCATACTACGGAGTCGGTGGACGCCTTGCCCACTTCGATGGAACCGCCTTCGACGGTGTAACCGAAGAATGCCGATACGCTGGCAATGATAAAGGCAAAGAACAGTGACTTGATGATGCCGCACCAAATAAACCATTCGACAAACATGTACTGCAAGCCGTATTCCAAATCTACCGCCGACATGATGCCGCCGAACCAGCAAGTACAGAAGGCACCTATGATGCCGGCGAATATACTGAACGTCACCATCAGTGGAATGGTTGTCACCATAGCGGCAATTTTCGGTAGGATGAGATAGTTGGCAGAATTGACACCCATAATTTCAAGGGCGTCTATCTGCTGGGTGACTCGCATGGTGCCCAGCTCCGAGGCGATGTTTGACCCGACCTTTCCTGCCAGAATCAGACACATGATGGAGGAGGAGAATTCCAGCAGCATGATTTCTCGGGTTACATATCCCACTGTCCATCGAGGCATGAAAGGACTCTCGATGTTCAACTTTATCTGTATGGTGATTACAGCTCCGATGAAGAACGATATCAGCAATACGATGCCGATAGAGTTCACGCCGAGCTGTTCCAACTCGTTGACATATTGGCGGAAAAACATACGCATACGTTCGGGACGGGCAAATACGCGTCCCATCAGTATGATATATCGTCCCACTGTCTTAAGTGCTTTAAACATAACATATAAGTATTTGAATGCAAATGTACACTATTTCGGCTTATTTTTGCTACATTTGCGGCGAAAACCTTTAGAGTATGGAAGAAGAAAAAGGCATAAAGGACAATGTAGAGGAAGTTAAGGAAAATCTGCAGGCCGGACCAAGCTTGACTGCCGGGGCAGAGCCACGGGAGGAAGGTAGCATGGTGCTGCGTACGGAGGATTTGGTGAAAAAGTACGGAAAGCGTACGGTAGTGAGCCATGTGTCCATTGATGTGAAGCAAGGGGAGATTGTCGGTTTGCTGGGGCCGAATGGCGCCGGTAAGACAACTTCGTTTTATATGACCGTAGGGCTGATTACTCCCAATGAGGGACGTATCTTCTTGAATGATTTGGATATAACGAAATATCCGGTATACAAGCGTGCGCAGACGGGTATCGGTTATTTGGCGCAGGAGGCTTCCGTGTTCCGTCAAATGAGTGTGGAAGACAATATTGCATCTGTACTGGAAATGACCGACAAGCCTTTGGAGTATCAGAAAGACAAGCTGGAGAGTCTGATTGCAGAGTTCCGCTTGCAGAAGGTAAGGAAGAACAAGGGTAACCAGTTGTCAGGTGGCGAGCGGCGCCGTACAGAAATTGCCCGTTGTCTGGCCATTGACCCCAAATTTATTATGTTGGACGAGCCTTTTGCCGGTGTAGACCCGATTGCAGTGGAGGATATTCAGCAGATTGTGTGGAAGTTGAAAGATAGGAATATCGGCATTTTGATTACTGACCACAATGTGCAGGAGACGCTGAGCATTACCGATCGTGCTTATCTGCTGTTTGAAGGAAAAATTCTGTTCCAGGGTACGCCGGAAGAGTTGGCCGAGAATAAGATTGTACGTGAAAAGTATCTGAGTAATAGCTTCGTACTTCGTCGCAAGGATTTTATGAAGTAATCCCGGATACTGTCGATTGATAGAAATAAAAAAAGACCACTCATTCAGTGGCCTTTTTTTATTTCTCCTTAAATCTCTATGATTAATATTTTGGAGGTCTTGCTTCTTTCACTACCATTTGGCGGCCGAAGAATTCAGCACCGTCTAGTTCGGCAATAGCTTTAGCTGCAGCAGCGTCATCTTCCATTTCTACAAAAGCGATGCCTCTGAAACGTCCGGTGGTGCGGTCATTGATAAATTTTACAGAAGATACTGTGCCGTAATCTTCCATTGCCTTCTGCAGGTCACTCTCCTTAACGCGGTAGTTAAGGTTTCCAACATAAATGTTCATAATGAAATTGATAAAATAAATATAATGAATAAAACTCTCTTGGAAGGAAGGCTGAATAATAAATGGATTACAACGACAGAGAGTTTACAAAAGCGTTCTTGAAAACGGAAGTAAAAACCATGTAATGGAAATCGAAAAACTAATGCGCCATCATTCCGCGACAAAGAAACGCATAAAATTCGGATAAACAATGTTTTTCCTTAATTATTTTTGTAGATTGTCGTGCCTTCGGGCATCTCCCATTTCTCTTCATAGAAACTGGACGGTTCGGTTTATCATCGTCTTTTCCCTGAGTATCTTTCCCGTAAACGTCCTCCGTTGTCAGCCCGATGGTTGGGCTCTTCTACCGCTCTATCCAAGAATTAAACTGAAATAAATCGGCAATGTTCTTTTGATAATTGAAAGAATAACGCTAATTTTGCACGCCCATTTGAGATATGGAACAAAGTATAAATCAAATAAATAATTGTCAGAATGAACGTTTCATTACAAAACATTGACAAAGTAAGCGCACTGCTTACTGTAAAGCTTGAGAAAGCAGATTATCAGGAAAAAGTAGACAAATCATTGAAGAGCTTCCGTCAGAAGGCACAGATTCCCGGTTTCCGTAAGGGAATGGTTCCTATGAGCTTAGTTAAGAAAATGTATGGTAAGTCTGCATTGGCTGAAGAGGTGAACAAGCTGCTTTCAGAAACAGTATATAAGTATATCCAGGACAATAAGGTAAATATATTGGGCGAGCCTTTGCCCAACGAAGACAAGCAGCAGGAAATTGATTTCGATACTATGGAAGAGTTCGAATTCTTGTTTGATATTGCTTTGGCTCCGGAATTTAAAGCTGAAGTCAGTGCAAAAGATAAGGTAGATTACTATACTATTGAAGTTACAGACGAAATGGTGGATAACCAGGTCAAGGCTTACACTCAACGTAACGGCAAGTATGACAAGGTAGACGTTTACGAGGACAATGACATGCTGAAAGGTTTGCTTGCTGAACTGGATGAAGAAGGTAATACCAAAGAGGGTGGTATTCAGGTGGAAGGTGCTGTAATGATGCCTTCGTACATGAAAAATGATGAACAGAAAGCTATCTTTGCCGGTGCAAAAGTGAACGATGTGCTTGTATTCAATCCGAATACTGCTTGGGACGGAAATGCTGCCGAATTGTCTTCTTTATTGAAGATTGACAAGGAAGCTGCTCCCGAAGTAAAATCCAATTTCAGCTTCCAGGTAGAAGAAATCACACGTTTCGTTCCGGGTGACTTGACTCAGGAAATTTTCGACCAGGTATTTGGCGAAGGTAATGTGAAAACGGAAGAGGAATTCCGTGCCAAAGTGAAGGAAGTTATTGCCAACCAGTTCGTGGCAGACAGTGACTATAAGTTCTTGATTGACGCACGTAAGATGCTGACAGAGAAAGTAGGCAAGCTGGAATTCCCGGATGCATTACTGAAGCGCATTATGCGTCTGAACAATCCTGACAAGGAAGAAAGCTTTGTAGAGGACAACTATGACAAGAGCATCGAAGAGCTGACTTGGCACCTGATTAAAGAACAGCTGGTGAAAGCCAATGATATCAAGGTTGAGCAGGAAGACATCACAAACATGGCTAAGGAAGCTACCCGCGCACAGTTTGCACAATATGGTATGATGAGTGTGCCTGAAGAAATCCTGGAAAACTACTCAAAGGAAATGCTTAAGAAGAAAGAGAGCATAGAAGGCTTGGTTAATCGTGTGGTTGAATCTAAATTGGCTACAGCATTGAAGTCTCAGGTGGAACTGGAGCATAAGAACGTTTCTGCTGAAGAGTTCAATAAGATGTTTGCATAAGAGTAATGTGAGCCTACGGCTAAAATTTATAAAGAAACACAGAGTTTGACAAACTATAACTCTGTGTTTTTTTGTGTCTCTGTGTTCTTTTTTGTTTCTTTGTATCCTTATAAATTAAAAAATAGAAAGAAATGGATGATTTTAGAAAATACGCTACCAAGCATCTTGGTATGAACAGTTTGGTGCTGGACGATGTGATTAAATCACAAGCCGGCTATTTGAATCCCTATATCCTCGAGGAACGCCAGCTCAATGTAACGCAGTTGGACGTGTTTTCCCGTCTGATGATGGACCGCATCATTTTCCTCGGTACGCAGGTTGATGACTATACAGCCAATACTTTGCAGGCTCAGTTGCTTTATCTGGATTCGGTGGATCCGGGCAAGGATATTTCCATCTATATCAATTCGCCGGGCGGTTCGGTATATGCCGGTCTGGGTATTTATGATACCATGCAGTTCATCAGTAGTGATGTGGCTACCATCTGTACTGGAATGGCGGCAAGCAT
>ERZ779906.528-NODE-528-length-9733-cov-2.60911_pt1 | contig 9733 bp, 9 predicted proteins | sample MGYA00511586_ERZ779906 | MGnify/ENA primary metagenome ERZ779906 (study PRJEB29588, sample SAMEA2158408) | human gut metagenome | biome: human gut; feature: human-associated habitat; material: faeces | place: Denmark | collected 2008/2010 ...
CGGGAAGCCGTTTGCAGACGCTGCAGCAACTCGGCCCGCTCCCGGTCTTTTTGCAGAATAAACGCCAGAATCGGCATTGTTAATTCGTCAGGCAAAAATTCCTGCTCCACAAAAACAACATTGTAATCGCGAGGAAAAAAGACCGTTCCCTGTTCTGTTTCCAATTCGCCTTTCAAGACTCGGAATAAAGTTGACTTGCCGCAGCCGTTAGGGCCGACCAAACCGACTTTCTGCCCATCGGAAATATGGGCGGAGGCATGTTCAAGCAAAACTTTGGGGCCGATGCGGACGGTTATGTCATTAATGTCAATCATCTAATTTTATCTGATAAGAGGCCTGGCCGTATTTAACCAGTATATGTTCGGGATTCTGCCGGCGATCCAAACTCAGGGAAAAACTTTTGGCATTGCTGCGGATATTGTCATACAAATAAAAACGATAGCCGCCGCAAATATATTTTTTCCCTTTCGGCCTGTCCGTCTCCGAGCAAAAAGCGGTAATGCTGCCAATCAGCAGGTCATAACTTCCGGCCAGAGGGACGGCTTCCATACTCAGAATATAGAAAATGTCTTTGCCGTTCCGGTGTCCGATGACTATGTCATGATAGGGAAATTTATAACTGCGGCGAAACATCCACAATTTGGGAAGCATCAGATTGCTCCATTTGCCGTCGCCGCGATTATAAGTATAACTGCTGGTTTCCGGATTCAGTTTGACGTAAGCAACCAGATTCCGATAGGTATCTATCCGATAATTTTCATCTTTCAGGGTTACGGCACAGTTGTTTTTGCCGTAACAGGGTTTAACACTGGTAAAGGGAGAAAATTCCATATTGCTGTTGCGGTAAAACCGTTTCATCCGCGCATTCAGGTAACGAGCGGACAAATCGTCATTCCAGCCTGCCGTCAGGGTATCATATTTCATATACTGGGTGTTTATGCAGTTTAGAACGGCATTTATATCGGAACTTATTTTACAATTGAGCGGTGCACCGTGCGGACGAATCGAAATTCCCAGATATTTTGAGCAGAAAAGCTCCGCACAAAACAAGACAAGCAGCAACAGCAATATAAAAGTCAGTTTTTTCATTCACACCTATTTCAGCTGCGTCCGATACAGCGAACGATAAACGCTGTCCTCCTTCTGCATCAGTTCGTCATGGCTGCCCATTTCCACCAGTTCGCCGTAATTTACGACGACAATTTTGTCGGCGTTGCGAACCGTGGACAGACGGTGGGCAATGATAAAGACCGTACGATCGGTCATCAGGTTGTCAATCGCCTGCTGAACGATTGCCTCCGACTTGTTATCCAGAGCGGAGGTCGCCTCGTCCAAAATAACAATCGGCGCATTTTTGATAAAGGCACGGGCAATGGCAATACGCTGTTTCTGACCGCCGGAGAGCAGAACGCCGCGCTCGCCGATTTCGGTATCCAATCCTTTATCCAGAGAAGCAATAAACTCTTCCAGGCAGGCTGATTTTACCGCACGGTCGATTTCTTCCGGCGTTGCGTCTTCCTTGCCGAGCAGAATATTCTCGCGAATCGTGCCGGCAAACAGGAAGTTATCCTGAAAAACGATGGCGATTTTATCGCGCAGCGAATCCAGCTCCAAATCACGAACGTCAACCCCGTCAATGCAGACACTGCCGGAAGTGACGTCATAAAAGCGGGGCAGCAGGTTAACCATGGTGGTTTTGCCGCCGCCGGAGTTGCCGACAAAAGCTATTGTCTGACCGACTTTAACGTTCAGACTGACGTTTTTCAGTACCGGTTTGCCGGGAACATATTCAAAACAAACATTTTTATATTCAATCGACTTGCTGATTTTTTCCAACGGTTTGGCATTCGGTTTGCTGGTAATGGCGGGAACCTGTTCCAACAGCCCGAAAACGCGCTCCATAGCCATCAGCGACAGCTGGACGCTGTTGAAATTGTTGCCGATGCTTTTTATCGGATTATACAGCATAATCAGCGCGGTGATAAACGAAACAAAATTACCGGCGGAAATCTGCTTGGTGACGATCAGATAGCTGCCGAGCCAGATAATCAATGCAATGCCAAGAGAAACGACAAAATGCATCAGCGGCGACATCAGTCCGGTACGCTGAATCATTTTAATCCCCAACTTGAAAACACTGTTTAAGGTGTTGCGGAAGCGGGCCAACTGGTATTGATAAAGGTTGTAGGACGTAACAATGCGGTTGCCGTTGAAAGTTTCGTTATAGTGGGTCATTACCGCAGAACCGGAAAAGATGGTTTTATCCATCAGCCCCTTGATGCGGCGGCGCACGGTTGTCAGCGGATAGAGGGCTCCGAGCAGAACGATAATCGCCACGATTGCCAGTTCCCACGAGTTGTAAATCAAAACGCCGATAAGAGACAGTGAAGAGAAAACACGGGTCGTAAACAGTTTGAGGTTATTCAGCAGCCCGGCGCAGGCCATATCAACATCGTAATTAAAACGAAACAGAATGTCGCCGGAAGTCGATTTGTCAAAGAAGCCGGCGTCATAATGCATCAGTTTTTCAAACAAAGTGATTTTCAGTCCCTGGGAAATTTTCTGTCCGACCCAGGTATTCAGATAAGTTGCCGTATAGTTCAGCAGACTCTGCAGGCAGCTGAACAAAACAATCAGCAGCGGAATATAGGAAGTCGAAGCCGGATTTTTTTCGACCATGACAATATCCATATAAGGCTGCAGCGACCAGGCAATGACCGCATCCATCGAACCGATGGGAATTGTAATCAGGACACCGAGCAGCCCCCTTACCCAGTAAGGTTTGACATAAGGAAAGATTTTGCAATAATTACTGACGGTGTAAGTTGATTTGAATTTCTTCAGAAGTTTGGCAAACATTCTCATCTCAGTTGTGATATTAAAGTTATTCCCAACATAGAACAGAATGCCGCCTTTTGGCAAGCGGAAATAATCAAATATCTATTATTAATTGGATATCTCCAGCCCGGCAGCCAAAACAGGCGTTATGTCATAAACTTTCACAAAATCGTCCGCCGCAAACCGGCAGGCGTTGACATGGGTATTGGTACAGCGAAGGCTTTTGAACAAGCCGCTGCCTTTCAACCGTTCGACGGCTCCGTCAACAAAAACGCCGTGGGTTGCCAATATGTGGATTTCACGCGCACCGGCGGCATCATAAGCCCGGGCTGCCTGAATAACGGATTCTCCCGAACGGATCATATCGTCATATATAACCACCCGGCGTCCGGATACGTTGGCATTCAAGGCAACAACCTCCGTCTGCTCGCCGGAAAGACGCTGTTTCATAATATAAGCGCTGTCCAGCCCCAGACGGCCGCTCATTTTCTGCACCCATTTCGCCCGCCCCATGTCGGCCGTAGCCAGAACCGGGTTTTCACCGACATCAGCAATCATCTGTCTTATCAAAGGTTCGGCGGTCAGATGAATCGGACGGATGGAACCTTCAAAGTAATATTGGGTGCCGAGTGAATGCAAATCAACCATATACACGAAATTTCCGCGGGCAGAAGTCGGCAAAGAACTCAGCAGACGGGCAATATTTTTGGCTATGACGACTTCGCCGCGCCGGGAAGCCCGCTCCATGGTCGAATAGCCGAAATAAGGAATGACGATATGCAGCGAAGAGCATTGTTCCATAACCAAAGCGCTGCATATATTATACATCTCCATCACCGCGGCATCGCTGACGGTTCCGGCGACATAGACGGCCGGACTGTTGCGTATCTCCCGTGCTTCAAGGAGACGGTAATAGTTTTCCCCGTCAGGAAAGCGGGTGTGCTCGATTTTGCCGAGGCGGAAATCGATTTCCGACGGAGCCGCGGCTAATTTTTTCGCCAAAAAGGCATAAGGCCGGGAACTGAAAATATTGGCTTTGACAGGCATGGTTTTCCTCCGGTTATCTGTTCGGACAGTTAAACATATAATCTTTAATTTTCAGATAATAATAATTCTTTATATTTCGTTTGTTTTCCTTTATAGTGAGCCGGTCAAAGAAATTAAAAACTTTGAATTTTTAAATTTCTTTGGTGAATGTTACAACTTAATTCACTAAGAGGAAAAAATGAAAATACTTGTCGGCATGAGTGGCGGCGTTGATTCTTCCGCGGCGGCTCTGTTATTGAAAAAAGCCGGATATGACGTTATCGGCGCCACAATGTCCATTTGGGACAAAGCACAAAATTTTAAGAATATGACCGGGAAAGAAGGCTGTTTCAGCCCGCATGAGGAAGAGGACATTGCCGCTGCCCGGAAAGTCTGCCAAAAGCTGGATATTCCTTATCATGTTATCGACTGCACAGCGGAATATAAAAAAATCGTGCTTTCCAACTTCAAAGCCGAATATCTGGCCGGACGAACGCCGAATCCCTGCGTTTTATGCAATGCGACAATCAAATTTTCAGCCCTGCCTCTTGCCGCCCGAGCGGCCGGAATAGAATTTGACAAGTTTGCGACCGGGCATTATGCCGGTGTCCGTTTTAATCAGGAAAACGGGCGTTATCAGCTTCTTTGCGGCAAAGATCCGCGTAAAGATCAGGCTTATTTTCTTTATCGTCTGTCTCAGGAACAACTGGCCGGCATTATGCTGCCGCTCGGCAGTTACACCAAAGCGGAAATCAGAGAACTGGCCAAGGAAGCCGGGCTCGAAGTCTGTGACAAACCGGACAGCCAGGACTTTTATACCGGCGATATCAATGATATTATTCAGGAAGCGCCGAGAAGCGGAAACTTTGTCAACAGCGAAGGAAAAATCCTTGGACAGCATCAGGGTTTCTGGAACTTTACCATCGGGCAGCGCCGCGGTATGGGTATTGCCGCGGAAAAACCGTTGTATGTTATTGCCCTGCATCCGGAAACCAATGAAGTCGTGCTGGGCTTTGCCGACGAGACAATGCAGCAAGGACTGATTGCCGGACGGATGAACTGGATTTCAATTTCAGCACCGGAAACGGCTTTACACTGCGAAGCCAAAATCCGTTCATCGCAGAAACCGGTCCGGGTTACGGTGACCCCGGAAGAGAACGATTGTTTCAAAGTTGAATTTGAAGATTTGCAAAAAGCTTTAACGCCCGGTCAATCCGTTGTTTTTTATCGAGACGGAACGGTTTTGGGCGGCGGTTTCATCCAATCGGTCTTTTAAACTTCTCATACCGTAACCTGTCTTGCAGCAGGTTACGGTATGAAACATTTAATCCCAAGAACTCATCATAATTTTGCGATAGCAGTCGATAACGACACGAATTTTCGGAATATCTTTGGTCAGACGGTGCGCCACCAGATAAAAAGTTACTTCCGGCGTCTCCTTAATCTCCGTCAACAGGCGGAGGTCTCCGTCATTGGCATATTGCAGCGGCAGAACCCCTATGCCTCCGCCGGCACGCAAAATTTTAATAACCGAAAAATTGGAGTTGGAGGAAAAGCAAACGCGGGGAGAACGCGCCATAATATCTTTCCACACTTTCAAATAATGGTAATGCCCGAATTTGCCGCAGACACGGTGGTTGGCAATCAAGTCCTCAATGCTCTTCGGTTCGCCGTGTTTTTTCAGATATTCGGGTGTGGCCATAAAACCGTACTTTACATTCCGGCTGGCAACGATAACCAGGTCGGAACCGGTCGGCGGCTCAAAGGTAAAGCCCAAATCGACGTCGAGCACATTGAAATTCGGCGGCTCGTAGTTAGAAATCGCATCAATGCGGATATTCGGGTATTCTTCCCAGAAAGTGCTGATGCTGTCACTCGGCAACGCGGCTGAAACTGCCAACGGAATACCGACACGGACGGTTCCCGACAGGGCATCCTTATGAGAAGCAAGGGTATCTACGCTGCGAACAACCTTTTTGATGTCAAACCCCAGATTGATAATGTTCTGAGCCTCATAAGTAAGGACACTGCCGCGGCCGTTGCTGGTTACCAGCTTGGTTCCAAGCTCCTTTTCCAAATCGCTGATATATTTATTGAGGGTATCAACGGAGAGGTTCAGGGCTTCGGCAACTTTTTTCTTGCTGTTATTTTCCGAAACAGCAACCAGCATTAGCAAGCCTTCCAGCTTTGCGATGTCTTTTTTGGTTATCATCGTCCCTCACAACAGCCGGCTAACGCCGACTCAGCAGTCTTTCTTGCATTCGGCAATATCAGGCCGCGGTATGATTAATAATCAGACTTCCCAGCTGCGGGAAAATTCTTCGTCCTTGAACAGAGAGGCCAGACCGGTAATCTGCTTTAAGCGCAGCACCTCATCGGCAGACATGCCGATGTTGCGGCAAATCCAGGCATCGCTTTTGCCCATTTCCAGCAGCTCGGCCACGATGTTGCTCATCAGGTCAACGTTATGGCGCGGGCACGGTTGTGACGAATGGTTGAAGCCATCCGGTCGCCCAAAGGTTTGTCAATTACGACAACCGGCATTTTGCCGCCTTCACGCTCATAAATGCGCGGGCTGGTCAACATGGTGGTAAAACGGTGGAAACCGTCCACAACGATGTACTCATCCTTATCTTTGTCATAGTAGCAGACAATCGGCTGGGTGAAACCGTCTTCCCAGATAGAAATTTCCAGCAATTTCATTTCCGGAGGAGCAACACGGTTAGGGTTGTAGTCGTTGGCCTTGATTTTTTCGACCGGAATCGCCTGAACATTGTAAACAGGGCTTTTATATTCACTCATAATACTTTCCTCACAAGTTTCTGTATTTCGCCATTAATTCGCGCTCACGCTCCGCCTGTTTTTTGGTTTGGGTAAAGCCCATATATTTGCAGAGGTGATCGTTTTTCAAAATGCATACGGCCATTCGTTTCCAAGACGGAATATCGATGGTTGATTTTATATCATCGGTGTTATCCGGCGTGCCGAGAAAACGAATCTTGTCGCGGCTTTTGTTGTAACCGCTGGGACCGTTACGGCGAATCGGATAATTGCATTCTTCCAGCTCTTTCAGCGCGTCTTCGTTGACCACGCCGCCTTTTTTCCACCAAAAACGAATGGATGTTTTAAATTTATTGATATAATTCTGGCGGATGCTCTCCGGCAGGGTTGCCAGCAAAAACTTTACATAGGAACGCCAGGTGTGCCCCGGAGGCAATGTGAACTTGCGGGCGCCCAATGCCTTGGTGCTGCCGTAGATGGCCCCGAAGTTAGCCCCCTGAACCCGGCCGACAACCCGTATCCAGGTATCGGGCTCAAGCACGCGGTAAAGGTTCAGGCTGTCTTTGGCGCTCTCATGATACGGACTGGCAACACGCATCTGGTTAATGGAAAGGCCTGCCTTATAAAAGAGGTCGTAAATATGGTTGTAATCAAAATCAAACTTGCCGTTGGCAACCCATACATCTTTGGTTGTCCAGTCATACAACGGATAAGCGTGATAAAAATTCTCACCCATTTTGGTGTTCCATTTGCCCTCGCCGACGCTGGTTTTTTTATAGTTGGCGTAAGCCCGGTAACGGTTGAGGGATTCATCGGCGCGAATCCCCAGCAGGCAGATGGATTTTCCCTTATGCTGGCGGGCATACCATTTTCCGAATTCCGCATAGAAGTCTTCCTGCGGCATTTTGTATTTGTAAAAATCGAAATTATGATTTTCCAGCTTAATGATATAATCCTGTTTAGGCATCGGGCGCACCCAGGCAGCCTTTTTGTCGGGATCCCAGGTGTACCAGTACATCTGGTAGTTGCTGACGGCGCAGCGGGAAGCCTGCGGAATGCAAACCCAATAAGGCTCGATATCGTTTATATTGTTTTCAAACATACGGGTGACAAAATCCGTCGTTGTCTGATACTGAGCCTCAAAATCCTGATGAAAGACGCCGATTTTTTTTTGAATATTATGACGGCGTTTATAGTCCAGGACAAGATTCAACAGCAGGCCGCTGTCCTTACCGCCAGAAAAAGAGACATAGATATTCTCAAAATGCTCGAAGATATATTTTAAACGAGCCTGAGTTGCCTCATAAACATTAATATCCAAATATTTCTTCACAGTCGTAATGCCTCCTCTTTCGTTATCATATGGCATACATTTGACAGAACATTTTTTTTACGTTCCAAATTATCATTAATCAATTGTTCCAAATTGGTTTTTACCCAAAAGTCATAAATATTTATTTTGCGTGCGATTCCTTTGCTCACGACACTGTCCAGCCCCTGTACTTTACATTTATAATCGAAAGTTTGGGAAAAATATATAATATTATTGCATAACTGCATATCCAGCCCGAACTTATCAACGCCGTAAGTACAAAACATAATATCCGCTTTTCGCTCAAATTCTTTTATCGCTTTACGTTTATTAGATTTTCCGGTCAGTTCGACAAATTTAACATCGCCAAAAAACCGGCTTTCCTTAAAAAAGGTAATTTCATCCAAAAACTTAATATAAATAATAACCTTTTCGCCGCGCTCCAAAATCTGGTGTACCAGTTTCCGCAAGGCTTCAAGCTTGTTCTCCGAGAGGGTGTACATCCGCTGGAAGTTCTGGACAACATCCATAAAAGCAACTTGCTCCCGGTCCCGCAAAAAGAGACTCTTTTCGTCATTATAACTTTTTTCTTCCTGCGGTGTCAGTTCAAAATAATGGTTCCTGTGGGTAATTTCGTATTTGTCCCCGAAATCAAACCCCAAAACATAAGGTTTGACAAGCTCAAACAGGCGGGCTTCGTCTTCAGGACGCGACCAATGTTTCATAACCAGATAGTTGCTGTAGCAGAACGGCATGAAGATGTGGCCGAATTGATTCTCGTTCATCCGCAGGATTTTAGTGTCTAAAAACTCTATCTGCGAATATAAATCAATTAATCCTTGTGTCAACGGAATACTGCTCAATATTAAGCGGTAACTGAATTTTGAGCTCAGAGACAGCAGGCGCTGCGTCCGTCCCGCTTCGGTATTTTTTATGGTGATGCTTTCATCGACCACGCAGAAAATCTTAAAGTTGTGGATTAAATTATACAACTCCAGATATTTTTCATCCGAAATCGATACGCTTTCTATCGAATAATAGTACATCCGGTGACGGAACGTCCGGTTGTTCTTTTTGATTTCGTTCATATAGGAACGCGTGGACAGAAATCCCGAAGGCGCAATCCATATCACGAAGTCAACCTCGTTCAGCTTTTCTTCCACCAGAGACAACGCCAGCTGTATTTTTTTTGGCAACCTGATTTATAAACAAGACACCGGCTTTGAGTTCGCTCAGCTTTTGGTGAGCCTTTTGCAGAACGTCTTCCTGCAGCACGTCTTCATAATCCATATCGTCTTCCCGCATTTAATATTATCATCCCCTAATATATAATAATCGATTTAAGAGTTCCACCTCTCTTGCTAAGGTTGCGAATAAAAAATCTCATTATTTTTGGCACGAATATTGCATATAAAACAAATAAGTTTATGGAAAAATTTTGAGGTTTTGTGATTATGAACACCGTTTTGTTTAAGAAATCAGCCGTTTTCAGCATTATCGGAGCTGTTTTTCTGCTCGCGGGCGGACAGGCTGCGGCCAGTTCCCGCATAAAAGATATTGCCGATTTTGAAGGCGTCAGAGAGAACCAGCTGGTCGGTTACGGCCTGGTTGTGGGCTTAAACGGCACCGGTGACAACATAAAATCCATCAATTTTGCCAAAGAGAGCCTGATCAGTATGCTTGACCAGCTTGGCATCAACGCCCGCGACGGTCAGCTTAAATCCAAAAACATTGCTGCCGTCATGGTCACGGCCAGCCTGCCGCCCTTTGCCCGCC
>ERZ779906.529-NODE-529-length-9726-cov-1.5805_pt1 | contig 9726 bp, 7 predicted proteins | sample MGYA00511586_ERZ779906 | MGnify/ENA primary metagenome ERZ779906 (study PRJEB29588, sample SAMEA2158408) | human gut metagenome | biome: human gut; feature: human-associated habitat; material: faeces | place: Denmark | collected 2008/2010 ...
ATTAAAATCCGCACGTCCGTTTCTTACATACCACCAATTTCCTTTAAAATAAGCTAATGTATTTGCATTAAAGTCAATTTTACCGTTTTTTACATACCACCAATTTCCTGAATATAATGCCAAACCGGTATAGCTATAATCAACAGATCCATTTTTATAAAAATACCAATTGCCATCAGATGCCTGTTTCAAATTATTAAGACCTAAATAGTCCATTATGCCGTTTGCATCTGCTACTCCAAGTGTCCTCAGTTTTTCTTCCGATGACAAAAATTGCTCACAATCACTTGCATTACTTATAAAGCAATGTTCAATCAGTACTGCCGGAATATTGTTATATTTATTTCCTTTTATTACAGCCAAATAATCAGCTAATGATCCATCCGGATATCTTGTATTATTTTCCGAATTTCTTATAAGTGTTCCTCTTCCTTGCTGAGGAATACCCAAGGCCTTTAATCTTTTTATAATATCTTTGGCAAGAACTTCTCCATTTCTTCCTATTTCACTTTTATAATTCATATTTGGGTAGTATACTGACACGCCTCTTGCCGATGGTCCTGAAGAATTCAAATGGAAACTAATATACAAATCAGCCTTAACATTTTTCGAAACTCTACTCGCTTAGAATTACATTCTGTGCTCTTTACTGAGCCGCCTCCAAAGGGACACGAGTAGGAATCTCTTACCATATATACCTTTACACCATCATGCTTCTCTAATTCCTGCTTGCAATATGAGGCAATCTTATATGTAAGGACTTCCTCTCTGTATCCATTACTTCTGTTTTGAGCTCCTGCGTGAGAAGCATCGTGACCAGCATCCAATACCACAACATATTTTGGAATTGATGATGCCTTCACCTGTTCCTGCGAATCTCCCAAATTAGGGAAAATACCGCAAATCATTGCCATTATTAATATTGCGGCAAATATTTTTTTACATGCCTTTTTTAACATTTATTAAGCCACCTTCCTTAGTACTATAGATTTATTTTATTACTATTATATATACTTTTCAAGTGCTATATTTACCATTTAACGCAATTGCCTAATTCAAAATATTTTTATTATAGAATTTAGAGTTTAATTTCAATTGATAATCAAGTGCAGAACACCCAAATTCTTCTGCTAATGTTTTAGTATTTGAAAACAAATCTGTTCCTAAACCTAATCTATCCCCTTCAATACCGCATCCCAACGCAGATAATGTAGTTGGAAACATATCCATAGTTGTATACGTTCTTGCATCTCCAGTGTATTTCTTATCTGAATTTATAACATTTACATATGTACGCCTATCGTATCCATCAGGCATATCCTTAAAATAACTGCTATCCATACATAAATGATCTCCTGATAGTATAATTACTGTATCCTCATAAAAATCCTGCTGCTGTATCCATTCTACAAAAGAAGCAACCTGACGACTATTGCACGCCAGCACATTTGAATATTGCTGACCATACTGATTCTCACATAAATCACATACATAGCCGTCCGTAAAATGAGTATCTGTTGTTAACATAGTCAAATTAAACGGCTCACCTTTTGAAGCTAGTTCCGTGAGTGTGTCCTTAGCAAAATCAAATAGTTTCTCGTCCTCATACCCCCACCATTCAAAATAATCCGATGGTATCTTATGAGTCTTTATTGCCCAATTGTAATCATACACTTTAAAATCACCGTGCTCTTCAAAGTACTTTCCACGATTTGCAAATGACTTGTCTGAGCCAATCAGTAAGCAATTATTGTACCCATTCTGTTCAAGGATCTGTCCTGTTGAAAAAACTCCCGGAAGAAATTCTTCATCATCCGAACCATATGCGTTTACATCTGCGTTGAGTGGTACCCCGGAAGTCTGAGCTACAAGTCCTGCAGCAGTCCACGTGGTATTTCCAAGCGGATACGCTCCATTCAAATGTGTATCTGTTCCATTAAAGCATTCATTGTTTAAAGCCAAATCTGTAAGTTCAGAAATATAGTCAGTATCTTTTCCACCACCATTTTCTGTATCTGAATCAGATATTTCCATAGATTCCAAAAAGATATAAATAAGATTCTTTTTATGTTCAGGAAATGTTATTTTAGTCTTTGAAGGGTCCACATAATAAACATCATAAAGATTTGTCTTTGTCTGTGAAGCAACTGCATAATTATATAATCCATAATTTTTATTAAATTTAGCAAATACATTACCTATTGTACCAAAACTTATTATAACTATTATCAAACTGCTCGCCAAAAACCTATAGCCCCATTTTTGCTTCCTGATAAATATCGACAATAGTACAACAAATACTATAGCAAAAATTATTGAACTACCAATCTCAATAAATAAGTTTCTAAAATCTGACCAATTAGTTCCCCCTAAATCCGTAGTCATATGAAACAGCAGTTGCGATATTGATACATCTTCAAATTGATTTGAAAGATATTTATATCCCCATACTAAACCACTCGCCAGCATGAGCAGAATCGCCATTACTATCTGATGTATTACAAACCATACTATATTTATCGTTTGATTGGTTCTCTTTGACTTTTCCACTATTCTTATCATATTCCATATAAAAGTAAGAATAAGAGCTATAAAACATGGGATAACCAATTGCAGGAAATTTATGATATTTATATTTGCATTTATTGTATCAAATGCTGATTTTCCTGCTATAAGTTCAATCGGCTTTTGTAAATATTCCGTATTCCTAAAAACTGATGCCTCTTGATAATTCTGATACCCTATACTATCAACCAAACAATCCTTTTCCAAATCATACACAACTATATTCAACCCCTGTCTGTGTGTACAATAACTCTCACCATCAATTTTAATATCTGCCCAATTTCCAAGATATTGCCCTCCACTACATAAATTTATATTGTGACCATGAATTTTTTTCTTAAAATAAAGTGCTGCTTCATTGCTTGATTCCGTTTTAACGAGCTTTCCATCACTGATAACAGCATAGAAGCTTGATGCAATTCCTGTATCTCTAGGAGTACTATCTATTCCAATATCATTTAAGCACTGCTGAATTGAATCTGTAATTCCTAAAGAATAATCTGTGCATACTGCCATCAATATCAAATACTGTTTATCACAATATTTTTCAAGTAATTCTTCAATGGAATAGTCAGGAAGTTCATCATCAATCAAATCATATTTCACTGTACAATTATTCAAAATAATATCATTTGAAAATTTCTTTACAGTTATCCCATTCCATTTAATAGCCATTTTAATATTTTTAGTGTCTGTATATATATTCATCTCATCAAAAGTTTCGCCAGCAACGTATGGAACCTTTACAGTCGTATTATTCTTATCTGCCTTATGTCTTTCTAAATCCGAATCTGATGAATACTCCACTTCTGTCAGAGTATGCTTATCCATATCTTTGCCATACAAGCTATATTCTACCGAATAATTTGCTGGTAGCAACATTACAGCTATACACAATATTATTAATACAGCAAATATATAATTTACTATCCTCATAGTTTTCTCTCTTGTTATATCCATTATATATATACCTCTCATTCTTCCCATAATTTTGTACACTAAAAAGAGCATTCTGCCCACAAAATGCTCTATAATTATACTTGATTTTATATAAAATGTAAATTATTTTCTTAATATTTTCTTAACATTTCACTATGGTATAAGTTTGTTCACATATGGTATCTTTTGTAATAATTTAACTATAATTACAGATAATCCGTATGTCAAAAATATACCACCTATTCTCCAAGCAGTAGAAAACTCATTAATACTAAAAATATAGCATAGCACATATATAGGGTATTTATGTATCAAATATACTCCAAAACTCGCCCCCGATAATTGCATAATTGTAGAATTAAATTTTTCATAATTCTCCCATTTAAAATATTTGAATGCCGTAAAAATAGCCACCGCATATATCACTGTGGGAAAATTAGTATACCCTCTATACGTTGCATTAATTGAATTATCTCTAAACGACAAATATGCCGTAATTCCAAATTGAAAAAACAACGCTATAACACCAAATAAATATATTACTCTCCGCACTTTTAATTCCATCTGTGTGTTTGCAAGATAATATCCCAGCAATACGAAAATAATATATCCCCCACCCAATGGATTATTTAAACTTTGATTCCAATCAATTCCAATTATCGAAAACAGCACTGGTAATAAAGATCTGCTCAAGAACGTATAAAGAATCAAATATGTAAAAACTCCTTTTTTACCAATTCTTTTTTGTGATGGAATTATTCCCAAAACTGGGATACACAAATATACTGCAAATAAATCTATAAAAAAGTAATATATATTAAACGCTCTAACATTAAATATAACATTTATAAGTTTAATTGGACTTGATACACCAGACCATTTCAAACATTTTAATGCCAGAACACACCATACAATAGCAACCACACTCCAAAATAGAAACGGAATCATAGTCCTACTGAAACGTTTTTTTATAAATTCATATGTATTATATCTTTTACGATAATCCATAAGTGTTGCCCCTGTTAACATAAAAAACACAGGAACCGCAAAATAACATAAACAGTCTATAAACAGACTACTCAACCAGCTAACGCTATGATGAAATGTATATAATGAAGTACCATTCACATGCATTGTAACAACAGCAATGCATGACACTACATTTAATGCATCAAAATAACCAACTCTTTTTTTTGACATTATATTTTTGTCCTCTCTCTTTTATAACCTACAATGAATCAGCAAGCAATTTTTCTCTTTATCAGCTGCTTAACCATACTAAAATTGGTTTTCATAAGATTCCAATTGCAAATCAAATTTACCGCTAAAAAAATTCCTAAAATAATTATTCCATAGACAATTCCAGCACCTATTAATAGCATATAGCTTCCAGCCCAATGAATTTTATCATAAAATAAAATCATGCACAAAACAGCTGTTAATATGTTAACTATCATTATCCTATAACTGGAAATCACCGAAGTTTGTAATATTCTATGATTTGCATATATAATCATATCATTAGTACGATAAACCATAGCAACAATAGTTCCTATCAAAACACCATAAATTCCAAATTTATATACTGCTAAAAATGATACTATAAGATTTATTGCTGATTCTGCAATTGAACGTGACTGTGTCTTTTTAAAATGTCCAGCTATATTAATCAAATTATTAGATGCAAAACGAGCAATGCTAAGTAACTGGATAGTCAAAAATAAAACAGGCAAAAGCTTATCTATATAATTATAATCTGTCATATTCTTAGTGTACAGATTCATGAATGGAAGTGTTAATACTCCAATCACTGTAAATACATAATACCCAAAGACCGTAATATCCAGTTCAAACACTCTATATATGTGAATAAAATGTTCCTTTCCCTTATGATAATTCTGTCCCAAATAAAAAACCAGCCCATTATTTACTGTATTAAACAGATTAAGTACTGTAGAATATATATAATTATAGACGGTATATACACTTACAACCTTTAATCCTGAAAAAACAGATAATACCAATACATCTGTGTTTGAAAAAACCAACGTTGAAATTTGATGAATTAATACAGAATTTTTTTGTGAAATTGCCGCTTCATTCGGTTCAACACTAAGATCTATCCAGCCATAATTTTTATGAATATATATTTCAAACAAAGCCATTTGCAATACATTAAATGCAAAAAATACAACCTGAACTGCAAGGACCTGAAATCCGGCAATAATAAGTATTATTTTTCCAACATTTATCAACACATTAACAATTGTTGTAATATTAGTAACAATGTAGGATTTACCTTCAGCCTGAAGTAATATTTTATATTTTCCCTGATACATAAAGTTGACAACATTTCCTAATCCTCCAAAGAAAATTAATGCCATAACCAAAAACGTATTAAGACTATTTTTTACTACAAAAAAACCAACCAACGCTGCAAAATAAAGCTTACTAGTTCTTTTATAATATTTATTAGCTGCTGATAAAATAGAATTTATATCTTTTTTCCCACCTTCAGCTATCGGTTGATATAATGCCTGTAACGATGCGGTACCTACTCCGGCTTCGAACAATCCAAGATATACCAATATCTGAGAAATTGAAGATAAAAGTCCATTCACCTCTGAACCATAATATTCAATAATAACCTTAGGAACAATAATTGCAAATACAACAGTTAAAGCTTGTCCTAAAATACCAAATACTATATTATAAATTCCTTTTTTTGCATTCATACCGGCCGCCCTTCTGCTTTTAAATAAATAATTTTTTTACAAATTCTTTCATAAGCCTATTTCGATATATATGTCTTACTATAAACCATTGTTTAAGCTTAAGCTTTTTACTTCTCAAAGATTCTTTTGAAATATCTGTATATAATTGACTTTTCTCAAATTCCTCTATAAACGGATGTTTTAAATCGTAATCAGCTCCTGCAAGATTCATAAATATGCCATTCATAAAGTACACAACATCTTTATACTTTTCGAATTTCTTTTCCGAATAATACGTTAACAAATAATCATAAATCTGTGTATAATCATGAATATATGACAATCTTGTCAATTTTAAAGCACTACCAACTGTTTCAACATTATACTTGTACAAAGGTTGCGTTATATACTCGTAATTACTTGCATAATTGGCATATTCAAGATTAAATAACAAATCCTCACCCATTTTTATACTTTCTTTATATAAAATATTATTTGTTTTCACTACAGATGTTTTATAAATATTATTCCAAATCATATTGTTTTTCAACATTAAAAATGCATGGAGCAGGAAATTTTCATTTTCCTGCTCCTTCGGTAAATCACGTTTACAATAACTTAACTCACCATTATCCGTATAATAATCAAATAAATATATATCTTTATCCCATTTCTTTTTCATAAAATCTGAAATAGTCTCTACGCATATCATATCATCACTATCTACAAACATCAAATATTCGCCTGATGCATGATTAATTCCATAATTACGTGCCGAACTCACTCCACCATTTTCCTTATGGTATACATTTATCCTTTTGTCTATTTTTTCATAGCCACGACACAAATCCAGACTATTATCTATAGATCCATCGTCAACAATTATAATTTCAATTTCATCACTCTGAATCTGAAGTAAAGTTTTTAAACATGATTCTATATAATTCTCTCTGTTATACACAGGTACAATTATGGACAATTTCATTATATTCATCCCTCTTTATATCTGATTACTTTTGCAGGACAACCTCCAACAATTGCATTAGCAGGAACATCCTTAGTTACTATACTGCCAGCAGCAATAATTGCATTATTACCGATAGTTACACCTTTTAATATTACAGAATTTGCACCAATCCACACATTATCACCTATCTTGATTGGTGCAGAAACAAATCCACCATTGACAGTATCATGATCATGATCAACCATTACTACATTGTTCGCAATAATACAATTTACTCCAATCTCAATTTGTTTCAAGCACGTCACACTTACATTCTGATTCATAAAACAATGCTGTCCTATTATCATGCAACCGCTTTGTACACTTAGATAACAAAATCTTTTGCTTTCAAAATCTTTTGCTATCTCAATTTTTCCACATTTAGTCACGACAATTTTTGTTTTAGAACCAAGATTAATTTGTTTTCCAGTGTTCAATCTATTTCCATACAGGATTTTATACGGAATCAACTTAATTGCTGAAATAGTATATTTAATTCTCTTCACTAATCCCATTTACTTCACCTGATTCTTTATTTTTATAAATAAAATACATTAAAAATCCCCATAACGTCCAAAATACAACCGTAGTTTCATTATTAACATATAATATTTCCGATACAAACATACTTGATGCAACAATTGTAATACATCCACTAAACAGTGCAATGCACTTCAGGATATCTTCATCTTTAATAAACTTATAATTTTTTAGAATATAAATCAATGATGATATCATAATAATTAAAAACATTATTGTTCCTACAATTCCCTGAGAAGATAACAGGTCCATAAACATATTATGAAACGCGTCAAAAACGGCAAATCCATTGGTTAACATGTAGCAATTTGGGAGTTTTTCTCCTGCATACGTAACATTATTTCCAAAACTTATTCCAAAGATTGGACTTGTTTTAAAAAGTTCAAATGCATTATTCCAAAGATCAAATCTTCTGTTGCTTACATCTCCCTCCAATTCCTCTTGTCTTCCAATTTCTATTTTATTTTTATTATCTTCCTTGTCGTTATCAGACCCATGTGCATGATTCCAGCTCTCCACAGCTGCCACATAACCATTATATCCAACCTTAATCCCCTGTTGTGCCCCCATTGCAACAGCAACAGCAATAATGGCAACTACAATAGCTGTCGTAATTTTTTTTCTTTTATTAAAAGTATACAGGAAGAAGAACAAAAGCATACTTATAATAACACAAATCATTCCAGTTCTTGAAGCAGAAAAGCTAATACTCATTAACTGAATAAGCATTGAGATAACCATACTAACTTTTATACACTTTTTTTGACTACTAAAGAAAAAATACAAGCTTATAATCAATGCTATTGTCGTTAATATGGCTCCATAATTAGGATCGGTATGAATCCCATACAACCTTCCCCAATAAGCTACACCAACAATAAATGTTTTTGATTCACTTATAATGCGATTAAAGCCATAGTTTGCAAAAAGCATTCCTATACCTATTATATTCATAATAGATGTTATAATCAGGATTTCCAATATAACAAACCTAAATTCTTTTGTTACAAATTTTTTATCTCTTTTCAAATCAAATAAATACAATAGCACAAATTGAAATGTCATCCATATTATTATTTTCATATTGTTTGTCACACCATATTTGAAATTAATAATACACGTAATTATAAACAGTGCCAAAAAAATTATATACATTTTTATAAATGGATATTGTATATATTTTTTTATTTGTAGAGTTCTCCAAAAAACCGCTACAACTCCCAAAATCAAAACTAATACTGAAGTGACTTTTAATAAAGGTGTATCAAATAATAAACTATTTCCTGCACAAATTATATGAAAAATATATAAGTATTTAAACCACGTTATTATATTTTCCATTACAGTATCACATCTCTTCATTAATCAACTTCTCCTTCGCATCTTTATGCATAAATACATTTTAAAAATTAAAGATTTCTTTTATTGCATTGTTTTGTTGAACAACATCAAAACAATATTTACATTCTGACAAATTAAGCGAATCTCTGTCATAATAAATATTACTCAATATTGCATCTGCCCACTTATCAGCCGATTCAGATATTGATAAAAACTTGCACCTTTCACTCAATGCAGTTTCTTTAGAAATCCTATCACTAATTATAACCTTTAGTCCGGATACCTGTGCTTCAATTGCTACAATAGGAAGTCCCTCGAACCTAGAAGGCAGAATAAAAATATCCATAGCCTGCATTAATTCATTTACATCTTTTCTTGATCCCATCAATCGTACAGCATTCTCTAGCTTTCTTTCTTTAACCCTTTTATTTATTTCATCAAAATCACTACCTGTACCTATCATCAGTACCATGGTTTTGGGATTCTTCCTATGCAGTGCCTCTGCTATATCAACTACGAATTCTGAATTTTTCTGATAGGAAAATGCTCCAACCTGTCCAATTATAATACGATTTTCAAGATCTAACTCAACACGTTTTTTTTGTCTAATTTCTTCGCTGA
>ERZ779906.530-NODE-530-length-9706-cov-2.21863_pt1 | contig 9706 bp, 9 predicted proteins | sample MGYA00511586_ERZ779906 | MGnify/ENA primary metagenome ERZ779906 (study PRJEB29588, sample SAMEA2158408) | human gut metagenome | biome: human gut; feature: human-associated habitat; material: faeces | place: Denmark | collected 2008/2010 ...
CCGCCTCATTCGCTTTCTTTTCTTCAAGCAGCTTATTAAGGTTCTCAATCTCTTTTCTTGAAGCCTCATTCTCGCTGTCAAGCACATTAAGGCTTCCACTTACCTGCTGTTTATCACTGTTGACCTTTGATATCTCAGCATCTATTCCAGCCTGTTCATTTACTGCATTTGAATATCCATCAATTATCTCTTTTAACTTGTTATCAGCCTGCTTAAGAGTTACATCTAAAGTATTCTTCTTAATGTGTGTCTCTCTTTGCTGTTTATTTAACTGGTCAAGATTATCCCTGTTCTTACCGACTTCACTTCTAAGCTCTGATATAGAAGCTTTGGTTTCTGTTATTGTCTTGCTTATGCTTGAAACTTCTGTCTTAAGTTCTTCAATCTCTCTTCTTCGTCCAAGAAGGTTGCTTGAATTCTTAAAAGCACCACCTGTCATTGAACCGCCTGGATTAAGCTGCTCACCTTCAAGTGTTACAATTCTTAATGAATATTTATACTTTCTTGCAATTACCAGAGCATTTTCTATATTATCAACTACAAGAATACGTCCAAGCAGATACTTTGCAAGTCCTTCATATTCAAAAGACACCCTTACAAGATTGCTGGCAACTCCAACAACACCCTTCTCATTAATGCAGTTATCGTTCTCTAATGTATTTCTTGAATGAATAGCATTGAGTGGTAAAAATGTTGCACGGCCAAGCTTATTTACTTTAAGGTAATTAATAAGTTCCTTAGCAGTATTCTCTTTGTCTGTAACTATGTTCTGGATTGTTCCGCCAAGCGCTGTTTCAATAGCAGTTTCATATTGCTTCTCTACTTTAATAATATCAGCGATAACACCAAGAATACCAGGGGTACTGTCCTTTAACTCCATTATCTTACGGATACTGTTGCCATATCCGTCATATCGTTCAGTTATATTAACTAAAGATTCAAGTCTTGACTTGCTTCTATGGTAATTCTGTGTAAGCTTGTCAAGTTCCTGTGTCTTCTCCGTTATTACCCCCTTAATAGATGTTACATTGGCATTGGCTTCTGCAATAGAATCATTGATACTGCTTATATTAACATCACATTCTTTTAACTGTGAAGTAATAGAAGCTATTACCTGTCTTTGTGCTGTTTCATCACTTTTTCCAGTTATTATCCTGCTGTTTAACTGCGATTTACGGATTTCAAGCTGTTCAAGCATTGTAATGAACTTCTGGTTCTCTGCTTTGATAGATGACTGTTCTGTCAGATTATCATATATAAGTGTCTGACGGTTCTCTATCTGTCCTGATATTCCGTCTATCTCAGCCTTTACAGCCTCAGCTTCCTCATTAATGGCATTAAGCTTTGTGTTATATTCATTAATCTCTGTATTAATCGCCTCTGCCTGCTTCTTTAATTCATTAATCGAAGCTGTCTTGGCAGTCTTATCCTTCTCAATGTCATTAATTCTCTCAGAATGAAGCTGCTTGTTGGCGTTAAATGTCTTAACCTGTTCCTCAAACAGATTAATCTCACCCTTGAACTTCTGGTTATCAAGCTCTAATGCAGAAGATACCTGATTAGTCTGCTCGATTGTAAGATTAAGCTCATTAAGCTGGTTCTCAGCCTCTTCATATTCTGCCTTAGTAGCATCATATTCATTTCTTGAGCCAGCCAGATCATTATCAGCAATCTCTATTTTATTATCAAGCTCAGCAATTTCTTTTCTTATACGGTCAGTTTCTAATAAAAATGCGTTGACATCATATTTTTTCAAATCTGACTTTAAATTAAGATATTCCTTTGCTTTCTCAGACTGTACCTGTAATGGGCCAACCTGCTTTTCAAGTTCTGATAAAATATCATTAACACGGACAAGATTATTTCTTTCATTATCAAGCTTCTTGATAGCCGCAGCTTTACGGCGTTTAAACTTAACAATACCTGCCGCCTCATCAAAAAGCTCCCTGCGTTCCTCAGGTTTACCACTAAGGATTTTATCAATCTGTCCCTGTCCGATAATTGAATAACCTTCTTTACCGATACCTGTATCATAGAACATCTCTGTTACATCTTTTAATCGGCAGGTATGTCCATTAATCTTGTATTCACTTTCCCCTGAACGGTATACTCTTCTTGATACCGTAACTTCATCATATTCAACAGGAAGTGCGTGGTCACTATTATCAAGTGTTATTGCAACATACGCAAAACCAACAGGTTTACGGTTCTGTGTTCCTGCAAATATGACATCTTCCATTTTCGCCCCACGAAGCTGCTTCGCACTTTGTTCACCAAGAACCCATCTTACAGCATCGGCGACATTACTTTTCCCAGAGCCATTAGGACCTACAATGCCTGTAATTCCGTTATGAAAGTCAAATACTATCTTATTGGCAAATGACTTAAAGCCCTGAACCTCTATACTCTTTAAATACATATATACAATTCCTTTGCTATTTTCTTATAGGAAATTCATATCCCTGCTTCTTTAATTCCACAAGTGCCTCATATGCCGCGTGCTGTTCAGCGTGCTTCTTGGTATGACCCTTGGCTGTAACGTGGAACATTCCATCGACCTTCGCACTTGCAATAAAGTCTTTATCGTGCTCTGGTCCTGATTCTCCTATAATCTCGTATACAACTTCCTTATGTGCCGCCTGTACGACTTCCTGTAAAATAGTTTTGCTATCATAAAAGAGTTGCTTGCTTTCCAAATCATTAAGAATAAATGATTTAACGAATTCTTTTGCATTAGCAAAACCACCATCCAGATATATTGCTCCTATTACCGCTTCACAGGCATCTGATACTATAGAATCTCTCTTTCTTCCGCCTGTTAATTCCTCACCTTTACCTAACATTATGAAATTATCAATTCCAATAGCTCTTGCACATATAGCAAGTGTAGGTTCACATACAATACTTGCACGAAGTCTTGTCATCTGGCCCTCATTCATATTGCTGTAATTCTTATAAATGTAATCGCTTGATGTAAGTTCCAGAACTGCATCACCAAGGAACTCAAGTCTTTCATTATCCTTATACTTCTTAATCGTCTTCTCATTAGCATAAGAGCTGTGAGTAAGTGCATTTTTTAAAAGATTAATATCTTTAAACTGATAATTAATTTTATCCATTAACTCAGATAAATTCTTATTATACATTCAATCTCCAATCTGGTGTCAATCTTATAATTATGTCCAATTTATTCAAAAAAGAAAATACAGTCAGATAAAATCCTGCCAGATTACTTTATATGTAACAGGGAATTCTATCAAAATTTCCTGTTACATAAAAAAGCATTAATTTATCCGTGTAATATGCACACTTATAAATTAATGCTCTATTGACACATATTATAGACCCCTGCTATATCAACACCAATATTCTTTATATTAATTATTTAGCAAGTGCATTCTGAATCTGAGTTGCTGCATCTCCTACAGTAACAATATTCTCAATTGCATCGTCTGGAATCTGAATACCGAACTGGTCTTCAATCTCTGTTATAATCTGGAATACATCTAAAGAATCTGCCTTAAGGTCATCAACAAATGCTGATTCTTTAGTAATCTTATCCTCGCTTATATTAAGTACATCTGCAATAATTCTCTGTAACTTCTGAAATTCCATATAAATCCTCCATTCTGACCTGATATCTTAATTATATGAATATCAATATATATCAGGCGTTATACACAATTCTAAATCTGATATTCTTATTATAAATATAATATCTATTCTTGTATTACTATTATAAATATAACATCCGTTCTTGTACTACCATAAATATTATATCTATTCTTCTGTTAATTCCGGCATATGCGAAAGTGACTCAACAATCTGCTCATTAATATTGCTTTTTGAAAATGTCACGCATTGAAGAATTGAATTCTTTACCTCTTTAGCTTTGGCACTTCCGTGTGTCTTAACAACAAGACCATTAAGACCTATAAGTGGTGCTCCACCATACTCTGATGCATCCATAGTCTTAAGTGTACTCTTAATTGAGTCCTTAACAAGCATTGCTCCAATCTTTGACTTAAGATTAGAATAAAATGCACCCTTAATCTTAGATATAATTGTACCAGCAAGACCCTCGTAAAGCTTTAATATAACATTACCAACAAATGCATCACACACGATAACATCTGCACCGCTTCTTGGTATCTCTCTTGCTTCGATGCTTCCTATAAAGTTAATATCATCACACGCTTTAAGAAGTGGAAATGTCTCCTTAACAAGCTGGTTGCCTTTCTCCTCTTCAAGGCCAACATTAACTATCGCTACTCTTGGCTTCTTAATCCCAAGACAGTTCTCCATATATATAGAACCCATCTTAGCCCACTGCACAAGAAAAGCTGGTCTGGCATCAACATTAGCCCCACTGTCAACTATCAGCACACAGCCTTTATCAGTAGGAACAATCGCACCTATTGGTGGTCTTTCAACGCCTGGAAGACGTCCAACAATAACCTGTCCACCAACTAATATAGCACCAGAACTTCCTGCTGATACGAAAGCATCAGCTTCTTTATTCTTAACCATATTAAGAGCCTTAACCAAAGATGAATCTTTCTTATGTCTTATAGCCATAACAGGTGGCTCACCTGTTTCTATAACCTCTGTAGCATTAACAACTTCTATCTGCTCTTTGCTATAAGTATATTGGGAAAGTTCGTTATTAACAACATCTTCTTTTCCAACAAGATATACAAAACATTCTTTGCTTGTATTTACGGCATCTACCGCACCTTTAACAATCTCGCCAGGGGCATTATCTCCACCCATAGCATCAAGTGCAACTTTTATCATAAATATACCATTCCTTATATAAATTATGCCTTTTAAATATACTACTAAAATGCTATTTATGCAAGCAAAGCTTAAAAGAAAGCATATGCTAAGAATGTATTTTACCTATATTCTTAATAAGGATCCAAAAAGAATATATCTATGAACAGGAACACCTTTGGTCTTAGCTGTATCCGTCCCACCATCCAGGCAGATTAGAAACTTTCATTTATTAGAAACGTACACCGAAAGGCATAAAAAATGAGCCTGCCCTCTAAAGGACAGACTCATTAAATAAGTTACTCTATAGAAATTAATCTACAGTAACGATTTCTTTCTTGTTGTATGAGCCACAAGACTTACATACTCTATGAGGCATCATTAATGCACCACACTTGCTGCACTTTACGAGATTAGGAGCGCTCATCTTCCAATTAGCTCTTCTCTTATCTCTTCTAGCCTTTGAAGATTTATTCTTAGGACAAATTGACATTCGGTTACACCTCCTTAAAATTCTTTAAAATATCTTTGAAAACAGACATTCTTGGATCCAGGATATCCCTGTCACAACCGCACTCTCCTTTGTTCAGATTCGCACCGCAAATCAGACAAATTCCTTTGCAGTCCTCCTTACATAAGGTCTTTCCCGGCATGGATATCAGTATTTCGCCGAAAACTAACTTGTCCACGTCGAGGTCGTATCCATCAATATAGTCTTTTTCTTCTTTTGCTTCTTCCTCGGATGCGTTATCATTAAAGTCAACAATCTCATCAACCGTATAGTCAACGCGTGTATCAACTGGCTCTAAGCATCTGTCACAAGGAATACTAAGGGTAACATAAGAATCAGCCTTAATAGAAAGCTTATTCTTACCTAGCTTCTTAATGATAACATCAACCGCAGGCTTATCAATTATATCATAATCAGAAGAACCTGTATTAAATGTATTCATCTCAATATCTGCTTTATAACTCTTCTCATCCTGTGAACCGGATAAAAGCTCTCTTAAATCAATTAGCATAATTGTCTCCAATTCATACTATATATAGTAAATAAGCATAACGCTTACCACACTTGGTCTATTATACGCACCTGATATTGGTTTGTCAATAACTAATTTAATATATTTAATCGCAATATATTAAACCGCACAATATATTCAATCGTAATATATTTAATCAATTAACATATGTCGTTAATTACTTTACAAGTGCTAATGTTTCTCTTGCAATAGCAAGTTCTTCATTTGTAGGAATTACGCAAAGCTTAACCTTTGATTCTGGTGTAGAGATGATGCCTTCAACACCGCAAGCCTTCTGTGAAGCTGCTTCATCAAGTTCAACTCCGAGGAATCCAAGATATTTACATACCATTGGTCTTAACCAAGCTGCATTTTCACCAACACCAGCTGTAAATGTGATAGCATCAACACCATTCATAGCTGCTGTATAAGAACCGATGTACTTAGCTACTCTGTAAGCATAAGCTTCAAGTGTAACCTTAGCTACTTCATTGCCTTCGTTAGCTGCTGCGTTAAGATCTCTGAAGTCAGAAGAAATACCACCTGACATACCAAGTACACCTGACTTCTTGTTAAGAATATTAAGCATTTCGCTTACTGTAAGATTCTCATGGTTGCAAAGGTATTCGATAATAGCTGGATCAAGATCACCTGAACGAGTACCCATAATAAGACCTTCAAGTGGAGTAAGACCCATAGATGTATCTACACATTTGCCACCGATAGAAGCTGAGATTGAAGCACCATTACCAAGGTGGCATACGATAACCTTAGCTGTCTTAGGGTCAAGGTCAGCAAACTTGATTGTTTCCTTTGATACAAAGCTGTGGCTTGTTCCGTGGAAACCGTATCTTCTTACGCCATACTTTTCATAGTATTCACGAGGAATAGCGTAAAGATAAGCCTTTGGCTCCATTGTTCCGCCAAATGCTGTATCCCATACAGCTACATTTGGCTTACCAGGCATAGCAGCTTCAACAGCTTCAATACCTATAAGGTTAGCTGGGTTATGAAGAGGTCCTAAATCGAAGCACTCTCTTACTACCTTCTTAACATCTTCTGTTACAAGACAAGACTCGATATACTTCTCACCTGCATGAAGTACTCTGTGACCTACAGCAGCAATTTCGTCTGTAGACTTGATCACACCGTGTTCTGCATCCATAAGAGCATCAAGTACAAGCTTAACAGCAATGTTGTGATCCTTCATAGGTGTTTCAACAACATACTTATCCTTTCCTGTTGGCTTATGTGTAAGGATAGAACCATCAATACCGATTCTTTCTACAAGACCCTTTGCGATAACGCTCTCATCTTCCATATTGATTAACTGATACTTAAGTGATGAGCTTCCGCAGTTTAATACTAAAATATTCATTCTTATTAATCTCCTATAAAATTAAATATAAGTTATATAATCATTTAATATAATATAAATCATTTAACAATACTTTCTTTATCGGTTCACCGATAGCACTATATTCAAAATAAAAATATCATATTAAATAATCAGTCTATGTTAGTTATACAAACAATATGAGGGGCAAATAATTCGTCCCTCATATTATTATAAATGATGTACCTGACTGCCGCGTGGCAATCATATCATCAAAATGTATGTACACAATTATTTAGCAGCATCCTGAGCCTGAACTGCTGTCATAGCTACAACACCAACGATATCTTCTGCGAAGCATCCTCTTGAAAGATCGTTAACTGGCATTGAAAGGCCCTGAAGAACTGGACCATAAGCGCCAGCCTTAGCAAGTCTCTGAACTAACTTGTAACCAATGTTACCAGCTTCAAGTGAAGGGAATACTAATGTATTAGCCTTACCAGCAACCTTGCTGTTAGGAGCCTTAAGTGCTGCAACTTCTGGAACTAAAGCAGCATCTAACTGAAGTTCACCATCAACAGCAATGTCTGGGTACTTTTCGTTAGCAATCTTAACTGCATCAGCTACCATAGTTACTCTTTCGTGCTTAGCACTTCCGTATGAAGAGAATGAAAGCATAGCAACCTTAGGTTCTGCACCAACAAAGCTCTTGAATGAATCTGCAGATAATGCTGCAACTTCTGCAAGCTTCTCTGAATCAAGATCTGGGTTAACAGCACAGTCAGCGAATACGAATAATCCATTCTCGCCTAATTCACAGTTAGGAACCTCCATAAGGAAGAAACCTGATACACTGCTGATACCTGGCTTAGTCTTTAATAACTGAAGAGCTGGACGGATTGTGTTACCTGTTGAATGGCAGGCACCTGAAACTGCACCATCAGCATCACCGCACTTACACATAAGGCATGCATAGTACATATAATCCTTCTCCATCTGTTCCTTAGCCATCTCAGGTGTAACACCCTTCTTAGCTCTTAATTCAACGAACTTGTCGATATATTTCTGCTTATTAGGATCATTGAATGGATCTACGATTGTAGCACCTGTAATATCATATCCCTTGCTGTTCTCAGCGATTTCTTCTGGTGTACCGATGATTATAAGATTAGCGATACCTTCCTTTAAAATCTTCTCAGCAGCTGCGAATGTTCTCTTATCCATAGATTCTGGTAAAACGATAGTCTTCTTATCTGCTTTTGCTCTAGCGTAAATTGTGTCAATAAATGCCATGATTACTGACTCCTCCTTAAAATATGAATTTCGGCACATTATGTTTACCATTATGTTACCGCTACTTTTGCCCTCATTATATACCTTTTTTTTGCGTAAGACAAGGTGAGGATTGTTCTAAATGTTAAGCAATTTTACTGAATTATGTCTATAATCCAATGTTATTTAAGCTGCTGCATTATCATTTATGGTATCTATAACCTTTTTAATTCCAAACCACACAGTTAAATCTGTGAATATTTATAACGCTACACTCATCACTTCTCTATATGGATTGACCGTAGACAATCCTATTTTAGCAATCTGACCATCTATAGGCATAAATAAATCCTGTAATACAGCAAATGCCTGTCTCATCTGCTCCTTATCAAGACATTTGCCAAGTGTAATATGCGGCATCCACGAATATGGCTGATAATAGTTTCTGGAATTGTTGCAAATTCATTATATATTGATATTGAAAGATTCATCATATACTCGTTAAGTACAGGTGCGGCATATATCACGCGAGGAAAAAGCTGTCCGACCGATACTATATTTATCGTATTATTTATATTTACAACGCCTTTTTCATCTAAAGGCTGTAACCTTTCCCTGCATACCTTTTCAAATGCTGGAATTAACACATCAACATTCCTTGCCTCAATTGCACTGATTGTAAGATGAGGCATAACATTATTCCTTATCATAAAATCATTGCCTGTTTTATCGGCAATTCTTTGTTGCAGATGTTTCAATATTTTATTAGTATTTTCATCAAAATACGCTGATATTAAATACATACCTAATACTCCCTGAACATATAATCTATGCCAACAGCATACTATTTTCCAACAGCTGAATTGTATATGTTTCCTCTTATTCAGCACACACTTTTTATCAGACCCTGACAGGACCCCTCACAAAATCCCCAAATTCTTTAACTCCATACTTTCCAGCAACAATCATATTATAAATATTAGCCGCATGTATATCATCAAGCAGCATTTCCTTATAGTCAGCGATCTTTGTTATAAGTGGGACTTCCACAGTTTTTCTTATATATGAAAGATACTCCTGCCCTTTTTTATCAAAGCCAAGCACCCTTATATATGGTTCATTCGCATATTTTTCCATATGTTTTTTATCAAGTCCCAATGTTATCCTTACAAGTGCTCTTTTTATTCTGGAAAGTGGTACTTCTTTCGTCTTTATATGTTCGCACAGGCTTCCAAATGAAAACGCCCCATTATCTTTACTTTCTGCCCCCTGTGGTACTGTCCTTGTTATCATATCCATA
>ERZ779906.563-NODE-563-length-9233-cov-1.4964_pt1 | contig 9233 bp, 9 predicted proteins | sample MGYA00511586_ERZ779906 | MGnify/ENA primary metagenome ERZ779906 (study PRJEB29588, sample SAMEA2158408) | human gut metagenome | biome: human gut; feature: human-associated habitat; material: faeces | place: Denmark | collected 2008/2010 ...
TACTCTGCTACTTCTATCATCCAGCAGGCTGGTCAGTCAATGCTTGCTCAGGCTAATAGCCAGACACAGGGTGTACTTTCACTCATCCAGTAATTGATGGAATAATGTATACCAATATTTATAAAGCCACTCACTTTGAGTGGCTTTATTATTTATACGAGGATACTAATATGTTGAATAGAATACAGAAAACTATAAATATAATTGATGATTATATAGATACGATGTATAAAGACTATGGTGATGGGATAAAAAAGCTTCCTGAAATAGTTAAAGAAATACAGGAAATGATGGTAGAGTTCCTGAATAAAATTGGATATTACAATCAACATGGAGAAAATATACAGACAGATGTAATTTTGTTACAGTTAGAAAATCTATTAGATGCAATTGATTTGAAAGATCCAATACAAATTGTTGATACGCTTGAATATGAAATAAAAGAAAGCTTTGTGGTATATAAAGAACTGGTGTATAAATATGGAGAATAATCTAGAATTAAAATATAATAAATTGATATACAACTATCCATACTTAAAAGAAATAGTTTCAGATTGTGATGAAAGCGATGTCTGTACAGCAAAATCGCTGGATGAAAAAATAATATATGGGATAGTGAAAAATGGTCATACATACTATCTTGATAGCAAGTATAGCGTGGATAATGAGTGTGAGCATATACTTAGGTCAAGTAAGGCAGAAAAAAATCCATTTGCAGTTTTTATAATTTTTGGGTTGGGAAATGGAATGTTGGTTCGCAAGATTAGAGAAAGATTTCCTGATAATTACATTTATGTTCATGAACCATCTGAAAAAATTTTCCATAAATTCATGGAAACCGTAGAAGACATAGATTTTATTATAGATGAGCATGTGGTTATAACTGTAGGTGAAAAAACAAGAGGAGCCAGAATAGAAGTATTGCATGAGATGGTAGATATTAATAATTTTTACATTACAGATGTAATTTGTATGCCACAATATAGAAATCTTATGATTGACGATTATCTTCTTTTCTTGAATGATTTTTACGCAAGAATTGAACAGATTATCATGCAGAAAAATACGGATATTGCATTTAATGGAGAGCATATCGAGAATTTCTGGCACAATATATTAGATTTAATTGATCAATATGGTGTAAAAGATTTAATAAAAAATATAGAAAACGAAAATAAAGAGGGATATCCGGCATTTATAGTATCTGCTGGACCATCACTTGATAAAAATATAGATATGTTAAAGGAGGTCAAAGGAAGAGGAATGATAATGGCAGGTGATACAGCAATAAAGCCATTATTAAAAAAAGGTATAGTACCTGATATTGTTGCTTCTGTTGATCCACATAAACCTCTGGAATTGTTTCAATATAGAGGAACAGAAAACCTTCCTATGCTGGTTGACATAAATTATAATTCGAAGATTGATTTGCTACATAATGGTAAGAGATTTTATACATGGAGTGGTGAACCATTTGTGAAAGAGTTTTTGGAGAAAATGGGTATTGACCTTGGAGTGATTGAAAGCGGGGGATCTGTAGCTTGTAATTTGTTTTCACTTGCTATAATGTCAAAATTTGAAACTATTGTTTTGATAGGGCAGGATTTGGCTTATCCTAATAAAAAAGGGCATTCTTCAGCTTCTTATGATAGCGAGAGTAATATTGATATAGAAAGTGGTAAGTACTTTAAAGTAGAAGATATATATGGAAATCATGTTTACACAGAAGGAAACATGAATGCATATAGGAAATGGTTTGAAGCAACTATATCAAGAAATCCTAGTATAAGATTTATTGATGCCACAGAAGGTGGTGCGAAAATAAAGGGGACAGAAATAATGACACTTAGCAGTGCGATTAATGAGTGCTGTAATAAGTTATCAGAAAAGAAATGGATTAAAATTGTAAATGACTGTCCAAAGCTAATGAATAAAGAACAAAGAAAACAGGCAATTGAAATACTTGGAAAGATGCCACAGAACTTAGAATATTTGAAGGAAATGTTGGATGATGGAATGGAAACGATAGAAAGGATAAGAAATAATAAGGGAGAGCTAGAAAATGACGAGATTAAAAAAAATATTCAGGAGATAATGGAAATTAACTCTGTGCTACAGGATAGTCTTGAAGCAAAAATATTGGGAATGTATAATGCTGAAACTGGATATACAGTAGCAATGTCTGCATATAGAGTTAAAGAAGATATCAAAAGTGATGTGGATGATATAGTAAAAATGTGTGAAATGTCATATAAAGGATACTTACAGGCAATTGAAAATATGCAGGTTGATTATAATAACTACATTGATTTAACAAAGTTAAACTAAAATATTAACTTTTATAGTATAATGTCGATATATAATAATATAAGAGATTCATGAAGAATCGTTAAGGTGCATGGAGGCATAAATTTATATCGGATGAATTATTATGCCACTCGGACTATGTACGTTCGGGTGGCTTTTTATTTATGAAGGTATTCCAAGCATTGATAGAAAATATCAGGAGGAAATATTTCATGTTAAATGGAAAGTCGATTTTGGTAACAGGGGGAACAGGTTCATTTGGACATCAGTTTGTTAGTTATGTGTTGGAGCATTATGAGCCTAAGAAAATAATAATATATTCAAGAGACGAATATAAGCAGTTCGTAATGCAGAATGAATATAAGAAACATCCACAGGCTGATAAGCTGCGTTTCTTTATAGGAGATGTAAGGGATAAAGAAAGACTTTACAGAGCTTTCGATGGTGTGGATTATGTGGTACATGCAGCAGCATTAAAGCAGGTTCCATCATGCGAGTACAATCCGATGGAAGCTGTTAAGACAAATATCAATGGTGCTATGAATATAGTGGATGCAGCATTAGATTGTGGGGTAAAGCGTGTTGTTGCTCTTTCGACTGACAAGGCGGTTAATCCAATTAATCTTTATGGAGGTACAAAACTTGTTTCTGATAAGCTGTTTATTGCAGCAAATGCATATGCAGGGGAAAAGGACGTCAATTTTTCAATCGTCAGATATGGTAATGTAGCAGGAAGCAGAGGCTCAGTTATTCCATTTTTCAGAAATATAGTTGCTAATGGTGGTACTTCTCTTCCAATAACAGACTATAGGATGACAAGATTCTGGATAAGCCTTGAGCAGGGAGTAGAACTTGTGATTAAGGCATTGTCAGAGGCAAAAGGAGGAGAGACTTTTATCTCAAAGATTCCTTCATTTAAGATAACAGATTTGGCACAAGCTATATTACCGGGATGCGAGATGCCGGAGGTTGGTATACGTGAAGGAGAGAAACTTCATGAAATAATGGTTACAAGAGAAGACTCAATGCTCACATATGAATATGATAAGCACTTCATCGTATATCCACATTTTGATTGGTGGGATACTAATAAGATACAGGTTGGAGGGAAAAAAGTAGAGCAGGGATTTGAATATAGTTCGGGGACAAATACCCAGTGGCTCAGTGTTGATGAGATTAAAACACTGTTAAAAACGGGCAAAATGTAATAGGTATACCGAAGCTTTGGTTAGATGCTAAGAAATTTTATTTTAACCAATTTTTTATGGACTGAAATGATAAGGCGGGAATTCCATAATCAGATAAATATGTCTCCATGTCAGCAATAACGGAGGGAGTAGTATGAGTAATATGAGTAATATTGCAATTATAACAGCTAGAGGTGGTTCAAAACGAATCCCTAAAAAAAATATAAAAGAATTTTGTGGTAGACCAATTATTGCATATAGTATTGAGGCTGCTTTGAAGAGCAAATGTTTTGATGAAGTGATGGTGTCAACAGACAGTGAAGAGATAGCAGAGATAGCTAAAAAATATGGAGCAAAAGTACCGTTTTTGCGTAGTGCTGAAACATCAAATGATTTTGCAACTACAAGAGATGTGTTGTTAGAAGTGTTATCCGAATATGATAAGATGGGTAAGTGTTTCGATAATATGGTGTGCCTATATCCAACAGCTCCATTTATTACGGCTGAAAAATTGAGAAGGGTATTGGTATCAATGAAGAAGAAACATGCATCCTTAGTTATACCTGTCGTGAGATTTTCGTATCCTCCGCAAAGGGCTTATGTTCTAAAGGATGGTTTTATGAAATTTAAATGGGAAGAATATAGAAATTCTAGATCCCAGGATTTAGAACCCTTTTTTCATGATGCTGGTCAGTTTTATTGTTATAACATAAAGGATTATTTGGCTTGTAATGGAGTGATTACTGATAAAATTGTGCCGATTGAATTACCTGAATTAGAGGTTCAGGATATTGATAATGAGCAAGATTGGATTATAGCGGAAATGAAGTATAAGCTCATGAAAGGGGAAACAAAATGTCAAAATATATAGAGGTAAATGGGAGAAGGATAGGCGAGGGGTATCCCACCTATATTATTGCTGAGATGTCTGCAAATCATTTACAGGATTATGAAAGAGCTAAGAAAATTATTTCGGCGGCTAAGAAAGCAGGAGCTGATGCAATAAAACTCCAATCATATCGTCCTGATACAATTACTATAGATTGTCAGGGGGAAGAATTCATGGCAACCAAGGGAAGTCTTTGGGAAGGACAAAATCTTTATCAGCTATATGAAAAAGCATATATGCCATGGGAGTGGCATGAGGGACTCTTTAAATATGCAAGGAAAATAGGAATTGAAATTTTTTCATCCCCATTTGATTTTACAGCTGTTGATTTACTCGAAAGTCTAGATGTGCCGGTTTATAAGATTGCATCATACGAAATTTTGGATATCCCTCTTATCAAACGCTGTGCTAGCCTTGGAAAACCTATAATACTTTCTACTGGCATTGCAACATTAGCAGATATAGAGAGGGCGGTTGAAGCATGTAAATCTGTTGGAAATAATGACATTGCGATTTTGAAATGTGTATCGCAATATCCAGCTCCATATAAGGATTTGAACCTTAGGACAATACCACATATGGCAGAGACATTCGACTGCATTACGGGACTTTCTGATCATTCAATGGGGTCTGCAGTTGATGTCTGTGCTGTTTCAATAGGGGCTCATATAATTGAAAAACATATGACCCTACGACGTTCGGATGGTGGACCTGATGGTGCTTTTTCAATGGAACCTGAAGAATTTGCTGCTATGGTTGAAGATATCCATAATGTAGAAAATGCTTTAGGTGTGGTAACTTATAATTTAACTGAAGTTCAAAAAAATGGCAAGAAACATGCTAGATCTCTTTATGTAGTTAGTGATATTAAAGCAGGAGAGACTTTTACAAAAGATAATGTGAAATCCATTCGCCCAGGGTGTGGTCTTAGTACTTGGTATTATGATGAAATAATAGGGAAAAAAGCTATGGTTGATATCAAGAAAGGAACTGCAATGGCATGGAAATATGTAAAAAAATAATGAAGGAATAGGATATGTTTTTTATAAGAGTTGACAGTAATCAAACCATATCTGGTGGACATCTAGCCATAGCCAAAGCATTGATTATAAATGGCAAAGATGTAACTTTCCTTATTGCCGATGATAATCCTGTAGAAGTATTAAAACAAAATAGAGTATCATATGTTATTTTGAATTCAGACTGGCAAGATCTTATGTCTGATTTGGAGCAGACAATAAAAGTTCTTTCACAGGAAAATGACCCTTATCTTCTTATAGATACGTATTGTATTACTAAGGAATATGTTGAAGGTTTAAAAGCCTATGCGAAAGTCGGCTATCTTGGGAGTAAATCCGAATATTTAGGCAATTTGGATTTTTTGATAAATTATAGTTCTTACATTGACTACAATTATTACAAAAATAACTATTTTAATGGAACAAAACTTTTACTCGGCATATCTTATGCACCGTTGAGGGATGAATTTCAAAATCAAGAACCTCATTATAGAGAGCAAGTAAGAAATATACTTATAACTACTGGAAATACAGATAATGATGGAATGGTTGGATTATTACTAGATAGATTAAGATATCTTTTGAAAGAAAAAAATATAATTGCGAATGTTATTATAGGCAGGATGTTTAATAACAAAGAACTTCTTCATGTAAAGTATGATGATAATTCTAATGTTAAACTATATGAAAATGTATCGTCGATGTCAACAATCATGAGAAATTGTGACCTAGCCATATCGGCTAATGGTACGACAATTTATGAATTATCCGCAATGGCTATACCTACAATATCTTTTGCTATGGTAGAAGAACAGGTTAAAAGCGCAGAAGGTCTTGATGCACTTAGGGTTATTGATTATTGTGGTACTTCATATACAGATGTAAATAAATGCGTCAAAGCTATTATAGATAAGGCTTTATATTATATTGAAAATTATGATAATCGGATAAGACTTGCGCAAAATGCACACAACTTAATTGATGGCAACGGATGCCAAAAGATTATTGATGAATTATTTTAGAAAACTTATTCTTATAAAGGAGAAGAAGCTAATGAATATTTTAATTATAGGGGCATCAAGTTTCATTGGTGCTTATCAAGTTGAACAATTGATTAATACACCTGATTTTGTGGGGGGAGTAGTCGGAACGGGGAGAAATCCTCGATTTAGGGATTATTATGAAAGTATCGGTGTGCCTTATTATAATATTGATGTATGTGATTATGATTCTTTTAAGGTTTTAGATCAGTATGATTTTGATGCTGCCGTTTTATTCGCTACAATGATGCCTTCAAACATTCCTAAAGATGATGATTCGGATGATACAGCAGAATACTATAAAGTTAATGTACTGGGGACATTAAATGCACTAGAATATTGTAGGACTCGAGGCATAAATAAATTGATTTCATTCGGTACGCGTTTCGACTGCAGACTCTATGATTCTAATACGGTAATTACAGAGGAAACACCGCTAAATTATTCGTTAACCGATGATCATGCTGCATTTGTGATGTCAAATAACGCAAAATGGGATGTCATGAGATACTACAATGAAAAATATGAGATGAACAATATATACTTTAGAATACCAACAATTTTTGGGGTTGGACCACATGGGAGTTTTTATAAGGATGGAATTTATAGAAAATCTGGCATACAAATTTTTATAGATAAAGCGGCAGCAGGTGAACCAATAGAGGGATATGGAAGCACGGATACTACAAAAGATTTACTTTATGTAAAAGATTTAAATATCGGTGTTTTAAACGCATTAAAGATTCCAACATCTAAAGGCTTTTATAATATAGGATATGAACAGAATTTCCGTTTGATAGATATAGTAAAAGCAATTATTGAGGTCTTTTCAAACGACAATAACATTTCAACTGTTATACAGCGTCCAGATATTCCTAATAATGGAAATTTTCCTTTAATGGATATAACTAAACTCAAGAAGGATATTGGGTTTGAACCGCATTATTCAAACATTGTAGATATGATGGAAGATTATAAATGTGAACTTGAAAGGGGGCTTTACACTAGACTTTTTAATGTTTATTAATAATCTTTAATACTTCATATAAGATGTTAGAGGGGAAATTCTTATTTCTGGAGGTTTTCTTGCGGCGAATAATCTGAGTTGAAAAATAAAGATAAAGCTGCGAAATATATAAGGAGATATGGCGTATGAAGTCAATATTTATTCTTGGAGCTAGTAGGCTACAAGTTCCGGCAATAAAAAAAGCGAAAGAAAAGGGAATGTATGTCTACGCTTTGGACTATGATTCAAATGCGGTTGGCATTTCCCTTGCAGATAAATTTTTAGAAATAAGTACAATAGATAAAGAGGCAGTATACAAAGCTGCTCTAGAATATGAGCCAGATTACATTATTACATCAACAAGCGATATGCCTGTTAGAACAGTAGCTTGGGTTAATGAAAAGCTTGGAAAAGCGACAGATATTTCGTATGATGGCGCTATTTGCGCAACAAACAAAGTTGCAATGCGCAAACTGATGAAAGAGAAAGGCGTTCCCATTCCTTCTTTTTATGAGATTCGTAGCTATGAAGAATTTTTGAATGTCATACCGAAAATGGAGGATATGTTTATATTGAAGCCAGCGGACAATGCAGCAAGTAGGGGAGTGATTTTAGTTAATAAAAATGATAAACCTGATTATGAGGAATTATATCTATATTGTGAGCATTATTCACGTAGTGGTTCGATACTTGTTGAGGAATTTATGACTGGTCCAGAGGTCAGCGTCGAGTCATATTCGATAGAAGGAGTTCCTCATATCATAACAATTACGGATAAAATGGTTACGGATGTACCTTATTTTGTTGAATTAGGGCACACAGAACCATGCAAATTGCCACAAGTTGCACAAGAGGATATTAAGAAAGTAGCGACCGCTGCTATTAATGCTATAGGCATGTTAAATGGTCCCACTCACACGGAAATCAAAGTTACGCCTAACGGAGCGAAGCTTGTGGAAATTGCTGCACGACTTGGCGGTGATTTTATAACATCTAAGCTTGTGCCATTATCTACTGGGGTGGATATGATTGAATGTTCTTTTGCTTCTTTATTAGGAGAAAGAGTACCTCTAGAGAAAAAGTTCCAAAAAAGTTCAGCTATTCGTTTTATTCAAGGGAAAGACGGAATATTAAAGCAAATAAATGGAATAGAAAAAGTAAAGGACATAGATGGTGTTGTAGAGATAGAAATTTATAAAAATATTGGTGAAAAGGTTTGTAAGGCTCATAGTAGTAATGACAGATTGGGACATATAATTATAGTTGGAGACACAGCAGATGAAGTTGAAAAAGTTGCAAATAAAGCAATTAGTGAAATTGAGATTATTGTAGAATAGTTACTGGATTCGTCTAGCACGATATAAATTTAATTTTATCCTGAATCTGTGAAGTTAAGTTGTTTTTTAAGGAATAGAGTTTCATTAAATCTTTCCAGTTTCAAACGTGCAGAACTCGCCCGTACCTGTTATACACGAAATGAGTTATTGATATAAGTAAGCTCTTTATCAAGGTCTCTACCTAGGTTTGTATATTTCTTTTCAATACGTTTTCCGTTGCGTTTTGATTTGACAAGTTTGGCATATTCTACACTATTTCTTATATCATATGCTATATACATTTAAATGCCTTTTGTGGCTAGAAATAGTTTCTACCATATCTAACATTTAATTTTAAAAAGTAATAAAATCAGGCTACAAATATAGCAAAATCAAAGGCTTAAGGCAAGTTTGTAGTCAGAAAATAATGGCGCGGTTCGGAAAGTATGTCGGGAATTATAGATTAATA
>ERZ779906.565-NODE-565-length-9187-cov-2.28909_pt1 | contig 9187 bp, 9 predicted proteins | sample MGYA00511586_ERZ779906 | MGnify/ENA primary metagenome ERZ779906 (study PRJEB29588, sample SAMEA2158408) | human gut metagenome | biome: human gut; feature: human-associated habitat; material: faeces | place: Denmark | collected 2008/2010 ...
GCCACACACCTCCTGGCAGAGCCATTGAAGATTATCAATTCAACGGACAAGTAATCCTGAACATCTCCTCTATTATATGATGAAGCAGCTGTGCCGTCTCACTATCCGCAAGTTTATAATATATCTCTTTACCTTCTCTTCTGCTTGTTATAAGCCCGCTCTTTTTCAACAGCTTAAGATGATGTGAAACCGCAGGGTCACTCATATTCATAGCTGCCGCGATATTACTTACACATTCCTCGCAATGACATAAAAGCCATAATATCCTGATTCTGCTTCCATCACTTATCTGCTTGAATACTTCTGCCACTACTACACATTCATCTGTGTCTGGCATTCTTTCAAGAACTTTTTCAATATTCTGTCCGTGGTCGTGTGGAAGATTTACTTCTGACATTTCCCATTCCTCCTAATCTGCATACTGTAATCTGTCTGTCTTATTCGCAGGCTAATCTTTATATGAAAGACATCTTGTTGCATTAAGAACTGCAAGCACCATAACACCTACATCTGCAAATATAGCCATCCACATATTAGCAACACCTGCTGCACCAAGTGCAAGGCAGGCTATCTTTATTGCAAGTGCAAATACTATATTCTGGTGAACTATTCTTAATGTCTTTCTCGAAATATTCATTGCTGTAGCAATCTTTGCAGGGTCGTCATCCATAAGAACAATATCAGCCGCCTCAATTGCCGCATCTGAACCAAGTGCACCCATTGCTATACCAATATCTGCTCTTGAAAGTACTGGCGCATCATTAATTCCATCACCGACAAACGCAAGCATTTCATCTTTACCCTTGCTGTTAAGAAGCTTCTCAACCTCAATAACTTTATCTGCCGGCAAAAGCTCACTCTTAACTTCATCAACACCAAGCTTTCCTGCAACCAGTTCTGCAACTTTCTTAGCATCACCTGTAAGCATAATAACCTTTTTAACGCCCGCTTTCTTAAGTGCTGCAATCGCCTGTTGTGATGTAGGCTTGATAACATCTGATATTACAATACAACCAGCATATATGCCACCGATAGCTACATATACAAGTGTGCCAAGAGCATTTTCTATGCTATCTTTCCCAGCACTGCTGTCAATGTTGTACTTATTCATAAGCTTTAAGTTACCAGCTAATACTTCTTTACCGCCTATATCAGCTTTTACGCCGTGTCCGCTTATCTCCTCTATATCTGTAACCTGTCCGGTTTCAACTTCCATACCATAAGCCTCACGTATACTCTTACTGATTGGGTGGCTTGAATAGCTTTCTGCATATGCTGCCGATTTAATAATATCTTCCTTAGTAAATCCATTGGCAGTTATAACATCTGTAACTTCAAATACACCTTTAGTAAGTGTTCCTGTCTTATCGCATACAACATATTTGGCTTTAGATAAATTCTCAAGATAGTTAGAACCTTTGATAAGGATACCTCTAGAAGAAGCTCCACCTATTCCACCAAAGAAGCTGAGAGGAATAGATATTACAAGGGCACAAGGGCAGCTTATAACAAGTGTTGTAAGAGCTCTTATAAGCCATTTTGACCATTCAGCAGGATTGCCCATAATAAGACTTACTACTGGTGGAATAACCGCAAGCACCAAAGCTCCTATACATACCGCTGGTGTATACACCTTTGAAAATCTTGTGATAAAATTCTCTGAACGTGATTTCTTCATGCTTGAATTCTCAACAAGATCCAATATCTTAGATACTGTAGACTCGCCAAATTCTTTAGTTGTCTCTATCTTTAAAAGGCCTGTCAGATTGACACAGCCGCTTATTACCTCATCTTTGACCTTTACACTTCTTGGAAGGCTCTCACCTGTAAGTGCACTTGTGTTAAGTGTAGATTCACCACTTACAACAATGCCATCGATTGGGATTTTCTCACCAGGTTTTACTACTATTATTGTCCCGATTTCCACATCATCCGGATCAACCTGTTCTAACCCACCTTCCTGCTCGATATTTGCATAGTCAGGCCTTATATCCATAAGCGCTGTGATATTCTTTCTGCTCTTGCCGACAGCGTAACTCTGAAAAAGCTCACCTATCTGGTAGAAAAGCATAACTGCTGCACCTTCTACATATTCACCAAGTGCTATTGCACCGACAGTAGCTATTGCCATAAGAAAATTCTCATCAAATACTTCACCATGGAATATTCCGTGAACAGCCTTCTTTAAAATATCATATCCTATTACAAGATATGGAATAAGGAAAAGCACCAGTTCCACATATTTATTAACAGGAGCAAGATAGCATATAAGCTTAAATGCTACTAAAAGAACGGCTGATATAATAATTCTTATTAATACTTTTTTCTGCTTCTTAGTCATATTATCCTCCATTCCTGCGAAGCATTCTCCTAATTAACATTAACTAATTATTAATTAAAGAAATATCTCGCAATCAGATTCAACCTTCTTACAGTTCTTTAATACGTCCTGCATTACAGAAGCCACATCTGCTCCCTCATCGAATTCAACCTTCATCTTCTGTGTCATAAAAGAAACTGTTGCATCTTTAACACCTGCTGTCTTCTTAGCTGCATCTTCCATCTTTAATGCACAGTTAGCACAATCAACCTCAATACCATATGTTTTCTTCATAACAAACCACCTTTCTGTGTCTTAACCGACACTGCAGACCTGTTATCCAGCCCGCTTTGCTTATAAATTTAATATTATGTGAAGCACTTATATATTATGCTTTACTTCATATAAACATTTAAACAAATGTTTAATTGTTTGTCAATAGCTTTTACTTATTTTCCAATAAGTTATTGTTACAATTTTCTCTATAAGTTATTGTTTAATTTTTCTCAATCAGCTATTTTACTCCAAATTTATCTACAAAAAAAGCCTGACAAGATTATCCAATGTAATCCTGTCAGGCTTCTGATATCTCTCATAATTCTGAATCATTATATTGATAGTTAATTATAACTGTAAATCTTCGTAATCTTCTGGAAGAAATCTATGATATATAATATGACATCCTTCATCTTTAAAGCAGTAATAATATCTGTCATCAGCTTTATCTGCAAACTTTATAAGAACATCAAACTCACCATCTTTGATATACTCAATAATAACTCCATCATAACTGTCATTAAAAAATTCAATTATATCTTTCATAGCTGTACTATGACTTCTAATAAGTTCAACAAGTTTTCTTATAAACTCATTCTCGTCAGTATTATTGTGAATATATTCCACTCCATTTTCATTAATCTCAAAGCAGAACCTGTCTTTTTTATTACTGAATGTGACACCGCCAAGAATATAAGTATATTGCTTGAAATCCTCATCATTGCCTTCAAGAAGCTTTACCATATCACTATAGCTTGTATCCCTAACATCGCACCCAAACATATGACATAATGAGCTTAAAGGATAATATAATCTTATATTCTCTTTTCTGTAACCAAGCTTAGCTTCTTCTTCCCTGATTAAATCAATAAGATTGTGCTGTAAATTATCATATCCATTGATAATATTATTCTTCATCCTCTATTTCTTCCTCGCCATCGTGAACATCTTTCTTAGGCTCTTTAAGACCAGGAATATCAACATTATGCTTCTTGCAATAATCCCAGAGAGCTGCGTGGATTGATTCCTCAGCAAGAAGCGAACAGTGTACCTTTACTGGTGGAAGTCCGTCTAATGCTTCCATAACTGCCTTGTTAGTTACTTCCATAGCTTCGTATATTGTCTTGCCAATAACCATATCTGTAGCCATACTGCTTGTTGCAATAGCTGCACCACAGCCAAATGTCTTGAACTTGCAATCCTTGATTATCTTAGTATCCTCATCTATATCAAGATATATTCTCATAATATCTCCGCACTTAGCGTTACCAACTGTACCGACACCACTTGCATTCTCTATCTCACCTACATTATGAGGATTGCTGAAATGCTCTATAACTTTATCTGAATACTGCATATTCTAATATCTCCTTTACTAACCTTTGTACCTTAACGACAAAATAAGGCATTTTAAAATTCATATCATTATTGTATGTTTTACCATTTTTCGTACAATATGTCAACCATACAAATGAATACGCAGGCGAAAACATATTTCACCTGCATATTTAACCTATTCATCAAATAATATTAATTATATTATCTCTTCTTTAACCCGTTACCGCTGAATTTCTTTATCTGTGTAACAAGCTCTGCGGATACATTAGCAATCTTATCTGTAGAACCTTTACACTGTTCCATAACCTGCTCAAGATTATTCATATTCTCCTTGGTAATCTGTCCACTGCTTGCATTTTCTTCTGCAAACTGTGCAAGATTATCAACACCATAAGCTATTGTGTTCTTATGCTGCTCTAAGTCAGAGGCTTTTTCCGCTATGCCGCTTACAGCATTTCCAACTCTGTTAATCTCTGAATTAAGAGTTGCAAATATAGCTTCTGTATCTTTAATCTTGGCATCCTGCTTTTCAAATGCTTCCGATACCTTCTTAGCTGTTTCCACACTGATATTAGAATTCTCAATAAGTCCATTGACAATCTGGTTAATATGCTCTGTAGACTCTCTTGACTGATCTGCAAGCTCTCTTATCTGCTCTGCTACAACTGCGAAGCCCTTGCCATTCTCACCTGCTCTTGCCGCCTCAATACTTGCGTTAAGAGCCAGAAGGTTAGTCTGGTTAGATATACCGGCAATAATCTCAGTTACCTTTCTAATCTCCTGGGCTGAGGCATTAGTACGCTCTGTTTCATTACTTACCTCGTCCATAGCGTGTCCGCTTTCTTCACTTATTGTAATAAGCTCTTTCATAATATCAGCAGCTCTGTTGTTACACTCATTAAGTGTATCTATGCTTTCCTTAAGCCCTTCAATATTAGTCTGTATATTATCAACAGCCTTGCTTATTGAGTCAGTCTTTACCTTAATATCGGCCTGTACTGTAGTATTATCTGTAATTGTTGTTACCGCTGCATTGGTGCTGTCGGCAACTGTGTGCATTGTATCAAACATTGCAACAAATTCTTCTGAAACCTGTTCAAGTTCAACTGTAGCATTTCTTATTGCAGCAACTGTTCCTGTAATACCCTCAAATGCAACTGTTACATTGCGGACGATTTCTCCAACTTCATCATTTCTTGCTGAAACCTTCTTAATCTTTTCAGCAGTCTTATCATCACTTGATGCAGTACCTGCTATTGCTCCCCTTAATAGAACAACTATGCTTCTTAAAATATTAAGAATTAACACAACAAATATCGCAAATACAACTGTAATTAATACAAAAGCAGTCAATACATTAATAATATTCTTATTAAGCAATATAAATATTATAATCATAACGATTAATATTTGTGCTATAAAAGCTGCTGCCGCAAGTATAAGCTTTTTTATAAAATTATTATCTTTCATTATATTAGTGCCTCCTTTTCTAATGCAGAGCCTCTCCTAACCCTGTATCACTATATTTTAGATATTATACACTGATTTTTGACAAAATGCACTATATCAACCTCTAAAATCAACCATTTTCTTTACGTTGCATAAATATTCACATCTCATTAAGACCCGTGATACACTACATAAATCTTTCATCGAATTCATTTGCCGGATAAGGCTTTCCAAATAAATATCCCTGTATATAGTCGGGATTTATTCTTCTTAACTCATCAAGCTCCTCCGGTGTCTCTACACCTTCTATACATAATGAAAGCGACAGACTGTGTGTCATCTGAATTATATATGTAAGCAATTCATAATCATAATGGTTCTTAAGAGCTTTTACTGTAAATGAACGGTCAATCTTAATGTAATCCGGCTTTAAATCACTAAGGCAGTGCAGATTAGAATATCCTGTACCAAAGTCATCAAGAACAACCACAACACCATTATCCTTAAGCTTTGACCACAATTCATTAAAATGTGGATTGGAGTCTAAATAACCACTCTCTGTAAGCTCTATTCCTATATTATATGGCTTTATTCCGTTGTCATTGATAGCTGCCATAATATCTGTTAACACATCACTTTTAATGACCTGAATATATGATACATTGACATTTATGCGGAAACTTTCTATCTGCTTAGTCCATATAGCACATTGTCTGGCTGACTGCTCTAATATCCATTTGCCTACCGGTATAATAAGTCCGCTTTCTTCTAACAGCGGAATGAACTCAACCGGTGATATAAATTGTGGGCTTCCACCATCTGGGTCAGGCATGAAAAATCTCATAAGTGCTTCTGCACCTATAAGCCTGTAAGTCTTTGTATCAACTATAGGCTGGTAATATACTTCAAAACCTGCAAAATCATCATCTACGGCATTATGAAGTGCTGTATTAATAACCATTCTTCTATTGTAATGCTCAAAATCTTCATTCCTATATATATAATATGTATTCTTTCCACTGTCCTTCGCCTGCTTTAAGGCAAATTCTGACAATTTTATATATGAATCATCCTCATCTTTTATGTGTGATGCATCAATAACTCCCGCAGATAATGTATACATTATTTTGTAATTATTGTCCTCTATAAATTTATTGACATTCTTTTTACAATTCATATAGATTTTAATTGCTTCTGTTATATTGCTGCCGCTAAAATCAACAATCATAAACTCATCTGATACAAGCTTAAAAAGTTTCTGATTAGAATTAAGGGTATTTGCTATGCAATCTGCCGTCTTCTTTAATATGTAGTCTCCGTAAGCCATACCATAATTGGTATTAATGTCACTGAAATTATCTATTCCTATCCTTATTATAAAACCTTTAGGTGTTAAAGCCGCATATGCTTCCCTGATATAATCAGCAAGTCCCACATCCCCTAACAGACCACTGACGTTATCTGCCTCAGGCTTAACACCAATCTCATTAATACAGCCCATAAGATAATGTGGTCTTCCATCTTTAAACAGCACGCTTCCCCTGCAATTAATCCATATTGGATTGTGGTTCTTATCTAACCAGCGGTATTTCATATTATGAAATACTTTCTTGCCATCCTTTATATCCTGAAGTTCCTTACTAAGCATTTCGTAATCATCTTCATATACGAACTCTTTATGCTTTGCCGCTGCATCGTAGAATTTGTCTTCTGGAAGAATAAACCTTTCCACTGCATGTTCCGAAATCACATAATAATCATCTATCAAATCATACACATAAATATAATCGTTCATACATGGATTTAATATCGCAATTGCTTTTTCTATCTGTTCTCTTGATATCTGCAACACATTATCAATCATATACCTACGTCCTTTCACTTATTACATTGATAGTACATTTTTGATAATTAAATGTCAATAAATGTATCTATAAAGCCGAATAATTTGTTTAATCATCTATTATTTATGCAAATTTTCAATTGGCAAGTTTAATTAAATGTGCTAGAATTTATACAATCTATGTTATGTATGAATACGGATATATTAACACAATTATACATATGGAGTTATATTATTATATTGCTGCATCACATATCAATTATTATAATTATATATGTACAGCCATATTATATGAATATAACTATATAAAACATTGTTCATATCACTATATCATAGATAAAGTTATGCAGAATAATATATATAACACACCATGATATATATTACTTTATGTACTTTAACATAGGAAACGAGGTTTAAGTATGAGCGAAATTGTTGAATATACTTTTGAAGAATTAAAGAAAGAAATGGAGCTGCTATCACCACTATATGATGTAGTGCGACTTGTCAATCCATTCAAATGTGAGATTATTGATATTAATGATACTTGTCTTACACCATCTGATACACCGATTTCCTGTTATGACTCTTGGAAATGTATATTTCAATGTATTAACTGCACTTCTGCAAGAACACTTCTTACCGGTAATATACAATCCAAACTTGATGTAAGCGATGATACTGTATACCATGTCACTTCGCGGCCAGTAAGAGTCAATAACTCCCTGCTTGTTCTTGAAACCGTCCAGCATTTCTCATACACTTACCGACAGCTTGAAACCGACAATACTAACAACGCTTTAATATCTCTGATACAAAATGCCAACAGGAGCCTTCTGCTTGACGAGGAAACTGGTGCTTACAACCGTTCTTATCTTTCAGAACATCTTCCTTATGAATTATATAAGGCAGAGATGAACCACCAGTCTAATGCAGCATTTGTAAAGATTACCAATCTTGCTGACACAATAGCCGAATATGGTGATATCGCTTCTAATGGAATTGTATGCTGTCTGTTCAATTTAATTACACATACTTTTAAAGACATATCTGACGGCGAATTGATGCTTGTTCGCTACGACAAAGATTTATTCTTTATATTAGACACTAATCTTAAGTACACAGATTTTGAAAATAGAATTAATAATCTTATAGCCGCAGCCATTCCAGAACATATTCTATTCAAAAGTAATAAGATACCTTTTGAGATTTCAACAGCCTGTATTAATCTTGCTGATGAAAATATTAATACTCAAGATGAATTAATTAATACACTAAATAATAGATTAAATAATTAACAACTAACAAGTATTACTAAACATTAATAAGGAGGATTTAATTATGAGTAATGTTACAATTTCTGAATCAATTAAATATATAGGAGCTGATGATACTACTTTGGATTTATTTGAAAGCCAATATATCATTCCTAACGGCATTTCCTATAATTCATATGTAATTCTTGATGAAAAGGTAGCCGTTATGGATACAATAGATGCAAGAAAGTCAGAGGAATGGTTTAATAACCTTTCTAATGTTCTTGCCGGAAGAAATGTTGATTACATTGTAATCTCACATCTTGAACCTGACCACGCCGCTAATATCAAAGCACTTTCAGACAAATATCCAGATGCCAAGCTTGTACTTAGTGCTAAAGCCAAAGCTATGCTTCCTCAGTTCTTTGCTATGGATAATCTTGATGACAAATGTATTATAGCTGCAGAGGGACAGGAATTATCATTAGGAACTCACAACCTGAAATTTATTATGGCTCCTATGGTTCACTGGCCAGAGGTTATGCTTGAATATGAAACAACTGAAAAAGTACTCTTCTCTGCTGATGCTTTCGGCAAATTTGGTGCATTAAGTGCTTCTGAGGACTGGACTTGCGAAGCAAGAAGATACTATTTTAATATAGTAGGAAAATATGGTGCACCTGTACAGACTTTACTCAAGAAAGCCGC
>ERZ779906.568-NODE-568-length-9158-cov-3.03142_pt1 | contig 9158 bp, 10 predicted proteins | sample MGYA00511586_ERZ779906 | MGnify/ENA primary metagenome ERZ779906 (study PRJEB29588, sample SAMEA2158408) | human gut metagenome | biome: human gut; feature: human-associated habitat; material: faeces | place: Denmark | collected 2008/2010 ...
CTGCCGCTTCCGGCCGTATTACCGACGTTGACGTTTCAATGGATTTGATGATTCACGATATTGAAGTTATTCAGTCACTGGTTAAATCTCCGGTTGCCAACGTTCAGGCTTCTGCGGTTAAAACGCCTGACCAGCCGGACGGCAAAAACTACATCACCGCACTGGTTGAATTTGAAAACGGCGTAACCGCCAACCTCACGGCCAGCCGCACTACTCAGGCGCGTGTCCGCACCCTGACGGTCACCACCGACACCAACTATATCGACATGGATTTCATCAACCAGAGCATCAACGTTCACTCACAGGGACGCATGCCCTATGTCAATCAGGAAGAAATCCCCGAATGGATGCATTACGGTCTGAAAGGCAGCGTTGAACAGCTGTTTATTCCGACCAACCAGCCGTTGTCTGCCGAACTCGGCCACTTCCTGGCCTGCATCCGCGGTGAAGCCACCCCGCGCATTACCGGCGAAATGGCTTTGAACGCCCTGAAAGTTATCTGGGAGGTTCAGGAAAAACTCGGGTTTCTGAACAACAGCAGCAATTCTGCAATTGCCGCCGCCGAGTAAGTATTGATTAATCTCTGAAATTAAGTTATCAATAGGGGCAGTAAAGCCCCTATTGATTTATACGGAACAAAATGCGCTACAAAATAACAATCGAATATGACGGAACCAGCCTCCTCGGCTGGCAGGAACAACTGGACGGCCCCTCGGTGCAGGACTATCTGCAAAGAGCCTTGAGCTGCTTTACGCCGCTGGAAGAAACAAATGATGCTCCCCTCTCAGATGAAGAATATGAGGACGCGGGCACCGGAAGACGCCTGCAGAAGACCGATAAAATCATTGTTTCCGGAGCAGGAAGAACAGACGCCGGCGTCCATGCCACAGCTCAGGTTGCGCATTTCGACTTAAAAGAAGATTTGGTCGATTGGAAGTTACGGGAAGCGATAAACGCCCGTTTGCGCGAAATGGAAGCTCCGGTCAGCGTTATTGCGGTTGAAAAAGTCGGAAATGATTTCCATGCCCGTTTCAGCGCCAGAGGACGCGGTTACCTCTACCGGATTCTTAACCGCCGGGCTCCGGCCGTATTGGAAAAAAACCGGGTTTGGTGGGTTCCGGTGCCTTTGGATGTTGAAAAAATGCGTGAGGGAGCCGGTTATCTTATCGGACACCATGATTTCAGTTCTTTCCGCGCCGCGGCATGCCAGGCCAAATCCCCGGTTAAAACGCTGGACAGACTGGATATTGAGGTCAGAGGAGAAGAAATTCATTTCATTGTCGAAGCCCGCTCTTTCCTGCACCACCAAGTGCGTAATATGGTTGGCACGCTGAAGATGGTCGGCGACGGACATTTGCACCCCGAAGATGTCAAACGGATATTAGAGGCGAAAAACCGTGCCGCCGCCGGGGTCAACGCCCCTGCCTGCGGATTATACTTAACCAAAGTCGTTTATTAACATTTTAATTGCTTTTTAACCTGAAACCGCTATCATAACCCTGCAGCTGCCAGAACGGCTGTGGTGTCTCAAAAACATCTCGAATTTAAAGCAATCCTCTTTGGAGGAGTGGTTGAACTAAGCCCTCGCGGACGAATAAGACCGACTGTAATTCGACAGTTTTTGAGCTCCTCCGCCTTATTTCTTTAAGGCGGTTTTGTTTTAACAAACGAACAGGAGCTTAATTATGATAGAAAAAAAATCAACGTTTAAGAAATCTCAAACAACTCCGCCGAGAATTTGGCGATGCCTGCCGACAGCAGCGACAAAAACAAGGTTTGGAATTGCACCTTTGGGAAAGCATGACCGATATTCCCTCGTCTTTCATCAATGCCATCGAAGAAGGACGAGCCAATCCCGACCTTGCCCAGTGCAATTATATCGCTTCCTGCCTGGATAAAAAATTAAAAATCGAATGGATTGACTAACCGCCAACGGAGACTGGTTAACAATCAGTCTCCATAATATTCTTCTTCCGAATAATCGCTTCCCAGAACTTTTTGCGCCACCGCATAATCAAAACCCGCACGCACCAAAACGGCCAAATCCTTACGGCGATTCTCACGCCGGGTTTCTTCATCTGCCCGAAAAGGACCGATTTTTTTCTTCTTTGCCAGCCTCAGCGCCAGTTCTTCCGGGTTATAATCCTGCTCGGCAAGCAAACGTTCCGCCTCGTCTTCCCCAATGCCTTTCTGCAACAGTTTCCCTTTAATATAGCGGGCAGACTTTCCGGCTGCCAGATAATCGCGAATTTTCAGTTCGGCATAGCGGCTGTCATTCAGATATCCGTAACGTTCAAAATCAGCCAGCAGTTCTTCAATCCACCCCAAGGCTTCGCTCTTGTCATAACCGGGATTCTGAAAAGCATAGTCATTCACCCGCTTGGTCAGCACCTGCCGCAGATTGTCAACCGATGATTCAAAGCGCTCCAAGTAATAAAGGCCTATGTTTTTTAACCTTGTCTTGGTCACTTTTTTAGCCGGACGGCGCTGAATTTTTTTGGCTTCGTCTTCTACCACTTGCAAAATCTCCCGAAAGAAACTACATATTGCTTAGTTTAATTCAGTATATAAAGGAACAATCCGGTGGTTAACAATAATTTTGACAATTGCACATCTTTTCATATTGACAACGGCGCTTTCATGGGACGTCTGGTCCGTTTGGACAAGGTCGTCAACACCATTCTCGACCGCCACCAATATCCCCGTCAGGTTTCGGCCGTCGTTGCCGAAAGCACCGCCCTCGGCGCCCTGCTTTCCAGCACCATTAAATATAACGGCCTGTTCACGCTGCAAACCCAAAGCAGCGGACCGGTAACCATGGTGGTGGTTGACGTCACTTCCGAGGGCAGAATACGCGCTTGCGCCAACGTTAACCAAGAAATGCTTGATAAAGCGCTGGAATTAAGGAAAAGCGACACCGACGAACTGCTTGCTGCGCCGCACTACATGGGTAACGGACATCTGGCTTTCACCGTTGACCAAGGGCCGGAAACCGATCTTTATCAGGGCATTGTCGATTTGCAGGGCAAAAACTTAAGCGAATGCGCTTTGCGCTATTTCAAACAATCGGAACAAATTGAAACCTATCTGCAGCTTTTTCTTCAGGCGCCCGACAAAGACGGCGAAAGCTGGAAAGCGGCCGGCATTCTGTTGCAAAAACTGCCTGACAACGGCGGCAAAATCTCTGACGACACCGAAGCTTTAAACGAAGCCTGGAACGAAGCCGTCATTTTCGCCCAAAGCCTGAAAGCCGAAGAAGTTTTTGACGAGAAACTTTCCGCCGAAGAAATTCTTACCCGCCTGTTTCATGCCAACAAGCTGGAAATTACCAAAACCAAAGAATATCATTTCGGCTGCTGCAGCCGCGACAAGCTGTTTAACACACTGCACGCCATGGCAGACAAAGACATTGAAGACATGTGCGAAAATAACAAGATTACCGCCACCTGCCATTTCTGCGGCGAAGTTTACAGCTTCGACAAAGGAGAGCTTCTCTCCCATTAAAAGCCCGCGGCTATAACAAAAGTTTAAGCAGACTTGATATTAAGGCGGCAGCGATTACATCATTCCCGTAATCAAAAAAATTAAGGAGAATCGGAATGAACAAAACCTTTGCCGCCTTAGCCGTTTCGGCTTTTGCCCTCATGGGCTGCGATTCGGGAACCGCCAATGCGCAGAACCCGTCAGCCATGCCGGCCATGTCTGCCGAAATGCAGCAACAGCATGACAATATGCAAAAAGAAATCAAACAAATCAGGGATCAGCATGCCCAAATCATGGACGAACACAAAACCATGAAAAGTGACATCCGAAACCTGCAGGACAACCAGAAAAAAATTATGGATGAACACCGCCGGATTATGGACGACCATCAAAAAATGATGAACAACTGAAAAACTTTTTCTTTCTCCGGGCAGGACAGAATTTCCTGCCTTTTTCTTTTCTTCGCGGCGGCGAGTCCATTAAGCAAATCTTAAACTTCCGGCGATATATTAGGGCAAAAGAATAACTGCAGAGAGATGAAAGCTATGTTCTCAATCCGAAAAATTTTATTTACAGTCCTGTTAATCGGCCTGACCGGCGGCTGCTCCGCGATTTTCGGCAGCTATGAAGGCGACGAGCCGGCCCGCTACACCGAACTGCGTTTTGAAGACCAGAAACCGATTAAGCTCAAGGTCAGCAAAGTTGACGTTATCTCCGAATTTACGCCGTCTTTCCGCCGGCCGAACGTTGAACACCTGTTCCCCATTTCAATCGAAAAGACTGCTAAAACCTGGGCTCGCGACAGGCTGGAAGCGGTTGACTTCTCTTCCGACAAAGTTGCCCAGTTCATCATCAAAGATGCCAGCGTAACCGAAGAGCTGGAAACCACCGATAAGGTTTTTGAAAGAGACCGCATGAAATACCGTGCAACGTTGAATGTTGTCATCCGCATCAGCGACCCGCAGAAACTATCCAACGCCGAAACCGAAATCCAGGCCTGGCGCGAACTGATTATTCCCGCCGACACCGATATTGCCGAAAAGGAAAAATATTGGAACGGCATGGTAACCAAACTGTTTGATGAATTCAACCTTCGCATGGAACGCAACATTCATCAATATCTGAACATGTACGTTCAAGACAGTAACTATATTCAGGAATATTAAAAAACAAAGGCTCCGAAAACGGAGCCTTTTTCTAATTCAAACAAGCCGACTGCCGTAGAGGTACCGACATCGTAAACGTCGGAATCTTAATGTCTTTGGATTCGGTTCGGCCTTCTTTGCGGATTCGGCAGGCGGCTGCCGTAAAAAACCGCATGCGGCGATGTCAGCGGCGCCAGACTGGTGAACTCAAAACTTTCGCCGGGCTCCAGCTCGGGAATCTCGCCTTTGAAACCGGCCGAATCATCACAAAAACGGTTGCCTTTGTCATCGGTAATGTTCCAGCTTTTGCCCACCAGCTGAATACGCTCGGAAGAATTGTTTTCAATACAGAAATAATAACCCCACAGAAACTCCTGCGTCGCTCTGTTTTCCTCGACCAAAGTCGGACAGGCCGTAATTACGATATCATCGCTGGAAGCAACAACCGGCTCATTCTCTTCAAACATCATCTTCATCCCGTTTGCAATTAATTAATAATTTATTAATAAATAAGCCGACACTGATTCGCAAACTGAGTCTTTACTTGTTCACAGCATTATCCCCACCTATTTTGAGGAGCAAAATTTTTCTTGCAATTTGAGTCTTTTCTTAATCGGAGTCGCAAAAAAAAGAGTCCCGATTTAGGGACTCTTTTTTATATATTTCTTCTAAAAATAATTTGGAGAACGAGGTAAATAATAAGAAATAAAGGTGGAAGTACCGGAGCATACACTTTAGTACGTGAGGACACTTCCGCCCTGATATTTCTGTATTAGTTACCCTTTATACAAATTATTTTGCGAGGATGGAAAGCAACTTTTTAGTAGCCTCTTCCGAAGTAATATTGTCGCAAACGGCAACTTCGTTGGCCAAGCGGTCAAGCGCCTGCTCATAGATTTGACGTTCGCTGTAAGATTGTTCGGCCAGATTTTCATTGCGGTACAAATCGCGGACAACCTCCGCAATGGCAACCGGATTGCCGGAATTGATTTTGTTCTCGTATTCCTGGGCGCGGCGTGACCACATAATCTTTTTAACTTTGGCCTTGCCTTTCAAAACGTTTAAGGCGTCATTCATGGTCGAAGCTTCAGAGATTTTGCGTAATCCGACATTCTCGGCTTTGGCCATCGGAATACGCAAAGTCATTTTATCTTTGGCAAAATTAACAACGATCAATTCCAACTCCGAACCGGCAATTTTCTGTTTGGAAATATCGGCAACTTTACCGACGCCGTGTGCCGGATAAACAACATAATCACCGGAGTTGAATGCAATAGCAGATGAAGTTTTTTTATTCATTTATCTGTCCTGTTCTGTTTATTTGAAGCTGATTGATTGTGAACATATCGTTCTGACTACGGGAGGGACTATACCACATTTTTGAGGTCATTGCTAGTCTAAAAATCAAAATTTTTTGTCAAATAAAGAAAAGCCTCCCGAAACAAATTCAGAGAGGCTTTTATCCTTCGGCTCAAAAGAACCGCTATACAAACGTTAAACCGCAACCGGCGCCTTAATCGTCGGCCAGGGATCGTATCCTTCCAAACGAAAATCTTCATACACAAAATCTTCCAGATTTCTGACTTCGGAATTAAGGGTCATCGTCGGAAGCGGGCGCGGAGTCCGGCTTAACTGCTCCTTAACCTGCTCAAAGTGATTGGAATAAATATGCGTATCGCCGAAAGTATGAATAAACTCATAAGCTTCCAACCCGCACACCTGTGCCAGCATCATTGTCAACAAAGCATAAGATGCAATATTAAAGGGCACCCCGAGAAAACTGTCACAGCTGCGCTGATATAACATCAGCGACAACCGGCCCTCGGCAACATAACACTGATACATCATATGGCAGGGCGGCAGCTGCATCTGCCCGAGCTGAGACGGATTCCACGCCGTCACAATCATACGGCGGCTGTCAGGATTATGCTTCAGCTGATTAACCAGGTCTTTCAGCTGATCGATTCCCTCACCGTTCCAATTCCGCCATTGTGCACCGTAAACCGGACCGAGATCTCCGTTTTCATCTGCCCATTCATCCCAGATGGTCACGTTATTGTCATGCAGATACTTAATATTCGTATCCCCTTTGATAAACCATAACAACTCATGAATAATCGCCCGGGTATAAAGCTTTTTGGTCGTCAGCAAAGGAAAACCTTTGGTTAAGTCAAATCGCAGCTGGCGGCCGAAAACCGAACGGGTTCCTGTACCGGTACGGTCACTTTTATCGATACCATGCTCCATGATATCCGACAGCAAATCTAAATACTGTTTCATAAAAATTAGTTTTTTAGTTGATAATAAAAACAAAATAACTTGATTTTGTTTTGTCATATCATACCGGTACAAAGAATCAATCAAAAAAAAGCAGTATCAGCTACCCGCAGAGACCAAGACATACGGATTTTCATATACGAGGTAAATAATAAGATTGAAGGGAAAAAGAACTTATGGGATTTTCTTATATGAGAGGAGTAATAAGATTTTAGAGAGGAGAAAACGGAGTGTACACCTTAGTACACGAGCATTTCCCCACTCGCAAAATCTGTATTAATCCTCCATAGCAGGAAAACCGTTTACTTGGCACAGACACTCTCCCACCACCATCACCGCCGACACGGCCACATTGATTGACCGTGCATTGCGATTCATCGGAATCAGCAGGCGGGCATCGGCGGTTTGATGCACTTCCTCCGGCACGCCGGCCGATTCGCGTCCCATCAGGATAATATCGTTCGGCCGAAATTCAAAATTATAATAAGGCTCGCTGGCATGTGTTGTCAAAAGCACGATTCGTCCGTATTCTTCCGGATGCTCGGCCCGATATTGCAAAAAATGCTCCCAGGAATGGTGACGACGGTATCTCACCATGTCCAGATAATCCATTCCCGCCCGTTTTAAGGTCCTCTCGGAGAAAATAAACCCGCACGGCTCTATGATATCAAGCTCAATGTCCAAACATGCTCCAAGACGCAATAATGTGCCGGTATTTTGCGGAATGTCAGGTTGAAACAACGCCAGACGCATTTTAAATCTCCTCTCCAGAATGGTTTTCTTTCTCCATAGCTCCAAATCATCTTCAGCGCAAGCTTTTAAAACAGCAAAAGGAGCACCGTTAAAGATGCTCCCTCAATAAGCCCGGCCGTATCAGAACTTGCCGCGGCGATAATATAAATCAATCATATCCCGCAGCTTCCGACACTTTTCCAATGCAGAAACCGGCGGATAATAAGCCCAGTGCCTGCCCTTCAAACCGTTAGCCCATGCCGTGTAAACCTTATTGGCCTGCACAAAATAACGGCATTGCTCGGAAAGATAGGCATTGGTTCCGTGATGTTCCTCCCGAGGACGCAACTCGGCATATAAGTCGTCCTCAAGGGTCAAAGCATTGTTTCCGGTCATCTGTCGGGCAATTTCCAAGCCTTTCTGAAAGAAAGCCGTACGCTTGTCTTCCTCTTTCTCCACATAACCGGCAAAATCGGCGACGGTAACCAAACCATAAGATGATCTCAGCCGCAAATCGGGAAGCACATTGCGCAGCAACTGCTTAAACGGTTCGCGCTTTTGCGGAAAAACCTCCAGATTCAACAGTTGATTTTCATCTTTAACAACAACACCGGTAAAGTTTCTGAACTGATCCGCAACCAGTTCCTCTATTCTCTTGCACATAATCTTAGGTATTTGGGTTTATAATAATTTAATCTTGACCGCTAAAATAACACAACTTACGACAAGAGTCAAATTTTTGTCCAAAAAAATTTTTCCGGCATTTCGTAAAATTGTTCCAATCACCGACAGAACAAACTTTTAAACGTTGATTTCAATAAAGGCTTATGCTGCGAAGTAACTTCTGAACGACGTGTGCATCTAGAGCTACACGAATAAAAACTACAAGTATGGCAAGCTTTTAAACGTTGATTTTGATAAAGGCTTGTGCTGCGAAGTAACTTCTGAACAACATGTACATCCAGCTACACGAATAAAAACTACAAGTATGGCAAGCTTTTAAACGTTGATTTTGATAAAGGCTTGTGCTGCAAAGTAACTTTTGAACGACGTGTACATCCAGCTACACGAGTGAAAAAATTACAAGCATGACAAGCCTTTAGCAAAATCAAACATTGAAGAGGAAATTCATCATATCCCCGTCTTTTACAACATAATCTTTGCCTTCCGAACGCATTTTACCGGCATCTTTACAGGCCTGTTCGGAACCGTATTTGACAAAGTCATCGTATGAAATCGTTTCCGCACGAATAAAACCGCGTTCAAAATCGGAGTGAATGATACCGGCACAAACCGGCGCTTTTGAACCTTTCAGAAATGTCCAGGCACGCACTTCTTTCGGCCCGGCGGTAAAATAGGTTTCCAGCCCCAAAAGCTTGTAACCTGCCCGGATGATTTTTGCCAGACCGGTTTCTTCCAGCCCCAGAGAGGCAAGAAATTCCTTCTTCTCTTCTTCCGATTCCAGCTGCGCCACTTCCGATTCGATTTCGGCGGAAATGATAACCGCACCCGCCCCTTCGG
>ERZ779906.570-NODE-570-length-9147-cov-2.75297_pt1 | contig 9147 bp, 8 predicted proteins | sample MGYA00511586_ERZ779906 | MGnify/ENA primary metagenome ERZ779906 (study PRJEB29588, sample SAMEA2158408) | human gut metagenome | biome: human gut; feature: human-associated habitat; material: faeces | place: Denmark | collected 2008/2010 ...
GAAGTAACTTCTTTGACTTAGGAACTGCTATACACTCTTTTACCTTAACAGCTCTGAAATCTGACTTACTGAATGTGTCGAAGTCTACTTCTTCCTCAAATAATGGTTCTACCTTAACATTAGAAAAATCAATCTTATCATTAGCTGTAAAGAATCCATTATTATCGCCGCCTGATGCCGCTCCTGCTTCTGTAGAAGTGCTCTTTTCAGCCTTTGCAGCACTCTTATCTGAACCCAATGACTTCATTGTTGGGAACAAAAGTACATCCCTGATAGCTGGTGAATCTGTAAGAAGCATAACAAGTCTGTCGATACCATATCCGATACCACCTGTTGGAGGCATACCTACTGCAAGTGCATTAAGGAAGTCTTCATCTGTGTGCTGTGCTTCCTCATCACCATTCTCTGCATTCTTATCCTGCTGTGCAAAACGTTCTCTCTGGTCGATTGGGTCGTTAAGCTCTGAATAAGCATTACACATTTCCCATGTGTTGATGAAAAGCTCAAAACGTTCAACCTTTTCTGGATCAGATGGCTTCTTCTTAGTAAGTGGAGAGATTGCAAGCGGATGATCCATAATAAATGTAGGCTGGATTAACTTTTCTTCGCAGTACTCTTCAAAGAATAAGTTAATGATATCGCCCTTTGTATGACGTTCCTCAAACTCAATTCCTCTTTCCTTAGCAAGAGCCTTAGCTTCTTCATCTGTCTTTATTGTATCAAAATCAACGCCTGCATATTCCTTGATAGCATCATTCATAGTAAGTCTTCTGAATGGCTTTCCGAGGTCTATCTTAGTACCGTTGTAAGTAATTTCAGTTGTTCCACATACAGTCTTTGCAAGGTGTCTGAACATGCTCTCTGTAAGCTCCATCATACCTTCATAATCTGTGTATGCCTGATACAGCTCCATAAGTGTGAACTCAGGATTATGTCTTGTGTCAACACCTTCATTTCTGTATACACGTCCGATTTCATATACTCTTTCAAGACCACCAACGATAAGTCTCTTAAGGTAAAGCTCTAAAGATATACGAAGCTTAACGTCCTCATCAAGTGCGTTGTAGTGAGTTTCAAAAGGTCTTGCTGCTGCACCACCTGCATTAGAAACAAGTGTTGGAGTTTCAACCTCCATAAAGTCCCTGCCATCAAGGAATCTTCTGATTTCCTTTATGATCTGTGATCTCTTTACAAATGTATCCTTAACCTCAGGATTCATTATTAAATCAACATATCTCTGACGGTATCTCATATCAGTATCTGTAATTCCATGGAACTTCTCTGGAAGTACCTGTAAGCTCTTAGAAAGAAGTGTAATCTCCTCTGCGTGAACTGATATTTCACCTGTCTTAGTTCTGAATATAAATCCCTTGATACCAAATATATCACCTATGTCAGACTTCTTGAAATCTGCATATGCATCATCACCTATGGCATCTCTTGAAATATAAGCCTGCATTCTACCCTTAAGATCTGCAATATTACAGAAAGATGCCTTTCCCATTACTCTCTTGAACATCATTCTTCCCGCAAAGCTTACCTCAATAGGAGAAGCATCCATGATAGCTCTTCTCTCATTATAATCAGCATTAACGGCTTCTCTTGCCTGCTGCTCATCCATACCATCAGTATTAACTGCTGGTCTGTCGCCAAGAAGTTCCTTTTCGTGTGCTTCATAGATGGCTCTTATTTCATCTGTATGATGTGTAACATCATACTTTGTTATCTGAAATGGATCTTTACCTGCTTCCTGTAATGCGGCGAGCTTGTCCATTCTTACTTTAATCTGTTCATTAACATCTGGCTGTGAATTATTCTTATCTGCCACTTTCTTATCTCCTTTATATATAATTAGTCATTCTGTACTGAGATAATCTTATATTCAATAACTCCTGCTGGTGCTTCAACCTTAACTGTATCTCCAACCTTCTTGCCAAGCATAGCTGCTCCAAGTGGTGATTCATTTGATATCTTGTTATTAAGACTATCTGCTTCTGAAGAACCTACGATTACATATTCAATATCTTCATCATATTCTACATCGTGAAGCTTAACAACGCTTTCCATCTTGATAGCGTCCTTATCTGTATTGTTATCCTGAACAACTTCTGCGTTCTTAAGAATTTCTTCAAGTTCTGCAATCTGTGTTTCAATATCTCTCTGCTCATCTTTAGCTGCATCGTACTCAGCATTTTCTGATAAATCGCCCTGTTCTCTTGCTTCCTTTAACTTCTGGGCAACTTCCTTTCTTCTATCAACCTTTAAGTGCTCAAGTAAAGCTACTCTTTCTTCATATCCTTTTTTTGTAAGTAACTGTTTCTCTGCCATAGCTCGTCACCTTTCCATAAATAATATTTATATAGTATTATTACTATTGCTTAATAAAATGTTCAAGATATTATATCTCAACTAATACTTTATGTCAATCCACGCATCTGCTGTACAAATTCATTGAACTCGTCCTGCTTTGTTATATGATTAACCTCATTTCTTAATGCCGCCGCGTGCTTTATTCCTGCTGTATACCACGCAAAATGTTTACGCATCTCGCGCACTGCTGTAAATTCGCCCTTTACATCGCATAACATCTGGCAGTGCCTGATAATCATATCAACTATCTCATCTATTGACGGAGGTGCTGTAATATTTCCTGTTTCAAGATAGTCCTTGACCTGTCTGAATATCCACGGATTACCCTGTGCCCCGCGTCCTATCATAACGGCATCACAGCCTGTCTCCTTAAACATTCTTACTGCATCTTCACCACTTCTTATATCGCCATTGCCTATTACCGGAATATGAACCTTTTCTTTAACACGCCTTATTACATCCCAGTCAGCCTTTCCAGAATAATACTGGCTTCTTGTCCTTCCGTGAACCGCAACCGCGGCCCCACCTGACTCCTGTATAATATATGCTATTTCTTCAGCGTTAATGCAGGTTTCGTCAAATCCTGTCCTTATCTTTACGGTGACAGGCTTATCAACTGCATTTGCCATAGCCTCCACTATATTTCCTACAAGCAGGGGATTTTTAAGCAGTGCCGACCCCTCTCCGTTATTAACCACCTTAGGAACTGGGCATCCCATATTGACATCTATTATATCAAAATCTCTTTCTGCAAGCCTTTTGGCGATGTCTGCCATTATCTGTGGTTCTGAACCAAATAACTGTACAGCTATCGGACTTTCTTTCTTATCTGTCTTTAATAATTCTTCTGTATTTTTATTATTATACAATACCGCCTTGGCACTCACCATCTCTGTATACAAAAGTCCACAGCCCTGTTCCTTGCATAAAAGACGAAATGGCAGGTCTGTTACTCCTGCCATCGGTCCTAATGCGACATTTGTTTTAATATCAACATTACCTATTCTCATCTTAACTCCGTTGTTATAATATTTTACTCATCCAAACCTAAGAAGAATACTTTATAGAACATCTCTAACGATTCCAGCAGGTCTCTTTTTTCATACTGATTCTTCTTAACAAGAAGTCCGCACGCTATATCATCATACAGCAGATCTTCTTCATCTGCTGTGGATTTGAATAACAGGTTGCCCTCCTCGTCAAATTCCATATCAAGTATTCCGCCGACTTCCTCTGTAAAAAGAACACACATTATCTTTAATTCGTTCTTTATATCTTCTGGAAGCCTGTCAAAATCCGGGTTAAAATAATATTTCTTCTCATAAGAATTAGATGCACAAAGCACCACATTTTCATCACTATACATATCCATATAATCCTCTCACTGAAACTTCGCCAGCTCTTATTGCAATCTCTTTTCCTGCTTCATCTTTTACAATAAGCTCGCCTTCTTTATTAATTCCAATCGCTGTTGCTATAAGCTCCTCTTTCTCATATATAGCACGGACTGTCCTGTCCTTATTAATAAGAAGTTCATTATACTTATCGACAAGCAGTGACAAATCGTTAGTCTTAAGGAATTCGTGATAATATTTATCAAAGCTTCTTGAAAATGCAGCAATTATATTACTTCTCTTAATCTTTCTATGTGTTTCAAGATATAAAGATGTAGCCATATCCCTTATTGCCTCATCAAATTCTGTTGTATTGACATTAATTCCTATGCCTATTACAACATAATGTATAAGATCCATCTCTGCACTCATCTCAGTAAGTATGCCTGTTATCTTCTTACCATTCACAACGATATCATTAGGCCATTTGATATAACAATCTATATCCTTGACTTCTTCCCTTATAGCCTCTACCATTGCTATCGCAAGAACAAGTGTAAGCATTGAAGCACTCTCCGGGCTCATATCCGGACGAAGCAGAAGGCTCATCCATATTCCTGTTCCCGCAGGTGACTCCCAGCTTCTTCCTCTTCGTCCCCTTCCGCCTGTCTGACATTCCGCAACAAATAATGTTCCGTCAGGAGCATTGCTTTCTGCCGCAAGCTTTGCCTGGTTATTAGTCGAATCTGTCTTCTCAAAATATCTGATATGCTGGAATATTCCCTCAAGCTTATTATCATCAGAGCTATTATCTTTAAGCTTGTTATAAGCCTCTTTGTCTGTGCTTACATTTCTATCCTTATTGCCAGCTTCCCTGTCCTGTTCTTTATCAGCCCTGGATTTTAATATTGCACTGTCTTTTATAAGAAGGCTTCTTATCTCTGTATCTGTTATTATATCAGGATATTCTGTAATTCTGTAGCCTTTGTTCTGCACAGAATCTATAACATAGCCTTCCTCTTTTAACTGGTTAATAGCTTTCCATACAGCAGTCCTTGATACGCCAAATGCCTCACACAACTGCTGTCCTGATATGTATCCATCTGCATTTCTTAACAAATGTAATATCTCTGATTTCATATTCGTACCGTCCTATAATTATTACAATACCACAAGTGCAGTAAATACAGTCATTATTCCAAGAAGAACTGCAACTACTGCCACTATAACACCAGATACCCTATTGCCATTTATAAAATGCTTCACAGCCGTAAGTGTATTAACAACTGTTCCAAGAAGAAACTCTATTGGAAAAAGCACTCCGCTTCTGCTTCTTAGGAACATTATTATAATAAATATAACTGTTGCTGCAATTGTAAGAACTATATTAGTGTAATCTATAATCATTTTGGTCTTTTTATAAGAACCACTTGTTGTATAATACATACCAATCCTCATTTCTATGCAATTAATAGTTACGTTACTTATAGGTTTAATATGCTCCAAGTGTAGCTGCAATTACAGCCTTGATTGTGTGCATACGGTTCTCTGCCTCATCAAATACAACTGACTGCTCTGACTCGAATACCTCATCTGTAACTTCCATTTCATCAAGTCCGAACTTATCGTGAATTTCCTTGCCTATTGTTGTCTTTAAGTCATGGAAAGCTGGAAGGCAATGCATAAATATAGCGTTCTTATCAGCATTGTCCATTACCTTCTTATTAACCTGATATGGAAGAAGTGCGTTAATTCTCTCTGTCCATACCTCATCAGGCTCACCCATTGATACCCATACATCTGTGTAAAGAACTTCTGCACCCTTAGTGCCTTCTGTAACATCTTCTGTTAATGTTACAGAACCGCCACTTTCTTTAGCCCATTCCCTGCACTGGTTTACAAGATCTTCATTAGGGAAATATTCCTTAGCTGTACAAGCTGTAAAATGTAATCCAAGCTTAGCACATACTATCATAAGTGAATTACCCATATTATATCTTGCATCTCCCATATATACGAACTTAACACCTTTTAATCTTCCAAGCTTTTCTTTTATTGTAAGCATATCAGCAAGCATCTGTGTTGGGTGGTACTCGTTAGTAAGTCCATTCCATACTGGAACTGATGAATACTTTGCAAGGTCTTCTACTATCTCCTGTCCAAAGCCTCTGTATTCAATACCCTCAAACATTGTACAAAGAACTCTTGCTGTATCTGCTATGCTCTCTTTCTTTCCTATCTGTGAACCCTTAGGGTCTAAGTAAGTTACGCCCATACCAAGGTCGTGTGCTGCAACTTCAAATGAACAACGTGTTCTTGTACTTGTCTTTTCAAATATAAGAGCAACATTCTTTCCAAGTAATGGCTGTTCAACAACTCCGTCCTTCTTCATCTTCTTAAGCTTTGCAGCCAATTCTATAAGATATTCTATTTCCTCTGGTGTATAGTCTTTTAATGTTAAAAAATCTCTTCCTTTAAGATTCATAATGTTCCTCCATTCTTTAGCATAAATCATATGTAAACAATCTCTGCTCTAAGGCTATAGCATATTATCCTGCTAATAATACCCGATTTATAAATTTAGATAACATTTTATCGCAAACAGCTCATAAATGCAACTTCTTACATATTCAAATAACACTTACCTGCTTACATCACTGTTTATTAATTATAAAAATACCAGCGTGGTAACATTCATCTATTTTCTAATCATAAAAAATACCAGCACAGTGACTTTTATCTGTTCACTGGCTGGTATTCTTATTTAGTGGAATACGTGTCCACCGATTATTACATAGTCTGACATTGCTGAAAGATTGGTTATTGAAACCATTCTGAATGATGTATATCCGCCGATATTGTTCTTTCCTGACAATGCCTCAAGTGCTGCATCCATACATTCCTGTGTACGGATACCACTGTTAAGTCTGTTCTGGAACTTAGCTGATGGGCCGCCTGCTCCATCTGATGCTCCTGAGAACTGTGACTTCTGATATATAACCCCTGTTATTGAATTAGGATAGTTAGAGCTTCTAACTCTGTTTAATACAACATTAGCAACTGCAAGCTTCCCCTCATATGGCTCATAAGCTGCTTCCCAGTCAATAATGCAGGCAAGAAGATATATTTCTTCATTACTTACGCTCATTGTTGAATTATACGATATATCTGTTCCAGATATTGTTCTTGATATAACTGCCTGTATTCTTTCTTCTTCAGCTATCCTTGCAGCTTCCTGTTCTGCTGCAATTCTTTCTTCTTCGGCAATTCTGGCAGCTTCTTCCTCTGCCTCTTTTGCTTCTGCCTCTTCAATTGTATATCCTGTAAGGATATCTTCATCATCAAGAGTCTGGGCTATAACCTCTGCCTCCTGATTGAATAATAAAGCGGCTGTCTTAGTATATCCTTCGCAATTACCTGAGCTTATCTTAGTCATACTGCCATTAACTTCCAACACATCTACCACTGTGTTCTTATAAAGTCTTCCATTAACTGATGAATTCTCATCATCGGCTGAATATACATCAAGATAAGGTTCTGTAATTGCAAGCGCTTTATTTTGCATCTGCCCCTGCTGTTCTTCATAACCTGTTAAAATTACTTCCTCAACATTGGCTGCGTATGATGCAACTCTGACCTCGGTATCAGTAATTGTACTTTCGTGTTGCTCATAGGTAGGTTTGGCGTCTGTTACCTTTGGAAGAACCGGCATCATCATCACTACCAGCGTAGCTCCCAAACAACAAGCAGCTTTGCTACTTCTAAGTTTCATAAAGTTTTTCCCTTTCCGGCACAAGTTGTTAAATGCACCTACAAAATGTTACAGAATTGTTACATTTTGTTACGAAAGTATAATAGCAAAGTTAATCAAATTTGTCAAATTTGTTACAAAAAGCCACGGAACACAGTGTTTCCGTGGCTTTGCACTTATATTACTAATTTAACATTTATTAAATATTTATGAAAATACACCCTTAAAAAGAGAGCTTCGACACATTTCTGCCTGTTATTACAACCTCTGCCTTACTGCTTCGTATGTAAGAATTGTACACGCAATAGCAGCATTAAGTGACTCAACCTCACCCTGCATTGGAATTCTTACATATTCATCAGCCTTATCTGCTAACTTATCTGTAAGTCCATTGCCCTCATTGCCAATCATAAATGCAGTAGGGTTTGTATAATCTTTCTTATTATAATTATCTGTACCCTTAAGGTGTGCCGCATATACTGTCACGCCCTTAGACTTACATACATCAGCCGCCTCGCATATATCATCTACATATATAACCGGCACACGGTAAAGTGAACCCATAGTCGAGCGGATTGTCTTAGGATTGTATATATCAACTGTGTTACTGCTCATAATAATTCCTGTAACACCTGCACCCTCAGCCATTCTTACAATAGTTCCAAGATTACCGGGATCCTGAAGATTTTCAATAATAAGAAGTAATGGGTTGTGCTTGTCTGAAAGTATGCCTTCCAAATCTGTATCTGACATTCTGACAACTGCCATAATTCCCTGTGGTGTCTGTGTATCTGCCATACGCATAAACACGTTGTCTGTCACAATCTCCAGCACGTCTTTTCCTATGCTGTCATAATTCATTCTTTCAAGGAATTCCTCATTATCAGCCTTGAAAGTCTCTGATACATATACCTTTACAAGTCTGTCTGCCGGTGCTTCTGACACCATTTTCACGCCCTCAACAACAAACTGCTTCTCCTCTTTTCTTAACTTTGCTTTTTTCTGCAAATTCACTACGTGCTTAACCTGCGAACTACTTGTACTTGTAATCATTTTTCACCATTTCCTGTATAATTAGTTAGAAAGCATAGCACTTATATTAAACTCATAATCACTAATATCCTTAGTCATGGCAAGTGCCTCATCAATATCATAATCAACAAACCTTCCGTCCTTATAAGCTACAAGTCTGTTGCTCTTTCCTGCAACTAAAAGATCAACTGCATAAGAACCCATAATAGAAGCATACATTCTGTCCTTACATGTAGGTGAGCCGCCTCTCTGCATATAACCAAGAATAGTAGCTCTTGTCTCTATTCCTGTAGCAGCTTCTATTCTTCTTGCCATTCCTGTTGAATGTCCGATTCCTTCAGCATTGATAATAAGGTGATGCTTCTTGCCTTTCTTTCTTCCGTCAATAATGTGATTAATTATTGCCTGTTCATCACCATTATATCTCTCTGGAAGAAGAATATCCTCTGCACCATTAGCGATACCACACCAAAGTGCAATATAGCCTGCATTACGTCCCATTACTTCAATAATACTACATCTTTCGTGAGATGTTGATGTATCTCTTATCTTATCAATAGCCTCCATAGCAGTGTTAACCGCTGTATCAAAACCAATTGTATAGTCTGTACAGGCAATATCAAGATCAATTGTTCCTGGAAGACCTATTGTATTAACTCC
>ERZ779906.572-NODE-572-length-9135-cov-2.56795_pt1 | contig 9135 bp, 8 predicted proteins | sample MGYA00511586_ERZ779906 | MGnify/ENA primary metagenome ERZ779906 (study PRJEB29588, sample SAMEA2158408) | human gut metagenome | biome: human gut; feature: human-associated habitat; material: faeces | place: Denmark | collected 2008/2010 ...
GTATCTGGAAAAGCTTGATTAGAATGTATAAGCAGTGTGGGAATGGAGAGTAAGATGCAGATAAGACATCTAAGAAATAGTAAAATCATAACGGAAATACTTATATTGTGTGTTGCGTACATATCAATGGCGGCGGGAGTGTATATAGGAATTGCCGGTAATGACACATCTAAGGCATATTATAGCCTTATTGTAATAATTCCAGCTATAGTTACATATTTTTCAAGAAAATATATTAAAAGTTATCCATTATTTATGGTGATTAATCTTGTGTTCGTTGTTATAGCGGCATTGCTTGCGGACACAGATCTGGAGTTTGCAGGTTATGTGATATGCGCAGCGGCAATATCTGGACACTCAATAAGGTTAAAGAATCTATATGTAAACAAGAAGCAATATGAGCGAGTTCAGGAAAATATATATGATGAAACTGGTAAGAGCAAGGATGATATGCTGATTGCTGTTAATGCGAGTGAGAAGCTTCATATAGCATATGGAATATTTATGATAGGCTTTTATATATTAGGAGGTATTGAAGGTAATTCTGTGCTTATGGAAATACAGGCATTTTTATTTGTTATGTTTGTATTATGCCAGTTCGTATATAATCAGGTAAGCAGGCTGTATGAGGTGTTCGTATTTAATGAAGGTAAATCAGAATTCCCGGCCAGAAGAATTATGGGAATTAATGTGCTTATAATGATTGTGTTCGGACTGCTTCTGGTATTTGGCATGCTTATATTCTATCACGGAAGATATGGCAATATATTCTCTATGATTGGAATGGCATTGCTTGCAATTATTAAATGGATATTAAAACTGTTATTAATGCTCCGCGGAGATGATGATACAGTAATGGACGATTATATAGAAGAAACGACAACTTCCCCTGAACCAGTAGAGGATGAGATGGATGTTATGGTTAATAATGCGGCTGGTAATGCTCTTATGGAGGTGGTTGCAATATTCCTTATAATCGGAGTGATTATATTAATAATAGTGACAATAGTCAGATATGCTTCCAGGTTCAGAAAGTCATTAGATAATGATAAAGATGAAGTGGAATATATTAATAATGACGAGGAAAAGGAATATAAAGTAAAGAAAAGTGTTAAGGTTAAGGATACTAAAGATAAAGCCAATATACGGTACAGAAAGCTTTATAAGAAATATGCCAAGTCCAAAAAGGTTGTCACAAAGTCTAAGTTGGCAGGTGCAAAGGTTGATTCGCATATGATGCCGGAAGAGATTACGAGCAAACTGATAACTGATGATGAAGCAAAAGCACGAAGAATAACAGATGACTATGAGAAAGCGAGATATTCTAATGGTGAAGTATCAGAGGAAGATATAAGTTTTCTTAAGAACTTCAAATGATTTTAATACATAGCTCAAATATATAACTGGACTTAATATTGTAATACATAATTTGATTTAATATTGCAATACATAATTTGATTTAATATTGCAATACATAATTGAAAATTCTATTGACATTTTAAATTATATGCGTTATCATTTCAATAATTGATAATAAGTAAATGCAATGAAGAGGAATATTAGATAAGGACCAGCTTCAGAGAACTGTCGGAAGGTGCGAGACAGTGAAAGGAACTTATTGAACTCACCTTGGAGCTGCTACCCGAAATTATATCAGCAGGATATAAGAGTAGACGTAGACGGAAGCCAACCGTTATAGTGGACAGAATATAATGCAATATGCACGTATTCGGTGAGAGCGCAATTATTAATTGCGAATAAGAGTGGTAACGCGTGAGATTATATCTTTCGTCTCTTAGAGGTTAAGGCCTTTGGAGATGAAAGATTTTTTTTGTATAATTTACTTATTATGCTAATATAATTAATATATCAGGAGGATAATGCAATGTTTGATTACAGACAGTATAAGAGAGGTTATTTTATGCCACCGGTTGAGTGTAACGACTGGGTAAAGAAGGAGTATATTGACAAAGCACCAGTATGGTGTTCAGTGGATTTAAGAGATGGTAATCAGGCTTTAGTTGAGCCTATGAGTCTTGATGAAAAGCTTGAATTCTTTAATAAGCTTATTAAGGTTGGATTTAAGGAAATTGAGATTGGTTTCCCGGCAGCATCAGAGACAGAGTATGAGCTTTGCCGTACACTTATTGAGAAGAATATGATTCCTGATGATGTTACAATTCAGGTGCTTACACAGGCAAGACCGCATATTATTAAGAAGACTTTTGAAGCTGTAAAGGGTGCACCAAGAGCGATTGTACATGTATACAATTCGACATCTCTTGCACAAAGAGAGCAGGTATTCAGAAAGTCTAAAGAAGAAATCAAACAGATTGCAATTGAGGGCGCTAAGCTTCTTAAAGAACTTGCAGAAGCAGATGGCGGTAATTTCCTTTTTGAATATAGTCCTGAAAGCTTTACAGGAACAGAGCCAGAATACGCACTTGAAGTGTGTAATGCAGTTATAGATATATGGCAGCCAACACCTGATAAGAAGTGTATAATTAATCTTCCTGCTACAGTAGAGATGTCACTTCCACATGTATTTGCAAGTCAGGTTGAATATATGAGCAAGAATCTTCATAATCGAGAAAATGTAGTTGTATCACTTCATCCACATAATGACAGAGGAACAGGCGTTGCAGATGCAGAGCTTGGTATGCTTGCAGGTGCAGACAGAATAGAAGGTACATTATTTGGCAATGGTGAGAGAACTGGTAATGTGGATATTGTTAATCTTGCTATGAATATGTACGCACAGGGCGTTGACCCGGAATTGGATTTTTCTAATATGCCAGAGCTTGCAGAGATGTTTGAACGTCTTACACAGATGAAGATAGATGACAGACACCCATATTGTGGTAAGCTTGTATTTGCAGCATTCTCTGGTTCACATCAGGATGCCATATCTAAAGGTATGCACTATAGAATTGAACAGGATCCATCTAAGTGGACAGTTCCATATCTTCCAATTAATCCAGAAGATGTTGGACGTACATATGACTCAGACGTAATCAGAATTAACAGCCAGTCAGGTAAGGGCGGAGTTGCTTATGTTCTTGAGCATAATTATGGAATGATTATTCCAAAGGCTATGAGAGAAGACCTTGGTTATGCTGTTAAAGATGTATCGGATGTTAACCATAAGGAACTTGCAGCAGATGAGGTTCTTGAGATATTTGAGAGGCGTTATAAGAAGTTCACACCGGTATTCAAGATTTCAGAAGTCCATTTCAAGCAGATTGATGGTATCCAGACAGAAGTTACAATTGAGGCTGATGGAAAGACAACAGTAGTAGAAGCGGGTGGTAATGGTCGTCTTGATGCTGTAAGTAATGCACTTTCAAAGCATTTTGGAAAGCCTTGTGATGTAATGTGCTATGAGGAACATTCATTAAAGCAGGGTTCTGATTCAAGTGCTATTGCATATGTAGGAATTAAGGGTGATGATGGTAAAGAATACTTTGGCATAGGTATCGACCACGATATCATAAGAGCTTCAATTGATGCGGTAGAATCAGCAATGAACAGAAGTATGGCTGAGTAGAGAATAATATCAGTATAAATATTGTATCTGCGTATATGAACATATTTGCAGAGATATAATTATGTGCTTCCTTTAAACAGACAGGAGATATAGTAATATTTCCTTCTGTTTAGAAAGGAAGCCTTTTTATGTAATGGATAATTTTATCGGAATTTACTATTACATAAAAGGAACTATGTGCTGGTGATATGTACCCATATGAAGCTGTAGTCTGTCGCAAGCGGTCGTGCTCGGTTAGGGAATGTGCTTTGCATATTCTTTTTTAGTTCATATTCTTTTTTAGTAATAACTGGATTTTTGACTTACCAGCTGTTATAATCTTATAGTTAATGAATTAATTCTGAAAGGAATGAATATATGAGTAAGATTATTCTTGCATCTGGTTCACCAAGACGCAAAGAACTGCTGGAACAGATAGGAATAGAATTTGATATAATTACGAGTGATGTTGATGAGACAACTTTAATTACACAGCCAGATGAATATGTGAAATATCTATCAAGGATTAAGGCACAGGCTGTATGGGATATGGTAAAAGATGATGACTATTACAGGAATGAAGATGTTGTAGTTATAGGTGCAGATACAATCGTAAGCCATAAAGGACATATTCTTACAAAGCCTAAGGATACGGGAAATGCTTTTGATATACTTAAGGAACTGGCTGGTGATTGTCATCAGGTGTATACAGGTGTTACACTTATCAAGAATAATAATGTTGTAAGTAACTTTGCAGAAAAGACAGATGTATACTGTAATGATATTAGTGATAATGAGATAAGAGAATATATAAGTACAGGTGAGCCAATGGATAAAGCAGGGGCTTACGGAATTCAGGGGAGATTTGCAGCATTTATTGGAAAGATAGACGGTGACTATAATAATGTTGTCGGACTTCCGGTTGCAAGGGTATATCAGGAGTTAAAGTTATGGTTAAATTAATTGCAAGTGATCTTGATGGTACAATACTAAGAAAAGGTGCCCAGAGTGTAGAACCATCTACAATTAAAGCGATTGAACAACTTGTTAATAAAGGAATGTACTTTGCACCTGCCAGCGGAAGGCAGATAGTAAGCCTGAAAAGGCTCTTTGAGCCTGTAAGCGATAAGCTTGTATACATTGCTGAGAATGGAGCATTATGTGAATATAAGGGTGAGGTTATTGCCAAGACACCAATGGATAGAAAGCTTGCTCTTGAGATAATAGAAGATGTATATGAACAGCCTGATTGCGAGGTGCTTATATCAGGCCAGCATACAGCATATATCAAGCCTAAGACAGAAGAATATCATTATAGAATGACCAAGGTTGTTAATTACAAGACTACACTTATAGATAAATTCACAGATGTAGATGAAGATATATTAAAGATTGCGGTATGTGATTTAAGCGGAATTGATAATTCCAAGAAGCATTTCTTTAGCAAATGGAATGGCAAAGCTTCGATTACAGTTTCAGGAGATTTATATCTTGATTTTATGGAGAGCAGCGTTACCAAAGGAAAAGCAATGCATCAGCTTCAGCAGTACTTTGGATTGTCAGAAGATGAATGTATGGCATTTGGCGACAATTATAATGATATTGATATGCTTAAGTCAGTAAAATATGCGTATGTTATGGATACAGCATGTGAGGATATCAAGAAATATGCATATGACACAACTGAATGGGTTGAAGGTACACTAAGAAAAGAGTTTAATATATAAGATAATGTTTGTAGAAATGAGGAGTATTATTATGGAAAAACATATGAAAGAATGTGCAAAGGTATTTTTAAGAGATCAGAAGAAGCTTTTTGATGAGCCGGTTGTATATGATTTAGAGGAGGCAGAAGATTTTCTTGAGGAATGCTTTGCACAGTATTGCAGTAATATTAAAGAATTAAGACAGATTATGGACGATGAGGGAATGGATGTATCAGAACTTTCTGATGCAGAGCTTGAGGAACAGCTTGAAGTGTTCAAGCTTGATAATAACGGCGGATATTTCTTCGTAGAGGCATAGTTGGGCTGATATGAGAATAACAATATGCTGTGTAGGCAAAGTAAAGGAAAAGTTCTATTGTCAGGCAATAGATGAGTACAGTAAAAGGTTGTCAAGATACTGCAAGCTGGAGGTAAAAGAGGTGGCAGATGAGAAGACACCTGATAATGCAAGTGATACTGTTAATGATATAATAAAGGCTAAAGAGGGAGAAAGACTTCTTTCGTGCATAAAAGATGAAGCATATGTGATAGCTCTGGCAATTGATGGTAAAATGCTTGATTCTGTACAGTTATCACAGAAAATAGATAATCTTGGAATATCAGGAAAGAGTGATATTGTCTTTGTTATAGGAGGTTCATTAGGGCTTGATAAAAGGGTTCTTGACAGGGCTGATTTCAAGCTTAGTTTTTCGCCTATGACATTTCCACATCAGCTTATGAGAGTAATTCTTCTTGAACAGATATATAGAAGCTACAGAATTATGAAGAATGAACCTTATCACAAATAACCAGAATGGAGAAGTTATGAAAAGAAATAAGAAAAGATTAATAACAGCACTTATCATTATTGTAGCTGTGGCTGGGGGATTTGTATTTATGGAGGTCTTTTATGGTAATTTATTATATATTTCAACTGGTATGGGAAAATCTGTTGTTATGAAGGTTGATGGACAGAAGACTTATACATTTGAGGCAGAAGTATTAATGTCAGATGCTAAGAAACAATATGAAGATATGTTTGGAAGCAGTATATGGACAGAAGATATTGCCGGACAGCCGTTTGAGGAATATATAAAAGAACAGATAAGAGTAAAGCTTATAAGAGTAAGATGTATGAATTCTATGGCTAAAGAAAGAGGAGTAGTTCTTGGAAGAGAAGAAAAGAATGAAACAGCTAAGGCAGCAGAACAGTATTTTGATGGTCTTACAGAAGAACAGAAGAGCCAGTATGATATCACAGAGGATAAGGTTAATCAGATGTTTACTGAATTTGCAATCGCTTCAAAGCTTTACAATGATGTAACTTCACTTATGGATATTGAAGTGAGTTCAGATGATGCAAGAGTAATAAATATACAATATATTGTAACAGACTCAAAGGAAGAAATTGACAAAGCTTATGCAGAATTAAATGAGGGCAATTCATTCTTTGCAATTGCTAAGAAATATAATGCTGACGGCGAATATGAATATGAACTTAGAAGAGGCGAGATGGCTAAAGCATTTGAAGATACAGCTTATTCACTTTCAACAGGCCAGACAAGCGGAATCGTAGAAGCTGACGGAAGATTTTATATAATAAGATGTACGTCAGATAATGATAAAGCGAAGACAGAGGTTAATAAGTCATCAATTCTTGAAAAGAAGAAGTTAGAGGCATTTAATGATAAATTTGAACAATATGAGTCTTCAAAGTATGTTGAAATTAACAAAGATGAATGGAATAAGTTAAAAGTTTCTTCTGCACCATCTTTTAATGTAAGATTTGAGGATTTATTTAATTCAATAACAATTAATTAGAGTAGTACAGGAGTGTAGAATATAATGGCAGCAAAATATGATGCAAATAGTATATCAATTCTTGAAGGTCTTGAAGCTGTAAGAAAAAGACCAGGAATGTATATAGGAAGTGTTGGAACTAAAGGACTTAACCACCTTATATATGAGATAGCTGATAATGCAGTTGATGAACACCTTGCGGGTTACTGTAGCGAGATTACAGTAACCCTTAATAATGATGGAACCGCTACTATTATAGATAATGGACGAGGTATTCCTATAGGAATTCATCCAAAGGCAGGCATACCTGCAGTTGAGGTAGTATTTACAGTGCTTCACGCAGGTGGTAAGTTCGGTGATGGCGGGTATAAGATATCAGGCGGACTTCACGGTGTAGGTGCGTCAGTAGTTAATGCACTCTCAGTTTGGCTTGAAGTAGAGATAAAGGTTGATGGTGGTGTATACAGGCAGCGTTATGAAAGAGGAAAGGCAGTAGCACCACTTGAAAAAGTGGGAACATGCAGAAAGAATGATACAGGAACTAAAGTAACATTTCTTCCTGATGGTGAGATATTTGAAAAGACAAGATTTAAGTCAGATGCAATAAAGAGCAGAATGCACGAGACAACTTATCTTAATCCGGGACTTACAATACATTTTGAGGATAAGAGAAGTGGAAGCGAGGAAAAGATTACATATTCAGAACCAGATGGTATCAAGGCATATGTAAAGGAACTTAACAATGGCAAGGAAGCTGTGACGGATATTATCTATTTTAAGAAGAGTGAAGACGGCATAGAGGTAGAGTGTGCTTTCCAGTATGTTAATGAGTTTGAGGAAAATATTCTTGGTTTTTGTAATAACATATACACTCAGGAGGGGGGAACTCATATTACAGGATTTAAGTCTAAGTTCACTATGATTATTAATCAGTATGCAAGGGAGTTAGGTGTTCTTAAAGAAAAGGATAATAACTTTACCGGTCTTGATGTAAGAAATGGTATGACAGCAATTGTGGCTATCAAGCACCCTGCACCAAGATTTGAAGGCCAGACTAAGACTAAGCTTGATAATCCGGATGCGGGAACAGTTGTAAGTGCGGTTACAAGTGATGAGGTACAGTTATATTTTGATAGAAATCTTGAACAGTTAAAGTCAGTAATAGCCTGTGCCGAAAAGTCTGCAAAGATAAGAAAGGCAGAGGAGAGAACGAAGACTAATCTTTTATCTAAGTCTAAGTTCTCAATAGATTCCAATGGTAAGCTTGCTAACTGTGAGAGCAAGAAGTCAGAGGAATGTGAGGTGTTTATAGTCGAGGGAGATTCTGCGGGTGGTTCAGCCAAGACAGCAAGAAACAGACGTACTCAGGCTATACTTCCAATAAGAGGTAAGATACTTAATGTAGAGAAGGCTTCTATTGATAAGGTGCTTGCTAATGCCGAGATTAAGACTATGATTAACTCATTTGGCTGTGGCTTCCTTGAAGGTTACGGCAATGATTTTGATATAAGCAAGTTAAGATACGATAAGATTATCATTATGACAGATGCCGATGTTGATGGTGCACATATTGATACACTTCTGCTTACATTTTTCTATAGATTTATGCCTGAACTTATTAATCAGGGACATGTGTACATAGCTACACCACCGCTTTACAGGGCTGAACTTAAGAAAGTACCTAAGGCAGACAAAGCTTCTAAGAAGGCAGAAGGAACTAAGACGAAGGTAGATAAGAGCAGGACAGTACAGTATCTTTATGATGATAAAGCACTGGAAAGGTATAAAGAGCTTCACGCAAGTGGAACATTTACTCTGCAAAGATATAAGGGGCTTGGCGAGATGGACCCTGAACAGTTATGGGAAACTACACTTAATCCAGAGACAAGAATATTAAAGCAGGTAGAGATAGAGGATGCAAGAATGGCAACAGAGGTTACTTCTATGCTTATGGGAAGTGATGTGCCACCAAGAAGAGCATTTATACATGCACACGCTAATGAAGCGGAGATTGATGCATAAAAATGATATGATGTTGGGGTCAAAAGCCCCCAACTATGATACCTACGGATTGTTCCGTGCTACGCACTCCCACAATCCTCC
>ERZ779906.575-NODE-575-length-9093-cov-1.65247_pt1 | contig 9093 bp, 9 predicted proteins | sample MGYA00511586_ERZ779906 | MGnify/ENA primary metagenome ERZ779906 (study PRJEB29588, sample SAMEA2158408) | human gut metagenome | biome: human gut; feature: human-associated habitat; material: faeces | place: Denmark | collected 2008/2010 ...
CAGCCGTGATCCGCAGATTAGATTCGGGGGAGTGGGTGACATGATCCGAGAAAAACTGCTTGCAGTTCTTCCAGGTCAGTTTACGGAAGAAGTTTCGGGGGATGATCCAAAGGAAAGTGACGAGCACCAGTACTGTGTTCAGGATACTGATACGGGTGAAATCGCGGAACGGTCGGAAATGAGAAACTCGCTCTTCCTGTGGCGGATAATAAACATGTACCGGAATGTTTTTAACGGTAATGCCTCCCCAGGCAGCAAAGACAAGTGCTTCCAACTCAAATTCGTATTTGGCGGTGTAATACCACTTGTCCACATTCATTCGTTGGATGGGGTACAGGCGGTAGCCGGATTGAGTATCTTGCAGTTTGATACCTGTTTCGAGGGTAAACCAGAAGTTGGAAAACTTATTGGCAAATGTATTCTTTCCCGGCATGTTGTCCGAGGCGAGGTTACGGGCACCTACCAATAATGTGTCCGGTTCCTTTTCTATGGATTCGATCAATGCAGGGATATCCGAAGCGAAATGCTGTCCGTCAGAATCAATGGTGATAGCATACCGGAATCCTTGCTTTTTGGCAAAGGATAGTCCATGTCTCAAAGCTACTCCTTTTCCTTGATTGACAGGGTGGGTGATGGTATGTAAGTTAGATTCCCGGCTAAGTATTTCGGCTGTTTCATCTGTAGAACCGTCGTTGACAACAAGGATATCGGGGGCGTAGAAACGTACACTTTCTATGACGTCCGCCAGTGTCTTTCCATTGTTGTAACTTGGGATGATAACGATGATCCCTAATTGTTTCAACTTCTCGTGCCAATAGGCTGTACTTATTTGTTCCTTCATACTGTCGGGGTAAGTGCAGCTTTTAGTTTGATGAAACATTCGTTCTTTACGGTATTTTCCTCTACAGTGCTCTCTTTCACAGTACTCTTTTTTACAGCTTCCTTCTTTATAGTCCCTTCCGCTTGCAACTGAAGTGTACCTTCTTCTGTCTCTTTAAAAGTCAGTGCCACCGAAATGTGCGGTGTTTCTATAGGATTGATAGCCGAAAGAAACTTGCAGGAAGACACTTGTGTTACTTGCAATTTTTGCTGGCGAATGTCTTCTACACATTCCTTGATAAGTTGTAACAGGCAAACTCCCGGAACTACCGGATGTCCGGGGAAATGTCCCTGATAAACAGGATGCCCGGGATTCAACTTTACCTGGATAGTCCAGATCGTTGAGTCCGATGATTCGGAGGAAAGGATGGTATAGAAGTTATCAAGTAGCATATATTAAATCTCTTTAGATAGTTTGTCCAGACGGATCGTTAACCGAATCCACGGATGTTTGATTTTTATTTGTGCGGGATCGCCCGGAGTATTGCCAATGATGTAGACCACTGACTTTCCAAAGCCTTTTCCACTGGTTCTTTTTTCAGTAGCACTGTCTTTAGTCGTTTTCACACGAATATCTTTCCCACTTAAGAACAGACGTCTGAAATCCATCTCCAGAAGTTTCAGCACCTTTTCCTTTTTCATGGGTTCAATGCAACTGTTGACAGTAAACTGATCGTTGCGTAGAGAAAAATCGAAAAGGCTTAGTCCGAAGTAAGTAGACGCTACGATCCGGATTTCGTTATCAGGCATACGGCGTACTATTAGCATACCGCTCATGTGATGTTTCATGAAATCCAGTTGGATATTGTATTTTTGCGAGCTTTCTCCTTGTGTTAGTTCGATAGCGGGGAGCACAGTACTTCCTTCCCCGCTCATCCGTGGAGAGCAGGAAGTCTGGATCTGTATCCATAAGAACAGCAGAACCATCAGACTAACGAATCGCAAACTTCGTCTCATTCTTCAGGGAGTTGAACTTTTTATTATAGAATTCGTATTCTGTATAGTTTGTGGCTGTTTCGGACAGACGGAGTTTGTGTACCGACATATCTTTCTTGTCCAGATAGATTTCTATACCGGCAATATAGGCTTGTACCGCTTTGTTGGTCGGTTTTATTTTAACCAGATAGTATCGTGCGTCTTCAAAATACTCCAGCAGGTAGTTGGACGACATTTTAGACAGGTCGCCTATCATACACGCGGTCAGCATATCCTGCATCTGTGCCATCATTTTGTTCGAACTAAGATTCATGATACTTTTCTTGCCATCCGAAACGATTTTGAGCTTACTGCCGTTTATCACGATGAGATAATCCATCGGGCGGAAATATTCCATGCAGATTTTATGGGTCTTCTGGTAGTAGAACTTCCCTTTGGAAGTAACCTTCTCATCGAATACATCGAGATATTTCACTTGGGTGAAATCGCTTTCGATGGACTCTACGGTTTGCGCCTCCTTTGCCAGGCGGCTTTCAAACTCTGTCTTTTGCGCCATCTTTTTCATGCTCTGGGCATGGATAGAGGCTATTGACAAGAAGAAAAGCGATAAATATATTAATAAAGTTCTCATACCTTTTTTTATTTTATGCCAATAGTTTGTCCGGACGGACAACGGTATATCCTTGTTCTTTCAGCAAATCCAAGATTTGTTTCACTAGCTGGTCGCTGTCAGGCATCCGGTCGTGCAACAGAATAATGGCTCCCGGTTCAAGATGTTTCCGAATCCTGGCAAGGACTTTATCCGGTGCTTGTTGTGTATCCAGTGTACGGATGCTCCATCCTATAGGGGTATATCCTAACTGTCGAACGGCTTTCGCAATCGTTGGATTAGTGACACCGAACGGCGGACGAAACAAACTAACCGGCTGCGAAGTTACTCGTTCTAGTTCACACTGACAAGTTTGCAAGTCTTTTTTCATCTTGGAGAGCCCGTATAGCGGGAATAAACCGGAATGGGTATGCGAATGATTTCCAATCAGATGACCTTCTGCCACCATTTTTTGCAAGATTGCTTCATTCCCTTTTACCTTATGACCGATACAGAAGAAACAGGCGGTTACCTGATATTCTTTTAGTACCTGCAGAACTTTGGGAGTCTGTAGGGAGTCGGGGCCGTCATCAAAAGTCAGGGCGACAATCTTTTCCGCAGTATGCTTTTTGCAAAATGACCGGAGGTAAATTCCCGATTGAATGCTATAAGAGGCATAAACGAGAAAAGACAGGAGCAAGAGCAAGCAAAGAAGGAGGCAAACGATTATCATACGCTTTTCCGGATTAGAATCAATGAATGATTGATGGAGTGGTGATGATTATAAATCAATATATGGGTCGAGGTAGTGCAGTTGGCCGATTCGTTCACTGCTTTCCATACCGCATACGATGTTGCGGTAGGATATTCACCACATTCATTCTTAAAACTAAGATGAACACTTTCCGGGAAAAGGTTTGTTTCAAGCTCTTCATAAATAGAGTTGCCATTGTCAACAGTTTGCTCGTGAGAGTCATCTTGATTGTGTGGCTTCTTGTTTTTCCCGGTAACCAACCACTGAATATCCTGACATTCTAAACCATTTCGTTGCAAAAAACGGATGATTCGGGAGCTGATTTCTTCTGTAGTCTGTTTCCCTATGAAAGTTTCGATTCCCTGTATTTCAGCCAACGGATGCTCTCCGGCTTCCCGACTTAACAGGAAGAATTGAGCACCTTCTCCTGCTATCCCTTTCAGCACTCCCAGCCGTTGCTGAATCGTGTAACTGGTTTCTGTCATTTCATCGATGGCTCCCACAAGTATATTCTCGCTTCCTTCTCCTATTTTCATCATAGCGTCCAATAAAGCACTTTCAAAACTAAGACCACGGTGGACATAAGTCATGTTGTAGGCATGTATTTGATGAATCAGAGCTATTTGTGCACCGATTGTATTGAATGTCGACTGGATAAAAGGAGTAGGATTCAGCATCCGCTCTTCATTATCCAATAGGTTGTTCAGGAATTTTTCCGTATCTGTCAAGCAGCCCAATCCTGTTGCTGTGATGATTCCTTGTATCTTTTCAGGAGATAGTTCACCCATACATTCCAATCCGCAAGCCACCCCCATTTTTACGATACGGCTCATGCGTCTGCGCAAGGTCGCATTGGTGATAATATCCTTATAATCGGGTTCGCAAGCCTGAAGATAAGGGCGATTATTTCCTGGTGAATGATCCTTTGGCGGATGAATGGAAGCGATGCGTTGAATATAAACTGGCTGCATAGGCTTAAATACTTAAAGGTGCGTTTATGCTGGAAAATTCGTTGCGGAAAAGAGGAGCGATGAATCGTTTCCTCCGAAACCGAAAGAGTTGGATAACACATGTCGGATGGGGATTCCTTCTTGAAAAGAGGTTTCCGGTATCAGTCCTGTTTCCGGCATCGCATCCGTAAAGTTCAGGTTGGGATAAATCAGCCCTTTATCTATTGAAAGAACGGAGTAAACAGCTTCAATTCCTTCGGAAGCTCCTAAGGTATGTCCGATAAAAGCTTTTACCGAACTAAATGGCGGAACGTGTTCTCCAAAGATTCTTCGGAGCGCCATGCCTTCTGACGCATCATTGCCGGGAGTACCTGTTCCATGTACATTGATATAATCGATTTTTTCAAGGGAAATACCACTGGAAGCGATAGCTTCACTCATTGACAGAAAGGCACCGTCCCCTTCAGGAGAACTTCCTGTTTGATGATAAGCCTCATTCGTATTGGCGTAACCGCTAAGTTCGCAATAAGGAGTTCTTTGGAGTGAACTTTCCGATTGAAGCACTAAGTAACCGGCACCTTCTCCCAGATTTAATCCGGTACGTGAGCGGTCAAAGGGACGGCAATGTGTTTTGTCCAAAATCATCAGGGAGTTGAATCCATTGAGCGTAAACCGGCAAAGTGCATCCGTACCTCCCACGATAGCAGCATCCAGTAGCCCGTGTTTAATCATTCTTGCTCCCAGCATGATGGCATTGGCTGCTGACGAGCAGGCTGTACTGATGGTGGTTATAAAATCATTGATACCCAAATACGAAGCAATCAATTCTGTACTGGCTCCGCAGTCGTGTGAAATTACTTCCCGTAACCGTCCCTGTCCCGGGTTTTTCTTGAAAGATTCATAGAAGTGCTCGCTCAAATCCATGCCGCCAACGGAAGTGGCGGAAATAAAACCGATACGTAATGGTGGTGTGAGTCCCGCATCTTTCATTGCTTCTTTGGCTGCTATCATTCCCAACAAGGCCGTACGTGATACAGTGCGTTGCGGAGGTAAAGAGATCAGTTGCTTTAGTTCCTCATTGCTACGTTTCACTTCGGATACGGGCACATCGAGAGCAGTCGGAAAAAGAGTTACTTTTCCGATGCCATGCTTTCTTTGTCTCAACGCTTCTATATTTTCGGAAACTCCGATACCGATGCCCGAAACAACTCCCAATCCGGTGACGTATATCTTCATCGGTTAAGCTTTGCGATTAGCAATGATGTAGTCTGCCAGTGTACGTACCGAGTAGAAGATTTGTTTTCCTTCACTGGGGTTCTCTATCTTTATACCGTATTCGCATTCCAGAATCAGGATGATTTCGAGTGCGTCAATGGAGTCAAGGCCAAGACCTTCGTCGCCAAACAGAGGGGCTTCATTGTCAATATCTTCCGGAGTGATTTCTTCAAGGTTCAACTCTTCGATTAGTTTCCCTTTCACTTCGTCCATCAGTTCTCTTTTGGTTTGATCTAAATTATCCATAAATCGTTGATATATTATTAAGTTGTTTAAATTCTGCTTGATAATGTCCGTCCAGTAGTTCGCACCAGCCTATGATACAGGTGCGTAACTTACCTTTTGCCATCACAATCCTTGCATAATCCTCTAATGAGGCAGCATCGGATTGCCGACGGACAAAGAATGTATTCTCTCCCTGAATCTTGTGCCGGATACAGATTTCTCCCAATACTACATTGGGGAGAGTGTAGACAAACACGGCAGGACTGGCTGCTTTGTCCCCTTCTTTACTGATGATTGCCTGATGTTTGCAGTCCGTATCCAGAGAGGAAGAAGCATTGGCAAGAATGATTCCAATCTCTTCCGGACGGTGGTGTGTATTTTTCAGTAAATATTCGGCAGCTACATATCCCAGCTTACAGAGGTTGTCCATCTTATAGAACTTCATATTGTTTTCTCCCAGATGCTTGTATGCTTCCCGGATGAACGGTGCAAAGTCAGTTTCCGAAGAGCTGAATACAGTTGTTCCTTTACTTTCTACTGCTCCTGGCCTGATTGTGACCATGTTGCCCGATTCCACCACTGCTTTGCAAACTGACGGAGCACTCGCTTTGTCGGTTGCCTGCAAGTTTACTTTCTGTTTCAGGTGAGCATCGGGGAGGGATAATACCAGTGCGGCATTACAGCCTCCGAAACCGGAAGCGGTTTTGATGCAGAATTTCATCGGCATCGGCTGATGAGTGGTATAGACAGTGATAGGCATGGGAACACCGAGTGTTTCATACCCTAAAGTTCCGTAGTATCTTCCTTCTTTTAGTTGCTCTATGCAAAGTATGGTTTCGATAATGCCCGAAGCTCCTAATGTATGACCGAAATAGGGCTTGAGGCTATTCACCGGAACTGCAGCTAATCCCGCCAGATGTATGGCTTTGGATTCCATTTCATCATTGTAAACCGTAGCTGTTCCGTGTGCATTGATAAAGCTAATGTCTTCGGGGAGTGCTCCGGCTTCTTCCATTGCCTGATTAATGGCTAGAGCTAAACCGTCCCCTGTTCGGGAAGGACCGGATATATGGTTGGCGTCATTGCTGATTGCTCCTCCGGAGAGAATAATATGATTCGCGTTTCCTTGAGTTTCTAAAAGAACAGCTCCACAGGCTTCGCCCAGACTTAATCCATCCCGTTGTATATCGTATGGTCGGCAAAGGTGTGCGCTGACAGATCGAAACGATAGAAAGCCGCTGGTAATGAAATGAGAAAGAATATCCCCACCTGCCACAATCACTCGTTTGTAACGTCCTGATTCTATCCATCTCTTAGCGACGATTAGTGCCGAGACTCCTGATATACAGGCATTGGAGATGACCTCTACCTGATTTGTCGCTCCAAAGAAATCTCCGATTCGTTCCGCCATTTTCCAAAGAAAAACCGGACTGTCAGCAGGTAATTCACTCAATAAATCTATATTTCCTTTAGTGGTAGATAATAACAAGGTACAATCCGGCTCCCGCAAGTCGGCTCCCGATTGAGAAATAACCTCTTGGATAGCCAGTATGAATAATTGCTCCATTCGGGTATAATCCGTAATCTGCATCAGCTTCGCCCGTTTTTCCAATTCCACAGAATCAATCATTCCCGCCAATAGGGGATGATCGGAAATTAGGCCGGCTTCTTGCATACGGATTCCGCTTCGGTAGTTATGGATGGCCTCCAGGTTTTCCGGGATGCCGAAACCTAACGAACTAATCAGCGTATGGGCTGTGATGTATATATTTAAAGGATATTCCATTTCTTTTTCCATTCCAGATAAAACGGAGGATTCATAAGCTCCAATTCTTTATTCAGGTTCAGGAACACTTGTATGGTGCTTCCGGTGGCTACTATACTCTGGTCGGTAGCCCGGTAGATAATGTATTCAAATTTTATCTTGGCTGCTTCACAGGCAATATAGCGCGTTTCGACAATCGCTTCTTCACCAAAAGATAGTGATTGTTTGAACTGACAGGTTAAATCCACGATAGGAACCATGTATCCCTCCCGGTAAATACTCATATAATCCAAACCATACTGTTTGCCAAAAGCTTCTCTTCCATCTTCAAAATAGCGCACATACTCACCATGCCATACAATCTGCATGGAGTCTATTTCGCTGAACCGCACTCTGAAGGTAGTCCGGTTAGTCAAAGCTGCAACCTGTTGATTCGTTTTCCGTTTCATTCTTTTTTTATAAATATTTTCATCCTGCATTCAGCTATCAGCTTGTCTTCCACTTTCACTTGTGCAGAAATCAATGTAATGTCGAATACCTCCTGTACAACGGTAATCTCCGTAAATAGTTTCATCCCGTTCTTTGGCAAATCGTAGATTTTAAGAGCCGATAAACCCTAACGGTACTTTTTCACCCTGCCGGGTATAAAGAAATCCGATACGTGCCGCTGCTGATTGAGCGATGTGTTCAATAATTCCTGCCTCTTGCAGTTTTCCGGTTTCGTAGAAAATATTATCAGCAGTAACAGTCAGTCCGGAATAAGAATGATTCTTTTCGATACCAAAGAAACTGTCCACCATCACGATGGGCGGACGCTGTGGAATCAAATTGAGTATTCCTTCTCCTTGTATGATAACTTCCCTGTTGTTCATTTCAATCTGCATTGTACAATGCTGTGTCCCATTCCTAAATGGTCATCTATCTTTTCAACTTCCAATCCCGCTGCTTTGATGCACCGTTCCATATCATCCGAATGATACATTTTGCTGTTACCATTTGCCATGGCTGTGAAATAAAGACTGATTTGTGTCAGGCAATAAGCGGCTGTGTCAAACTTTTGCCGGTTCCAGAAAGTTTCCATGATATAGAGGCGACTCTCCCCACTCATAGAACGGGCTGCACGGGTCAGTATGCTGGTTACTTCTTCTTCCGAGAAACAATCAAGGAACTGGCTCATCCAGATAGCATCGAACCCTGTCGGGAAAGGTACTTCGGGATCGAGCAGATTGGCGCCATACCCGTGAATACGCATTGCTCCGGGTAGGTCTTTAGTTTGTTGACGCATCATCTCCAATTGTTGCGGAAGGTCCATAATAGTTACTTCCACTGCATCGTCATAGCTTACGCATTTGGTCGCCCATCGACCGGTATTACCTCCCACATCCAGTAAAGTCTTGGGATGACGGGCGAAAACAATTGCCAAAGCTTCGTCAAACGAGCAATCCGAGTAATAATGATCGAAACCGAACCAGCTCTTTTGTACCTGTGAGGGCAAGCTTGACAGCCCTTCATAGATAGTGCTCCATTCGCCGAATACTTTCAGCCCTCCGGGACGTCCGTTGGTGAGAGCCTCTTCGAGATGGAACATTCCCAGATAGTTGACATCGTGGTTGAAATCCATATTGACACGTACCATCCTGTCGTTGAGCAGGAACCATCCGGCTTTGGCAAGGCGGTAAAGGTTTTCGTGCCGCAATACGGTACCGATCGTTAATGAGGC
>ERZ779906.619-NODE-619-length-8392-cov-1.75327_pt1 | contig 8392 bp, 6 predicted proteins | sample MGYA00511586_ERZ779906 | MGnify/ENA primary metagenome ERZ779906 (study PRJEB29588, sample SAMEA2158408) | human gut metagenome | biome: human gut; feature: human-associated habitat; material: faeces | place: Denmark | collected 2008/2010 ...
CTCCGTTCCAAGAATCGCCTGAATAAAGAGTTGTCCGAACAGAAGAAACAAGTAGAGCAACAGCGCGATAAACTCGAAGAGCAACGGGATATTCTTGAAGAACAGCGTGACAAACTCGAAGAACAGCGGGATCAGCTTATCCAGCTTTCTCATCAACTGGAAGAAGCGACTCATGCCAAGCTGGTTTTCTTCACAAATATATCTCACGATTTTCGTACTCCACTGACATTAGTTGCCGACCCGGTAGAGCATTTACTGGCTGATTCGTCTTTGAGTGAAGATCAGCGCCGAATGTTATTGTTAGTTCAGCGAAACGTGAATATCCTTTTGCGTCTTGTCAATCAGATTCTGGATTTTCGTAAATACGAGAATGGAAAAATGGAATATACTCCTATTTCGTTAGACATTCTTTCTTCTTTTGAAGGATGGAACGAATCTTTCATGGCAGTAGCCCGGAAGAAGCATATTCATTTCTCATTCGATTATATGCCGGATACGAATTACCGCACATTGGCAGATGTAGAAAAGTTGGAACGCATCTATTTCAACCTCCTTTCCAACGCTTTCAAATTTACTCCGGAAAACGGAAAAGTAACTGTACGCTTGTCTTCCCTGACTAAAAACGATCATTGCTGGATTCGCTTTACCGTTGCCAATACCGGTTCAATGATTTCTGCGGAGCATATCCGGAATATTTTCGACCGTTTCTATAAGATAGATATGCACCATGCCGGTTCGGGTATTGGACTGGCATTGGTAAAGGCTTTTGTGGATTTGCATAAAGGTACCATCACGGTGGAAAGTGATGAAAAGCAAGGAACTATCTTTACCGTTGATTTGCCTGTGCAGACTTGCGAGACTGTTGTTTCTGAAAACTCTCCGGCATTCTCTGTGTCTGCTACTTCTGTAACCTCCACCGATGCTACAACCTCTGCCGTTGCTGGGGTTCCGGCAACTCCTGCAACTTCCGGTTATTCCGGTTCTTCGAGCTTGAATGATGCTTTAACTTACGAAGAAGAGGAATTGGAAAAAAGTTACGACTCTTCCAAACCTTGCGTTCTGATTATTGATGATAACGCTGATATTCGCTTATATGTGCATGGATTGCTTCATACTGATTATACTGTTATAGAAGCTGCAGACGGCTCGGAAGGGATTCGTAAAGCTATGAAATATGTCCCGGACTTGATTATCTCCGATGTAATGATGCCCGGAATGGATGGAATTGAATGTTGTCGTCGCTTGAAAAGCGAATTACAAACCTGTCATATTCCTGTTATCCTATTGACAGCTTGTTCTTTGGATGAACAACGAATTCAAGGGTATGATGGTGGTGCAGATTCTTATATCTCCAAGCCTTTCAGTTCGCAATTACTATTGGCACGCGTTCGTAATCTGATAGATTCACACCGCCGCCTGAAACAGTTTTTTGGTGACGGACAAACGTTGGCGAAAGAGGATGTCTGTGATATGGATAAAGACTTTGTGGAAAAATTCAAAGCTTTGATTGAGGCAAAGATGGGAGATTCAAATTTGAATGTGGAAGACTTGGGTAAAGATATGGGATTAAGCCGTGTGCAACTCTATCGCAAAATCAAATCCCTAACTAATTATTCCCCGAATGAACTGCTTCGTATAGCTCGTTTGAAGAAAGCTGCTTCCCTGCTTGCTTCGTCGGATATGACAGTGGCAGAGATAGGTTATGAAGTTGGTTTTAGTTCTCCTTCTTATTTTACTAAATGTTATAGAGAACAGTTTGGAGAGAGTCCGACAGATTTGTTGAAGAGGAAAGGATAGGATAGAATCTGCAAAATTTGGTGGTGAGCATTTATCTGTTTATACTTCTATGGAATTCATATGATAAAAATAAGAGGTAAGGAAATCTATTGACATACCTTACCTCTTATTTAATTCAGTATATGATTTACTGTATATTTATTAATTCATAATCAACTTATTCGTTTTTGGCTTATTCCACCATCTTTGGTTCTCTTGACCTCCCGATGTTACCCATTGTTCAAAGTCTGGATATGCTTCCAAGAAGTTTACTTCTTCTCTGGCATGATGTAAAGATGCAGGTACTTTTAATCCCCATATAAAGTTGTCTTCATTTACATAACTTTCGTTGCTGTTATAATAAACCGGGCTATAACCTTTTAAGTGGATTTCTTGTCCTTTATTAGTTTTTGCAATATAAAAGTCCATTTTACTGTCTTGTAGGCTTTTAACGTTAACAGGTGAGTTGAACACCAAGTAAATGGCCATCATTTTTTTAGGCTTTGTTTTTTCATTTACCTCCGTATTATAATACTTGTATCCGTTAGGAATGGCCGGTTTCTTTAGTGAAATAATCAATTCCCCTTTTGGGCCTTTTAGGATTTTGATATTTTCAGCCTCTTCAGGATTGTTACGCTCAAGATACATTTGAGTTTCTTCTAAATCAAGTTCATTATATTGTACTTCTGCCAAGCGGATATAAGGATTGTAGTCATATATACCTCCTATAGCTCTGATTTGGAATCCTATCATTAAGTATTCTGCATAACATTGATTGTGACTCCAATAAAAACCGTCAATTTGGAAATTATACCATGCAACAAAATCATTAAAATCATAATCGCCTAAAGCTGGATACATATCTTCGAACATAATAGTTCCGTTGCCATATCCCGGATAATTGAAGATGTTGTTCGTTTCAACTTCTTTATTAGCTCTTGTGGTAACTCTGGATAATGCCGTAGCGTTAGCAGGTACTACTATAGAAATAGTACCATTACTTTCAACAGGAACAGTTTGTATTTCAGAGCCATTACCATATTTTACATACACATTTTTTATATATGCAGGAATTTCAATTGGGAGTTCCAATTTTGATGTGTTGGCATCGACATCCATTCGAAGCATCAAAGCCTCTTCATTGCAATTTTCTTCTAGAAATACAGAAATAGTAGCAGTTGATTGACTGGCAATTTTCACTTTGGCATTTTGAGAACCTTTCCAGTCGAAATCGGCAGGTACTTCCAAGTCAGTCATCTTCTTTTCTTTCTCGGGTTGTTTACTTTCATCATAAAGGTTCTTCTCACAGGAGCTGAAAGCCAGTGCTCCCAATAAACAAGAAGCGAACAGGATAGTTTTCTTTTTCATAACAGCAGTGCTTGTTTTGTTAATAATAGGGTTGCTTTTAATGGGTACAAAGGTCGGGATTATTTGTAAATAAAGCAAATAAAGTTGCATATTTTATTTGAAATGCTTTTATTATTTGCAAATTCTTTTCTTTTTATCTAGTTTTGGAACTGAAATAAAGTAATGTTTGAGTGATGAAAGATTATAAAGTAGATAAGGCGAGCCTTTCCGCATCCTTTTGTCAAGAGGTGTATCAGGTTGTCCGAGAAAATCCGGGAGGTAAAGTTTCTACCTATGGGGGAATTGCCGCATTATTGGGAATGTCTCAATGTTCCCGTATGGTGGGGCGTGCTTTGAAACAGATTCCGGATGATTTATCTGCGCCTTGTCATCGGGTTGTCAATGCGTCGGGACGGCTTGTTCCGGGTTGGACAGAGCAGAAACAACTCTTGTTGGAAGAAGGGATCTCTTTCAAACAAAATGGATGCGTAGACTTGAAAAAGCATCTTTGGAATTACTCCGTACCTGAATGAAATTTGCATATTTAATCTATTTTCCTTACCTTTGTGCCAACAATATGCAAGAACAGACTGTTATTTATTTATGAAAATACTGTTTTCTACTGTTCATTAAGAGGATAATCTTATCAAATTCTATTCCTTTTAAACTACTCTGTCTGTTTTTTTTAAACCATTTAAAAAACGTCGGACCGTCATGTTATCATGTGACATGACTGAACCATGCGAACATTCAACTTGTTTATCGTAAGTGAGAATAAGGAATGCGGCAGTTGAAAACAAAACAAATATTATAATCTAAACCAATATATTATATGAGTAAAATAGAAATAAAGGATTTGTACCTTATCTTTGGTAACGAGAAGCAGAAAGCCCTCAAGATGTTGAAAAAAGATAAGAGTAAAGAGGAAATTCTGAAAGATACCGGTTGTACGGTAGGAGTGAAAGATGCCAATCTTTCAATTAATGAAGGAGAGTTTTTCGTGATAATGGGACTCTCGGGAAGTGGAAAATCGACATTACTGCGTTGTATCAATCGTCTGATACGTCCTACTACCGGGCAAGTGCTTGTAAACGGAGTAGATATATCTAAAATTTCCGAAAAAGAATTATTGCAGGTTCGTCGGAAAGAGCTGGCGATGGTTTTCCAGAATTTCGGTCTGTTACCTCACCGTTCCGTATTGAGCAATATCGCGTTCGGCCTCGAACTTCAGGGAGTGAAGAAAGAGGAACGTGAGAAGAAAGCGATGGAAAGCATGAAGCTTGTCGGATTGAAAGGATATGAAAATCAGATGGTGGGCGAGCTTTCCGGTGGAATGCAACAGCGTGTCGGACTGGCCCGCGCTCTGGCTAATAATCCCGAAGTACTTCTAATGGATGAGGCTTTCTCTGCGCTCGATCCTCTGATTCGTGTGCAAATGCAGGATGAACTGCTGGCTTTGCAGTCGAAGATGAAAAAAACAATTGTCTTTATTACCCATGACTTGAGTGAAGCGATTAAACTGGGCGACCGTATTGCTATTATGAAAGACGGAGAGGTGGTGCAGGTAGGTACTTCAGAAGAAATACTGACCGAACCGGCTAACGATTATGTAGCCCGTTTTGTTGAAAACGTGGACAGGAGTAAAATTATTACCGCTTCTTCTTTAATGATTGACAAACCACTGGTGGCCCGTCTGAAGAAAGAGGGACCTGAAGTATTGATTCGTAAGATGCGTGCGAAGAATATCACCGTATTACCTGTCATAGACGCCGATGATAAACTGGTCGGAGAAGTACGTCTGAACGACTTGCTTAAGTTACGTAGCAAACAGGAAAAATCCATTGAAACGATTGTGCGTACAGAAGTACATTCTGTGTTGGAGGATACGGTGTTGGAGGATATACTTCCTCTAATGACAAAGAGCAATTCGCCGGTATGGGTGATTGATGAGACGCGCGAGTTTTTAGGAACAATCCCGCTTTCATCCTTAATCATCGAAGTGACCGGGAAAGATAAAGAAGAAATAAACGAAATAATTCAAAACGCAATAGATTTATGATAAATATAGGACAATATATAGAGATGGCCATCAATTGGATGATGATACATTTTTCCACTTTCTTTGATGCCGTGAATGCGGGCATCGGTAGTTTTATTATAGGATTCCAACACATACTTTTCGGAATACCTTTTTATATAACCATTTTGGTACTTGCTGCACTCGCATGGATGAAAGCAGGACGCGGTACGGCAATTTTCACCGCATTGGGATTATTACTGATCTATGGAATGGGATTCTGGGAGGCTACCATGCAAACTCTAGCTCTCGTTTTTTCATCTACCTGTCTGGCCCTGATTGTTGGTGTACCTTTAGGAGTATGGACGGCAAACAGTTCGCGTGCAGAGAAAATACTCCGTCCTGTTCTCGACTTGATGCAGACGATGCCTGCTTTTGTTTATCTGATTCCTGCTGTTTTGTTTTTCGGATTGGGAGCAGTGCCAGGAGTGTTTGCCACCATTATCTTTGCTATGCCTCCTGTGGTCCGCCTTACCGGATTGGGAATCCGGCAAGTTCCTAAAAATGTAGTGGAAGCTTCCCGTTCGTTCGGAGCTACCCGTTGGCAGTTATTGTATAAAGTGCAGCTTCCTTTGGCGTTGCCCACCATTCTGACTGGTGTCAACCAGACAATAATGATGTCGCTTTCTATGGTTGTAATTGCTGCCATGATTGCTGCCGGTGGGCTGGGAGAAATTGTATTGAAAGGTATTACCCAAATGAAAATCGGACTTGGGTTTGAAGGTGGTATAGCAGTTGTTATTTTAGCTATCATCTTAGACCGTATCACGCAAGGAATGGCAGGACGAAAAAATAAGAACTAAACGGAAAGGATAAAATACGTATGAGAATATATAAAATAGTAGGAATAGTATTGTCAGCTATGCTTTTGCTAGCTTCCTGTACTAATTCAGACTTAGAGAAAAAGAAAGTAAAAATAGCCTATGCCAATTGGCTGTATTGCCATGAGTCATTTGGCTAAGGTGGTATTGGAAGAGCATGGATATGAGGTTGAATTGCAAAATGCTGATCTTGCCCCTATTTTTGTATCTATGTCAGGAAAGAAATCAGATGTGTTTCTGGATGCATGGTTACCAATAACGATGAAAGATTATATGGATCAGTATGGAGACAGTATCGAATTTCTGGGTGAGGTATATGGAGAGGCCCGTGTAGGACTAGTTGTTCCTCAATATGTTACGATCCAGTCTATTAGTGAGCTGGAAGCTAATAAAGACCGTTTCTCTTCTGAAATAGTAGGAATTGATGCGGGAGCAGGGATAATGAAGACGACCGATAAGGCCATTGCTGCTTACGGACTTGATGGGTATACCCTCATGACTTCAAGTAGTTCCACCATGCTGGCTTCTTTGAAAAAAGCGATGGATAAAGGAGAATGGATGGTCATCACGGGGTGGACACCACATTGGATGTTTGACCTGTTTTATTTGAAATTCTTGGATGATCCGAAGAAAGTATATGGAGACTTGGAAGAAATACATGCTATTGCATGGAAAGGATTCAGTGAGAAAGATCCGTTTGCTGCCGAATTCTTTGGCAACATCAAACTAACGACAGAAGAACTTAGCTCTTTTATGACAGCTATGAAGGATGCCCGGATGGATGAAGAAGAAATAGCCCGCAAATGGAGGGATGAGCATCGGCTGTTGGTGGATAGTTGGATTCCGAAGTCAGAGAATAAATAGATTGGAGCATTGTTATTCTTAATTTTAAATATAAAATAGACATGAACTCTAGTGGGAAAAAGGGAGTACTGTTTATGTTGGACAGAGTTCATACAATAAAAAAGCGGTAATCTTATCAAAGATTACCGCTTTATATTTATAGGGTATTACTATTATTCAGCACCCCAGTTTTCTCTAGCCAAACGTTTGTAGCTGTTGTAACGCCATTTAGCGTTTTCTTCAGCAGCTTTAAACAGTTCTTCAGCTTCAGTAGGATATTGTTTCATTACAGAAGCGTAACGAACTTCACCCTTCAAGAAACCTTGGAAATCTTCCCAGTTCGGTTCTTTGCTATCCAATTGGAATGGGTTCTTGCCTTCTTCTTCCAAAGCTGGGTTGTAACGCCACAAGTGCCAGTAACCGCACTTAACAGCTTTTTCTTCTTCTTCCTGGCTCTTACCCATACCTGCTTTCAGACCGTGGTTGATACATGGAGCGTAAGCGATAATCAAAGATGGTCCCGGATATGCTTCAGCTTCACGGATAGCTTTCAGAGTTTGAGCTTGGTCAGCACCCATAGCGATCTGTGCAACATATACATAACCGTAAGTAGTAGCCATCAGACCGAGGTCTTTCTTACGTACGCGCTTACCAGCAGCAGCAAACTTAGCGATAGCACCTACCGGAGTAGCTTTAGAAGACTGACCACCTGTGTTAGAGTAAACTTCAGTATCCAGAACGAGAATGTTAACGTCCTTACCGGAAGCGATTACATGGTCAAGACCACCGTAACCGATATCGTAAGAAGCACCGTCACCACCAATGATCCACTGGCTGCGTTTTACAAGATATTGAGTCAGACCTTTCAGTTCTTTGCTAACAGGACATCCGGCAGCGATACCTTGTTCGATGATAGCTTCGATTTGAGGAGCCAATTCTTTTGTCTTGTCAGCATCGTACATGTTTTCAATCCATGCCTTCAATACTTCTTTAGCTTCAGCAGGAGCGTTGTCGGCAGCAAGGATTTCGTTGAATAACTTCACGATACGAGCACGCATCTTTTCGTTAGCCAATTCCATACCCAAACCGAATTCACAGAAGTCTTCGAACAGTGAGTTAGCCCAAGCAGGACCGTGACCGTTTTCGTTCGTAGTATACGGAGTAGAAGGAACTGAACCAGAGTAGATAGAAGAACATCCGGTAGCGTTAGCAACCATTTCACGGTCACCGAACAATTGAGAAATCAATTTCACATACGGAGTTTCACCACAACCAGAGCAAGCACCAGAGAACTCAAACAACGGAGTAGCGAACTGTGAGTTCTTCACGTTAGACTTGATATCAACAAGATGTTGTTTAGTCTTCACGTTTTCAGCACAGTAAGTCCAGTTGTCAGCTTCAGCCAATTGGCTTTCGAGGTGTTTCATTGTCAATGCTTTGCCACCCTTCTTCGGATTACCCGGACAGATGTCAGCACAGTTACCGCAACCCAGACAGTCGAGAACGTCAACCTGGATACGGAATGTCA
>ERZ779906.627-NODE-627-length-8262-cov-1.74327_pt1 | contig 8262 bp, 4 predicted proteins | sample MGYA00511586_ERZ779906 | MGnify/ENA primary metagenome ERZ779906 (study PRJEB29588, sample SAMEA2158408) | human gut metagenome | biome: human gut; feature: human-associated habitat; material: faeces | place: Denmark | collected 2008/2010 ...
TCTGAAAGAATTTGAGGGGCTGGTTATTTTGGATGAGGCTTATAATGATTTTTCCCAGGCTCCGTCTTTCCTCGAAGAGCTGGATAAATACCCCAACCTTGTCGTATTCCAGACCTTCTCCAAGGCTTGGGGATGTGCTGCAATTCGCTTGGGTATGGCTTTTGCTTCCAAAGAAATTATAGACATTCTTAGTAAAATCAAATATCCCTATAATGTCAATCAGTTGACTCAACAACAAGCTATTTCTATGTTGCATAAGCACTATGAGATAGAACGTTGGGTGAAAACGTTGAAGGAAGAGCGTGATTATCTGGAAGCGGAATTTGAAAAACTTCCATGTACCATTAAACTGTTCCCGTCCGATGCGAATTTCTTTTTGGCAAAAGTGACGGATGCCGTGAAAATCTATAATTATTTGGTAGGGGAAGGAATAATAGTGCGTAATCGCCATAACATTTCACTTTGCTGCAACTGTTTGCGTGTGACTGTCGGTACTCGTGTCGAAAATAATACCCTATTGGCAGCTCTTAAAAACTATCAAGGATAATTTATGAAGAAGAAAGTATTATTTATAGATAGAGACGGCACGTTGGTGATCGAACCTCCTGTAGATTACCAACTCGACTCATTGGAAAAACTGGAATTCTATCCGAAAGTATTCCGTAATTTGGGCTTTATCCGCAGTAAGCTCGATTTTGAATTTGTGATGGTCACTAACCAGGATGGATTGGGTACACCTTCTTTTCCGGAAGAAACATTCTGGCCTGCCCATAACTTGATGCTTAAAACATTGGAAGGGGAGGGGATTACTTTTGATGAGATTCTGATAGACCGTAGTTTTCCTGAAGATAATGCGCCCACCCGCAAACCGCGTACCGGAATGTTGACGAAGTATCTGGATAATCCGGAATACGATCTTGCCGGAAGTTTTGTAATAGGCGATCGTCCCACAGATGTGGAACTTGCCAAAAATATCGGTTGCCGGGCAATTTATTTGCAAGACTCGACCGAAGCTCTGAAAGAAAAAGGATTAGAAGAAGTCTGTGTTCTTGCAACTACTGATTGGGATCGGATAGCCGAATTCCTTTTTGCCGGAGAACGGAAAGCGGAAGTACGTCGTACTACAAAAGAAACAGATATTTATGTTGCTTTGAATCTTGATGGAAATGGAACTTGTGACATTTTTACCGGTCTTGGCTTTTTCGATCACATGCTTGAGCAGATTGGAAAACATTCTGGCATGGACTTAACCATCCGTGTTAAAGGAGATTTGGAAGTAGATGAACATCATACGATCGAAGACACTGCTATCGCACTGGGCGAATGTATCTATCAGGCTTTAGGTAGCAAACGAGGGATTGAACGTTATGGCTATGCCTTACCGATGGATGATTGTCTTTGTCAGGTTTGTCTGGACTTTGGCGGTCGTCCCTGGTTAGTTTGGGATGCTGAATTCAAGCGTGAGAAGATAGGAGAGATGCCGACGGAAATGTTCCTTCATTTCTTTAAGTCACTTAGTGACGCGGCAAAGATGAATTTGAACATTAAAGCGGAAGGACAGAATGAACATCATAAGATAGAAGGAATTTTTAAAGCCCTTGCCCGTGCTTTGAAAATGGCAATTAAAAGAGATATCTATCATTTTGAACTTCCATCCAGTAAGGGTGTGCTTTAATGTTTTTTAGAATCATATCCATATTGCTTATGCAAAAGCAAATCCCACTATGCTTATTGGCGATAGTCTTATCCGTCTCTCTTTTCGGTCAAAATCTGAAAGCGGATAAGATTATTCTGTCTGATAGTGATTTGACAAATTTGTATCAAATAGATTCGGGCGTATATCGTTCGGAGCAACCTTCAAAAGAGGGCTTTAAAGCTTTAGAAAAGTATGGTATTGGAGAAGTACTTAATCTACGAAACAGACATAGTGATGATGACGAAGCAAAAGGAACAAGTATAAAACTTCACCGGGTAAAAACTAAAGCACATTCGATTAGTGAAAAGCAATTGATACAGGCATTACGCATTATTAAAAATCGTAAAGCGCCTATTGTTTTCCATTGTCACCACGGCTCTGACCGTACAGGGGCTGTTTGTGCGTTTTATCGTATCATTTTTCAGAATGTTTCAAAAGAAGATGCAATCCATGAAATGACTGAAGGAGGCTATGGCTTTCATCGAATTTATAAGAATATTATTAGAAGAATCAAGGAAGCAAATGTGGAGCAAATAAGAAAAGAAGTAATGGAAGGTGGAGAGTTATAATATGCCATATCTTTACCATCGCTCTGTCACAGCTGTGCCACCGTATTGTCACAACCATGCCATCATGCTGGCACAGTTGTGCCAATGCGGTGGCACAAGCCTATTGATAGGACGTCCTTACAAGGCCTCTATTTCTTTAAGCCACATGGCTGAACTGGCATCGCTCGGCATTCTCCAATCTCCTCTCGGGCTGATAGAAATACTTCCTACTTTAGGACCGTCCGGCAAGCAAGAACGCTTGAACTGTTGATTAAAGAAACGACGGAAGAAGGTAGAAAGCCATTTCTTGATGGTTTTTTCATCATACATATCTTTGAATGCAATATTTGCCAGATAGAATATCTTGGAAGGCCGGAAACCGAAACGTAAGAAATAATATAGGAAGAAGTCATGTAGTTCATAAGGACCCACCAAATCTTCTGTTTTCTGTTTAATTTCTCCGTTTTCATCTGCCGGAATCAGTTCCGGACTGATGGGAGTATCTACAATATCGAGTAAAGTCGCTTTCGAATTTTCATCCATGCCATTTACTGCCACCCATTGTACCAAGTATTTTACGAGAGTTTTAGGGACACTCGCATTCACTCCATACATGGACATATGATCGCCATTATATGTTGCCCATCCTAGTGCAAGTTCTGATAAATCTCCTGTACCAATAACCATTCCCCAAGTCTGGTTCGCCACATCCATCAATATTTGTGTACGTTCGCGTGCTTGAGAATTTTCGTATGTGACATCGTGTACATTAATATTATGGTCTATATCCTTAAAATGTTGAATGCAAGCATCTTTGATACTGATTTCACGAATAGAGATACCCAGCGATTTCATTAGATCGATGGCATTATGATAAGTACGGTCGGTCGTTCCGAATCCTGGCATCGTAATGCCGAGAATATCCTTTCTGGACAATCCCAACTTATCAAAAGTCTTCACACATACAAGTAATGCCAATGTTGAATCCAACCCGCCAGAGATACCGATTACAGCAGTTTTAGCTCCTGTATGGACAAGCCTTTGTGCCAATCCCGCTACCTGTATGGAGAACACTTCTTCACAATGTTCATTTAGCTCTATTCCTTGCGGTACAAAAGGATGAGAATTAAACTTCCGGGTTAAGGTTAGCTCTTTGCTGTTGACAAATTCAGTCGCAATAGAAACCGCCTTTTTATCCCCTAAGTTTGCTTGATTAGCTGCAAAGGTTGTATTTATCCTGCGTTCTGCCCGGATACGTTCCACATCAATTTCGCTGATAATCAGCTGTTCTTTCATGCTGAAACGTTCGCTGTGTGCAAGCAGTGAACCGTTTTCATAAATGAACCCGTTACCGGCAAAAACTACATCGGTAGTAGATTCTCCAAAGCCACAAGACGAGAATACATATCCGGCAATACAACGTGCAGATTGTTGGCTGATGAGAGAACAAAGATAATTATTCTTTCCAATACCTTCATTATCAGCAGACATATTGAAAAGAATTTCTGCACCTTGCAGTGCTAATGAAGAACTCGGAGGTATAGTAGACCAAAGGTCCTCGCATATCTCGATGCCAAAAGTCGTATCTGAAGTCTCAAAAAGCAGATTAGAACCTATCGGAACGATTTGTCCACAGAGACGTACATTATTTGTTGTCAACTGAAGCGCCGAGGTAAACCAACGTTGTTCGTAGAATTCTTTATAATTCGGGAGATAGGTTTTAGCGGTAACTCCTAACACTTTTCCTTTTTGAATCACTGCAGCTGCATTAATCACTGTCGAGTTGACCACCACAGGCATGCCAACAATAGAAATAATGTCTAATTGGCGGGTGTTATTCAGGATTTGCATCAGTCCCATTTCTGCTTCTTCCAGTAAAAGTTGTTGTCCGAATAAGTCACCGCAAGTATATCCGGTAATACTCATTTCCGGAAAAATAATGATCTGCACTCCTTTTCCTTCGGCTACTGCAATCAGACTTTCTATCTTCTCTACATTGAATTTGCAGTCGGCCACTTTTACGTGTGGCACAGCTGCGGCTACTTTTACAAATCCGTAGTTCATCTTATACCTTATTTATATATAATGGGTGCAAAAATAGGAAATAGTTTTGAATAATTATCTTTTCTGTGTTGAATCCTCTCAATAAGCTATTTGGTATGAGTTACGATATTGTTGTTTAAACAATTAAAACAGCTATTAAAATGAACGTTAATATTTAATTATCCTTGAAATATACTATGGATTTACTTCTTTAATGGACTATATGTACTTAAATATGTAGCAAAAAGACATTAGTGGAAATATGGTATAAAATATGCGACATATAGTTTCATTTATTTAAATATAATATATATCTTTGTAGACAAAATAAAACGATATTGAAGTACACCTAAACAGAAAAGTGATATTAGTGTTTAATTTATAACTTAAGAGAGCAGATGGTCAAACCTTTAATTCACACAGCAACAACACGAAAAGTCTATTTGGATATTTGGCGCAATATTAAGAATTTGCCAAGTTAGTCTATTCCTATTCTATATTTATAGATAATAATAGCCTATCCCGGGTCGGTGCAGAATATGCTTAAAACCGATTTTGGGGGAAGGGGTGTATTGTTATTTCCTACGCAAAGATAAGCGTATTCCTCATTGTAGATAAATCTATAAAAATAAATCAATTTCATTAATTTTAATTCAAGTATCAAAGATGAGAAAATCAATTCTCTTGTTTGTACTCTTTACTCTGACAAGTATCCCCCTGTTGCTTTTTGCGCAGGGTGGATATCAGGTAACCGGACATATTATCTCGGCGGAAGATAATCAGCCGATGATTGGTGTGTCTGTTTTGGAGAAGGGTACGACGAACGGAGTAATTACCGATATGAATGGTAATTACAGTATCACAGTGACGAAGTCTCCTGCTACTTTGCAGTTCTCTTATGTCGGTATGAAAACGATAGATAAGCAGGTGACTGCTTCTACTCGTATAAATTTGACAATGGAAAACGATGCACAGATGGTGGAAGAAGTGGTAGTTGTCGCGTATGGTGTACGTAAGAAAGGAACAATCGCAGGTTCTGTATCTACGGTAAAAGCTGAAAAGATGGAAGATGTTCCTGCTCCGAGTTTCGACCAGGCACTGCAAGGACAGGCGCCAGGATTAATGGTGCTTTCTGATTCTGGTGAACCCAGTAAGGCAGCCACTTTTCGTATTCGCGGAACAAATTCAATTAATTCGGGAAAAGATCCTCTTTTTATATTGGATGGAGTAGCTATTTCAAGTTCGGATTTCAATACAATTAGTCCTAATGATATTGAAAGTATTTCAGTATTAAAAGATGCTTCTTCTACTTCTATTTATGGGGCACGTGCTTCCAATGGTGTGGTCGTTATTACATCCAAGCGCGGGCGTATGGGGGAAGCGGCTAAGGTTACTTTCCGTACACAGCTCGGGTTTTCTCAACTAGGCTCAAAAGATTGGGATCAGATGAATACGGATGAACGCATTCAATTTGAGAAAGAAGTTGGACTGGATAAAGGACAAGATTATGAAAAGTTGAGTAAGACAAATATCAACTGGCTGGATAAAGTGTACAATGATACTGCCCCTTTGCAGAATTACGAGTTATCTGTAAACGGAGGCACGGAGAAATTGAATTATTATGTTTCAGGAAGTTATTACGATCAAGATGGCATTGCAGTAGGGTCTACATTCGAACGTGTCGGTTTTCGCGCCAATGTAGAGGCAAAAGCTAATAAATGGTTGAAGATAGGAACAAATTCAATGTTTGCCTATCAGGAAGTTGAACAGAGTGATGATGGAGAGTATGCGTTATGGGCTCCTATTTCCGCGTCTTTTTTTATGTTGCCTTACTGGAACCCTTATAAGGAAGATGGAAGTCTGGCACTTCAGGATGACGGGAGTTGGAAGGGAACGACAGAAAATCCGTTGGCATGGATGGCAAATAATCCGTTGTCGAATAAGAAATACAAACTTTTATCCACTTTTTATGCCGAGGTTACTCCGGTAAAGAATCTGACAATCCGTTCACAGCTAAGTGCTGATTATGGTCATACTACCTCTTTTTATCAAAGTTTCCCCAGTTACAAGCCAAATAATAATTATGGAGGTGCGCAGCGTAGCTCGTTTGATATGCTTAACCTGATGATTACAAATACGGCAAACTACCGTTTTATGTTGAATGATGTTCATTCATTCAATTTTATGGTTGGTCAGGAAGGTGAAAACTATCATTATGAAGGTTTCCAGTTAACTACTCGGGGACAGACAAATGATATTTTGACAAACTTAGCTTCAGGCTCAACTGCTTCATCATGGTCAGATCCTGTCACAGAATATTCTTTTCTCTCTTTCTTTGCCCGGGGCGAATACAATTATGATGACCGTTACTATGCTGATTTCTCGATTCGTGGGGATGGATCTTCACGTTTTGGTACCGATAACCATTGGGGAGCTTTCTGGTCAGTCGGTTTTATGTGGAACCTTCGTAAGGAGAAGTTCATGCAAAAATATGATTGGCTTACTAATGCGCAAATTGCGGTTAATACAGGTACATCCGGTAATTCTTCTATTAATAACTATGAGCATCTGGCTTTAGTTTCCGGTGGATATAAGTATGATAACGAATCAGGTATTGCAATTTCCCAGTTAGGAAATGAAGAATTGAGTTGGGAGTCTACATGGGCTACTAATGTGGCGTTGCATTTAGGTTTTATTGATCGTATCAATTTGGATGTGGAGTTTTATAATAAGAAAACGACCAATATGTTGATGGCGGTTCCTATTTCTTATACATCTACCGGTTTTGGGACCCGTTGGGATAATGTGGGAGCCATGCGGAATCGTGGTGTAGAAATTAATGTCGGCGCAGATGTACTCCGCATCAAAGACTTTAAATGGAATGTGAATGCCAATGTATCCTATAATAAAAATGAAATAACCGAGCTCTATAATGGGGTGACAGAATATGTAGCTTCCGATACCGGTAGAATGGTTGCGGTAGGTCATCCGTTAGGAGAATTTTATCTGAACCGTTATGCGGGAGTTAATCCGATTAATGGAGATGCTTTATGGTATACCAAAGACGGTGAAATTACTATGGAATATAATGAAAGCGACAAGGTGATGCTGGGCAAAACACATGAAGCTCCCTGGCAAGGTGGTTTTGGTACTACACTTTCCTGGAAGGGATTTTCACTTTCCGCACAGTTCACATGGGTGGCTGATCGCTGGATGCTTAATAACGACAGAGTCTTTCAGGAGAGTAACGGACTGTTCAGTGCCTATAACCAGTCAAAACGTATGCTTTACGACCGATGGAAAAAACCGGGAGATGTGACTGATATTCCCCGTTATGGAGTAACTCCCCAACTGGATTCACGATTCCTTGAAGATGCATCTTTCCTGCGTCTAAAGAATTTGATGCTCAGCTATACGTTCCCACAGAAATGGTTGAAGCGGACTAGCTTTTTGAATAGTGCCCGTATTTATGCGCAGGGACAGAATTTGTTGACATTTACAAATTTCACGGGTATGGATCCGGAGTCTACGTCCAATGTGTACAAGGCCCAATATCCGATGTCACGTCAGTTCACATTCGGACTGGAAGTTTCATTCTAAAATAAATCAGTGATGATAAGAAAAATAAAATTATATATAGCTTTGGTTGCGGTATTGCTTTCGGCATCTTCCTGTCTTGACAAATATCCGCAAGATGCTATTCCGCAAGATGATGCTATTAAGACAGTGAGCGATGTGCGTCAAGCTTTGATCGGTATTTATGCGCAGTTTAAAAACAGCAGCCTATATAGCGGTTACTTGACCTTGTTACCTGATATTCAGACAGATCAGGTTTACGCTGTTAAAGGATATACGAATGTCTATGGTGATGTATGGCGTAATGAGATATTAGCTATCAATAAACAGGTGGAATATGTGTATGGTGGTTTGTATGCCGTTATCGGACGTTGTAATTTCGTTCTTGATAACATGGCT
>ERZ779906.638-NODE-638-length-8157-cov-3.08837_pt1 | contig 8157 bp, 10 predicted proteins | sample MGYA00511586_ERZ779906 | MGnify/ENA primary metagenome ERZ779906 (study PRJEB29588, sample SAMEA2158408) | human gut metagenome | biome: human gut; feature: human-associated habitat; material: faeces | place: Denmark | collected 2008/2010 ...
TTCGTCGGCTGATTTGCTGTTTCTTCGACCATAACTGTCCTCTCTAAAACTTAAACTTGCAAACAATTATAATCTGATTCTCTTAAAATCGTTTTAACAACGAAAAAAGCACCGAAATAAAATCCGGTGCTTTTTCCTTTGGGTAGCTCGCAAATTCTCACCACTGAGGTTTAGCCCAACCAGGCCATGAATTTACGAATTTGCGTGCTATAAGGGAATAGAAATGAGTACCCTCAAGCCTCCTATAGGACTGTCCAGGAGCTCAATCGTGCCTCCGTGGGATGTTATGACATCTTTGGCAATCGACAAACCCAAGCCGACGCCGCCGGTTTCTTTATTGCGCGATTCGTCAAGGCGATAAAAGGCCTTAAACACTTCTTCGCGCTTATCCGCCGGGATACCGGGACCGTCATCGTCAACCACAATTTCCATTTTGCGGTTGTTGCTCTCCAAGTCAACCGACACGGTTTTGCCGTACTTGAAAGCATTGCCGATGATATTGGTCATTGCCCGTTTCAAAGCCTGTTCCCGCCCCTGAATGGCACTGACCTGGTCATTGGTCTTATAACGGATCATTGCATTTTGGTTGCGGAATTTGTTCAACACGCTCAAAATCAACTCGTTCATATCAACGAAAGCCGCTTTTTCACCGCCCTCGCCGCTGACAAAAGAGAGATAGCCGTCAAGCATCTTTTCCATTTCGTCAATATCGGCCAGCAAATCCTTCTGCTCCTGCGGATCCGGCAGCATTGTCGCCTGCAGTTTCATGCGCGTCAGCGGCGTGCGCAAATCATGCGATACCCCGGCCAGCATCTGCGTACGTTCGCTGATTTGACGCTGAATGCGCTCCTTCATTTTAATAAAGGCAATCGCCGCTTTCCGAACTTCGGAAGAACCGTACGGTTTGAAATCCTTGTTGTCAATGCCTTTACCGAAATCTTCGGCCACCTGAGCCAGTTCGGCAATCGAACGAACCTGTATGCGCAAAAACAGCACGGCAACCAAAAACAGCAACATTGACGTGCCAATCATCCAGGCGACAAAACCGAAAATCGAAGTCGAGAAAATATTTTTGGAAGAAGTCTCAAACTTAAACAAACGTTTCGGCGTGTCAACAAACACCGTCAAATTGCGGTCGCCGTTCTTGCCCATATAAATACTGGTCAGATAATCGGGAAACTTGCGGCGCAGATCGCTTTCCAGAAAACCGGTAACCAGTTCGTTGTTGCGGCTGACTTTATTGATAATCCGATGTTTGTCTTTGTTCAGATAAACACTGACGCTCATATCCAGCGTTTCATCGGTCACCTTTTTGATTTCCTGCAGCTTATCGGGAGATTTTTCAATCAGCTGCATCACAAAAGACATATCGGAAGTCAGGTTATTCGACAAACGTCTGCCGACCCGGCCCCAGCTGCCGTCAAAAAAGGCGACAATCGAAACCACCTGAACCACAATCAAAGGAATAAAAATCAATAACATCGTGCGGAAAAATAAAGTCTTCGGCAAAAGCTTATACTTTAAAAAGCGCAAAGTGTTATCGATTTTTTCGGGAAATTTCACTCGCATTTATTCACTCCTAAAATCAATAACTGCGCTCATCTTATAATCATTCGCCGGCAAATTCCAGCAAAATAATCATTCCTCCAAAAACGAAAAGTTACAAAGTACTACAAAAGATTGACAAGCGCACCCATTTCTCTTATTGTCATGTCAAGAGCTCAAAACTCTTCTACAAGAATTAATAAAGCCCGCTTATGTGGGAGTCCGTCCGAATATATTGAATAGGCGGGTAGTTGCTTGTAGACTATTTTGAGCTCCCACACTCAATTATTAAATTCAAAAAAATTTACAAGGACAAATCATGAAAAGAAAAGAGACTGACATTTTAAACCGCTTCTACAAAGACTGCGGTATGGAATTATTCAAACTCAGAACCGAACACAAGTTAAACCTGATTAAATTGAGCCATAAAACATTAATCCCCGCGGCCAAACTTGATTTGATTGAAAGAGGCGAATGCCGCGAGCCTTGGACATTGTGTAAACTTGTCGCTTTCTACGGCAAATTAATCCACATAAAACTAACCGAATAACATAGCACAACGAAAAAACTTGGATAGCGAGTCGAGTGATAAGATTTTGCCCGCCCGGCAAATCTGTATTAACCGACCGCTAAACAAGTCTTTTACCCTTGTTATTCGGGAAGCAGCATATACCCCTTTCCGCGCACGGTTTGCAGATAACGCGGATTTTTGGAATCTCTTTCAATTTTTTTACGCAGCCGGGTAATCTGCACGTCAATTGAGCGCGGACTTTGCCCGGCCCCCAAAATTTCCGCCAGTTTTTCGCGTGAAAAAACCTGCCCGGCTTTCTGCCCGAGAACTGACAGCAGCAGCTGTTCAACCGGGGTAATATGAATAATCTGATTTTGCTTGGTGGAAAGCTCTTTCTTCTCCATGTCATACAGACACAGTCCCAAATCCAGAACTTGGTTTTCAAGTGCGTTTTCTTTCGGTGCCCGTTTCAAAATATTTCTGATTCGCAAAACCAGCTCTTTCGGTTCAAACGGTTTGGCCAGATAATCATCCGCACCGGTCTCCAACCCGGCAATCCGGTCTGCCGTTTCGCCCATTGCCGTCAGCAAAATCACCGGAACCATACTTTCCTGCCGCAGCGTCCCCAAAAAATCAAGCCCGCTTTCGTTCGGCATCATAATATCGACAATCAGCAAATCAAATTTATATTCGCTCAGGCGCTCACGGGCTTCGGCCGCATCTTTGGCCACCGAAACATAAAAATCGTTCTCACGCAGAAAACGCTGCAGCAGGGAACGCAGACGGGTGTCATCGTCCACCACCAGAATATGAGCTTTATCCGTCTCCATTTCCCTGCTCCGCGGTATTATTTTCCGGATTTGGCAGCCGCTTTGGCGGGGCTTCTCCTTGGCGGCGGTTTTTTTGTGGCAGCCGGTTTTCCGGCTTTTTTAACTTTCAGCGGCTTTTTCGCCAAAACTTTTTTGGCATGCATTTTTTTGATGCCGGTCTTGGCTTTTTCAACCACCGCCTTAATTTCTTCAACCGCTTCCTTAACATCGGCCAGCTTCGGATTTTTTGCCGCTTCCACCGACTTTACATAATCCAGACTTTTCTGAAAATACTGATAGCCGGTTACAAAGGTCAGCACAGCGGCAACCCACAGCAAAATAACGCCCAGATTATGGAACATATAACCGACCAGAATCATCGACAGCGCCGTCATCTGAAAACCGGTTTTCCATTTGGCCAAACGTGTTACCGGCATACCGACATGAACTTCCGCCAAAAACTCGCGCAGACCGGAAACCAGAATTTCGCGGCAGAGAATGATGATAACCGGAATAAAGTTCACCGGATGAACCATATTGTCCGCCAGAATAACAATCAAAGCCGAAGCCACCAGCAACTTGTCGGCAATCGGATCCAGCAGCCGCCCGAATGCGGAAGTCTCGTTGCGGGAACGCGCCAGATAACCGTCAAAATAATCGGTAATTGACGCAACGATAAACAGAACCGCAGCCAGCATGGACCAAACGGCAGTATGAATATAAATAGACAGGAAGATTACCGGAATCACTAAAATACGCGAAATGGTAAGTAAATTTGGCAGACTGTACACTTTCCAACCTCTTTGAATATGATTAAACTTTTGAATTATCCTAAGGCAGAATTTTCATTTATGGAAGTAATTATATATCTTTTCCGCCGTTTTTTTGCTGATACCGCCGACTTTTTCAATATCTTTGATACCGGCCTGAGAAATTTCCTCCACCGAACCGAAATAATTCAGCAAATCTCTTTTCCGCTTGGCGCCGATTCCTTCCACCTCGTCCAAACGCGATTTGGTAATCGACTTGGCCCGTTTCTTCCGATGCGTTCCGATAGCAAAACGGTGCGATTCGTCACGCAGATTCTGCAAATAAAACGCTATCGGCGACTGAAAAGGCAAGGCAAAACTTTCTTTGCCCAGCTGATGATAAAATTCTTTGCCGGCATTGCGCTCCGGCCCCTTGGAAATGGCGATGATCGAAATCCCCGTCAAATCAAAATCTTTTAAAGCTTCGTGCACCGCATGCAGTTGCCCCAGACCACCGTCCAGCAAAATAACGTCAGGACGGTTCTCCGGTGCCATCCGGTTGAAACGACGGGTCAGAACCTCCTTCATCATCGCAAAGTCGTCATTGGTAATTTCCGAATTTTTGATGTTAAAAGTGCGATAGCTTTTCTTGTCAAACCCTTCCGGCGTCGCAACCACCATCGCCCCGATAGCGTAGCTGCCCTGAATATGCGAGTTGTCATAAATTTCAATCCGCTGCGGCAGCGCGGCAAATCAAACACCCGCTGCATTTCTTCCAGATTGCTTTTAACCGAGGCTTCCATTGCCATTTTCCGGTCAATCGAGGCATAGGCATTGTCTAAAACATTGCTCAGCAGCTTGGCCTTTGCCCCTTTATGATAAGTATTGATATGTGTTCCCAGCGCCTCTTCCAAAAACTCGCCGTTTTCCAACGGCTGCGAAACAATAACCTCTTTCGGCGGAATATGCTCGCTGTAAAAACTGCCTAAAAAAGCTTCCAGAATTTCGCCGTCTTCCGCTCCCTGCGTCTGCTTGGGAAAATAAGGCACATTGCCGCAGTTCTGCCCCGAGCGGATAAAAAAGACCTGAATGCACACCACGTCATTCTTGCGCGCAATCGCCACAATATCGCATGAACTGATAGTGGCATATTCAACCATCGTCCCCGTCTGTACATTCGTCAAAGCGCGGATACGGTCACGAAAAACCAAAGCCTGTTCATAATCCTGCCGGTCACTGGCCTCCTGCATCTTTTCCGAAAGTTCGGCTTGAATTTTGGTATTTTTCCCGTCCAGAAAATCCACCGCTTCCCGCACCAGTTTATGGTAATCTTCCTTGGATATCCGTCCCACGCACGGTGCGGAACACCGTTTAATCTGATACATCAGACAGGGGCGCTCGCGGTTTTTAAACACGTTGTCGCGGCAGGAACGCAGCAAAAAAGCCTTCTGCACCGTGTCTAACACGTTATTGACCGCCAGCACGCTGGCAAAAGGACCGAAATATTTGCTCTTGTCATTGCGCTTGCCGCGATATTTGCGCAGAGACGGAAATTCGGATTCGACGTCTATCACCAAATGCGGAAATGTCTTGTCGTCTTTCAGCAGGATATTATAACGAGGTTCCAGCCGTTTAATCAGCTCATTTTCCATCAACAGGGCCTTGGCCTCGTTTTCAACGATAATAAACTCCATTCGCCTGATTTCCGAAACCATCCTCTGCAAACGATAGGGCAGTTTGTCAATATGCGAATAGGCAACGATTCTTTTCTTGATGTTTTTTGCTTTGCCGACATACAGCACTTTTTCGTCGGCACCGATCATCCGGTACACACCGGGCTTTTCCGGCGCTACCTTAATGTGTTTCTTTAAGATTTCCAGTCCTTGTCTGATATCGGTAATCACGTTTCATCCTCTTTTGCTTTATTTGCATTATATAGCAATTTTTTTAATGAACCGTTAGTGATTCTGTGCTATAATAAACAAATATAAAGGATGAAATCCTGATTAAGGAGAAAAAACATGGCAGAATTAGGCGCCCTCAGTCAATATGCACTCTCCGTGCAGCAAATGCAGATGTCCGTCATCAAAACTCAGATGGAAATGCAGCAGCAGGTTGTCGAGCTTCTGATGGAAAGCAGTGAGCGCATGGTCTCTCTTTCCGCCACCCACGGCCATAACGTTGACGTTTCAATTTAACGCCTCTGACATTTTCCGCAAAAAAACGAACAAAACACAAGGGCTCCCAAACGGGAGCCCTGACTGATTAAATCCATAAATAAATACAAATATTAAGAAAATAAAAAATAACAAAATAAATTCCTCTCAACCACCATCGACTGCACCGTATCTTAACCGGCAAACAAGCAAATAACAGATACGAGATAATGTATAAATGCAGTAATGTTGAAAAGAAATAGCGTTCAATATCTGCCAGCATTTGTTCAATATCTTGTTGAGAAATAGATCTCAGCACATCACCCCACGAACTTGAGGTCAACCCCAATGCCAAAAGGTGCACCAAAACAATCCCACAAAAGAATAAAAATATCTGAACAAAACGATGAATAACTGCTTTGTTTAATTTTATCATTTCATTTCCCCAATACCTGATAAAACAAAAGCTGCAAAATATGCAGCTCTGAAGATACACTTATAGCTAAGTGGCTTTTTCAATATAACACCCCCCAAAGTAAAGCATAAAAGACATAAAATAAACAAACAAAAATCACTGTTTCAGCTGAGCTTCAAAATTATCAATCGAATGATAATCTTCACCGTCATCGCCGCCGAAACTGATTAAACTGATAAAAGACATCACCAGCAACGAACTGATAACCACTTTCAGAAAAGAGAAAACGGAATTAACCGACGTCGCCTGATAATCAATCGAAACACCCCCTCGCAGATAAGCCGGCCGCCAGACAAAGTTATACAACACGCTGACAACCGCCGCCAGACCGTAAAAGCGATAATCAAAATAAATTGCGGTAATCTGTTCGCTGTTCAGACCGAAATAGAAAGCGCTTCCGGTCACAATTCCCAACAGAACCATCGGATCCAGCAACAGGCCGGACGCCAGAAGAGCTTGCAGGCCTTTCAGCATTCAGGCTTCCTTTCCCCAAACCCGACGGCTCAGAATATTGGAATCATTTTTATAAGGATTAGGCCAAATACAACGGGCACGCGCTGTCTGCACCAACTCACCGTTACGAAATTGAGAAGTTGCCAGCAAAGCCAGGTTTCCTTTGCGGACATGCGAAGAACCGAAAGAATTGACGGCTTTGTTTTTATACCAGTCCAAATTTTCCTGAGCACTTTTTTGCATAGCAGCCTCCCGTTTTGAATACATCAATTGTTTCTACCTTATCCCAATAAAGTAAACAAAAGTTTAAAATGCTGATTATCCCTCTGTTATACCAGCTTTTTCGTTTCAAATCCGGCCGCTTTTTCCAACACGGACGAAACTTCGTCATTCACCTTTTCAGCCAGATTGCGGTCATCGCTCCAAACCCAGACCTGAATTTTCGGCTCGGTTCCCGATTTGCGTACCAAAACCTTGCCTTTACCGGCAACCGTCTGCTCCGCCTGGTGAATGGCCGCCTGAAATTCCGGCAGCTCAAATGCTGCCAGCATCGCCTCTTTCGTTGCAAATTTGCTGTCGGCACGAAGACGCAGCATCGGTTCAAACAGAGGAAACAGTTCGCTCATTTTTTTGCCGCTCTTGAGCAGCCCCTGCGCCAAAACCAGTGCCGCCGTCATGGCGTCGCCGGTTTTGCCGTAATCAGACAAAACCATATGTCCGGATTCCTCACCGCCGACATTGGCTCCGTGTTTTTTCATCTCCTCAATAACATAGCGCTCGCCCACAGCCGAACGGACACATTGAATACCGCAGCCGTTCAAAAATCTGTCTAAGGCCGGGTTGGACACAATTGTCGCTACCACGGTATTACCGCGAAGTTTTCCTTCCTCTTTCAAACATTTTCCCAGAAAAGCAATAATCTGGTCACCGTCCAAACGGTTGCCCTGTTCATCACAAACGATAATCCGGTCACCGTCGCCGTCAACCGCTATACCCAGCTGAGCATGTGCATTTTTAACCGTCTCAATCATCTTTTCCGTATGCTGGGAACCACAGTTCAAGTTAATGTTTTTGCCGTTCGGTTCATTGCCGATAACAATAATCCCCGCTCCCAGAGACTTAAACACTTCCGGCAGAATTTTTGAAAAGACGCCGTTGGCACAGTCCAAAACAACCCGCAGCCCTTTAAGCGGCGTTTCGCCGTTTGCGGCCTTCAATGCCTTGTCAACATACCCGGCCGCAGCATCGGGAACCGCCTCTGAAACGCCGATTTCATCAGGATTAAGTTTAAAATCGTCGGCCGCAATCGCCGCTTCAATCCGGGTCGTTTCCGCATCGGAAAACTTATCCCCATCGGCATTAATCAGTTTAATTCCGTTGTCCTGATAAGGGTTATGGGAAGCGGTAATCATCACCGTCATGTCAACACCCAGCGACGGCGTCAGCATGGTCGCCGCCG
>ERZ779906.640-NODE-640-length-8135-cov-1.79889_pt1 | contig 8135 bp, 8 predicted proteins | sample MGYA00511586_ERZ779906 | MGnify/ENA primary metagenome ERZ779906 (study PRJEB29588, sample SAMEA2158408) | human gut metagenome | biome: human gut; feature: human-associated habitat; material: faeces | place: Denmark | collected 2008/2010 ...
TAATTAATCGATAAAACTATAGTATATATGAAGAAACTATTATTCTTTTCTATTTTGATGATGGCGGTTCTTTCTGTAAATTACTCATTAAAAGAACCTCGAGTAAATACATTATTATTAGATAATATTGAAGCTTTGGCGGCTGATGAGCAAGATGTGCCTACTAATTGTTGGGGCAGTGGTTCCGTAGATTGTCCGGTTACAAAAGTTAAAGTAGAATATGTTGCTACCGGATATAGCCTTGAAAAATAGTATAACTCTCCTGTTTCTTTCTTTTTTCTTGTTTATCTCTTGTGACCATAAGCATAAAGAATATGCAAAGGGTGTATTATTCTATTCGGGATTTCCGCACGAGAGAGAATTAATAGGAGAAGTGATTGAGCTTGATACAGCCTTGCTTCGTTATCCGTTTAGGATACGAATCGAAGGAGATAGAGTCATTGTGATGGATTTACATGGTCTTGATCATTATGGACACTTATTCCAATATCCGACACTTATTCCAATATCCTGGTTTCCAGTATTTATCTTCTTTTGGGAAGCGTGGTGATTCACCTACAGAAATGTTATCAATGGAGAACTTTCGTTTACAGAATCATGTAGTCTGGACATTGGATGCCAATAAAAGTGAATTAACTAGGTTAGACTTTTCTTCATCCGGTGATTCACTGCTTCGTGACGAAGCGGTAACATTGGATGAAGATATACTTCGACCACTTGATTTTGCTATATATAATGATTCAATGTTTATTATTCCTGACTATTCCGGTGAAAATCGTTTATGTCGAGTTAACCGTAATGGGAGGCTTATAGATAAGATAGGGATTATTCCGACTATTGATGAAAAAGCATTGGAAAATGCTCGTCCGGCGTTAGCCCAAGCATGGAGGAGCTTCCTTGACTACAATCCTAACAATGGAATACTGGCGGTAGTCACCCAGTTGGGAGAAGTCCTTGAGGTCTATAATTTGAAAGATAGTACTCATGTTGTTCGTATAGGTGAGTATGGCCGTATCGGTGAGCATGGTGAACCTGAATTCAAAGTATCAGATGGATATGGTATGCCAACAGGTATTATGGGTTTTAGTGATGTACAAGTAACAGATAGTGCCATTTATACTGTATTTCATGGAACGCCTTTTAAGGAGATCGCAAGACAAAGCGGAAGGCTTCTTGATGGAGGAAAATATATTTATGTATTTAGTTTGAAAGGAGAACCGTTATGTAAATATGTGCTCGACCATTATATATATGGTATTTGGGTGGATGAAGCTACTAAAACGATAATAGCGACAGATGTAAATAATGATGAGCCAATACTTAAGTTTAACTTTGGCTGAATGAGATAATTAACTTGATTAAAAGGAGCAGGATGATGAGTTTGTTTATCTTGCAGGATTTGCTTACATATCACCTGCTCCTAAATCTTTAAAAAAGATTCGGATGCAAACATAAGAATAAAAATTAATGTAGCAAACTATTGCTATTCTGTTGAAATGATAGATGCAGAAGAGAAAAATAAAATGTAATTTAAAGATTATTGAAGAATGAAAAAGAAAGTATTAGGTGTGATAGCAGTTGTTGCTGTCGCTGCTATTGCGGGATATAATGTATATACTTCGCAGAATGATGTGAAGTTGTCTGACTTGGTGTTGAGCAATGTGGAAGCTTTAGCTAATGCAAAAGAAGGTGGAAATGAATGCATAGGTTGTGTTTATACAAGATTGCAAATTTGTCGAACGTTAGGAGATTGGGGTGCATGCCTTGGTGAATATCGTCCATATATTTAAATATTATGAAAGCTAAAAGTTTATATGTTGTAGTAGGTATAATTTGTTTGTTTATATCTACATTTAGTATATATAATTGGAATACTAAAAGCTCTTCTGCCTTGTTACTTTGTAATGTTGATGCGTTAGCTAATAATGCGGAAGTGGATTTTGACTTTTGTGTAGTTACATCAGGTATTTGTGTGATATATAGTGATGGGCTAGCTATAAGGGGCTATAAACTATACCAATAAATTCTAATGAAGGTGATGAAAGTGCATGGAAAATATGCTTGTTAACATTTACTTAGAGTTTGAAACTATACTTTCATCAGTATAATTCTGTATATTATTGCTATAACTGTTGGTTTTTAATATCCTCTTGGGATTGGGGCTGAATAAAAAAGGTCGAAAACTTGATTTTTACCCCCCTCTACAGGTATCTGTAGAAGGGGTAATTGTGAAAAAATCTTTTTAGTCAGCCCCAATTGAAGTGTATTGACAACTTCTAGATTTGTTATGCATAAATAAAGCCGATTAAAATATAGCTTTATAAAAATATTCTATAAACTATTATGAATTTAGTATATTATGAAATTGAAATATGTTTTTGTGTTGATTTTCTTTTGTGCATGTAAAAATGTTAAAACAGACTGTCAAATAGACGATTTGTTTACGAATAGGATATTCTTGGAATATGAAAAGATACCATCAAACGGTTATATTTGGGGAACTCCAATGGATATGATATATTGTGATTCAGCAATTATTGTTTTCGATGAGAAGTCTGAAGATGGTTTATTTCATTTGGTCGATTTGAATGATCTAGATTCAATATATGATTTCGGAAAGAAAGGGCAAGGTGTTAATGAATTCTTAATGCCTTTTGATATACAGTTATTTGGTAAGAACTCCATAAGTGTTTATGATTTATATAAAAAGACTTTGAATGTTATGAACATATCAGATGTGAAAAATCGAATTTCGAACTTTTCAGTTTTAACTAAAGATACTATTCCTGGGACTATTAAAGTGTTTCCTACAGCATTTAATACTTTTGTATCTTTGGGATTTTACGAAGACTGTATGTTCAGACTTTGGGGTACTGGACTAATAGAAGAAGAGCATTTTATGGAATATCCATATAAAGATGGAGATGAGAAACAAATAGCAAACAGGTTGCGTGGTATGGCTTATCAAGGTATTATCCGTTTAAATCCATTTATGGATAAATTTGTTTATGCAGTAAATACTTCTGAAATTAAAGTTGAAGGGGACATGCGAGCTGCCCCAATTTCATCTTCCAATAATAGTACATTTATAAGTTTGTGTATTTCTCCTAAATATGTATATGGACTTTATTCAGGCAAAAATTTTAAAGAAAATGGTTTAGAAACACTTGCAGGAACAATAATTTATGTTTTTGATTGGAATGGAGAAGCCATAAAAAAGTATGAACTGAATGTGCCAGTTACACTGATTAGTGTGGATAATAAAGATGAGATGTTGTATGCTTTCTCTAATATGCCTGATCCTGAATTAATAAGATTTAAATTCTTTTGTTATATGTTTTTCTTTGTTTTCATGTTATGAGCATGATGAAAAAAAAATAAAGAGGTTAGTTGAAGAATGGACTTATAAGGAAATAGATTTTCCTAGTGTTCCTATTTTTACGAAATTTGCTAGAGATACAATTATGGGGTATTATGAAAGAGATTGTGACTACAAAATATTAACATATGTCGATTCAATCGGTTGTATACGGTGTCACTTAAGTTTTAGTGCATGGAAACCTTTTATTGAATTGCTAAAAGATACTTGTCCTTCATGTAATGTTCTTTTTTTTATTCATCCTATGAGCAGGAAAAATATTGAGTATTTACTAACGAAAGAAGGCTTTGATTATCCTGTATGTATTGATGAGCATGATAGTATCAATAAGTTGAATCATTTTCCTATAGAAACGATCTTTCAAACATTTTTGTTGGATAAGAATAATAGGGTAGTTGCTATTGGCAATCCTATTCATAATCCTAAGATAAAAGAACTTTATTTGAATATTATTACAGGGAAAAAATCTCTGTTGAAGGAGATTGATAGTAGAACTCTAACAACAGTTGTTTTATCTACATATCAGTTCAATATAGGAACTTTTAATTGGGGAAAAAAGCAATTTGTAGAGTTTTCATTTACTAATTCAGGTGATAATCCGTTTGTTGTAGAAGAAATTTATACTCCATGTGGGTGTACTACAGTGGAATATTCTAAAGAACCTGTTCAACCAGGTGGAAATTTGAAAGTGAAGGTGGAATATCAAGCTGAACATTCTGGGCATTTCGATAAAACGATAACCGTGTATTGTAATGCAGAAGGCTCTCCGTTCCATTTGAAAATTAGTGGAAATGCAAAATGAATAATTAAGAAAAGGTTTGATGAAGTATTTGGGATATATTCAATTTATAGTCTTGGTGCTGTTTATTTGGCTAGGATGGCAAATAATAGATAGGATTACATTCAGAGAAGAAATGATAACTCCTCTCGGAGCTGCTTTGCAATCTGCTAAAAACAACAGGAAAGAATTGGAAAAAGTACTCCGTCATTATCAAAAGAATCCTGCTGATAGCCTAAAATACAAAGCTGCTTGTTTTCTAATTGAAAATATGCCTTTTTACTCTTATTCAACAAGCAAGCAGTTAGAAAACTATAAATCTTATTATGCATGGCTGAAAAAGAGTAGAGGACAGACAGCGAAACAGGTTGCGGATTCAGTCAAGAAAGTATATGGTCCGTTAGGAGAACCTGAAAAGAAACATGATATAAGAGAAGTGGATTCCGCATATTTATGTAACAATATTGAATGGGCATTTAAAGTTTGGCGAGAACAACCATGGGGCAAAAATGTTTCTTTTGAAACTTTTTGTGAGTATATATTGCCATATCGCATTGAGGATGAAACACTCGAATATTGGCGTGAAATGTATTATGAAAAATATAATTCATTGCTGGATTCATTAAGGATGTCTGATGTTTTGGATAAAGAAGACCCTATTGTTGCTGCAAAATATTTGAGAGACAGATTATTGGATAAAGAACATTATTTTACTTCTACATCCCCTGCGCTTATGGGACATATTGGTCCCAGATATGTACAATATATATCTGGAAGTTGCAGAGAGGCAACGGATTTTGGTATCTATTTGTTCCGATCCTTAGGGATACCCTGTGGTGTTGACTTTGTACCTATGCGTAGTGGCGTGAATGCCGGACATTTTTGGCTAGTTGCATGGGATAAGAATCAAGAAGCTTTTGCTGCTGATTTTCCAAAAGCCTTTGAACGACAATGTGAAAATATGTGGTATAAAGAGGAGAATACGGCCAAGGTATATAGGAATACTTTTTGCGTCAATAGAAAAATGTATGAAGAAATGAGAAAGTATGAAGAAGAACTATACCCATTTTGGCGTTTACCAAAGTTTGTAGATGTAACTCGTGAATATGCTTATTATTATAAAAAAGAATTAAAAATACCTCCATCAAAAATATATAGAGAAAAATGTAACGGGAAGATTGCTTATTTGTGTGCAAGTAAACGGGATAAATGGGTTCCGGTTGCTTGGACGGAATATGACGTCAACAACATAACATTCAGGAATATAAAAAAAGGAATGATTATGCGGATAGCAACTTATGAGGAAGAAGTGCTCCATCTTGTAACGGATCCTTTTTATGTAGATCCGCATACCAATGAACTTCATTTTTATTCAAAACATGAAGAAATTCAAGATGTAGTATTGTATTCTAAGTACAATATTTTTAAAGGAGAAATTCATCTTAGAAGAAGAATGTTGGGAGGGGTGTTCGAAGGGAGTAATCAGCCTGATTTTTCAGAGAAGGATACTTTGTTTATGGTGCAAAAGGTGCCCGGTCGTTTGAAAGCGGTTGTACGGAGTTGGTCAGATAAGAAGTATCGTTATTTTAGATATTTTGGAGCCAAGAATACGTATTGTAATGTGGCTGAAGTTGAATTTTATGAATGTAATGACACTTCTGCTTTGAAGGGAAGCATTATAGGAACTCCTTTGGAGGATACCGATAAAGGATTGAATTATTACAATGTTTTTGATGGCAAAACTAAGACTTCTTTCAACTATTCCAGACCGTCCGGTGGTTGGAGCGGGTTAGATATGGGAAGGAAAGTACGGGTAGATAGAATAGTTTATACACCACGTAATAGAGATAACTATATTCGCCCTGGGGATACATTCGAGTTATTATATTGTGATAAGGAGTGGAAATCAATGGGAAAGAAACAAGCTCTTTCTGATTCATTGGTTTATTCGGGTGTTCCTAAAAATACACTTTTATTATTGCGAAATCATACTCGCGGGGTGGAAGAAAGAATTTTTGTTTATGAAAACGGGAGGCAAATATGCAAATAAATAACAAAATCGGGTGGGGGATAAGAATAATATTTTCATGGATGATCTTTTCTTTACATGCATGTTGCAATGATAAAGAGGAGAATGAAGTTATTCCTATATGTATTGCGTCCAATCATTCATTAATGGCATTGGTACCGGATTTTTCTATCCAAACTGTTGGAAATACATTGCATACAAAATATCCGAAGCTATCAAGAAATAAGGAGTTTCCGATGATCGGAATTTTAAAAGTAGATGGTAAATCTTATCGTTTTATGGGAGGTGATTCGTTGCGTCCTTTTCCACTAGTACCTCTTTCTACAATTAATTGTGGGTGGCCTGCTAGATACTCTTATTTGCATCCAAAGGATGATTGGATGCGGAAAGAATATGATGATAAGGAGTGGTATAACGGGTTAGGAGCTTGGGGAGCAGAGAATCGTCCTTATCCTATTCACTCAACATGGACCGTAGCCGATATTTATATTCGCAGACATTTTAACATAAATGATAAAAAGAAATTGGAAGGATATAAATTATATGTTTGTTCTAAATGTGATGACCATGCAGAAATCTATTGTAATGGAGAACCTATTTATCAGGTAGATTATTTTAGCAATAGAATTGAATGTAAACAACTCTCCGATGAAGTAGTTGCAAAGTTACATAATGGCGATAATGTGATAGCCGCACATGGGTGGAATACGAAAGAAAATGCTCTGTTGGATTTTGGATTGTACATGGAAAATAAAACCTATAACGATGTGGATATGGCAATATTGAAACAAATGAATGTACAAGCGACGCAAACTCATTACATTTATCAATGTGGAGATGTTGAGTTATACCTTGATTTTGTTTCTCCTTCTTTGTTACTAGAACAATGTTTAATGGGATGTCCGGTAGGTTTTATTTCTTATCAAATTCATTCTGGCAAATCAGAAATTCATGATGTAGAAATTTTATTTGATATAGATACAGAATGGATGTTTGGGAAAAATAGAGTAGAAAGCCTGTCTGAACAGGATTGGTGTATTGTCAAGTCTGATAGCTTGTATATGGGGATAGCTGCTGAAGAAACGGCTTATTCATATAATGAAGGGCATGTGCTGCTTTCGCAGAAACTGGGGAAAAACAAGAAAGATCAGGGTGTATTACTTTTTGGCTTTAATGAAGGGAAGGGTTTGCAATATGAGGGGGAAATTCTACATCCTTATTGGAATAAGGATGGAAAAAGAGAATTGAAGGATGCTTTGTTGTTTATCGGTGACAATTATAAGAAATTAATGAGGGAATGTGACAGGTTGGATGGGCAGTTGAACAGGCGAGCTTTTCAAACGAGAATCCCATCGTTTGCACGCCAGATGATTTTAGATTATCGAAAATTTATATCGGAGCATCGTTTTGTAATGTCTCAAAGTGGTGATTTGTTTTGTTTTGGAGATACTTTGGCCAATGTGAGAGAATCTTATAGTAACTTTCCGATTTTATTGTCTCTTAATCGTATGGATTGGATGAAAGGCCTTTTGGAACCGGTTTTTGAATATTGCGAGAATGATTATTGGAGGAAAAGTTATCCTCCTTATGATATAGGAATCTACCCAATTGCTAATCGTCAGGTGAAAGTTGATGATTATGCAGTGGAGATGGCTGCTGACATGTTAATAATGATAACTGCTATTGTAGAAGCAGAACAGGATTTCGGTTATGCTGATGCGCATTGGAATCTGTTGTGTTTATGGGCGGATTATTTGCGGGAGAAGATGAAGAAAGAAGTTTATCCCTGTGGAGGGTTGTTGAATGAGGATGATGAACGTGTGAAATGCGTGTTGGGGCTTATGGCTTATCGTAAACTAATTCAGCTGAAAGAAAGCGTATGAAGATTTCACTATTCATCGGATGCCCGGATGGGGAAACTTTAAGAGAAATGATATACTGGTTTTTAA
>ERZ779906.656-NODE-656-length-7959-cov-1.84691_pt1 | contig 7959 bp, 8 predicted proteins | sample MGYA00511586_ERZ779906 | MGnify/ENA primary metagenome ERZ779906 (study PRJEB29588, sample SAMEA2158408) | human gut metagenome | biome: human gut; feature: human-associated habitat; material: faeces | place: Denmark | collected 2008/2010 ...
CCATGACGCCAATAACGTTTGATTGCTCCAGTAATTTCGTCACCCGGCACAGTAATTGTCTGTCCTACCGATAGTCCGGATAGTCCAATCAATACATAGTCTTCATAATTCTTTACGCCTTCGACTTTAATATCTGCTATCTCATACTTTTTGGGTGTTCCGGAGTATAAGATGACAGGTTTCGAGTCTTCATCAGTGTTAGCATTTTGCGCAATGCCTGTTGTCGCAAAGCAGCACAGGCAGACAAACGTTATGAATATAAAGGAAATACGATAATGCATTTATGTTATAATTTGATGTTTCGAGTTATATTAGCTGATCTGTTCACTGGTTTTGCCGAATCGGCGTTCCCTTTGTTGATATTCCCAAATGGCCTTGTAGAGTTCTTCTTTATCGAAGTCGGGCCAAAAGGTGTCACAAAAATAAAGCTCCGAATAAGCGCATTGCCATAGAAGGTAATTGCTTAGCCGGATTTCTCCTCCCGTGCGGATCAGTAGATCCGGATCGGGCATAAATTTAGTATCCAGATGAGATGAGATACATTCATCCGTTATCTGTTCGGGAGACATTTCTCCTGCTTTTATCAGTGTTGCTATTTGCCGTACAGCTTCGGTTATTTCCCAACGGGATGAGTAACTAAGAGCTAGTACCATATACATTCCACTATTCTTGGATGTGCGTTTTATACATGATGTCAAACTTTTCTGAACTTCAACAGGCAACTTCTTGAAATCACCGATTACGTTGAAGCGAATATTGTTCTTCATCAGTGTCTCTTCTTCAATAGATTCTAGCAATAGATTCATCAAAGCCGCTATCTCGTCTTGCGGCCGATTCCAGTTCTCGGTTGAGAAGGTATAAAGTGTCAGGTACTTAATCCCCAGTCTGGCAGCATCTTCAGTAATCTTCTGTACCGTTTCTGCGCCAGCACGGTGACCGTAAGTACGTTCTTCCCCTCGTTGTTTTGCCCATCGTCCGTTCCCATCCATAATGATGGCTACGTGTTGTGGTATCCGAGTTTTGTCTATTTGTTCTATATAGGACATCTTCTTATTTTAAACGTATACGTTTATTATTTACCGGCATGTTCCGGATCTTTATCAAACCATAGCTGATTCAAGCGACCACGCCATACTTCTGAATTATGACTATATGGGCGTTTTACTGTGGTAGTAGCTCGTGAGCTGTCTTCTTTTTCTACTTCTTCATCAAAGCTAACATTGTCGTCTTTGCCGAATATGAATACTAAATAATTATTGGCTCTGTTCTGGGCATCTTTTTCTGTGTCCACTACCATGGAAAAGTTCTTTCTGCCTCTAAATTCGGGGAACTTAATAGGATCATATCCAGTGTTCTCTTTAGACCAATTTTGATGAGGGAATGAGAACTTTTTATTAGCTTTTTCCCAATCACGTCCTGACGGTGAAGTATAGAATGCTTCAAATCCGTCTCCAAATAGATAAAATTGAGAATTATAATGAATAATAATAGGGTTTTTTAGTTCCGGGCAATATCTATAGGTTGAACCGGCAGGGAGATCTCCCCATCCGCTTACTATAATATTTTCTTTAATAGGGGTATCATTGTCGTCCAAAACTGGCTCTCTGTTCTCATTCAATTTGTTGACCTCTTGAGATTCTTCAGAATACATCCATGCGACAGCTATCGCAATGTCAGTGCCATCATTTGAAAGAGTGGTAGATTTTTCCGCTTCACCAATTAATAGCACACCTTGAGTTCCATTCCTATTCTCATAATTGGTATATGAGGTGATTTTACTTGGAAATTTTTTTCTGGTTTCTCCATCAAGATATTTTTTGTTGTTGTCATATAGAGCGTATTCCTCATTTACTCCATCAGTACTGGTTGTGAAAATATACTTATTATCATTAACTTTTTTGATATAACTAATCCTTGTATTCTTTTCAGAGTCAAAATTCTCTTTGATAGGCGCTAAGAACAGTTCAATATTGGTTAAAGAAGTTAGCGCACTCCAATTAATACCATCTTCTGATGTATAGGCGTATACAGTATTGTTATTATCTTTAAACGTTGCATACAACATATCTTTGAATTCGATGATAGAGGTGGGTAATGTTTTTATAGAATTCTCTATTCCTACTATCGAATTAGGAGACCAATTGTTTAAACCACTAACTGTGTTCTTGTATACTTTAAGTCCTGATGTCGTTTCTGTATATGTTAAGACATTAGACCCTAAAATAATGGATCTTTGAAGACCAATTATATTATTGTCGCCAGCTCCTTCTATATACTCCCATCTCAACGAATCCGGATCATGCTGATGCACATTTACCTTAATAGTATATTCCTTAGTTTGATTAGGAGATATTCCCGCTAAGGCTTCTGTCGACCATACCTTTATCTTAAGTGGATTCCGAAGATCGATCGAATCATTGATGTTTAAGACGGAATCGTTTCCGCTTTTGTCCTTCATTGTAACGACGCCTGATGCCGTTGTTAATGTTTTGATTAAAATCTTGTCAATGATGGTATCGGCATGAACAGGAAGAGAGTCTTCGTTATAGATTTCACATGATAATTGGTCAATTGTGAATTTATAACTCCCAAGGCCTGCTGTGTCAAGTGCAAACGCATGTATAGTTGCATCCGGGCTATATTCGATGTTATTATCGTCATCAAGACATGACGTTATAACAAATGACACCATGAAAAAACTCGCAATGAATGATAAAAACTTTATTTTCATTTGAAAGATTGTGTTTATTTACAAGTTGCAAAAATAGAAACATTTTTTCCGATAAAGAACATTCCCGGCAAGTTTTATATAAAATTATAGATAATAACACTGTTTTTATCGACGTAAAACCCCCTGAATAGAACTATCTTAGCTATAATCGACGAACATAATGCCAAATTTGTCTTTCGAAGTGTTCTTCTATCGAATAACTAAAATTATCGTCCATTTGAGGTGCTTTAACACCGGAGTGTAACCGGCCGGGGCACTTTTCGATATAGGCTTCATCCCATAGCTCATTATCAATGAATGATTGCAGCAATTGCCTGCCTCCTTCCACCAATAATGATTGTATTTTTCGTTGATACAATGCTTCCATGATCTGTTTCAATGGGTTATGGTTAAAGTTGATGGTGATATATGTGATGTTCTTTTTTTCTGGCTGTTGCTTTTCAGTAAAGATTAATGTAGGCACGTTGCCATCGAATATTTGTGAATCATTAGGTAGGGATAGCGTGCGATCTAACACAACGCGTATCGGGTTGTGCCCATACCAGTTGCGTGACGGATTATCCAATAAGGCAGTTCGCCTGCCTACCATAATCGCATCCGCCTCCGCTCTTTTTTTATGCACTAGCATGGAAGTAAGAGGAGAGGAGAGGCTTACCGGTTTTCCGTCTGTACGTTCTATATCAATAAAGTGATCGGCTGATTCTGCCCATTTCAGTGTAATGAAAGGACGGTGAAGCGTATTAAAAGTGATAAAACGGCGAATCAGCGATTTACATTCTTCCTCTAATACACCGACTGTCACTTCTCGTCCGGCATCCCGTAATTTCTGAATTCCCCGTCCGGCCACTTCTGAAAAAGGGTCTTGACAACCGATAACAATGCGTGGTATCTGCTTCTCTATAATAAGATCGGCACAAGGAGGCGTTTTCCCATAGTGGGAACAAGGCTCCAGACTGACATAAATCGTAGAACGTTTCAATAATGACTCATCTTTGACAGAATGGATCGCATTAACCTCCGCATGCGCCTCGCCACAGCGAATGTGGTAACCTTCGCCGATAATTCGCCCGTCACATACGATAACGGCCCCTACCATCGGGTTTGGAGATACGTTGCATAACCCATTCTTTGCAAGCTCAATGCAACGTCTCATGTATTTTTCTTCTTCCATTTTGGTGCTCTTCGCCATATTATTCTTACTTTTGCACTCCGAAATTGTGAAAATATGAATCGTATCACCGCTTACATTCGCCAATCTTTGCAGGAAATCTATCCACCGGAGGAGGTAAAAGCCCTTTCGATGCTGATTTGTTGCGACATGTTAGGTTTAGATGCGCTCGATATTTACATGGGCAAAGATATAATTTTATCCGAATGCAAACAGCGTGAATTAGAAAACATTATATTCCGTTTACAGAAAAATGAACCTATACAGTACATTCGTGGTGTTGCGGAGTTTTGTGGAAGGAATTTTAAGGTTGCTTCCGGCGTGCTGATTCCCCGGCCGGAGACCGCGGAGCTTGTAGAACTAATAGTAGAGGAGAATCCGAATGCTCGTCGTCTATTAGATATAGGTACGGGAAGCGGATGCATTGCGATCTCTTTGGATAAAAAACTTCCGGATGCAGAAGTAGAAGCTTGGGATATTTCGGAAGAAGCATTGGCTATTGCTCGGAAAAAAAAAGACGCCTTGGAAGCCGGGGTGAGATTTCTGCAAAGAGATGTATTGTCTGATGACTGGGAAAAGGTGCCGTCTTTTGATGTGATCGTCAGTAATCCGCCTTATGTGACTGAAACGGAAAAGAATGAAATGGACGCTAATGTCCTTGATTGGGAACCGGGGTTGGCCTTGTTCGTTCCTGACGAGGATCCTTTACGGTTTTATAATCGTATAGCTTGTCTGGGAAGTGATTTGCTATTGCCGGGCGGAAAACTTTATTTTGAAATCAACCAGGCTTATGGCCGGGAAACAGCACACATACTTGAAATGAACCAATATCGTGATGTTCGTGTTATAAAAGACATATTTGGAAAAGATAGAATAGTTACAGCTAACCGATGAGTGCACAATTAACTGATGAAGAGGCTTTAAATCGCGTAGCCTCTTACTGCTCCACTGCCGAGCATTGCCGGGCAGAAATAAATGAGAAGTTACAACGTTGGGGAATTGCCTATGATACCATTGCGCGTATTCTTGACCGACTGGAATCAGAGAAGTTCATTGATGATGAACGTTTCTGCAGGGCTTTTGTGAATGACAAGTTCCGCTTTGCCAAGTGGGGGAAAATGAAAATAGCCCAGGGGCTTTACATGAAGAAGATCCCTTCTGATGTGGCATGGCGTTATCTGAATGAAATTGATGAAGAAGAATACCTTTCTATTCTGCGTGACCTGCTGGCTTCCAAACGGAAAAGTATTCATGCGGCAGACGATTATGAATTGAATGGAAAGCTGATGCGATTTGCCATGAGTCGTGGATTTGAACTGAAAGATATTAAGCGTTGTATCGACATTCCCGATGAAGAGGAACAAATTGACTGAAAAAATAAACGGATTCTTCTTTTTATTCTCGTTCAATTTCTGTACTTTTGCGGCAAATAATTAATAGTTAGTTTAGTTATGAAAAACTTAGAGAGACTATTTGCGGAGAAACTGTTGAAGATTAAAGCTATTAAACTTCAACCCGCTAACCCTTTTACATGGGCTTCTGGATGGAAATCCCCCTTTTACTGTGACAACCGTAAAACTCTGTCCTATCCTTCTCTTCGTAATTTTGTGAAGATTGAAATTACACGTCTGATATTGGAACGATTCGGACAGGTGGATGCGATTGCTGGTGTGGCTACAGGTGCTATCCCGCAGGGAGCTTTAGTGGCTGATGCATTGAATCTGCCGTTCGTGTATGTTCGTTCTACCCCCAAAGATCATGGATTGGAGAACCTGATTGAAGGTGAACTTCGTCCGGGTATGAAAGTCGTAGTCGTAGAGGATTTGATTTCTACAGGTGGTAGTAGTTTGAAGGCTGTTGAAGCAATTCGTCGCGATGGTTGCGAAGTAATCGGTATGGTTGCAGCTTATACGTATGGATTCCCGGTAGCAGAAGAGGCATTCAAAAATGCGAAGGTGACTTTGGTAACGTTGACCAATTATGAAGCAGTGCTTGATGTTGCTCTTCGTACAGGTTATATTGAAAAAGAAGACATACAGACATTGAACGAATGGCGTAAAGACCCTGCTCATTGGGATGCTGGAAAATAAGATTCATTTTTTGATCAAACATATTTGGTAAAAAGAACTGTTCGGACAATATTTGGCCGGATTGTTCTTTTTTTGTTTTATACTAATAGAAGTTTATGAGTAATTTTGAGAGTAGTGTCAAGGTAATACCTTACAGCCAGGAGCGCGTATATAATAAACTTTCGGATTTAAGTAATCTGGAAGCAGTCAAAGACCGTTTGCCAAAAGATAAGGTGCAGGATTTGAGTTTTGATTCGGACACGTTGTGTTTTAGTGTTTCCCCTATTGGGCAATTGACTTTGCAAATTGTAGAGCGCGATCCTTGTAAATGTATAAAGTTGGCAACAACTAACTCTCCTCTTCCTTTTAATATGTGGATTCAACTGGTTGAAACTGCAGAAGAAGAGTGTAAAGTGAAGGTTACTATCGGAATGGATCTTAATCCATTTATGAAAGCAATGGTGCAGAAACCTCTCCAGGAAGGTTTGGAGAAGATGGTTGATATGCTGGCAGTTATTGAATATTAAACTTTTTTTTATGGCACAGAAACTTTGGGAGAAGTCCGTACAGGTAAATAAGGATATCGAACGTTTCACGGTAGGTCGTGATCGTGAGATGGATCTTTATTTAGCCAAGCATGATGTGCTTGGTTCTATGGCTCATATTACGATGCTTGAAAGCATTGGGTTGTTGACGAAAGAAGAACTGGACCAGTTGCTGGTGGAATTGAAGAGTATTTATGCCTCGGCCGAAAAAGGTGAATTTGTGATAGAAGACGGGGTGGAAGATGTACATTCGCAGGTAGAATTGATGTTGACCCGTCGTTTGGGTGATATCGGAAAGAAAATACATAGTGGCCGTTCCAGAAATGATCAGGTTCTGTTGGACTTGAAACTTTTTACCCGTACGCAAATTAAAGAGGTTGCCGAGGCAGTAGAACAACTTTTTCATGTCTTGATCCGTCAGAGCGAACGATATAAAAACGTTTTGATGCCGGGATATACACACCTGCAGATTGCAATGCCTTCTTCTTTTGGCTTGTGGTTTGGTGCCTATGCCGAGAGTCTTATGGACGATATGCTGTTTTTGCAGGCAGCATTTAAAATGTGTAATCGTAATCCGTTAGGTTCAGCAGCTGGATATGGTTCGTCTTTTCCTTTGAACCGTACCATGACGACTGACTTATTAGGTTTTGATTCAATGAATTACAATGTTGTATATGCTCAAATGGGGCGTGGGAAGATGGAGCGCAATGTTGCTTTTGCATTGGCTACGATTGCCGGAACAATCTCCAAATTAGCTTTTGACGCCTGTATGTTTAACAGTCAAAACTTCGGTTTCGTCAAGTTGCCCGATGACTGCACCACAGGATCCAGCATTATGCCTCATAAGAAGAATCCTGATGTGTTTGAACTGACACGTGCTAAATGCAATAAATTGCAATCGCTTCCCCAACAGATTATGATGATTGCGAACAATCTGCCTTCCGGCTATTTTCGTGATTTGCAGATTATCAAAGAAGTTTTCCTTCCTGCTTTTCAGGAACTGAAAGACTGTTTGCAGATGACAACCTATATCATGAATGAAATAAAGGTAAATGAACATATTCTTGATGATGACAAATACCTTCTTATTTTTAGTGTGGAAGAGGTAAATCGTTTGGCACGTGAAGGTATGCCTTTCCGTGATGCATATAAAAAGGTAGGTTTGGATATTGAAGCAGGTAAATTCTCGCATACTAAAGAAGTACACCATACTCATGAAGGTAGTATTGGTAACCTTTGTAATGCAGAAATCTCCGCATTGATGCAGCAAGTGATTGATGGATTCAACTTTTGTGGAATGGAGAAAGCGGAGAAAGCACTGCTTGGAAGATAAAATAAACTTTCGGAGGATAGTTTTTTAAACTTTCCTCCGAAAAGATTTGGCAGAAACAAGTAAACTACTTATCTTTGCACCCGTTGAAAAAACGCGGAAATAGCTCAGTTGGT
>ERZ779906.663-NODE-663-length-7885-cov-2.41494_pt1 | contig 7885 bp, 5 predicted proteins | sample MGYA00511586_ERZ779906 | MGnify/ENA primary metagenome ERZ779906 (study PRJEB29588, sample SAMEA2158408) | human gut metagenome | biome: human gut; feature: human-associated habitat; material: faeces | place: Denmark | collected 2008/2010 ...
ACGACTGATGACTACAAAGCAGTATTTGACTCTATAAAGGAAAAGACATCAAAGAGTTATACATACAATTCAGGTGTATATGATTATAAGCCTTGGGGTTCAACAAGCATATATATTTATATGTATTTAATAGTTATGGCAATAGGAATAACAGCACTTTCTTACCAGCTTATTGAGTATAAGAATACAAGAAAGGCATCTTATAAGAAATATGCTTCCTTAGGTGCAGACAGTTCACAGCTTAGAAGAATGTATATTATTGAAAATGCTTTGATAATAGTTCCAGCAGCATTGATAGGAATAATTACAGCATTTTTGGCTGGAGGAATTGTAGGAGGCATACTTGAAGGAAAGGCAGGATTTTCATTTTATACAATTAATGTTTCTATTGTGTTAAAAAGTATTGCTTCTGTTGTAATAGCAGTTGTAGTTGAGGAGATAGTAGGACTGTTATCTAATGTTATGGATACAGTTAAAGAGAAGCGTCTTAAGGCAGGAAGCAAAAAGCAGATAGTTAATATTGAGGTTCGTAATAAGAATACATCAGGCAGAAAATCCAACCTTAAGGTATCTAATGTAAGCCGTGTAATTACAAGCAGGCTTATGAAGCGTGATGGTGTAGGAATGATAATAGGTGTAAGATTATTTTCACTGTTTATCTGTGTTGTACTTGTATTCAGTGTTTTGAAGATAACTACATCATTTGATAAATATAAGAAAAATAATTCACTTCCTGATATATATGGATATCTGGACATACCATCATCTAATTATAGAACTGATATGATATATATATCTTACCTTAAAGATTTTGATAACTATCCAGCTAAGTCGTTAAATATGGACGAATTTACACAGGTTGATCTTATCAATAAAGAATACAACAGCAGGAATAGATATAATATTCCGTATGATGAATTACGCCAGTTGATATTAGATAATGGTATGACAGCATTATTTACATCTATACCATATAATTCACCAGATAGAATTATAAAGTCTAATTGTGCAATAATGAATTCGCCTTTGGCTAAAGATGGTAATAATAGCATTATAGAAGGTGTGTCATCTGATGTTATAGATGGTTTAAATGAAATACCGGGTATAGTTTCAATTGATTATTCTATATTTGAGTCAGAAAGAACATGGTACTGGGATAACCAGGACTATCATAAGATGGGAATTGACAAGATTATAGCTGCACAGAAGGCTTCATCTATAGCTAAAACTATGAAAGATCCGACTTATGGAAGCCGGTATTTATTTGCAACAGAATATGTAAATCCAACAAAGGAAATATATGATATAGCCAGCAAATATATTGATAAATCCAATATTAATTATGATGACTTTGCAAGTGGAAAACAGGTTATAGTATTTATACAGGATAACTGTGAGGGTGATTATGATGATACATTAAAAGCTGGTGATACATTATATTATAATTATTATAATGTTCCATTTGGACAGTGTAATAAAGGAGGGTATATTACATCAAGCAATGCAGTATATCCATATGATATTCCATTTTTCAATAAATATAATAATAGTGGAAAAATAGATTTACAGGTAGAACTGAAAGATGACGATAATCCTAATACAGCAAGTACAACATATAGTTTCACACAGACTGATTTAGAGGTAGAAACGATGTTTGGTGCCTGTGTAGCACCTCAGGTGGCAGCAGTTATTAAAGTTACAGATGAAGTTAAGGAAGATTTTAATGGTATAATGCCAGATTATGGTTATTATACAGCACTTGCAAGTACGCAACTTGCTAAGCAGGCGGTTGATAACCAGAAAGATCTTATGCTAAGAATTACGGGAGAAGGACTGACAGACGGAATAGATTTTGAATTACAGTATAATCAGATAAAGATAGATTACGACCTGTCATCAACATTTTCTGCTACTAACAACAAAGTTGCACTTTATCTTAAGAGTAATAATATAACTTATAAGTCAAATGTTGACAGCAAGAATGTATATAGAACGCAGCTTGTCAATAATATACTGCAATATGGAATAACTATAATGGCGGTAATAATTATCCAGCTTCTTATAATGGCAATAATTATAAGAAACAGGATAGAAAGCAGACACGGCAAGTTCATTCTCTTTAGAAAAATGGGGATGACAAGAGGGAAATTACTTGGAATATGTATGCGTGAAGCACTTAGGGAATCACTGTGGTGCATAGTAACACTTCCGCTTATGCTTATATTGGAAGTGCTGATATATTCAAGTAATATAAGGAAATTATAGTTATATAGGCACAGGCAGCTTATAAATATATATTTGATTAGGTAATATTTAAAAATAATTATATATGGAATTACATATATGCAATTAGAGATATAGAAATGGAGGATAAGTATGGAGGCTATATTACAGGCTAAAGAGATATCCAAGACATATCATACAGGAAGTGTAGATGTTCCTGCATTAAAGCAGTGTTCCCTTGAATTCGGGAAAGGCGAATTTACAGCTATTATAGGAAAGAGTGGTTCGGGAAAATCTACATTATTAAGAATACTTGGAAGTATGGATACACCAGATACAGGCAGTATATTAATAAAAGGCGAGGACATAACACATATGAAGGACAAGAAGCTGTCAGGTTTCAGAAGAAGAAATATAGGCTTTATATATCAGGATTACAGCCTGTTTCCAGAATTTACATCATATGAAAATATAGTTATGCCAATTCTACTTGATGGAAAAAAGCCAGATGATGCAAAGGTTGATGAGATATTATCAGAATTAGAGATAAGCCATTGCAAGAATAAATATCCATCAGAAATGTCAGGTGGAGAACAGCAGAGAGTGGCAATTGCCAGAGCACTTATTACAAGTCCGGCGGTTATATTTGCTGATGAGCCTACAGGAAATCTTGATGCGGGAAGTGCAGAAACAGTTGCAAAGATGTTATCAAAAGCAAGTCAGAAATACGAGCAGACAATAATAATGGTAACACACGACAGACAGATGGCTGATTACGCAGACAGGATAATTACTATTTCAGATGGACAGATACAGTAATATTACATAGCAATAATAAATTGTGGCAGTATATTTCAAGCTATAGCTCATATAGGATTGTGAATTGCTGTTGTATGATTTGCTATTGATTATATATTATAAGTATATTTCACAATGGTATGAAAATAAGTGCTTAGTGTTAATCTATTCGGGGGAATGATAGATAACGCTAAGCACTTTATTTTAAGTGTTAGAGATTAATATACTTAAATATTTTCGTATCGTGGAAGTTCAACTATTATGGCTTCGTGGTGGACAGCAGGGAGAAACTTATCCATAACTTCGCTTGTCTTTAACTTAAGGCTTGAAGTATTGATACAAGGGTGACAGCCAAGAGAAGCTTCTTCAAGTACTTCCTTGTCAATAAGTAACTGGACGTGGTTGTCAGTATCATTCATAAGCCCCATAATAGATACTGAACCCGGTGTTATATCAAGATATTCTTTCATATATTCCTCATCGGCGAATGAAAGTCGTGCAGAGTTAATCTGCTGGCTTAAATCTTTAGTCTTAAATACTTTATCTCCCGGCATCATAAGAAGATAGAATTGTGTTTTCTGTCGGTTGCATAAGAAAAGGTTCTTGCATATAAGTGTGCCAAGAATTTTATCAATATCGTTGCATACTTCCATTGTTGTTGCTGGTTCGTGGTCGGTTCTGTAATATTCCATTCCTAACTGGTCAAGTAAATCATATACTCTGATTTCTTTATCAAGTCTGTCAGCTTCATTGGCTGGTCTGCCTTTTATTAGTTCCATAGTGTTCTTGTAGTCCTTTCTTATGATTATAGTGTATATAATTGATTATAATGTATATAATAATTTATTTTAGTATATTGATTTATTGTGGGGAATGCAAGTTATATAGTGAGGTATTAGTTGTCTGCAATATAATATAGAGTATGGTGTTTGATGTAGATAAGGTTTAAAATAATACATTGTTATAACAATGTATTGACAAAACAACAGGAAAGGCATATTCTAATATTAGAGTAAATTTATAATTTGAAAGGGATGGTAATTATGGCTAATACTAATGTGACTATGAGAATAGACGAGAATTTAAAAAGTCAGTTGCAGGAGTTAGTATCAAATCTTGGAATGGATATGACAACATTTTTTACTATGGCGGCTAAACAGGCAGTAAGAGAGCAGGCTTTACCATTTCACCCGGATATGAATGTTGGGAGATATAGCAATAAAGCATATCAAATGGCAATGGCAAATACTAATTATAATGCTGATGGTAAAGCTGTAATAGCATCAGATGATGAATGGGTAGAAGAAACTGAATGGGATGATATGTTTGAGCAAATGAAAAAAGAAAGAGAGGCAGAATGAGAAAAGGAGAAGTATGGTTTGTAGAATTTCCGTTGGAGGAAGATGCGAGTAGAATAATAAATAGACCAGTTATTGTACTTGATGAAAATGTATTAGGGGTATTATCAGTGAAGATAACTAAACATAAAGTAAGAAAGGAAGACCCTTATGATATTCCAATTATATATTGGAGTGAAGCAGGGCTGAGATTAGCTTCAACTGCTAGAGTATCAAAGGTTACAGTGCTTAATAAAGACAGCTTTATATTTAAAATAGGAAATCTTCACAATGATGATATGGATAAAAAAAAAAATTTAATAAAAAATAAAAAAAACCCAGCCATATGATGTCATTTCCCATAAAGGAGGCAGGGGTATCATATGGCTGGTTTTATAAAGTTGAACAATGAAGAATATTAATACATTTGATTAACAGATGTATTGTAAGTTAATATCTGATTACTGGAAATCGCATATATCAATCATAGCCTCAAGCATTTCCTTTTCTTCTGGCTTTTTCTTAGTAAGATAGGTATCCACTTATCAACGTAACGCTTATCAGTAGAAGTCTTTTCACAGAACATTGATATGTACTTATCGGCAAGGGCTTCATCGCTAAGCTTAAGTGTAAGGTAAGTATTAGCCGCATCGGCAGAAGCATTACCTTTAGTAGCGTGTACCCAGTCAACAGCGGTAATTGCAATTATCTGGTTGTTGTCATCAGTCTGTACTATAATATTTTCTGGACAATAATCACCGTGGCATAATTTAGTATGATAAGGAAGCTCTGAAAGTCTTGAGTCCAGCTCATATTTCGTGTCAGCAGGAATATTAAGCTCATTAATCTGTCGCTCAAGCTTACTTTTCATATCGACTAAAAGAGGGTTGCTGTGCTTATTAATAGCTATCTGGTAGTCAACCATAGCCTCTATGTAAGCATCTGCATTTTCAGGGTGTTTAGTTAACAGCTCTTTTAAAGTTTCTCCTTTGGCATATTCGCTTGTGATAGTCCATTTGCCATCTACTACAGATACATTAAGAAGTCGTGGTATATCAAGTCCTGTATCTTCAACTCTTGCAGTGTTAAGTGCTTCATATAATACATCGGATTTGCTGTAAGATAGTGCAAATACTTTCTCAGCCTTATCCTTATCAACGTATACAGATTTTAGAGTTCCTTTATATATACATTTTTTCATAATAACCTCCATTCCTGCCTATTACTATGTAGGCATTCAAGTTCATACGCAGATGTCAATTCTGCGAGAGGGCAATCTTTATAAAGATTGCCACATATCCATTCATATCTTTATATAACGGGACAAGTGGTATTGTACATATCACAAGCCCGTTGTGTCTGTCAGTGAGAATAATGTTATCTGACATTGACAATATATTATCATAATAATATATATATAATTTATATTGATTATTTATATTACTTAGTCTTTATATCCTCTGGATTAACCTCTTTTCCATAGTAAGCCTTAAGATACATAGCCTTTATCTCACTCATAAGAGGATATCTTGGGTTAGCACCTGTGCACTGGTCATCAAATGCATTTTCAACCATCTCATCAAGTGTAGCAAGGAAGTCTTTCTCATCAATGCCGTAGTCTTTGATAGTCTTCTTAATTCCAACCTTATCCTTAAGCTCCTCGATAGCCTTTAAGAAGTTCTCAAACTTCTCATCATCGTTCTTGCCGGCAATACCAAGGAAGTTAGCACATTCAACATATCGTTCCTTGCAGTGAGGATAAGCATACTGTGAGAATGTTCCCATCTTAGCTGGGACTTCTGCGGCATTAAAGCGCATTACATCTGTAATAAGAAGTGCGTTAGCAATGCCGTGAGGTATATGGTGGTAAGCACCAAGCTTGTGAGCCATAGAGTGGCATACACCAAGGAATGCGTTGGCAAATGCCATACCAGCCATAGTAGAAGCGGTAGCCATCTGTTCTCTTGCCTTGGCATCGTGAGGTCCATTCTCATATGCCGCTGGAAGATATTCAAATATATTCTTCATAGCCTTAAGTGCAAGACCATCAGTATAATCTGTAGCCATAATAGAAGCATATGCTTCAAGAGCATGTGTTAATGCATCTATACCAGAAGCGGCTGTAAGTCCCTTAGGCTGATCCATACACATATCAGCATCAATAATAGCCATCTTAGGGAGCAGTTCGTAATCGGCAAGAGGATACTTTATGCCAGTCTTTTCATCAGTGATAACTGCAAAAGGTGTAACCTCTGAACCAGTACCAGAAGAAGTAGGAATAGCTATAAAGTAAGCCTTTTCGCCCATCTTAGGGAATGTGTAGATACGTTTTCTTATATCCATAAATCTCATAGCCATATCCATAAAGTCAACTTCAGGATGTTCATACATAACCCACATAATCTTGGCAGCATCCATAGCAGAACCACCACCGATAGCGATGATACAGTCAGGCTCAAAGCTGTTAATAGCTTTAGTTCCTTCGATAGCACATTGTAATGTAGGGTCTGGTGCAACATTGAAGAAGGTTGTGTGTGTTATGCCAAGTTCATCAAGCTTGTCGGTAACGCACTTAGTGTAGCCATTCTTATATAAGAACTGGTCTGTAACAATAAATGCTTTCTTCTTGCCTAATACAGTCTTTACCTCGTTAAGTGCAACAGGAAGGCAGCCTTTCTTAAAGTATACCTTTTCAGGTGCTCTGAACCACAGCATATTTTCTCTCCTCTCAGCAACAGTCTTAACATTAATAAGGTGCTTTACGCCTACATTTTCAGATACAGAGTTACCGCCCCACGAACCACAGCCAAGTGTAAGAGAAGGTGCTAACTTAAAGTTATAAAGGTCACCGATACCGCCTTGTGAAGAAGGTGTATTAATAAGAATACGGCAGGTCTTCATAGCTTCCTCGAACTTAGCAAGCTTGTAGTTTTCAGTTGCAGAATTAATATATATAGAAGAAGTATGACCAAATCCGCCATCAGCTATTAGACGCTCAGCTTTACTTATGGCATCATCAAAATCCTTTGCTTTATACATAGCAAGAACTGGAGATAACTTCTCGTGTGCGAATTCTTCTGAAAGGTCAACAGAAGTAACTTCACCAATGAGAATCTTTGTGCTTTCAGGTACTTCTATGCCGGAAAGCTTTCCGATATTATAAGCACTCTGACCGACAATCTTGGCATTTAACGAGCCATTGATAATGATAGTCTTTCTTACTTTATCAAGTTCAGTCTTATTAAGGAAGTGACAGCCACGCTTAGTGAATTCCTCTTTAACCTGCTTATATATAGATGAGTCAACAATTACTGACTGCTCAGAAGCACATATCATACCATTATCAAATGTCTTAGAATGGATAATAGAGTTGACGGCAAGTATAACATCGGCAGTGCTGTCGATAATAGCTGGAGTGTTCCCAGCACCTACGCCAAGTGCAGGCTTTCCAGATGAATAAGCTGCCTTAACCATACCAGGACCACCAGTTGCAAGTATAATGTCGGCTTCTTTCATAAGAGTGTTGG
>ERZ779906.687-NODE-687-length-7618-cov-1.38292_pt1 | contig 7618 bp, 6 predicted proteins | sample MGYA00511586_ERZ779906 | MGnify/ENA primary metagenome ERZ779906 (study PRJEB29588, sample SAMEA2158408) | human gut metagenome | biome: human gut; feature: human-associated habitat; material: faeces | place: Denmark | collected 2008/2010 ...
GATGAATAGCACCGGCAGGACAAACTTCCGAACATTTAGTACATTCGGGACGGCAATACCCACGTTCGTATGACATTTCCGGTTGCATCAATGTCAATAGGTTGTCCGATGGGCGCAATACCTGGTTGGGACAAACAGAGACACATAATTGGCAGGCTGTGCAATGTTGAGTGAAATTGCGTGCGCTTAAAGCACCGGGAGGATAGATAGGGTTTTCTCTTTGGGGAATCTTTTTATCTTCGATAGTAGCCAATCCTCCGTCTACTTTTTTCTCTTGTGCTTTCAGTACAGAAGTTGTTGCAAAAATGGCCGATGCTGAAAGGAAGCTACGACGGGCATTGTCTACCTGTTCAGTAGTGACAGACTTTGCTTTCGTATCTTCGCTCGTAGCTATTTCGTTCTTAGGTTTCCGTCTTGTGTATGTAATGGCTCCATGCTTACACTTTCCGATGCAATCCATACAAGTCACACAACGGCTATAATCTATTTCATGAGCTTTCGGATTAATACACGATGCTTTGCAATTGCGGGCACACAAACCGCAACTATTGCATTTGGAAGTATCAATTACCGGTTTGAATATCGCATATTTGGATATAAACCCTAATACAGTACCTACGGGGCAGATCGTATTACAATAGGTTCGTCCGTTGCGCCACGCCAGAATGAAAAGAACAACAAGGGTAACAATGGCAATCAGCATCGTCGAAAGACTCTTTATCCATACATCTACCTCATAAAAAGCATAACTATCCATTCGTTCGGCGAAGTACGCCAACAGGTTGTTTCCCCATTGCCAGACCGGTGCAAAAAGACTGGAAGCTATCCGGCCATAAGCACTATACGGTGCCAGCAAGATAGCCAAAGAGTTCAATCCTGCAACCATCATAATAATGAATACTCCTAAAACGCCATACCGCAACCATTTCATTGCTGGTGAATAACGGAACCGGTTTTTCTTTTGTTTGCCGGATACCCACGAAACAATGTCCTGAAACACTCCCAACGGACAAATAACAGAGCAGTAGATACGTCCGAACAGGAATGTAAGTACAACTAAAAACAATACGACACCTATGTTCAAGGCTAATAAAGCCGGCAGAAATTGAATTTTCGCCAACCATCCGAACCATGTGTGCAATGTACCCGTGAAGTCGAGAAAGAGCAGGGTAATAAGTGTAAAGCACACAATGGCGGTTGTAAGTCTGATAGTACGTAGCATAAACTAATTAATTTTCAATTTATAGTAGTTATATCTAAATGTCTAAAACTGTCAGGATTGAACCATCTATATTTCAACTTTGCAAAGTTAATCAGGGAAATTTGTTTTTCAACTATACAAATTACAGAATGTTTTACCAATTTCACTGATAACAGACGGGAAAACCTTTAGCCGATTGGGTAAAGCACTATTTTTCTAATGCCACGACCTCTCCAATCTCCGGAATCAATACATTCAGAGAATCTTTATTCTTCATCTCTTCTGCATTTTTGAGAGGTTCATCCCAACGATGTTTGGCCAACGCATATTTAGAATGATGTACGGTCAGAACTCTTTTCGCTTTTAAATCTCTGGCCGTCTGTGCCATATATTGGGGCATCAGATGAATTAAGCTCCACTCTTCGTTGTATTGCCCGTTTTCAAGAATTGCGAGGTCGATGCCGGGGAACCGGTTGCCTATTTCTGCATAATGCGTATCATATCCTCCGTCTCCGCCAATGTATATCTTTTGTGAAGGAGCTTCTAGCAGGAAAGAAGCCCAAAGTGACTGGTTGGTAGTAAGTCTGCGACCGGAGAAATGACGGGCAGGCAAACAATGTATCATAAAGCCCGGAGCGAGGTTTGCGTCTTCATTCCAGTCAAGTTCTATCAGACGCTCTTTATCAAATCCCCAATATTCGAAATGTTCGCCAACACCCAACGGACAAATCACTGCTCCAATCCGGTCTTTTAATTTTTTGACTGTGTTGTAATCCAAATGATCCCAATGATCGTGACTAATCACGAGATAATCAATGTCCGGCATATCATCCGGTGTATAAAGTTCCGTACCTTTGAATGGCTTGTTGACAAAAAATACGGGAGAAGCCATACAAAATACCGGGTCAACCAATATTCGCTTTCCTCCCGTTTGAATCAGGTAAGATGAATGTCCGAACCATACCAATATTTCTTCATTACGGCCAATCTTGCGTAAATCTGTTTTTATTGCTTTGACAGCCTGTTCGGGGCGCAAACCGTCTATCTTTCTGAAAATGAACTCCCAGATTCCGCTAAAACGTCCCCTGTCGGAAGTCATCAATAGAGTTTCATGCTGATTTTTAAATTCTCCGTTTCTGTAATTAGGAGATTTCATGACTCTTTCCAGCCGTTCCCCACGGGGAGTTCTGCCGAAACTGGCTTGATTGATAAAAACAATGACTGACACCGCCAGCAATGCTATTACAGCTAATATACATCCTACAATCATACGTGCTTTGAATTTCTTGAATATGATACGCATATAATTCATAACTAAATTATTTCACGCAGCAAATATACAGGTATTCAGAGAGCTTGTTAGTATATATATTACAGATTGTTATACCATAATTACTGAAAGCAGTTGCCTGTTGGGTGTCAAGTCTATTGTGTGAACAAACCCTTTTCTTGTTCAGTTATTTAGAAATAAATTTTGTAGCTGATGTTCGGAATCAGACCCGCTCCGTCTTTTTCTTCTACTACACTCGTTCTTTCATTGTATTGATAGAAATGCATTCCGGTGCGCATACCCACATTCAGTATTTTCAGAGAAAACTCGTGGGATACTCTTTTCTTATTGATCCGGAAGCTGATCGAAACATCACCGTTTATAGATGGATTGAATCGTTTAGTATATGCTTTGCTCTCGTCAAAAACGATGTCTTTTTCTTCCTGACTTTTTTCTTCATCCACAGGTGTATAGCGTCCTCCTCCCTGAAAGAACAGGCGGCCGTTTACACTTAATACATTCTGTTTGAGTCTGCCAACCATCCATTCTTTTCCGGCGAGCAGGTTCACTAAAAAACTTTTATCCAGTCTCGTATTTCGCCAGATACGGTCTCCTCCCCTATATTTCGATTTGAATAATGAAGCTGTAATCATATAGTAGAAGCCGTTTTTCATGTATTGTTCCAGTGTTATATCTATTCCATAGTTTTTGGCTATTCCGGTGTTTGTCAATATGCGGTCTAAATAGAATTCTTCGTAATTGATAATCGAAAAGGAGGAGTTTTCCTCAACCGGTATGTGGAACAAGTATTGATAATAGGGTTCTATTTTCAGATGTAGGCTCTGATTGATATTCCAGTCATAAGTGAATCCGAAATGATGTGCCTTTGAGAAGTCCAGGTACCGGTTTGATTCCTTTTTACCATTGATTATCTGTTCAACAAAGTAATAGTCGAGCCTTTCCCGGCGGCTATGCCGTAAGCTGCTGCTAAAGAATGTGCAGGATTTATTTTCCATTTAAGGGCAACTCTCGGTTCTATCGACCAGTTCTTGTTTAAAGTAAAATATTGTCCGGTAACCCCTAAACTGGTTGTCAGATTGTTGCTCAAGTTTATTACAGAACTACTATATGCCGAGAGGACTGTACTTTCTCCACTGCCTTTCGATATTTGTTCCATAGGTTTGTTTAATCCCAAATAAGGGCTGACTTTGTAATCAAGATCATATTTAAGTTCCGTAATGGTAATCCCTGTTCTGTTGGTATGCCTCGGACTGAATTTCTTATTCAGATATGAATTGAATACTAAATTCCATCTGCTATTCTGAATATCTGCTACATTAATAATAGCGTCGTCGGTATGTAAGTCCGCCAATGAACGGTCTTTGGAATAGGTAGCGGATAGAGAAGAACGGATATAAGTATTTTCATCCAGTACATATTTGTGCGCTAAGCCACCTGCCAGTTTATCCAGTTTATTATATCCCGACGACCGGTCTCCCATCGTTTCCCATTTGGAACGTTCCAAAGCATCCACTTTATTCCTGTCGGCCAATCCTAATCCCCAAATTGAAAAGGTACCGGCTTTACGTGTGGGAAAGTTCAGTTTAAAAGCTAGATCCTGATATTTCAGGTTGATGTCATTGCCCGATGCCAGTGAAGTAGTGGAAAAGCGATAATTCACCAGATAAGAGCTCCCCCTTTTTTTGCTGATAGGACCTTCCGAAGCTAAATCTACTCCCATGAGTCCGACCTGAAAAGCATGTTCGTACTTCTGATTATTACCATTTCGTAGATGCATATCGAAAACACCTGATAGGGCATTACTGTATTCCGCCGGGAAAGCTCCGTTGTAGAAATCGGAGTTGCCGATAACCTGCGTACTCAAAGCAGACAGGAATCCTCCTCCCAAGCCTGATAGATCGGCAAAGTGGGTAGGATTAGGTATTTCAATCCCCTCCAATCTCCATTGTGTAAATTGTGGGGCATTTCCCGCATTGGTGCCGACATCTCCCGCTACTCCTGCGAATGCAGAACTTAACCGTGCAGGATCGTCAAAGCCATTGGCAAATCGTGACGCTTCTTCGATACTAATCATACGTCCTCCTGTGATGGCCATCGGGTTGACGGTCCGGTCTTTCTTTATTTCCGGTTTGACAAGTACTTCAGCCAAATCCTGCACATTTTCATCCATAGGAATTTCTACAAACACTTCTTTAGATGAAGTGACAGATACTTCGCTGATGATACTTGGACGATATCCCATAAAAGATGCCTGAATATTATAACGACCTACCGGGACATTATTAATCCGAAAGTTTCCCCGTCCATCCGTCGAACCTCCCCGTGAGGGATCTTCTGCTATACAGACGGAGGCATATTCTATGGGCGTATTGGTTTTGGAGTCAACAACGATTCCTCTTATGGTTTGAGTCAGTTTTTGTGTATCATTGTTGGCGGGCTTTTGCTTGTTATCTTGCGAAGAAATAATAATATGATATCCTTTTATCTTATATACATATCCGGTTTCCTTCAATAGTTGAGTCATAGCTTTGTCGATGGCTACATTTTTAAGAGATAAAGATTGTTTCTTTTCTATATCCAGATTTGACTGTTCATAAGCAATGCTATATCCCGTTTGTACTTCTATTTGTGCAAAAGCCTCTTTTAGTGAGATACTTTTATTTTGTATGGTAATTTTTTTTTCTTTATTCTGTGCAACAGTTGTGAGAGAGAGAAAAGTAAAAAATAAAAAAATGGCAAGCTTAGCCGCCTGTTTATTCGTATTTATTCGATTCATTATTCTATATTTGTATGTTGATACTTCATTTTACGTCACTTGTTGAATGAGGGTAGACATTTCAGAACTGGGAAGAGGGTCTCAAGCTGCTTCCCGGTTCTTTTTATTCATAGGCTGTTTCTTTTTATTATTGGGTTAATACTATTTTCTTTTCATACTGCTGATAATCAAAGCCGATTATATCTTTCAATATATTCAGTATTTCATCCAGGCTTTCATCTTTCAGGAATTTGACTGTATATCGTTTGGATGCAGGGATATTTGCTGTATTATCAATCGTGGTGTTATAGTGTCTTTCCAGAGTTCGGAATATTTCTCCGGCGCTGGCATTGGTAAAGACCAGTTTTCCCACCATCCAAGAGTTTGTATCATTCGTATCTATCACTGATATATGGATATCTGATGTTTTTTTGTCGTATGTAAGTTGTTCATTAGGTTTTAGTATATGGGGAGGTTGGGCATGAATACTCACTTCCACCTTACCGCTAGTCAATGTAGTCGTTATTTTTTCATCATTAGGATAAGCTTTCACGTTGAATCTGGTTCCAAGCACTTTCACAGAAAGTTGGGAGGTTTCTACAATAAAAGGACTTACAGTATCTTTTTTGACAGAGAAATAAGCTTCACCGTTGAGAATGACCTGACGTTTATCTTTGGCAAAAGTCTCCGGATATAAAATGGAACTTCCCGCATTCAACCATACTTCCGAACTGTCTGGCAAGATTAGACGCTTCTGTTCTCCATAGGCAACAGATACCTCTATCATTTCGTTTCGGGGAGAAAGATAGTAGAACATTCCTCCTGCCAATAAAAACAAAGGAACAATAACGGCGGCAACACGGGCAAACTTCTGATAAGAAGCTACGTTGGTCAGATGCTCCTTATTATATCCAGTTCTTAAGTTTACCCGTTCCAATGAGACATAAGTGCTCGAATCGGCTTCTACGTCCAATTCATTCCAATAATCCAATGAAGCTTTTGCTTTCGCCTGCTGATTTTGGTCTTTAATGATCCACTTCTGCACTTTCTCTTCCGTTTCGGATGGAAAGCGTGCGGAGAGGAACATTTTGATGATTTTACTGATATTACTTTTCTTCATTTTTGCTGCACTTTACTATATATACAGTTTAGTGGCAAAAAGCTCAATAAGAAAGTGGAAGTTTTTTTATAAAGCAGAATGAAAAAGAATATAATGCTATAATAGTGATACCAGAAAACATGAAATAACCTTCCGTATTTCTTTCAAAGCAAGACTTAGCTGGCTTTCAACATTTCTTTTGGTAGTATTCAGGCGTTCGGCAATTTCGGCATTGGATAATCCTTCGTTACGACTCAATGTATAAATCATTCTCCGTTGTTCGGGCATTCCTCCGACAAGTTCGTCAATCAGCATTTCCAATTCCTTGGCAATAAGGTCTTCTTCGGAAGTAGAACTATATCCTGTTTCTTGATTATTGTTCAGATAGGCATCACACACATATTTATGTTTCAAGAAGTTTATAGCTGCATTTCTTGCAATGGTGTGCAAATAAGAATTGAATGATCTGGAGGTATCAATGGAGTGACGATTGATCCAAAGATTGACAAATAAATCCTCTGTCAGCTCTTCCGCATCAGGTTCTGATTTTATATATCCGTCAATGAATGTTTTGGTTTTGTTGTAGTATGCTATAAAAATAGTCTCGAAGGCCTTGTGATTCCCATCCTGAAAGGCCTCCAGCGTTTTTATATCAATGTTGTTATTCATACTATCTCCCAATTTTCATTTCATTGGGACAAAAGAAGCAATAATTTATTTTATAAAGATGGTCTTTTTTGAAATATTAATGATATTAGAAAGATTTATTCTATTTTCAAGATTCTCTTCATCTCCGGACGAAAGCTGTCACCCCAGATTTCCAGTTGCTCAATCAGAGGAATCAGCGTCTTTCCCAATTCGGTGATAGCATATTCCGAATGGGGAGGAAGCTCCATGAATATCTTTTTGCTGATAATGCCGTGCATCTCCAATTCTTTCAGTTGTTGATTGATGACCCGGGGACTTGCCTCGGTAAATAAACGATGCAGCTCGCTGGGACGTTTCGGACCAGTGCATAATTCCTGAATGATGCAACTTTTCCATTTTCCTCCGATCACTTCCATCGTAATCTTTATCCCACAATCAATATCAAAAGGAATTTTCTTCTTATACATAGTTTTCTGCTTTTCTGCAAAAATAAGGATATCACTACAAAAACAAAAATAATAACCCCAAAATGTAGTATAGGGCCAAATTTATCAGTATATGAATAATTCGTCCCTACTTGCCGATGTTTCAGGTATTCCCTACTTTTGCTTCAAAAAGATGAGA
>ERZ779906.696-NODE-696-length-7540-cov-2.88243_pt1 | contig 7540 bp, 6 predicted proteins | sample MGYA00511586_ERZ779906 | MGnify/ENA primary metagenome ERZ779906 (study PRJEB29588, sample SAMEA2158408) | human gut metagenome | biome: human gut; feature: human-associated habitat; material: faeces | place: Denmark | collected 2008/2010 ...
CGCTCCTCCAGAGCGGCGAACAGGCTGCGCAGATTATGTTGGACGCGGTTGTCCGTCTTTTGCCCGGCGTTTTGGGCAATGCGGATTCCACGGTAGATGAAAGCTTTGAAAACGGTTTGCTGGAACATCCCCAATATACCAGACCCATTGAGTGGGAGGGCCGATCTGTTCCTGACATTCTTCTCAGCGGTCATCATCAAAACATCGCCAAATGGCGCAAACAACAGGCACTTGAAGTCACGAAACAAAAACGGCCGGACCTCTTGCAGAAATATCTTGATTCTCAAAAGGTTTAGGTATATAAACTAAAAAAAATCTATAAAGGGTAAAACTGATGAACATTATTGAAAATATTGAAAAAGAGCAGATGGAAAAGCTCACCGCCGGCAAAAACCTGCCGAACTTTAAACCGGGTGACACTTTGAAAGTTCATACCAAAGTTAAAGAAGGCGACCGTGAACGTATCCAGATTTATGAAGGCGTTTGCATTGCCCGCAAGAACGACGGTTTGAATTCTTCTTTCACCGTTCGCAAAATTTCTTTCGGTGAAGGCGTTGAACGTGTATTCCCGCTGTATTCTCCGAATGTTGCCAAAATCGAAGTAGCCCGTATCGGTAAAGTTCGCCGTGCGAAAATGTACTTCCTGCGTGCTCTGCGCGGCCGTTCGGCTCGTATTGCCGACGATTTGGCTGCTGCAGCCAAGGCTCGTGAAGAAGCTGCTTCCAAATAGGAACAGTTTTGTCAAAGCATGGCTTTGATGCCTGAATGTTATCCTCGGAAAGATAAGCGAATGTGAGCCGGGGATGCTGAAGGAACAAACTGATAACAGGAACCGCCTCGCCAGGGGCGGTTTTTTGTTGTGTTGCGGAAAATGTAAATTTATTGGAAAAATTATTATATTATAAAGAATTTTTGATGTAATATAGGCCTAAATTTAAGAATAAGCAAAGGATAAAAAAATGAGTAAAATTGCGGTTGTAGGCGTTCAGGAAAATGTCGGACGTGAGATTTTAAGCTTTTTGGAGGAAAACGGTTACAAAGCGGCAGACGTGGTGGCTCTTGAACCGGGCTCGCCTTTGGGCAATATGGTTTCTTACGGCGAAGAAGAGGATCTGGACGTATTGAATCTTAACGATTTTGATTTTTCCAAGGTTGAGATTGCTCTGTTTGCCGTTACTGAAGCCGTAGCCAAACAATATATTCCCAAAGCTCTGTCCAAGGGCTGCAAGGTCATTGACTGCTCTTCGGCCTATGTCAGCGATGAAGATGTTCCGTTGGTGATTGCCGGCTATAATGACCACAAGCTGGCTCAAGCCAAACGCGGTCTGGTCGCCGTACCGCCGTTATCCAGATGCTGGTTCCGCTGCAGAAAGTGCATGAAGAATATGCCGTCAGCCGTATTGTCGTTTCCACTTATATTTCAACTTCCATTTACGGCAAGGAAGCCATGGACGAACTGTTTTCTCAGATTCGTAAAATCTATATGAACGATTCGCTGGTTGATGATCAAAAAGTTTTCAATAAACAGATTGCCTTTAACGTCATTCCTCAGGCCGGAGAATTTATCGGCGAAGAAACGCACTGTGAATGGGCGATGAATGCCGAAACCAAAAAGGTTTTCGGCGGCGGTATTAAAGTTCACGCCAATTGCGCCGTCATTCCGGCGTTTATCGGCTGCGGTCAGTTTATCAACGTTGAATGCGAACATGAAGTTGACGTTGATGAGGTTCGTAAGCTGATGAAAAAAACACCGGGCGTTATCCTGTTTGATAAGAACGTGGACGGAGGATACGTAACCCTTACAGACATTCAGGGCGAAAATGACATCTATGTCAGCCGTTTGCGGCAGGATGCTTCCGTAGAAAACGGTTTCAGCTTCTGGTGTGTTGCCGATAACCTGCGTGCGGGCGTGGCCAAAAACGCTTTTGAAATCATGAAAAAGATGCTTAATCCCGAGTTTCAGCACTAGGAGCGGACAATGAACAAAATCATACGGGTTTTAACTTTTGCACTGTTGGCTGCCGGTCTGTCTGCCGGAAGTTCCGAGGCAAAAACGGCCAAGCTTGAAATCGATGCCGAAACCAAGGTCGTGGACAGCCTGAGCAATGCCGAGGTAAATTTCGGCGTTATCGGCAAACAGCTGACGACAATGGAAAATCAGCTTAAAAACGGTAATTCCTCTTCCGATTCTCTTTCGGAAAACGTAAGATTTTTAAGCGAAACCCGCACCCGCATAAGCAATGCCAAAAAACTCTATGAACGGGAACTTGAGTTTGTTCAAAAACGTATTGAAGCGCTGGGACCCGAACCGACGGACGGCAGTCAGGAAATTGAAGCCATCGCCCGCAAGCGCAAAGAGTTCAACGAAGAAGCGTCTTATCAAAAGGGGCAGGTGGCCGAAGCGGATCTTCTTCTGGCCCGGATTGATGAATTGGACACGCTGATTGTCAATGTTCGCAATCATGAATTGCTGGGCAATCTGCTGACAACTCAGAAGCCGCTGATTTATCCGGCTAACCTGTTTCGCGCAACCACGCTCTTTGTCGAATTTACGCTTGATATTCTGGAATCTCCCGTCAAATGGTACCAGGGATTGACGGAAGACCAGAAAATTTATGTAAAATCAAACATTATCCCTGTTTCATTGGTCGCTTTGCTTTCATTGTGGCTGGGTATTTACCTTCGTCTGTTTATTATGCGCCATTTCGGCTATAATAAAGAAGTTGAACATCCCCGTTACGGTCGTAAGTTTTTCGCCGCGATTTTTGTGGCGATAGCCTACGGCGTGATTCCCGCCACAATCATTGCCGGCTTTATGATTTGGATGTATTCCACCAAAATTATGAACAGCGGCTTTTTCGGCATCGTAATTAACAGTTTTCTGTTTTATACGCTGCTGGTGATTTTAGCTCGGGCGGTTTCCCGTGTCAGCTTTGCTCCTTATAATGAAAAATGGCGGCTGATTAACGTGGATACCGACAAGGCCAAACGGATGACTTCAGCCCTTTATCTGACGGTTTTTCTGCTGGGCGTTTGCTCTTTTCTGTCGCATGTGGCTGCCAGTGCCAATTATTCCGTTGAGCTGATTTCGTTCATCAGTATGATTTCCAGCGCCGTCAAAGGTTTGTGCATCATTCTGATTGTTAAACGCTACCTGTGGGACAGCATTGCAGATAAAGATATTGACGACGATGATGCCGAAGCATCCGCACCGTCTCCGGCCGAAGCGGCGGAAGAAGATGCCAGAGTCAATTCTGTTTTCAAAATTACCTTTTTGACAGTTGTTTTTGTTGCGGTAACTTTCGGCATTTCTCTCTTCGGCTATGTCCGCTTGTCAGCTTTCATCTTTAACCGTTTTCTGCTATCTGTCGTGGCCATCGGCATTTTGCTGGTTATCCGCAAAGCTTTGAGCGAGTTTCTGCACCGTGTACTGCTGATGCGTTTTTGGGTCAAGACCTTTAAGCTTCGCCGCAAAATCGTTTCCAAAATAGACTTTTGGTCCAATTTGGTAATTGACCCGATGTTTGTTTTAATCGGCATCTTTACGATTTTGGGGATTTGGGGAGTTTCAACCGATATTATGCTGCAAAGCAGCAAAAAGTTTTTCCTTGGTTTCAAGGTAGGGGAAGTTGAAATTTCGCCTTTGGCGATTTTGATGGGAATCATCAGTTTCTTCATTGCGCTGGCAGTGGTCAAGGCGTTGAAAATCCGTCTGGTCAACAATGTTTTGGCCAAGATGGACATAGATGACGGTATCCGCCATTCTCTGGCGTCCGGTTTCGGTTTCATCGGTTTTATCATTGCCGCGATAATTGCCATAACCATGATGGGCGGCAATCTTTCCAATTTGGCATTGATTGCTTCCGCTCTCTCCGTCGGTATCGGTTTCGGTTTGCAGAATATTATCAATAACTTTGTTTCCGGCATCATTATCCTGTTCGAGCGTCCGATTAAAGTCGGTGACTGGGTAATCATTTCGGGAGAAGAAGGGCAGGTTAAACAAATTAATATCCGCTCGACCGAAATTGAAACATTCAAAAAATCGAGCATTATTATTCCGAATGCAACTCTGCTGTCCAGCTCGGTTACCAACCTCACGCATACCAATAACTGGTCGCGCCAGTCGATTACGGTAGGCGTGGCTTATGGTTCGGATATTAAAAAAGTGACCGAAATCCTGCTTGATATTGCCGCCAAGAATAAATATGTCTTGAAAAATCCGGCGCCTTATGTGCTGTTTAAGGATTTCGGCAGCAACAGCCTGGATTTTGAGCTCCGCTGCTATACCAATAATATCTGGAACGGCTGGCGTATCCCCAGCGATATCCGTTATGAGATAAACGAACGCTTTATTGAAGAGGGAATTGAAATTCCGTTCCCGCAGGTGGTTGTTCACTCCGGCGAAAAAGTTGCCGAAGACAATCAGTTCTATGCGAAAAGACGCGCTGCCAGAAAGGCTGCCGCAGCCGGAGGAGAAACGCCGCAAGGCTGAAGAAAAATAATTTATGCAGAAAATGATAAATTATGCTTGCAATTTTAAAAGCAAATATGTAATTTATCAGCAATGCCGCTTTAGCTCAGTTGGTAGAGCAACGCATTCGTAATGCGTGGGTCGGGTGTTCAAGTCACCCAAGCGGCACCATAAACCAAAACCTCCGTCAGGAGGTTTTGGTTTATGTAAGGACAGGGAGGTTTGAACACGGGAGTGCGCAAAGTGAGGAGCAGCCGCTTAACGCGGCTGAGAGGCCTTTGCGGTGCCGGACTTGTTAATGAGCGATGAGCGGGAGCGAAAAGAGCGAATGTTACAAGTCAAACTCAGAAGTCACCCAAGCGGCACCATTTAAAAATCCCGCCTTGATGACGGGTTTTTTTGTATCTGTAAATCAAACGGGCGTAGAGCGTATGACAGAAAATAATTTGGCCGGTTTATTGCTGGCATGGTATGAGCAGCATGGGCGGGAACTTCCCTGGCGGGTTAAGGGCGGAGCCCATCCGGATCCTTATGTGATATTGGTTTCGGAGTTGATGCTTCAGCAGACAACCGTCAAAACCGTGATACCTTATTTTCACCGTTTTATGAAACGTTTTCCCACCGTTAAGGATTTGGCCGAAGCCACGCAGGAAGAAGTTTATTTTTATTGGCAGGGGCTCGGCTATTATACCCGGGCGCGTTCACTGCATGCAACCGCCCGTCTGGTGATGGAAAAGTTTAACGGACGTTTCCCCGAGAAGCGGGAAGATGTTCTGAAATTAAAAGGTATTGGTCCTTATACCGTCGCCAGCTTTTTGGCTCTGGCTTTTAATCAGCCGGAAACCGTCGTTGACGGCAATGTTATCCGCGTCATCAGCCGTCTGTTCCGCCTGACCGAGCCGGTTTCCGAAATTTTGCCGCAGATAAGGGAAAAGGCTGCCGGACTGACCGCCCGCACCCGCCCGGCGGATTATGCTTCGGCAATTATGGATTTGGGCGCCATGATTTGTACGCCTAAAAATCCGCAATGTCTGCTCTGTCCCTGGCAGGAACACTGCCTTTCCAAAACGGATCCGGGGTTGGAGGAAATTCCCCGGCGCGGTAAACCGGCCAAGAAGGTCAAAAACGGCTATGTCTATTTGCTGAGCAATCGTAACGGAGAGATTTTTATCCGCAAACGTACCGAAAAAGGGCTGCTCTCCGGGCTGTATGAATTTCCCTGGAGTGACGGGGCGCAGCTTTTTCAGGATGCTAAAGATACCGGGTGTGAGGTTTCGCATACCTTTACCCATTTCAAACTTATTTTGAAAATCTGTCTGTTGCAGCAGGAAAACTGTCCGGAAACGGGAATGTTCATCCGTCCGGAAAATCTGTCGGCCTATCCGGTGTCAACCTTAATGAAAAAGGTGTATCAGGCTGCGCTTAAAAATGTTTTTTAAGCCGCTTTTTTTCTTCCTGATATTTGGCAATTCCCAGTTTTGCTCCGATATTGACCGCAAATTTATGAGCTTTGAAACGAATTGTCTTCAGCAGATATTTGAATTTGACGCCATATTTGAGGTCATAAGGACGGAGGATTTTTTTGAAAACGGCCGGGTCGCCCTGCCATTCATACTTAATCGGTGAATAGGCCTCAATTCTGACCAGGTTGGAATTCAGCCGGCGTTCAAGATACGGATGCGGTTCGTTAAACAGCGAAACCTCAAGCATATCGACGTTTTTGTCGGGATAAAGAGCCTTCAGCCGCTGGAATTGTTCTTCCACCACTTCGTCGCTGGTGACGGTTTTGTGGTAAATGATATTTTCGATTGAATAATCGCTTTTCGGGCGAATGGTACACACTCTCAGGAAGAGAATGTCTTTTGCCTGGCCGATTTCGTTGAACAAGCGTTCAATTCGCCGGTTATATTTCTTTTTTATGGTGTCGAAGCTCTTTTCAATCGGTACGTTGTGCGGAAAATCATGCCAGAAACCGATACCGGTTGCCCGGTCAAAATAAATGTCGGTCTGTTCGGATTCTTTACATTTATATTCCATATTCTCAAGTTTGAGAAAATCGGCAAAATGAGTTTCCAGGGCTGTATAAATCATATCCAGATCGGCCACGAAAATCCAGTCAAAGGGGAGGGATTCATTCTGTTTTTTCAAGTCCCGCAGATTTTGCGAAGTCTTGCAAACCGACCCGATGGGAATGATGATGTCATATTTTGTCATACTGGCCCCTTTCAAAAAACGAAATGACTTTAGCAAACCTCTGCACACCTGTCAAACGGATTTATACACAACAAATCAAAGTAGGAATAATATCCTTGACAACTCACCCGCCGTATGATAAAACCGCAAATGCCACTGGGGCTTATTGTGCCCGCACGGCTTGACTGCCTCCGGATTTCCGGGGGCTTTTTTTATTTTAAAATTCAAGGAGAAGATAATGCCCACACAAGTTGAAACCGGCAATATAAAGCCGCGTATCCAGTTTACCGCCGACGGCGAGCAGAAAGAATTCCAGTTCTTTTTCACTATTTATGAACCGGAGAATGTCAAAGTTTATATTGAAGATGTTTTGCAGATTGGCGGCTATTCTTTGAGCTTAAACGAGGAGGTTCCCGGCGGAATTGTTGTTTTTGCCGAGCCGCCGGCCGCGGGAAAACTGATTACCGTTTACCGCGATTTGGAACTCAAACGCACCACGGATTTTAAGGAGGGCGGTCCGTTCCGCAGTTCCAAAGTCAATGCGGAATTCGATTATCAGCTTTCCTGTTTGGAGCAGCTGGAAGATTCAATCGGGCGTACCGTCACTTTTCCTCAGTATGCTCCCACCAATTTAAATATTAATCTGCCGATGCCCGATGCCGGAAAATCCATTATCTGGAGTGCCGACGAAAACAGTCTGGTCAATTCGGAATATCAGTTTGATACCGTTATAGACCAAAGCCGTGATTATTGTTCCCAAAGCGGTGAAAATCTGGCAGTCGTTCGACAGCTGGCCGCTCAGGTCGAAGCCGGACGGCAAAGCGTGGCGGAAATGCAAAGCGCCGTCGCCGCATTGCAGGAAAATGCCGCGGACAG